>WNGJ01000774.1_pt1 | contig 32728 bp, 26 predicted proteins | sample 5400611 | NCBI WGS metagenome assembly WNGJ01 (sample SAMN13153375, study PRJNA577476) | soil metagenome | isolation source: 40 cm soil or saprolite under Garry oak tree replicate 1 | place: USA:California | collected 2016-06-15
AGCTGATCGGTCTCGATCTCACTGCCGATGCTGATCATGCGGCGGTTCGGATCAGCCTGGATGTCCTCTCCAAAGAGGCCGCATCCGGTCGACTGAATTGGACGATTACGGACTCCTGGATTTGGCGTGGAAACAACTGGTATCTGAACCTGGAAGATCCACCGGATCTTTTCCCGAAGAGGGGATCCGCGGATGCGGTCGATATCAAGGAAGTTCAGAGACAGATCGACAAGAATTTCGAGATTCTGCAGAATTCGGTCGATCTCGGAACATTGGTGGAGGGGCGGCATTCGCGTGTTGAAGTTCCTATCCGGTACACGGGCGATTTGCCGATTTCAGCCGAGTTAGCGCTTCCGAATCCTCTGGTCGATGTGGAATCAACTCCTATAACTTCTCGTTCCCAGCATCTGGTTTTGTCCGTAAGTACGGAGAACTGGGAAGGTCCGTTTAATCTTCCCCTCGCTCTTAAGATTCGGTATCAAGCGGCAATTGTAGAGCGCACACTTTTTGTAAAAGGTGAAGTGTTTGTGCCCGTTGCGTTTCGTCAGTCCCCACCCAATGGACCGATCGAGGAAGGCCGTGAATTTTCGGTATTTGTACGCAACAATACCTCCCAACAAGCTGGAATTCTATTCATCTCAGTAGATGCGAAGCTCGATGTTTTAAAGCCGCCTTCAGTGCTGCCGCCGAACCAAGAAATAGAATTGGTTCTCAGGCTCAGGCGGGGTGAATCTCCCGACAGGCTATTTCTCGAGCTGGATACTCCGCTCTATGGACGAGACATCTTTACGTACCGGTTTCGGAATGTTCGCCGTTAAAGATGTACAAGAATTTCCGCGTTACCGTCGTCATACCATGCCTCAACGAGGAGCAAGGTATCCAGAAAATCCTGCTTGAGTTGCCAGCATTTGTCGACGAAGTGATAGTCGTCGACAATGGTTCCACCGACCAGACGGCAACGATTGCCAACGAAATGGGCGCCCACGTCATCACGGAACTGCACCGCGGCTATGGCCGGGCTTACAAGAGCGGGTTTTCGCGGGCGACGGGTGACATTATTGTGACCCTGGACGGTGACCATTCGTATCCAGTGGACGCGCTGAGCTACTTGCTAGAGGCCTTCATACACTGCCGCGTCGGATTCCTGTCTGCTTCCCGGCTCCCGGTGCTCTCCGACAGCGCGATGAGTTCCAAGCACAAGGCCGGCAACCGGATACTTTCTTTCGTGTTGTCACTATTGTTCTTCCGATGGGTCCATGATTCGCAATCCGGAATGTGGGTCTTTCGGAGGGATGTGCTGAACAAGATGAACCTGACGAGCGACGGAATGGCATTCAGTGAAGAAATCAAGATTGAAGCCATAAAGAATAGAGATATTGGCTTCCGTGAAATTTTCATCAGCTATTCTCAACGGCTCGGCGAGAAGAAACTTCGACCATGGCGCGACGGATTCCAGAACCTCATGTTTCTGTTCCGCAAGAGACTCGGAATATGAATAAGAAAAAGTCTCGAACCAAACCAAACGCCGTACGGCCTCGATGGTGGCTGGCTGCCGGATTGTTCGCCGCCACACTCGCTGCATATTGGAATTCTTTCCACGTCCCGTTGGTGTTTGACGACTTACTGACTATTCAGTCGAATGCTGGCGTTCGTTTTGGCGAGTTCAGCTGGAACTTGCTCTCCGCGCGCTCGGTTCTTTATCTCACCTTCACATTGAACAATATCTGGGCGGCACAGGAGGTTTGGAGCTTTCATCTGATCAATTTTTTGATCCATTTCCTGAATGGATTGCTCGTTTTCTTGCTAGCCGAACGGGTGTTTCACCGAATCGGGAGTGATGCGCAGCGGTCCCGCACATATGCGGCACTCGCCGCTGCTTTCTTTCTCGTTCATCCAGTGCAGACCGAATCCGTCACTTACATATCGAGCCGTTCGGAACTGTTATCCACATTTTTCTACCTCATCGGATTCTTGATCTTCGTTTGGTGGCCAGTGTACCGCATTGGTTTTCTTTGCACCTTAGCCGTTGGCCTGGCGTATTTCTTCGGGCTTGGATCCAAAGAGACGGTGATCACATTACCGGCGACTATATTCCTCTATGACTTCTTGTTCCTGTCGGGGGCGACATTCCGGCCACTGATATCCAGATGGCGTTTCTATTGCCCGTTCATCATCGGGGGAGCTGGCGCGATCTACTACCTCCTGACCGTTGCATTGCGACATTCCGTCGGTGGCAGTTTACCGGGGCAATTGTCCTGGTGGCATTACTTTCTGACGGAAATTCGTGTCTTGGTGCGGTATGTTCAGCTCCTGTTTTTCCCAATCGGATTGAATTTGGACTACGATTTCAAGCCATCGACGAGTCCGTTAGAACCGGCTGTAATCGCTTCGTTCGTATTCTTATCGGCGCTTCTTTTTCTTGGATGGAAATTGCGCCGCAGGGCGCCGGTATTCGCTTTCTCAATTCTCTGGTTCTTCATAACCCTGTCTCCGACTTCCAGTGTGATTCCCATCCTCGACGTTATCTTCGAGCACCGGCTTTACCTGCCGTTGGTCGGTGTTTGCCTGTCCCTTCCGCTTCTTGTTGAGATGGCGTATGGAAAATTGAGACAGCGCTTTGCAATACCTGGTAGCGCATTCGGATATTCGTGTCTGGTCTTGATTGCCTTGATAAGTGCGACCCTCGTGCGGAACCATGTGTGGGGCGATGAAGTGCGGCTGTGGGAAGACGTCGTTGCCAAGTCTCCGGGTAAAGAAAGAGGCTACCACTCATTGTCGTTTGCCTACTACAAGCGCGGCGACTATGAACATGCCATCGATGTCTTGGAGAAGGCACGTGACAGAATGCCCGATAAGGTTGCGAATCTCGCGGACACCCTGGCCAACTTCTACCTGAAAGCGCGTAGATACGACCAGGCCGTAGAGCTTTTCAAGAAGACCCTTCCATATTTCAATGGCGACCGTCTCGCGCTTGCCTATAACAATCTGGGGGTGGCCTACCTTTACATGTGGAATGATCTGCAGAGTCGTCGAGCGCAGATGACGCAAGAGGAATATGATGCCAGGAACGAGCAGATCTTGAAACCCGCTGCCGAAGCATTCTTGAAGGGATTGGAGATCGATCGAGATATGCCCTGGGCGTTGGATTCGTATGTGAACGCGTCGTTCTACAGAGGGAAAGGCCGTGAAGTCGAAACAGCGGCACTCGATCACCTCAACCAAAGGGAAGACTTTAACGACCTGTATACGGTTGGAAAAGTAGCCTTCAACAGTGGAGATTATGCCAAAGCGGACCAATATTTTGAGCGTGCCGAGAAGCTGAGAAATGACGTCAAGCTTCTTTTGTTTAACCACGCTTATGCGTTGACGGCATTAAAGAATGATGATGCCGCTATCGAGAAGTATCTCCGCGCCATTCATCTCGATCCGATTTTCATTGAGGCGCATCACAATCTGGGTCTGATTTATATGCGCCGGAAAGATTATGCCAGGGCGGCCGAAGCCTTTGCTGAAGTGGTGCGACAGGATGCGAAACATGTCAGTGCAAATCTGAATCTTGCGACGATTTATGTTTCTGAAGGTAACCTCGCGCTCGCGCGTGAACATCTGGCGACCGTTCTAGAGGCTTCGCCGGGCAATCAGCAAGCGGTTGCGATGCTTCAGCAGTTGGACTCGAGACGATAAGCAACGGAATTCCTGGAAATTTAGTAAGGCAACCAGCTTATGTCAAAGATATTGATAACCGGAGTAATGGGCACGCTGGGGCGGCCTCTCGCACGCGAACTCCAAGAGCGTGGACATGATGTGTGGGGTGTGGACCTCCAGCATCAAGCGGACCAGAAATACTATCGTGCGGATGTGGCAAATTTCAGGCAATTGGAGCGCGTGTTTGAACAAGACTATGATTTCGTTTATCACCTGGCCGCAGAATTCGGCCGCATCAATGGGGAGGAATACTATGACACGCTGTGGATGACGAACGTCATCGGCACTCGGAACGTTCTGGAAATCCAGAGGCGCAAGAAGTTCAAACTGATTTTTGCGTCTTCGTCGGAAATCTATGGTGACAAACACCAGCACATCTTGTCGGAAGACATTCCTCTCAATCATTCCATCATTCAGCACAATGATTACGCAGTCACGAAATGGGTTAATGAAATCCAGATTATGAACTTCGAGAAACGCTTCGGTATTCCCGTGGTTCGCTTACGATTTTTCAATGCGTATGGCCCTGGCGAGTACTACCACAACTACCGAAGCGTTGTCTGTCTCTTCACATATAGAGCTCTTCACCGCATTCCGTATGACATTTACCTCGGGTACCATCGCGTCTTCATGTACATCGATGATTTCATACCGACATTAGCCAACGTTGCCGATAACTTCGTCCCGGGTGAGGTCTACAACATCGGCGGACACGAGTTCCGAAGTGTAAAAGAGCTGAGTGACCTGATCTTGAATTATCTTGGCCTGGATGATTCCTTGGTGAACTATCTTCCCGAAGACAAGCACAACGTTCTGAACAAGAAGCCAGATATCGAGAAAGCGCGAAAAGCGTTCGGACACGACCCCCGCATCATTCTCGAAGAAGGTGTTCCGAAAACTATCGAGTGGATGCAGTCGGTATACAAAGAAAGCATTACAAAGGCTGCTGCCGGGATAACAATGAGCCGGTAGTCGATGAAGATACTCGTTGTCCACGAAGTCAATTACCTGAAGAAGATCATTTATGAGTTTCAAATCCTGCCGGAAATCCTGTCGATGCTGGGACACGAGGTCACCGTTATCGACTATGACGACAGTTGGAAAACATCACTCAATGGGCGGAGGTGGCATCTGAAAACGGACGTTCATGAGCAGGTGCATCGTGCATACAGCAGCGCCTCTGTAACCGTGCGCCGCCCAGGAATGATTCGGTTTCCGATAGTGTCTCGGATCTCAGCTGCAATCGCATCCGGTTTAGAAGTTTATCGTTTCCTTCAGACTCGTTCTCCGGATGTTCTTCTGCTCTATGGTTTGCCGACCGTGGGCGTTCAAAGCCTGCTGGCCGCGAGAAATTTCAACGTTCCCGTTGTTTTCCGGTCCATTGATGTGCTCCATCAGCTCGTGTCCATGCGTGCTCTTGTACCTCCCACCAGAGTTCTGGAGCGATACTTATACAATCGCGTGAACGCGGTCATCCCGGTCACGTTGAATCTCAAGAAATACATTCTTTCCTATGGAGTGCCTGAATCGCGAGTGCGAGTCTTGCCGTCGGGCGTGGATACGGAGATGTTCTCACCTGGTCCCCGCAACCACAGGCTTTTTCAACAGTGGGGAATCGATCCTGAAGATGAAGTCATTCTCTTCATGGGTACTATTTATAAGTTCAGCGGTCTTGACCGGATCATTAGAGATTTTCCTCGGCTCCTCTCCCGGCATGTCAGGGCGAAACTGCTGATTGTCGGTTGCGGAGAGGACGAAGAGCGCCTGAAGGCGATCACTGCTGAAACTGGGATTTCTAGAAGCGTGGTCTTTGGAGGGTTGCAACCCTACTCCGCATTACCGGAAATCATTCGCTCTTCGGATGTGTGCATTAATCCTTTTGAGTTAAATGGAATAACCCGAGACATCCTGCCAACGAAGCTGTTTCAGTACCTGGCGTGCCGCAAACCGGTAGTGGCCACAAAGCTTCCAGGAACGCTACCATTTCTTGCTGGTGAAGAGCACGGAATGTTCTATTGTTCTTTGGACCGTTTTGTCGACCGCATCGGTGATCTCCTGGATGCTCCCGCACAGCGTGAACACTTGGGCCGAAAGGGGGAGGAGGTGACCACAGCGAATTACGAATGGAGACGCATCGCTGAGACTATGGTCTCATGGATGACAGACTTCGCTCAGGCGTAATGCGCATAGCGTTTGTCATTCCATATTTTTATCCCGCCTTGCAATATGGCGGACAGCCAAAAAGTTGCTACGAATTGGCACGGGCTTTGGTCCGGCGTGGGCATTCAGTGATTGTCTTGACGACGGATAGTGCGGGGAAGTCAAGACTTGAACTTAAGTCCGGACTCCTCATCGCCCGAAATGTCGAAGGAATTGATGTTTGCTATTACCGTAATCTATCCAACTATCTTGCCTTTCGCCATCGGCTCTTTCTTCCGATTGCTCTGTTTCGGAACATTCAGCGTCAGCTGGTTGGTTGCGAGATCCTACATATCCATGAGCTTCGAAGCACGGTGACAGTCGCGGCATACAATGGGGCTCGCGTGCTCCGCCTTCCGTACGTGCTTTCACCGCACGGCGGTCTGGTTCGCCACGGAAAGCAGTTGGCAAAGCACCTGTTCGACGGATTGTATGGGAAGTCGATTCTGGAGCATGCCTGCATGTTAGCGGCTGTATCACCACGCGAAAAAGAAGAGGCGCGAGCTTTCAACGTCGATGCTTCACGAATTCGGCTTTTGCCGAATACAGTTTTTCCCGAAGATTATGCTACGCTGCCTCCACCAGGGGGCTTTAGACACCAATGGTCCATTGAAACAAAGCATCTAGTCCTCTTCCTGGGGCGGCTGCACTGGATAAAAGGTGCGGACTTATTGGTTCAAGCTTTCACGAGTTTGCTGAAAAACCATTCGGATATCCATCTTGCTATTGCGGGTCCGGACGATGGACAAGAACGTAAACTTCGCCGGATGGTGGCCTTTAATAACATCCAGAGTCGGGTTACCTTTACGGGCTATTTGGATCACAAGGAGAAGCTCCAGGCTCTGGTGGATGCCGATGTACTGGCCGTACCTTCGAGGAGTGAGATTTTTGCAATTACTGCTCTCGAAGCACTACTGTGCGGGATCCCGGTGATACTTTCGTCGGTTTGCGGTTTTGCTCCGATGCCACCCGAAGAGTGCGGAGTACGGCAATTCGAAGCGGGCAATACAGCGGACCTTGCGCAACAATTGAGGCGTGTTGTTTTTGAGGACAGGATTCGGCCAGATATTCAGGTCGTGAGAAATTTTGTATCGGGCGAATTCTCCGCGAGTACTATCGCTCAGAAAGCGGAGTCTTTATACCACGAGGCGATAATCAATGGCAGGCGTTCTTGAATTGGAGCCAAATGAATTGGGCTGAGAAGAATGTGCTCATAACCGGCGGCACGGGATCTTTTGGGAGGAAGTTTGTAGAAATTCTCCTTCGCGATCACCGGCCAAAGAAGCTGATCGTTTTCAGTCGTGACGAGCTCAAGCAATTCGAAATGAGGAATTATTTCCGCGATGATCCAACCCTGAGATTCTTTCTTGGCGATGTCCGGGATCGGGAGAGACTAGAGAGAGCCTTCGACGGGGTGGATATCGTTATTCACGCGGCCGCTCTAAAGCAGGTGCCTACTCTGGAGTACAACCCATTCGAAGCAGTCAAGACCAACATTATCGGCGCCGAGAACGTCATCAATGCGGCCGTGGATCGAGGCGTCGGCAGAGTCGTCGCGCTCAGCACCGATAAAGCGGTTAATCCAGTAAATCTTTACGGCGCCACGAAACTCTGCGCGGAGAAACTCTTCATCGACGGGAACTCCTACGCTGGATTGAAAGGCACGCGGTTCAGTATTGTGCGATACGGGAATGTTTTGGCCAGCAGGGGGAGCGTGATTCCTTTCTTCAAGGAAAAGAGCAAGACCGGCGTTCTTCCTGTAACCGATAAGCGAATGACCCGGTTCTGGATTACTCTCGACCAGGCAACAGGCTTTGTCACCCAGTGTCTCGAGACCATGGTTGGAGGTGAGATTTTTGTCCCCAAAATTCCAACTATGTCCATCCTCGATCTTGCGAGCGTTATTGGACCCCAGTGCAAGATCGAGACAATCGGCATCCGGCCTGGAGAAAAACTGCACGAAGTCCTCATCTCGTCCCATGAGGCGCGCAATACTGTTGCCTTCGAGAATTATTTTCTGATCCAACCCGAGTTTCATTGGTGGGTGAAAGAAAACATCTGGCGAAACGGAAACCGTGTTTCGGACAATTTTGAGTATTCGAGCGATAAGAATGATCGAACGCTGACTCGACTGGAACTGAAGGAAATGCTGGAAAAGTTATGACGGAGTCGTCAGGCGATTTCATTCCTTATAGCCGCCAGTGGATTTCCGAAGAAGACATCCTCGCCGTGGTTGAGGTTCTGAGATCGCGTCTGATCACGCAGGGACCGCTCATTGAAGAGTTCGAGAAACAGGTCGCCGCTTTCTGCGGGGCTCGATACGCAGTTGCGGTTTCAAGCGGCACTGCGGCGTTGCACGCGGCGTGTTTTGCTGCGAGTGTTGGCTCAGGGGACGAAGTCATTACGACACCGCTTAGTTTCTCCGCGACGGCGAACTGTGTTCTCTACCAAGGCGGAACCCCGATCTTTGCAGACATTCTGCCCGGTACACTCACCATTGATCCGAATGAGGTTTCCAAGCACCTCACGAGCAGGACCAGGGCCATCATACCAGTCGATTTTGGCGGTCTACCTGCGGATTTGGACGCGATTAACGACATAGCCAGAAAGAATGGCATCCTCGTCATTGAAGACGCGGCGCACGCACTAGGCGCCACGTATCATGGGCGGAAGATTGGCGGCATTTCAGACATGACTATTCTGAGCTTTCATCCGGTCAAGCACATCACAACCGGGGAAGGCGGCATGATACTTACCGACAATCGAATGTTCTTTGAGCGGTTGAAGCAATTCAAAACACACGGAATCACTCGCGAACCACTTCGATGTGAACACTACGAAGGCGGCTGGTATTACGAAATGCAGGAGCTCGGTTACAACTATCGAGTGACCGACTTACAGTGTGCCCTCGGGCTTTCACAAATGAAGAGGATCGCTGAATTCCTCCAACAACGCAGAGAAATTGCGCAGCGATATTGCGAAGCTTTCAAAAATCGGGACGACATAACGCTTCAGACGCTGCCTTCTGATCGGCTGTCTTCGAATCACCTGTTTCCCGTTCGACTGAATCTGACTTCACTCCGTTCCACCCGCCGAGCGATTTTTGATCGTCTGCGGGACTTGGGAATTGGCGTGAATGTCCACTACATTCCCATACACTTGCAGCCCTACTATCGGAAGAGATTTGGTTTCAAGCGCGGCGATTATCCTCTCGCAGAGGATTATTATGATGCCGCCTTGTCTCTACCTTTGTTTCCGAAGATGACAACAGCCGACGTGGATAGAGTTATCGCTACAATGCGGACCGTATTGGATGCAGCCATGGAGGGCAGTCTTGTCGTCCGAGCCGACTAGTCCGCAGCTTGCTGTCTTGGGTTGCGGTTCTGTGGGCCGCCGTCACATTCGAAATCTCACACACCTCGGATCACCGCCATATGTCGCCGTAGACCCAAGCCCGGAGAGCCGCGCACTCGTTGAGAAAGAATTTGGTATTGCGACGAAGGATACCTTGACTGAAAGGGCGTTAGAAGAATGCGATGCCGTCATCATTTCAAGCCCTAGCAGTTCCCATTTTTCACAAGCGAAGAGTGCGGCCGCTGCGGGCCGCCATGTGTTTGTCGAAAAGCCTCTCGCTACAAGTCTGGATGGACTTAACGATCTAATTCATGTTGTAGAGGCGAAGCGCCTCGTTGGTTTCGTTGGATCGAACTGGAAATTTCATCCAAGCTTTCGAAGGATGAAGGAAGTTCTCGAGAAAAAGGTTATTGGCAAGATCACGTCGGCGCGATGCCAGTTTGGCTCCTATCTGCCCAATTGGCGCCCATGGCAGGATTATCGCCAGGCATATTCTTCCAGGGCGGCTCTGGGCGGAGGGATACTGCTTGATTCGCATGAATTCGATTACATGATGTGGTTCCTGGGACCAATTCAAGATATTAGCTGCTTTTCTGGACACGTGAGCAGCCTTGAAATCGATACTGAAGATACTGCTTCCGTGATCATGCGATTCGCAAACGGGGCTGTTGCCGACATGCACCTCGATTACACACAGCGCATATACCAGCGCAATTTTGAGTTCTTTGGCGAAGCGGGCACATTGCTTTGGAGTGTTCGGGATCATGCGGTTTCACTATTCACGGCGGCCGACAACAACTGGGTGGAATGGGAAGAACCGGCGGACTATGACCTGAACACAATGTACGTCGAGGAAATGCGACACTTCCTGGACTGCATTGAGGGCTCGGCCAAACCGATCACCGACTTCAAGCATGGTTACGCGGTGCTTCAAGCGATACTTGCGGCTAAAGAATCATCCCAGACCGGCAGAGCGGTCCGGCTGAACGGATCGGGAAATTCTTAACAAACACAGCGGCCCATGAGATGGTAAGATCAAATTCCATGCCAATAAACAAAACCGTGGCAGTAGTGCTGCCTGCTTTCAACGAGGCGAAAGCAATCGCGAAGGTTTTGGCCGGCATTCCTGCTTCTATCGGTCCGATGGATGTGAGTGTAGTTGTTGTGGATGACGGTTCCGCCGATCACACTGCTGAAATCGCGCGCCGCCACGGAGCTCAGGTCATTCGCCATCTCACCAATCTCGGAGCCGGCGCTGCTACCGTGACTGGAATGAAAGCGGCCAAAGCCCTGGACGCCGGCGTCATTGTAACGATCGACGCCGACGGCCAGCACGATCCTGCAGACATCCAGCTCTTGGTTGAATCTCTGGTTGATGGTCCTTATGACGTTGTTATTGGAAGCCGTTTGTTGGATCCTGCAGGAATGCCGGCGTCACGTTTCAGCGCGAACCTTCTGTTGAATGCCGTAACGTATTTTGTTTATGGAAAAATCGTTTCGGATTCACAGTCCGGGTTCAAAGCATTCTCGCGACCAGCAATCGATGCCATCGAGTTGAACTCACCGGGATACGAAATCTGCTCCGAGATCATCGGTGAGATCTACCGGAAAAATCTTCGCTACAAATCCGTCCCGATTAAGGCCGTATACACCGATTATTCCAAAGGCAAAGGGCAGCATTTTCTCAATGGCATCAATCTCATTATCGGTCTTTTGATGCGCATGTTGAGGCGCGCCTAACATGATTCCGCTCATTTCAAAAATTTTTGCCGTGCTGCTTGCCGCCATTGCCATTTCCAAAAGCTATGTGGGAGTTCGCTCGAGGGCGGAATCCTTTCAAGTGTTTATATTTTGGACGTTGACCTGGACAGCCATCGTCATCGTTGCGCTGTTTCCCGCCATTGTCGACATCTTTATTGCCTCGTTCGGCGAGAAACGGGCCGGGTTGGGTACTTTTTTTGGAATGGCCCTCGTCTTCCTGTACTTCCTCGTATACCGGATTTATATGAGGCTGGACCGCATGGAGCAACAGCTCGTCAAGATCGTTCAAGAGCTTTCGCTGCGTGACTGGACAAGAACAGAATGAGAATTGCCGCCATTGTCCAAGCGCGATCAGGTTCAAATCGATTACCGGGTAAAGTTCTTTTGGAGGTCCTGAAAAAACCGATCCTCCAGCATCAATTAGAGAGAATCCTCCGAGCGCGCCAAATAGACGGACTAATACTTGCGACAACCGATCTTCCGAGGGACGACACCGTCGCTAAGATCGGAACGATCGCTGGCTGCAAGGTGTTTCGCGGAAGCGAAAACGATGTTCTGGATCGTTTTTATCGGGCGGTCCGTGAGAGCGTACCTGATGTGATCGTCCGGTTGACCGGCGATGAGCCATTCATGGATCCCGCGCTAGTTGATGAAGTCATTGACTTGTTTAATCAAGACGCATCTTATGACTATGTCTCGAACACGCTCAATCCAACCTATCCGGATGGCCTCGACATTGAAGTGTTTCGGTTCTCGGCGCTGGAAGCAGCCTGGCGGAATGCGAGACTTCTTTCCGAGCGGGAGCACGTGACTCCGTACATTTATAACAATTCAGATTTGCGAGGCGGAAACCAGTTCCGAGCCTGCAATCATGCGTTCGCGACAGATTTGTCGCATTTGAGATGGACTCTCGATGAGAGAGCCGATTTCGAATTGGTCCGAGAAGTTTATGAGAGACTTTACCCGGCGAATCCAAATTTTGGCTGGATGGACGTTCTCGCTCTGGTCACGAAGTTTCCTCGGCTAATGGAGGTGAACGCGCACATTATGCGAAATGAGGGCTATCAGAGATCGTTGCTTGCGGATAGCGCTGGTAGCGGCAGCAAATCGCGATACGCGAAGTCGGTCGAATTATTTCACCGCGGTTCAAAAGTAATCCCGACAGCTTCCCAGACTTTCAGCAAATGCTGGACGCAATTCACATTTGGAGCGACTCCACTCTACATCGAGAAAGCAAAGGGCTGTCTGGTCTGGGACGTCGACGGGAATCACTACATCGATTACGCCATGGCATTAGCGCCAGTCATTCTCGGCTACTGTGAACCGCGCGTCGATGCCGCTGTCAGGCGGCAGCTTGAGAAGGGCGTGACTTTCACATTATCAAGCCCGATTGAGATCGAGGTCGCAGAAAAACTTTGCGATTTCATTCCATGTGCCGACATGGTGCGCTTTGGAAAAAATGGATCGGACGCCACTTCTGCGGCCGTGCGCGCGGCGCGGGCCTACACAGGCCGCGAAATTATCGCCTGCTGCGGCTACCACGGGTGGCAAGACTGGTTTATCGGCACTACCACTCGCAATGAGGGCGTACCCGCGAGCGTCAGGAAACTAACGGTCCCCTTCGACTACAATGATTTGGCGTCCCTGGAAAAGATATTCCGGGAACATCCTGGCCAGATCGCCGCAGTCATTATGGAACCGGTTGGGGTCGTTCATCCCAATCCGGGATTTCTCGAGGGTGTGCGCGCGCTAACGGAGCAAAACGGAAGTGTCCTGATTTTTGATGAGGTCATCACGGGCTTTCGGATGTCCAGGGGTGGAGCTCAGGAGTATTTCAAAGTCGTACCGGACCTTGCCGCCTTCGGTAAGGCGATGGCCAACGGGATGCCCATCGCAGCCGTTGTCGGCCGCCGGGACATCATGAACCTTTTCGGCGAGATTTTCTTTTCGATGACCTTCGGGGGTGAGGCACTGTCGTTGGCTGCGACGGCTGAAACGCTTCGGATACTCGAAGAGGAGAAGGTGCTGGATCAGATCTGGTCCAATGGGCGCCGGTTGATGGAAGGCACGGAAACTCTCATTCGCAAGCATGGGTTTGCATCAACCATCAGAATCGCCGGGTATCCTCCGCGGCATGTCTTCGAGTTCAGTGATACGGAGGCTGGTTCCGCACTTGAAATCAAATCGTTCTTCCAGCAGGAATGCGCAGACCGCGGCCTACTTTTCTCGGGAGCGCACAATGTCAGTTACGCCCATACTGGCGATGTGATCGACCGCACACTCTCCATTTACGCGGAGGTTTTGGAGAGCCTTGTTCAAGCCGCACGGCTTGGTGTGCGCATTGCTTTAAGGGGACAGGTTGTGCAGCCGGTTTTCAGACGGGCATGACAAATCCGATCAAGCTGATACTTGCAGGAAACAATCGCAACGGTTATCGAGTATTGGAGTGGCTGCTCGGTCGTGGAGAAAATATTATTGCCGTCGTCTTGCATCCCGACGATCGTGCCCAATATAAGCATGAGATGAAGCGAGTCCTTCCTGCCGATGTCCCTGTAATCGAGGGAAATCGCGTCAACAGCCCAGAAGTCGTTCAACAACTCTCCGATTTAAAACCTGACTTCCTTATCAGTGTCAACTTTGGATACATCCTCAAAGAAGCTGTTTTGAAAATGCCGAGACTGGGTTGCTTCAATCTCCACACGGGATATCTCCCCTATAACCGCGGTGCGCATCCGAATGTATGGGCAATTGTGGATCAGACTCCAGCGGGTGTTTCAATCCACAAAATGGACTCTGGAATCGATACCGGGCCGATTGTGGCCCGCACCCAGGTTCCGATATCTATAGCGGATACCGGTAAAACCCTTCAGGAGAAATTGGAGGTCGCGGCTCTGGAGCTCTTCAGCCGGTCATGGGAAAGCCTCAAAACGGGTGAGCTAGAACCGATCGCTGCCGCGGACCAAGGTTCATCTCATGTTATCAAAGACGTTGTAGCAATCGACAGGATTGATCTGGAAAGGCAGTACAAAGCCCGTGATCTCATCAATATTCTTCGTGCGAGAACTTATCCTCCATACCGCAATGCGTATATCGAATGCGATGGCAGAAAATATTATCTGCAAATTGAGATCATTCCTGAGTTGCCGGCATCTGGAGAGGTGAACGATGCGAACCATTAAAATCGGAAATCGCCTGGTGGGACCGGGTCACCCTTGCCTCATCATTGCGGAAGCGGGAAGCAATCACAACGGTAGTTTCGAACAGGCAATGCGCCTGATTGATATAGCGGCCGATGCCGGAGCGGATGTTGTGAAGTTTCAGATGTTCCGCGCATCCAAGCTTTATCCAAAAACGGCCGGCGAATGTGACTATCTCCAATGGAAGAAATCGATTTACGACATCATCCAGGAGATGGAACTTCCCATCGAGTGGCTGGGCCCCCTGGCGGAGCACTCGATGAAGCGAAACATCCTGTTTCTGGTTTCACCATTTGATGAGGAATCCGTGGATCAGGTGGATCCTTATGTAGGGTTCTTCAAGGTCGCGTCGTACGAGCTCACGCACATCCCGCTCGTGAAACATGTGGCAAATAAAGGCAAACCTGTCTTGATCTCAACCGGAGCGGCCAGCATGGCTGATATCCATGCCACAGTTCGAGCATTCACCAAAACTAGCAACGACCAGCTTATGTTGATGCAGTGCACGGCGAGCTATCCCGCTCCAGTGGATTCGCTCAATCTAAAGACTATTTCCGGGTTGGCGTCGGAATTTCAGGTCCCAGTGGGACTCTCAGACCATTCACGGGATCCGATTCTCGCGCCAATCGCGGCCGTGGCTCTAGGGGCAAACCTCATTGAGAAACACTTTACGTTTTCGAACGACCTGCCGGGTCCGGATCATAAGTTTGCGATAGAACCCCACGAATTGAGAAAGCTTGTTGATGCGGTACGAACAACCGAACGTGCTTTGGGAACCGGGGTGAAGGAAGTGCTACCTGCGGAAGATGAGCTTTACCAATTTGCACGGCGCTCTATTTTCACGGTCAAACCGGTTACGGCGGGTGAAACCTTCAGTCCAGAAAACGTGGCGGTATTACGCAAAGGTAAGCATGAGGGAGGCCTTTCCCCCGAATCATGGGAGTGGGTACTGGGCCGAGTGGCTCGTAAAAACATTCCAGCGGAAACTCCGTTGACCAAAGCCATGGTGGAATAGCGGAATATGGAACGAGCTTTCGTCATAGGAAAACGGGTATTCCTGCGGCCCATCGACGAGGCTGATGTGGACGGCCCGTATTTGCAATGGGTAAATAGCGAAATCGTCTACAGCACTCTGGCGTCTCTGCACTTTCCGACGACAAGAGCCAAATTACTGGACTATGTCCGGAGCAATACCGCTCGTTCCGACGTCGCTTTCTTCGGCATCATGACTGTAGATGGCGACAAATTTATCGGTACGGCAAAGATCGGTCCCATTCAATGGATCGACCGGCACTCCTATTGTGCGCTGTTCATAGGCGATCCCGACTTCCGTGGCAAAGGATATGGCTCTGAGGTGGCGTTTCTGTTGTTGAAATATGCGTTTCGTGTGCTCAATCTCCACAAAATCAGCGCAGGGATGGTGGCATCGAATTCGGCCTCAACCAAAATCTTTGAAAAAGTTGGAATGAAGATCGAAGCCCGTCTGAAGGATGAGTATTTCATCAATGGCAGGTGGGAGGACCACATCCTCATGGCAACGTTTCAATCGGAGTTCTTCCAGAAATATTCGAGTTAAAAAACAATTTCGATGGCCGATGTATTGATTCGAACCGACGCATCCAGCCAGATCGGCATCGGTCATGCCATGCGATGCCTGGCATTAGCGGAAGAGCTTGCACAACGTGGTCACCAGCCGATTTTCGTCTCGAAGGACCTGCCTGGGATCATCTTTCATGAACTGCAGAAGCTGAGACTCTCTCATTTACTCCTCGACCCGGGTTTAACCGTTGCTCAAGAATTGGGGAAGCTCTCGAGGATTTTGTCATCTCTGTCAAGACCGATCGTGGCGATTACAGACGGCTATGCCTTCGAGGAAGACTACCAGGCATGGTTGAAGGCGCGCATCGAATTGCTGATCTGCCTTGACGATCTTGCCGCAAACCCATTCGATTGTCATGCTGTACTGAATCAGAACCTGGGCTTCAGCGAACAGGACTATCAAAAGCTCACGCCCGCAGGCACAACTTTATTCATTGGACCCAAGTTTTCCTTGCTTCGGCGTTCCTATCGAGCGGCAGCGGGAGAATACAAGGTTCGGCGCGAACCACAACGGATACTCATCAGCATGGGCGGCGGCGATCGATTTGACATGACGTACAAGGCACTCTGCGAACTCGAACCGCTCGATGGAATCGAAATGGATATTATCCTAGGTCCCGCCTACACGCACGATGATCCCATCCGGCGGCTAGGACCGAAGGCCAGCGAACGTATGCACTTTTATACAGACGTTCTCGACCTGACCCCGTTCATTCTCCACGCCGATGTGGTGATCTGCCCCTCAGGTTCCACGGTTTGGCAGATTGCATGTGTTGGTGCGCCACTGATCACTTTCTCACTTGTCGATAATCAAGCCGGTATCGCGAGGGGACTGTCCGCCGAGAAGGCGGCTGTTGTGATCGATCCGCACTGGCAAGAAGGGGAGCTACGGCGAATAACATCCGATCTCCTCGAGGACGTCGAATGGCGGCACAACCTGTCGGGCCGCTCCAAGCAAATTGTCGACGGCCAGGGAGTCGTCCGGATATCCGACTGGATAGAAAGTCATATGACTAGTTAAGTTACACAAAAGCCGACATTTATGCCATCCATGCTATAATTTCCGCCGTTGGAGTTAGGATGCACGAACTTCCTCTAGTCCGCCGTTATTCGCAGCAAAGCCTGATCAGTGATGGCAGCGTTCAGTTTGAGGGTTTCGATCCCAAGCTGCTGTATGAACTCGCGGGGCGTGAACCCCTGCTGGCAGCGCTTCAGCACCCCGAAGTGCGCTACGAGACAACCGACTACTGCAACGCCACCTGCATTATGTGTCCCCGCGACCTTCATAAAGGCGGTCGAGAGCATGGAGTCATGGATCTGGAGCAATACAAGAGGAGCATCGACGAGGTGGTACCACTTGGGGCCAAGCGCATCGTGCTCACCGGTTTTGGCGAGCCGCTCATGGATCGTACGCTGGATGAGAAGGTCGCTTATACCAAGTCGAAAGGCCTCCACACTTACATCATTACTAATGCATCGCTACTATCCAAGAAGAGGTCGCGGAGTTTGCTTGAAGCTGGTCTGGACGAGATGCGGGTCAGCTTCTATGGGATGCGTCCAGATACCTACAACGTCGTGATGGAAAAGCTCGACTATGAGAAGACGCTAAAAAACCTTTTGGATTTCCTTGAGGTTCGTGCCGAGTTCGGGTCGAAAAAACCGAAGTTACAGGTTTCTTATCTCGTGATGCCGGAAAATGAGAAGGACACGGATGAGTTCCGAAGATTTTGGGAAGGCCGGGCCGACGCTATTGAAATATGGAAACCGCACAACTTTGGTGATGGCCGTAATTATCGACCGCGTTTCGATGGTGTGGAGATCAAGAGCACATGTGGCAGACCGCAGAATGGTCCACTACAGATTCAGTGGAATGGTGAAGTGATTCCCTGCTGCTACGATTACAACAATCAGATCATTCTAGGAAATGCTTTTGAGACATCCGTACTCGACGTGCTGAATGGGACGAAATACCGAATGCTTCGCGTCGCGCACCGGCTGAAATATTTCAAGCTGTTTCCCTATTGCAATCAATGCGACCAACTCCTTCCCCATTCGGACGCCCTGATTTACAGCAACCGTCACAAGCTTCCGCCTGAGATCGCGGTGAAGCTATCGAACACCGATCTTTACGATCTTGTCGACGCAAAAGAGATCGAGCTTGGAGACCTCAGTCCGCAGTACCTGGATGGCCTGATTGATTAGTTGGTTATGCGTCTCGAGTAATCCTCGCACCCCGGCCGGGGTGCGACTCAGATTGAGAATTTTCCCGGCAACATGAAAATCATCGTCTTTGAGCACCTGCGAAGATCTCATCGTGCGCTGGTTCACCTTTACCTGCGGCTTGGATATTCGATCCGTTTCATTGAAGCGGATAGCGATTTGCACCTGCAGGGTGTCGAGTCGGTACCGGCTATATGTGTGAACCCCACGCGCGGCAGCGGCATTGCTTTCGATCTTGTTGAGCGCGCCTTCCCGCAGGATCACCCACTGATTCAATCCATCGTTTCGCTTTACGGCTCCACCGCCGTCGTGTCGGCCTTCAAAAAGAACCTCACGATGGATCTCGAAAAGTCTTGGGTGTATACAATGCTCCACGGGCACCTGAAATCCGAGTACCCTCAAGCGGAGCTCGCCTTCGTTCCTAAATCGGCATCGATGTTTGCGCGCGCTGCGGGCTGTGTGCAGAAGTTTCGCAACGAATCATCCGTGCCCCATTTTGATTTGCCGCCTCTGACACCGTTTGTGGCGTCTTGCGTTCGGGTGGCAGCGATCAAGAACAGTTTGTCGAGCCTGGCCGTCTGCGTTCATTACCTCGTGTGCTCACTCATGAAGGGTTTTCCCAGACGTGCGCCGCGACAGCCGCAGAAGTTCAGGTTTGGAATTTGCGTCGTAAGTCCGGCAAGAGAATTTGCGAATACCATTCGCGGCGTGGGCTTTCTTCTGGATCACGAAAGCATCAACGAGACGAATACAGTATTTATTCCTATTGTTCCAATCACAAACGCAGAGAAGGCGGCACTCGCCGGCAGGGGGTTCCGGTATGCCGACATCTGGGAGCCCTCGGGATGGAGGATTCTACATAGGTTGGCCAAGATGACAGTTCGTTTAGCCTTGCGTGTGTGGCGCAGCCCCGATTATGTTGCTAGAACCTATGCGTTTCTTGTTCGAGAGTACGGGTTCTGGTCGTCGTTTACGGAGCGTTTTTCCATCGAGAATCTCATCAGTTATTGCGATTTTGCTGCTCCCCATATTGGTAGAAATGTTCTGCTCAAAGGCAGAGGCGTTCGAACCTGGTACTACATTGACGGCGCCAACACATGGGACGTTCATCTACGAAATGATGATTTGAATCCGTATCGCGACCATCATTGGGGATATCTCACATACGACTACTTCGTCTCGTGGTCGGATCACATCAGCACGTTCTTCCGGAGACACCCTCAACATATCGGTCATTACTTGACTGTCGGCTGCATCTGGTCGGAACATGTACGGCTCATCTCCGAAGGACGAATGGCATCAAACCTAAAGAAAGAACTACGTCTTCATGGTCTACGGCCGGATCAGAGGGTAGTGGCCGCTTTCGATAGCACGTATGCGGACGGCAGCCTGACGCCCTACAGCGACGGTATCGCATTTGCAAAAGGTCTGGTCCAACTGTTGCATGACGTGCCCAACATTTACCTGGTGTTCAAAGAGAAGAAGCCCAGGAGTTATTCTGGCCCGGGGGCGGAGCTTGCCAGGATTTACGATCTGGTGCAGAAGGACCCACGTTGCCTTTTTGCCGGGTATAAACTGAGCGCTTCCGAGATCGTGGCATGCGCGGATCTCATCATCTCCTTTCCTTTCACAACTACCACGATCGAAGATCTGGGGGTGAAAAAGAGGGCTATTTATTTCGACGCGGTGAACAAATACGCCGGAACATATTACGACCGCGTTCCCGGTTTTGTGGCGCTTGGTTATGAACAACTCCTCCAGCGAGTCCGGGAACTTCTCTTCAGGATATCGGACAGAGAATACGAACAATATCTGGCGGAATATGTTAAGGGCGACATTGAGCCGTTTTTAGACGGTCATGGTCTTTCACGATTTCGGGGGCTACTTCTCATGAAGGAGCCCCGTCCCGAAAGATTTCAGGCGGCTGCCGTGGCTCCTTCTGGATTGACGACATGAATAGACCTGCCCCGGATCCCACTGTAGACATCCTCAAAGAAATCGATAATGTCTTCGAAATAGAAATCGAGGCCCTGAAAGCTGTTCGTGCGTCCATATCTCGTGATTTCGAAAAGGCCGTTCAAATAATCGCCTCCTGCCGCGGTAAGGTCGTCGTGACAGGTATTGGAAAATCCGGAATAATCGCCAACAAGATTGCAGCGACTTTGACCAGCACCGGTACTCCAGCCACTTTCATTCATGCATCCGAGGCCCTCCATGGCGATCTGGGATTGATCAATTCGGAGGATGTTCTTATTGCGATCGGAAAGAGTGGGGAAACACCGGAGATCAACTCGCTGCTACCGATTGTCCGAAAACTAGGCGCAACCGTAATTGCCATGACGGCCAATTCCCGGTCCACGATGGCAATGGCAGCCGATATTCTGCTTCCTCTGGAAGTTCCGCGGGAAGCTTGTCCATTGAACTTGGCTCCGACTTCAAGCACAACGGCGAGCCTCGTCGCCGGGGATGCTATTGCAGTCGCGCTGATGAAGCTCAAGCAGGTATCTACCGAAGACTTCGCCAGGCGGCACCCTGGTGGACAACTCGGAAAGCGATTGCTGTTGCTTGTCGGCGACGTCATGCGTACTGGGCCGCGCAACCCCGTAATCACTGTCAACGAGTCCATCAAGAACATGCTGATTCGAATTACGGCTGGACAATCAGGAGCCATCTCGATTGTGGACGACGATAACAAGCTGATCGGATTGGTTTCGGATTACGACATACGAAGAGCGCTCGAACAGGACCGGAATATTCTGGAGTTGACCATTGCCAACGTGATGAATTCGCGGCCAACCTTCATTTATGACCACCAGAAGGCAGTCGATGCCCTGACTCTCATGCAGAGCCGCAGCAAACCGACTTCGGTGTTGCCGGTGGTCAATCAGAGTCACACGGTTGTTGGGATGATCCATTTGTTCGATTTGGTTTCAGCCGGATTGTGAGTGTGATGAGCTCCGTGGCTTTCGTGAATCGTCGAGGTCAGCTGCGGTTCTTGAAGGATCCTTCGCAAACCCGATTTCTTGTCCTGGAAGATCATGCGGAAGCACAGTTGATACGCCAGCTCTTGCTGAAAGCGGGTGCTGCTGAGATCGATCGTGCTGAGTTGTATCGCGGTGAGGGCAGGACTTTCCGCGATAAGTATGTTGATTTTCTCGGATCTCTCAACATCGAAAATGCCTCGTTTGAATGGTGGCCTTTCAATCTGACGAGCAAGAACTACTTCGTCACGGACCTCTGCAAACAAGTGTTCCATGCGGCGGTCATCGGGCAATTGACGAGCGAGAAGAGTGGTGACCTGATCATCGTCACGGACGATCGTGACGTGGCGAATCATGTCGAAAAATTCTTAGGTGCCCCAGGTTATCGAGTCTTGAACCGGGTGCGCGCTCGCATGATCGACATCGTTCGAAGGTCGACGCCGCTCGGAATTCTCTATTGTCTGGTAGCGAAGCTTCGGACGACCTGGTTTTCACGCCGGCTCTTTCGCAGCTATGGTGGGGCAGGCCGGTCCGATTGTCTGCTTCTGACGTTATTCAACCATCAGTCGTTCGATTCTTCCGGCGCCTACAGGGACACTTATTTTGGTCCGCTGCGTAACTACCTCGAAAACGAAAGTGTCGCCACCGCTACCGTTGGCGCCGTTTTCAATCACGATGTAGCTACGATTCGAATGTTGAAGTCGTGCAGTCATGGAAACATGCTGCCGCTTGACGCATTCACTCCTGTTGGTGAGTTGATTGTTTGGGCCTTTCGCTGCACCTTGTTGTATTTCCGGAAACCCAGGATCAAAGGGAATACAACATTTGATGGAATGAATGTGCGTCCATTAATTGCAGCATGCATGAAGCGAGAGTTTGGCACAGGTAACTTCCTGTTGAACGTGTGGTTCTATCTGAGTGCAGGGGCGCTGGCAAGCCGGATTCAGTCGCGCGCCGTCTTGTATACTTTTGAAAATCGGTCCTGGGAGAAGATGCTAGTTCTCGCGTTTAGGAATCGGGGTAGCGGCTTCCGGTTGATCGGATATCAGCACGCCTCAATCACCCCCCGGCACAGCAGTCTTTTTTTCAGCAAAGGCGAGTGGGATGTGACCCCCTTGCCGGATGCGGTGGTGACCACAGGCGAGATTCCGAGAAGCATTCTTATCAAGATCGGCCGGTATCCGGAAAGCCGTGTCCGTGCGGGAGTCGCTCTCCGGCAGCCTCCGGGCAGAGGCGTTCTTCGCGAGGAGAAAAAGACGCTGGGGCAAGTACTCGTCATTCTTTCTTCAAGCGTCGATGAGTACGTCAAGTCACTGCTGCTTCTCAATGAGGCGTTTCGAGGCAACAATCGTTACAAAGTCATTATTCGAAATCATCCGACTATACCCCTATCTGCGGCGCTCAATGTGTTGGGGCCTATGGAATTCGACTTTCAGAATTCCTCCAGTAAATCCGCTGCGGAAGACTTACAAGAATGCGATGTCATCTTTTATACGTCTTCGACTGTTGCGCTTGAAGCTTTAGCTCTGGGTATACCAGTGGTGTACCTCGATCTTGGGGATTTCATGGATCCCGACCCGCTCTTCGATTTTTCGGATCTGAAATGGTCTGTGACAAGGGCCGCCGATGTGATACCTGTCCTGGAAAGAATTGATGAGGTTCCAGCACCGGATCTTCAAGAACGGAGGCTGTTAGCTCAGGCGTATGCTGTATCGTATGTCCGGCCCGCAGACGGGGCGGGAATGAAGGATTTCCTGGACGTTGTTCTGGCGCGCCAATCGACAAGCAATGGGGTAACGCAGAGAGTGTATTCGTGAGAATCTTCATTACCGGTATCAGCGGTTTGCTAGGAGCAAATTTCGCTTTTCAACAGCGGGATAGTCATGAGGTCGGCGGTTCATACCTGGTGCACACGTTCGCCTATCCTGAGATAACGGCCGCGAGACTGGATATCACCGTCCGCGAAGAGGTTGTCACTACCATCGCAGAAACCCGCCCCGACGTCGTTATACACACTGCGGGCATTGCCAACGTAGACGAATGTGAAGTCAACGAGAAGCGAGCTTTCGAAGTCAATGCCTCGGGTTCGCTGAATGTTGCCATCGCGGCTCAAGCCTGTGGCGCTCGGCTGGTTCATATCTCGACGGATCACTTGTGGAGTGATCACAGAGCGATGATCGGCGAGACCGAGCCTCCTCGACCGCTGAACGCTTATGCGCGATCCAAGCTTCTTGCCGAAGAAGAAGTATCGGCCCGGTATCCCGAGTCTCTGATCGTCCGTACGAACTTTTTTGGATGGGGTACGACGCTCAAAGGATCGCTTTCCGAATGGGTCCTTTCGAAATTGAGTCGCAACGAACCACTGCGAATGTTCCACGATGTGTTCATCACTCCGATTCTCATCAACGATCTTGTCGATTTGATCATGCTTTTGGTTTCTCGTGGCGCGCAGGGCGTTTATCATGTATGCGGGCGTGACCGAGTCTCGAAGTATGAATTTGGACGGGTCCTTGCTACCGAGTTCGGGTATGACCCGGAGGGGATTACACCCATTTCGGTCCAGGAGCATTCGCTGATCGCCCCACGCCCTTCCGATATGTCGTTGAGCTCCGATAAGGCAGAACGCTTCATCGGTCGAAATATGCCGCCACTTGTAGATTCCGTGAAACGTTTGGCTGAGCTCCAAAAACAAGGCTGGCCCCAGTTGTTATCGACGGCGGTTGCCGCGAACGTTGAAAAATGAGCCGGGGTTTTCGACATAAGATTGCGTTTGTGGTTCCGACACTGAACCGGCCGCTTGAGCTTCGACGCATGTTGCGCAGCGTCGTTGGTCAGGCTGTTCTGCCTCACGAGGTCGTTATCGTTGACGGGAGTGCGACGCCGGTCGAGAACCTGGCGAGCGAATTTCCGCAAATTGCATTGAAGTATGTGCCTGTCTATCCGCCGTCGCTTTCGAAACAGCGCAATGCCGGTATTGCGGCTCTGTCGCCGGATGCGACCTTAGCAGGTTATCTTGATGACGACCTTGTACTGGAGGACGGATGCATCGAGGCCATGCTGCGGTTCTGGGAATCCGCTCCCGGCGATGTCGGTGGAGCTGCTTTTAACATCGTGAACGAACGCTCGCCTCGCGGAATATTTGTGAAATCGCTTTTCTATGTTGATGGTTGTCGCCGTGGTGCGGTGCTTCGTTCGGGCTATCAAAGCATGATCGGACCGGTGCGGCGAAACATCGAGGTGGATTGGCTCTCTGGAGGCGTAACGGTGTGGCGCCGCCAGGTCACTCAAGCCTTTGAGTACGATGAATGGTTTAAGGGAACGGGATATTTGGAAGACGTGGATTTCAGTTATCGGGTAAGCCGCAAATACCGGCTGTTCGTGCTTGCCGACGCCCGAGTGCAGCATCTCTCACCCCCAGTTAAGCGGAGCCGCGACTATCTGATGGGAAAATGGCAAGCAATCAATCGAATGTACTTTGTGAGAAAACATCCGGAATTTTCCCGGCCTCTGTATTATTGGGCCACATTCGGTTTGTTCCTCGCGAACATCGCGGAGGGAATTGCGACCTTGAACCATGGATTGTTTCTTCGCGCTGCAGGAAACATTGTGGGTCTGGCGAAGGTCAGTTCTGGCAGGCTGGATCAACTTTCAGGCTATTTGAAACAATGAGAGTGCTGGGAATACTAGTCCAGAAATTGAAGGACAGCGTCAATGTCGTCAGGCTGGCATTGTCGATGAATGTTGTTTGTCGTCGCTTGTTTGTTGTCTTGGTTTTCTTTTCTCTCGCGCTGGGCATCGCACAGGGTGTCACTCTCTCCGCCATCTTGCCCGTTGCCGACCAGCTTTTTGCTCGAAACGGAACATCAAGCAGTTCGTTCATTGCAGCTGTTCTACGCGGGTATAGGTCGATTTCCGGCGCGCAATCGCAGATACTCGCTATCCTGATCGTCGTTGCCAGCAAGCTTATCGAGAGCAGTCTCTATTTCATTTATTACTATCTTCTCGGCTCCTACATGAAGGAAGTGCTGCATATCTACCGCGTTCGCATGTTCTCGAATCTCATGGACTTCAGGATGGAGTACTTCAACAGTGCCCGGATTGGGAACTTCATACAGCTCATCAGCGCTGAGACTTCACGCTCTCGGAAAGCAGTTGTTCACCTGCTCGAATCCTTGCGCAGTGCTTTCATCGCACTGGTCTATAGCTCGCTTCTCTTGCTCATCTCGCCGGTGCTGTCCTTGATTCTAGTTATCGTCGGTGTCTTCGTATTTTTCCTCGATTATTATGTGATCCGTGGCACGACCGTTCTCGGCCGCCTCGCGCTAGCAAGACGGATGCAGATTACGACGTTCTTGCAAGAGCACCTTTCGGGTATCCGCGAAACGAAACTTCTCAACCTGCAGCAACGTTTCCTTCATAGGTTCACGGATATCTCCGACAATGCTGCGGAGCTTGAGCGTAAGAGTCTGGTGCTCGCATTGATTCAGACTCCGCTGTTTCAGCTCTTAAGTTTCGTGGTTGTTGGTTTCATCTTCGCTGCATACCTGATGAATGTTGGAGGAGTAGCCGCAGTTGGCGTGGCCGGAGTGCTGGTTTTTATGCTCGTCAGTCACGAACTGGTCAACAGCTTGACTTCGTTCTACAACAACTGGACAACTCTCAATGATCTCGTCATTAGTGTTCCGAAGCTGAACGAGCTTTTTACCGCTGATCCTCAGGTTCAAGAGGCATCGGGAACGCTGAAACCCAAAGAGTTCTTCAAAACCGCGCTTACATACGACCGTGTGCATCTGGACTACGCGACCCGGCCGGGCGTGCTGCGGGACATCAGCCTGACGATCAAGAAAGGACAGCGGGTAGCATTCGTAGGTGAATCAGGTTCGGGCAAGACTTCAATACTTGCGCTGCTTTTGCGGTTGTTTGATCCCTCGTCCGGCATCATTGCGGTCGACGGTATCGATATTCGCGACCTGGACCTGACTTATCTACGGTCGCGAATTGGTGTTGTTCCTCAAGATGTTTATTTGTTCAATGACACTATCAAGCAGAACATTCTGCTTGGCAATAGTCAGGCCAGCGGCGAAGCCATCCAATCGGCTGCAGGCCATGCTTTTGCCGATCATTTCATTCAATCCATGCCGGCCGGCTATTCAACAATTGTTGGCGAACGAGGAACGCGGTTATCTGGTGGACAGAAACAACGAATTGCGATCGCACAGACCTTCCTCAAGGATCCAGATATCATTATCTTCGATGAAGCGACAAGTTCGGTGGATGCCGAATCCGAGTACATCATCCAGAAAGAAATAGAACAAATCGGACGTAACAAAACGATCATGATAGTTGCGCATCGTCTTTCGACTGTTAAGAATGTCGATGTGATCTACGTTGTGAAGGACGGCCGCATTGTCGAGTCCGGACATTGGGCGGAACTGGTTTCAAATCAGAGTTACTTCAATCAGATGATTGATGCCCAGATGATTGCTGCGGGGTGAGGGCTTAAATGAAGAAGCCACCGATCCTGATAGCGATCTCAACCGACATACTATTGCGGAATTTCGTGCAGAGTGGCGCCTTCGAGCGGCTTCAGGAAGAGTACGAAGTCCACTATATCCTGTCGTCGAAGGTCAGTCATCGTGGAGTCTTCGGACCGGCGTATCGGTTCGCAGGTAACGTTCAGGAGACTCTACTGCGACTGACCATCAGACAACATTTGCGCGAGTTGACGATGACTCGTTTTCAGGAGCTATCTACGACATGGAAGATCAGCCGGAAGAGAGTTCCTGAAGACACGCTCAGAATTTACAATCTTTTGTCTCACCCGAAATTTTTTCCTTTCGTCTTTGGTGCGGCGGAAGCCTGCCTCGGCTACAACGATGGTATTGAAGCAGTGATCAGGCGTGTGAAGCCTGTTTGGATTTTGTTGCCAAACATGTGCAACGATTCCTTGGCAGTTGATGTCATTAAATCGGCAAGAAAGATGGGAGTCCGCACACTGTTGCTCGTGAACGGCTGGGACAACATCACCGGCAAGGGAACTATTCCTTATCTGCCGACACTCATCGGTGTGTGGGGTGAGGAGAGCCGTAAACAAGCCATCCGGATCCACGGCTTTTCGGGCGATCAGGTGCGCGTGATGGGCGCACCGCATTTTCAACATTATTTCTCGGGATTAGTGTCACATCGAGGCGAGTTTCTTCGGATGCAAGGTATTGCCGAGGAGAAGAAGGTGCTCCTCTTTGCTGGCTGCATTCTGAAATACGATGAGCTTCCTTTGGTTGTGGAATTAGATAACGCGATCGAATCGGGTGAATTAGCCGGCCTCCATGTCCTCTACAGACCTCATCCGTGGAGGCATTACCGTGATGGAGAGGAAGAGTTTCTAAATTTAGATCTTCGACATACTACCGTCGACCTTCAGGTACGAGATGCATTTCGTGAATCGATAACCAAGCGAATTACGATCACGCCACGCAATTTTCTTCCGGACCTGAATTACTACCCGAGCATGCTGAATGCGATTGACGGAATTGTTTCGCCGCTTTCGACGATCATCATCGAGGGTGCGGTCTTCGGAAAACCATCGTTGGCCTTCGCGTTTCCCGACGGACGGCACGCCTACTCTGGAGACAACTTCATACAATTTCAGCATTTCAAAGAGATGATGGCCTTACCCGCGGTGAGGGTGTGTCGAGATCGGAAATTTCTCGTAGAGCATGTTAGAGAACTTGTTTCGATGACGCGGGATGCAGAACTGGCAAAGCGGCAGCGTGAGGGTGTCCGGCAGATCGTTTATTGGGACGACAAAACCTATGCGGACCGCTTGATGGACGTTTTGAGCGAGCCGGACGGAGTCCTGACGAGTTGAAAAAGCGATGCGGGGATTACAGATTCCAGATATTGCCCGGAAGGGCGCAAGGACCACACTTGCAGTCATGACCGCGGCCAAGGAACGGTTGCGCACAAAAGTGTTTTTCCCTGCCGTCTATCAGCGGTACGCGAAGGATGGCCAGAGAATCATTTTTCCGGCCTTGCATTACTGGCGCGTCGGGCAGAACTTCGATTCGATTCTGCTTTTGAACAACAGTTACTCGGTCATGAATCCGCTTTGTACTGGCTACGCCCGTGTGAAGGGCCGTATTTACAACGCGGATGGCAGACAGATTCAGAAATTCGATTCCGAGGTCGAGCCGTTCGGGACAGTTGTGATGCGCATTTCGAACATAGTCCGCTGTATGGGTGATGGTGTGCTCACGGCGACTCTTTTTCCTCCTGCAGACTTCTTTGAACATCGAACTGCGAACTTTGACCGGGAGGAAGCTCACCGGACAACCGCCTATATGGGATACGAACTCGGACAGAACATCAGTTATGTGCATAATATCGAAACGGCTTATATCGGAGATTCGTTGCCGGCCAATCCGTTGGTTCAACGTATCCTCGTACCCTTCCACAGTCCCAGGGCTGTGTTCATGCCGAATCTGTCGCTGCCACTGAAGGGTATGCAATCTATGGAGATAATCGCCATAAACTCGGCGTCGCGCCGCCGGCATTTAATGATCAGGGTGCTGGTCGATGGGAAAGTTCGGGCCGAAAGTCACAAGAGGACTATGCCGTTTGAAGTTCTGGCATTGCGATTCGTGCCAAGGTCTGAGGACAGTAGCAAATCGCTTCGCCTTGCGACCTACCTTGCTACCGGCAACGCGAAACCGTATTTCATCGTGAAGTACGAAGGACAAGAGGCCACCTTTCATCACAGCTAATCCTATGGTCAAGCTTAGAAGCCAGGCGAAGTTCATCAAGTACATCGGCGTTCCGGACTTCTCCTCCCTATATCCATGCCGCAGCGCGGTTATTCTCGAGCAGCCTTCCACTCCTCAAAACGGTCTTCCTGTTGGTGTATACCGCATCTATACCAGCTCAGTACTCGGCGGCCGATGGTCCGACCTGGAGTCTACCGGTCTGGTCCACCGGCCTGGTGAAACGTTGTGCGTCGATTTGCCTGCACTCCGAGGCATACCGTTGTGGACAACGGGGAATATGGTCTGCGATGTTCCTGCACACTTCGTGCATTGCATACCCGATGGCTATGACCCCCAGGATCCAGTTGATGACGCCCTAAAGGTACAAAACGTGCACCATGGACGGGATATCTATATTCAATTCTTTTCGAAGAGTCGTGTGGACGGACATAACGGAGGCCTTGGTGGAGCGAAGTACCGTTGTATGTTGCACGGCGCGCCCGGAGTCGAAGCGATTCGCATCATCCAGTCTCCGAAAGTCTACGTTGGGCCATCGGTAGACACGTATCTTGTACTGATGCACTTCTCATGTTTCGAACCTCAGCCCGCTGCGGGTTCCGCCTCGATTTTTGTCTGCTCCCCCAATGGACAAGTGACCGGCAGTTGCGACCTGGAGTTGTCCGGCAATCGGTGTTACGCGATATCGATGAAGAGGCTCATTGGAGCAGTGCCAGTTCAAGCTGCATATGTAGGTACTGTCATCGCAGTCGTGCATGCCGATGTCGTCCCGCTTATCCATACACTTTCGGATGACGGCCTCCTCTGTTCGACGGACCATTCGGTACCGCCGATGAAGTACCTCCCAAGTCTCCATCGCGGGGACGTCAAGAGAGAGACTGCACAAAACCTGCTGGCTGTGTTAAGCGAACGTGCCGCATTTCGGCATGACACTCAAGAAGGCCGCTGAACACTGAAAGTCTGCCGCCATCCTCTCAAAAACTCGATCTGTGCCGGTTTCATGTTCAAAGCTCATTTTACTGATAGGTGCCTGGAGAAATCGGCATGACGTTGAGGCCGGGATCATCATCAATTGCTGCATGAGACGAGGTGTATTGAGGTATCCGATACATTTTTTTCACGTGGATCTTTGACAGAATACGAGCGAGACCAATAGGCGTGTTTCCGTACTGATTCACATGATTCCGAATGTTGGCCGCCTGCTGCTCAGTGTGCGCAAAATAGATATCCAGACTCTCCGTTTTCCGGAAGGCCCTCGGATCACCGGAAAATTCGCGGTCACATAAAGCCTTCATGTCAAAGCTGAAGCGATGATGAATGATTTCATCCGTTTCGAGTATCTGATCCTTGCGGGCTGCGTTGAACTGCTTCAGTTCGTCGAGGTACGATTCAACCCATGTCGCCCAGTGACCGCGCTGCTTCATCAGCCTTGTATTTGAAAATCAAATTGCTGCCCAGTTCGCCACAGATGTATTTCCTGATAATGTCCGGTTGCTTTGCGAATGCCTCCAGCTCCTCGCGGCTGTTCCATAGCTCCGAAGCCGTTTCGCGACGGAATTCGTCGTACGTTCTTCTCAATGCTGCAGGAAAATGTAGCCTCTGTTCATGTATGAACAGTAGCCAGTCAAAGGTGGACACTCTAAAGAACTTGAGGAGTCCCAGAAGTTCCTGGAAGATAGCGTCGTTGTAAAAGACCTCCACGGACAGATCGAAAAGCCGGCAGTCCAGATAGTCCTCGAAGCTCATCGTGTTGTTGGCAACACAGACTTCTTCGATCTCCACCGAGTGAACAAGTTCTGAACCGAAACTGTACGAACCGAAGCAGCGCGGCAGTACTCTGAATTTGGATACCATTCCGTACTGCTCACGGCTCTCTTTGCTGGCCATCTCCGTGCCGGGAAGAAGCATTAATGTAAAAAGGCGAACAAAGTTCAAACCGGCATCGATGACCGTCTTGATGGTTTTGAAATGGGCTTCCTTAGTATCTCCCGGAAGGCAAAGAATGATTTCGGAATACGTATTGCTGCCGATCGCGTTCGCGCGATTAGCCACTTCCATAATCTGGTCCGCGGAGATATTCTTTCGCTTGATGTTCTCGAGAACGCGGTCGTCCAACGACTGCACTGACGCGGAAAGTCTTAGCGCGCCGTGAATGATCTCGGCAGCCTTCAGAACCCGTTCCTTTTGATTCTTCCCCGTCGCTACGTGAATGTATTCGGGCCAGCCGTACTTCTTTTGGACACGCGCGATCTCGCGACATGTTTCGAGATCCTCTGGGTACATGCCGAAGTTGGAATCGGCGATAAACAGATCACGAGTCCCTTTGATTCGGGATCCGATATATTCGAGTTCGGCGGCGGCGCGTTCCACCTGGCTATGGTTGATCTTGTTGTAGTAATCAAGTCCTTCCACACAGAACGTGCAAGCAAACGGGCATCCTCGATTGGTTTGCAGGAGCGGCATCAATTTTCCGTCGAAGAATGCGTCTAGCAGTCCCGTAGTATACGGTGATGGAATTATTGTCAGATCTTTAATCCGATCAGCGAGTGGCGCAGTTACGAGGGCGGAATCAAGAATGAAGTGACAACTAGGAGGAACCGATTCTTTTACAGCGGCAAGGTCAAGGTCCAACGCGATTAATCTCTGAACGAGTTGCGTGAACGCCAGTTCGCCTTCTTTATAAACAAAAAAGTCGATCGCTCCATGCATGCGGAGGAACCGTGCCTGCTCGGAATATTCGGTTGGGTAGTTGGGGCCTCCGAAGACAATGACAGTTTCGGGAAACCGCTCCTTGATCCGCCGAGCCATCGAGTACCCAAGATCAAAATTCCAGCTGTAGTCGCTAAATCCAACGACCCCTGGCGGCGCCTTCAGTACAGATTCGGCGAGAGCGGACTGGTATTTGAAAACTTTGATTTCAACGCGATCGCCTAGTTTTTGGGCTGCGTAGCTGCCGATCGTTCCGACGCCGAAGGGAAAAGCGTTGCTGGCCACGGTCTGGTTATCGTGGGTCAGATCGCACAGATAAACACGAACCTTGTCTGGCATAGCTCAACTGTCTTTGCGATCAATTGTCCTGACGCCACTTGATTGTCGGCCGGAAGATGTGGTGATCAATAGCGTCCTTTGAACTGATGGTCTTTCTTATAATTTCCTTTAACAGGACGTCAGATATCTTATGCGAATTAAGGCCGAGCTCCAGCAGCTTGTTATTTCTCGGATTGTAATAATGGTCGTCCTTTTCGATTCTCGGGTTTGCTAAGTGTTCGATCGTTACCTTGATGCCATGCTGAGCGGCGACTTCTTGGACGATCTGAGCCAATTCGTTAATTGAAAACACTTCCGTGAACTGGTTGAACACTCGGTATTCACCTGCCTGCGCCGGATTCTCCGCAGTTAATTCAATACACTGCAGGGTATCGATTATGTTCAGGTAGCCTCGTCTCTGTCCACCTCTGCCGTAGACGGTGAGGGGTTCATTCGCGACCGCCTGAACGCAGAATCGGTTTAAGACCGTTCCAAAGATTTCGTCGTAATGGAAACTAGTGCAAAGTCGAGGGTCAAGCCTCGTCTCCGGCGTATCCATTCCATACACGATCCCTTGATTCAGATCGGTTGCTCGTAAACCCCAAACTTTGCATGCAAACTGGATATTGTGGCTGTCATGAACCTTGGAGAGGTGATAAAACGAAAAGGGCTGCTTCGGGAATGGGATAGTATCCGACCTGCCGTTGTGCTCGATTGTAATGAACCCCTCTTCAATGTCAATATTTGGCGTGCCGTATTCCCCCATCGTGCCCAGTTTGACCAGATGCGCCTCCGGGCAATGCCGCTTCGTTGCGAACAATAGATTGAGCGTTCCGACGATATTGTTAACCTGCGTCGTGACAGCCTGACTTCGGCCGGCCATCGAAAATGGAGCAGAAGGCTGTTCGGCATAGTGGACAATGAC
>WNGJ01000633.1_pt1 | contig 32703 bp, 31 predicted proteins | sample 5400611 | NCBI WGS metagenome assembly WNGJ01 (sample SAMN13153375, study PRJNA577476) | soil metagenome | isolation source: 40 cm soil or saprolite under Garry oak tree replicate 1 | place: USA:California | collected 2016-06-15
ACGGCAGAAGACGCGTGAGCCAGGGGTCTTTCCGGTGTCGCCGCCAGCCCGACACGACATCGTAGGAGTCGCCGAGCTTCTCGACGAGGCGCGGGATGTCGTCGGGATCGTTCTGGAGGTCGGCGTCGAGCGTGACCACGATCGGATAGCGCGAGTGGGCGAATCCGGCGGCCAGCGCCGCGGTCTGCCCGAAGTTCCGCCGAAGCCGCACGAGACGGACGCGGCGGTCGCGGACGGCGATCTTCTTCAGCGCCTCCCACGATCCGTCCGTCGAGCCGTCGTCGACATAGATCACCTCGTAGTCGCGCCCCATCGGATCGAGCGCCTCGGTCAGACGATCGTGAAGCGGCTCGAGGTTGTCCTGTTCGTTGAGGACGGGAAGGATCACGGAGAGCGGCATTGCGCCCAGCCAGCTCATCGGCGTCCGTTGGCTGGAAGGGTATAGATCTCGGTGCTGGCGATCCGCTCCTTCATGACGTAGCCACTCTCGATGATCCGGTCCCGGAGCCATGGACTGTTGGGGGTCCACTTCATCCAGTTGCCGACGACGACAACGTCGGTCGTGTGGCGGTTGACGTGCCAGACCAATTCCGGGTACGACATCAGCTTGAACTGGACGACCTCGAGCGGCGTCACTCGGCGCGCGAACTTCATGGCGAAATGGTTCTCCATGCCCGGGAGGATCGAGGCGTTCGTCTCCACGAAGTATCCCGGCCATAGGCTGATCGCGACGGGCCTGCCCGCCCCGACTTCCCGGTCGATGGCCCGGCTCACAGCCCTGATCGTGGGGAGCTGCCAGTTGACGACGTCGGCCTTGCCCACGATCCCCGGTACTTCCCCGCCGACCGTGTAGCGGTAGAAGTCGAACGGAGACACGAGGATATAGAGGACGGTGAGCGACGCGAAGACCTGCTGGAGCCGTAGACTTTTGGCCTCGCGGGTGAGCGCCGCCAGGAACACGACGCCGTTCACGAGCAGGAACGGCACCGGCATACAAAAGTACTGTGAGTAGACCGGCGTCGGGACGAAGCTCGCGAGGGTCAGGAAGATGCCGATCGAAGACGCCAGAGACAGCCGTTCCCGCGTGAGGGCGCTCGAGACCCAGGAGGCGAGATTGACGAGGAAGAGGAGGAGAAACTGGACGCTCGTCGCGCCCTCGTACCGGATGGCGAGCGACAAGGGCTGCGTCGTCTTCTGGGCCCACCAGCTCACCGACTGATAGTCGGTGCGGATGAGCTGGGCACCGACGATGTTGAAGATGAAGGTCGCCGGATCGATGAGGAAGAAGAGCTCCGCCGGAATCAGGGCGACGACGGCCCCGATCGTGAAACGTACCAGTTGCCAGAGCCGCGCGCGATGGTCGGGCTCGGTGAGGTACATCTCGAGGAGGAACGCCGGTATGACGGCGAGCACATACACGCGGCAGGCGACGGAGAGCCCGAGCAGGAATCCGCTGACGACCCACTTCCAGCGCGACCGAACCGAGAGAACGGCGTACGCCCCGAACAGCAGGAGGGTCGGCAGCACGAAGGTCTTGATGAGGGGGTACCAGCCGAACGCGAGGCCACTGAACGTGAAGAGCACCGCGGAAAGGACGCCCCACGTCCGCGCGCCCGTCAGGTGGGCGACCTGGCGGTAGAGGAGGAGGCCGAGGGCGATCGAGAAACACGCGGAGAGCACACGGGCCGCGTACCAGGAGTAGCCGACGAGCTTCAGCCAACCTCCGTAGACGTAGGGAAGCAAGAACATCTGGGGGTAGAAGTAGTCGTGGTACGGCACCTGGCCTTCGGCCACGAGGCGTGAGACGAGCAGGTACGTGCCCTCATCGCCGTCGACGAGCCTGAAGAGCGAGATCGGGACGAAGACAGCCGCCATCAGGATGGCGAGCAAGCCGTAGACGATGGCCGGGTGCATCTGATCGAGTCGCCGGACTCCTTGTGACGCCGGCGCGAACATCAGCGGGCCTCGGTCCCCAACGGTCGCGCCCCTCCGGCTCCCTTTTTTCGCCACTGACCGACAACAAAGCACGAGAGCCGTGGGCCTTGGACCTTGCCGATCAGCGCCTCCAGTCCCATGCACAGCCGAGAATAGTGTCGCTTCCAGCCCAGCGGGATCCTGAAGACGAGCGAGTTGAGCACGAGGAGATACGCGACGCCGCCTCCGTACCGCGTCGTCAGGAACTCGAAGCGATCCTCGTTCTTTGCCTGGAGCGCAGCCACGTCGATGGCTTGCTCGTTGTCTTCGAACATGTGTCGATCCACCCTGTACCAGATTCTTCGCACGACATCCGGAAGAGAACCTGCGTGGGGCTCCATGAAGCAGAAATAGCCTCCGGGTCTGAGGATGCGGTAGATCTCATCGATCGCGGCGTCGACGTTCGGGTGGACGTGGTGTAAGCCACCCAGCACGGTCACGCAGTCGTACGAGTCGCTCTCCAGTCCAGTCTCGAGAATGGACCCGACCATCGCGTGGGCCTGGGGCAACTTTTTCCGAAAGTGCTCGATGGCTTTCTCGGAAATGTCGAGTCCCGTCACCCTGGCGCCGCAGCTCAACAGGTGGTCGGTCATCTGACCGGCCCCGCACATCGCATCGAGGACCCTCAGCCCCCTCAGGCTGATCCCCGCCATCATCGGCTCGTTGAAGAACCGCAGCCGATACGCCATGCTGCACGGATCGGAATAGTGGCGCTCGTATTCCTCTTCGAGTTGATCCTGGTGTCTGCTTTGCTTCTTCTCGGCAGAATGCTGATGCGGCGTTTGCTCGCCGCGGGCACGCACGTCCCTACGGAAAGCGCCCTTGTCGTTCAGGGACGGCCCCTCCTCAGTCCCGAAGGATTTGACGAGTGGGTACCAGCCGAAGGCTGCGGCTACCGAAACGTGAAGAGGACGGCGGCGTGCGCGCCTCAGGCGATCACTAGTGACGCTACCGCCATTGTGGTCACGAGGCCCGAGAATCCCCATGATTCTCAAGCCCGAGGTGCAAGGGATACGCCAGGCCCGAGCTCCGAAGAGCGGCCGCCTGGGTCTCGATGACCGAGGCTGGCGAGACACAAGTATCTGATCCTACGGGACTCCTCCCGACCATCCCGGCCGGATCTTGAGGCCGGCGCCCGTGCGCGTTGACAGAGATGACACCGATGGTCAGGCCCTTGCCGGACTGTCCACCACGCGGGTCTGTGATTCACGGGGGTAAATGGAAGGCGATTTCTCATCGTGAGTATCCATGAAGCAACTTGGCGCTGTCGTCCTGGTGGCCAACCTCGCGTGGACGCTGGCGCTCCTGTCCCCGTCCTGGGCCAAACCGAAGCGAGTCGTGACGATCGCGTTGGGGGCGGTCGACGGGGCGTACTTCCCGATCGCCGGCTTGCCTGTCGGGTGTCGCTTCTGGCGCCAGGACCTCAACGTCCGCGCAGTGATCGCCTCGTCGGCGGCAGCGATCGCGAACGTCCAGCTCATTCGCGCCGGCGAGGCCGACTTCGCCCTCGTCCAGAATGACGTCGCCTACTACGCGTTCAACGGCCTTGCGCTCGAAGAATCGCTCTGTACAGGGAGAAGGGATCGAGAGGTGGCCGTCGCCTCGACCTCGGGGTCGGGCGATTTCTGATCAGGCGGCCGGAAACGAGCTGGACAGCTCGCCGCGGGAAGCAGAAAAAGTCCTTTAGTCACAGTGGTTTCCCCCTGGTACACCTCTTGCGTTCAATTGAAATCAAAACGTCAAGGATTCCAACAATTAGGACCTCGAAGCGATGAGTCTCCCAGCGCTGCTGGAACGGCCGGCAGTCGGCGAGATGGCTCCCCGATTCGCATTGTCGTCGCTCAACGGCGAGACGGTCGACCTGGCTGCCTACCGTGGTCACTCCAACGTCGTGGTCTGGTTCTCCCGCGGCTTCACGTGCCCGTTCTGTCGCGTCTATACCGACGGGGTTCGCGCCGGATACAAAGACCTGCGTGCCGCCGACACCGAGGTCATCCAGGTCGCGCCGAATCTGCTTGAGAGCGCTCGGAGATATTTCGGCAGGTCGATCCTCCCGTTCCCGTTCATCTGCGACCCGGACAAACGGCTCTACGCCGTGTACGGCCTCGGCGATCGCCGGGCGCTCGAAGCCACGCGGACGGCGGTCGTGAGCTTCGCGCACGCGTTCACGCACGGCGATACCGTCAACCAGATCCGCGGCGCCTGGTTCGACGTCATGAACCGCAACTTCGTTCGGCGCCTGCATCATCACGCGATGACGGCGCACGAGCAGGGGATCTTCGTCATCGACAAGGAGGGCGTGATCCGTCACGTCACCGTGGTCGGACCGATCGATCCCGTTCCTGGCGGGGCCGAACTCGCCGATCTCGCCCGGAGTCACTGCGTAGGGGCACCGACGCCGGCATGAGTGAGGCCGAGCGCCTGACCCGGCTCAGCGAGATTCTGGTCGAGCTCTTCCGCTCACCGGTCCCGACCCACTTCTTCCAGACGCTCGGTGACCAGGCCTTCGCCGCGGTGCCAAACGACTACCTCGCGGTCTGCCTGCAGGATCCCGAGAAGGGCGGCTACGTCACGCATTCGCTCGCGGCCCTCGAAGGATGCCAGGTGAGCCAGCGCGTGTTCTCGGGGAGCGAGGGCCTGCCCGGATGGACGATCAGCACGGGCAAGGCGCGGCTCGTCGCGGATCTCGCCGTCGAGGACGGGGTCCACGATCTCGAAGGGGTGCTGATCGCCGCGGGCATGCGGGCGGTCATGGTCGCGCCGATTCGCCGTGGCTCCGATGTCTTGGGCGCGCTGCTCTTCGCCGGCCGGCCGCCGATCACCTACGGCGACGACGATCTGCACATCGCCCAGCTGCTGGCGGCGGGGCTCTCCGCCGCGCTCGAGACCTCGCTCGCGTACCAGGCGGCAGCCGACGAGCGCAGCACGCTCGGCGCCGTGCTGGCCAGCACCGCCGACGCCGTGATCATGATGAATCAGGCCGGTCTCGTGCTGCTGGCCAATGCGGCCGTGCGTCCGATGCTCGGCCTGGTGCCCGACGCGCTCACCGGCCGGCCTTTGCTCGAGGTCGTGGACTACGCCCCGCTCCGTGAGCTCTTCGTGGCCGGGCAGCCCGGGATCTCCGACCTGCCGCTGCCGGACGGACGCGTTGCCCAGGCGAGCCTCGTGGCGGTGACGACGCCTTTTGGTGAGCCAGTCGGGCTGGCCGCGATTCTCCGCGACATCACGCTACTCAAGAATCTCGAGCAGATGAAGAACGACTTCGTCAACACGGTCTCCCACGACCTCAAGGGGCCGATCACCGTCATCGCCGGCATGGCGGATCTGATGCGGATCGCCGGGCCGGCGGACGAGAACCACGCGACGCGCTGCCAGGACATCCGCGACAGCGCACAGCACATGGCCGATCTCGTCACCGACTTGCTCGACATCGGCAAGATCGAGGCTGGGCTCGACTCGAACCGCGAGCCGATGGATCTGATCCCGGTCGTTGGCGAGGCGCTCCGCATCGTGAAGCCTCGCGCCGAAACGAAGAGCATCGAGCTCCGCACCCAGCTTCCGGAAGAGGCGATCATCTCGGCGGTTCCGAGCCGGATCCGGCAGATGTTCATCAACCTCGTTGATAACGGCGTCAAGTACACGCCCGCCGGCGGGCGCGTGACGATCGTGGTCGTGTTTTCGTCAGGTGGCGCGGGAACCGGGACGGTCACGATCCGGGTCGCCGATACCGGGTTGGGCATCCCCGCCCGCGACCTGCCGCACGTCTTCGAGAAGTTCTATCGGGTCAAGAGCCAGGCGACTCGAGAGATCGCCGGGACCGGCCTCGGGCTCGCCATCACCAGGAGTATCGTCGAGGCATACGGAGGCCGGATCGGCGTCGAGAGCGTCGAGGGCGCCGGCACGACGTTCGTGGTCGAGTTGCCGCTCGCTCGGTCCTGACGCTCAGGTAACGTGGCGCCTCGTGACAATGATCGGCGGCCGATTTTTGGGGCGGTCGGGCGATCGTGCGACGATGGTGTATGGCGAGCCCAGCCGTCATCGAAGGCGGCTCGACTCCGACGCTCCTTCGAGATCCGGCGCTCTACGGCGTCGCGCTGGTCGCGCTCGTCGTCTGCGCCCCGTGCTGGCGTTACGTCCACTGGCTCGGCGACGAAGGCGTCTTCCTCCACGCCGCCGCGCGGATCCTCGGCGGAGAGGTGCTCTACCGCGACTTCTTCGAGTTCCTCCCGCCCGGAAGCTTCCTGGCCGTCGCCGCCTGGATGAAGCTCTTCGGCGTCGGCTTCGGCTCCGTGCGGGTGCTCGCGATCTGTGTCATCGTTGCCATCGCCGCCCTCCTCTACGCCGCTGCCCGCCTCTCATCGGGACACCGCCCCATCGCGGCAATGCTCGCGATCGCGTGGGTCGTCTTCTCGCAGGGCGTCTGGACCGTGATCAGCCACCACTGGTTCACCACCGCGGCCTCGATGGCCACGGCCGTCGCCCTGCTCCTCGCCGTCGGTAGCGCGCCTCGGCGAGGGGCTGCGCTCGTTGCCGGCCTCGTTGCCGGCGGCGCCGCGATGGTCACATCGAGTCGCGGCGCGCTCCTCTGCCTCGCCGTCCTCGCTATTCTGGCGACCCTACCCGGGGCCGGCGCCCGACTCGTGAGCGCGATCATCGGGATCGCCCTGATTCCCGCGGCAATGATCCTCTATCTCGCCGCATCGGGGACGCTCGTCGCGGCGTTCGACGACGTGATCCTGTATCCGGCCCGCCACTACGCCGGCAGCCAGGCCATGCCGTTCGGCGCCGGCGCCGGTCTGCCAGATACGCCTTCGGTCGCGCTCTATCCCGCGGCCTTTGTGCTCGCCGGAGCCACTCTGGTCTTTGGGGGCCTCGCGACATGGAGCGAGCCGCGCTTCCGCGTGTCGCTGGCATTGGCGCTCGTAGGCCTGGTCGGCACCTATCCGCGCGCAGATCTCAGTCACATCAACTTCACCGTGCCGCTCGCCTGCCCGCTCTTCGCGCTCGTCGCGACGGACCTGCTCGGTCGCTTGCGACGCCCCGCCCGGATCGCCCTCGGCGCGCTCTTGATCGGCCTCTGCCTCGCAGCGATCGGATCCGCGATCTACGATCGCAGGGTCGTTATCGTCGGTCCGCTGCGCGCGGTGGAGACGCCGCGCGGGCTCGTCGTGCGAGTCGCCAACGCGTGGACCGACGACTTCGCGGCGCTCGTGACCCAGATCGACCGCATCCCGCCCCGCGATGCCTTCTTCTTCTATCCCTACGGCCCCATGCTTCCGTACCTGACGGGACGACGCCACGCGGCCGCCCTTGACGTGATGACGCCCGGGTATACGGATCCGGCCGAGTTCCGCGCTACGTGCGTCCAGGTCGTGACCGAAGCTCAGTGGCTGGTCGTCGAGACCGGCTGGACCCATCCGGTGGTCATTCGCGCTGTCTGGCCCGCCCTACGCGATCCCGATCCTCCCGAGAAGCACAGCTTTGAAGTGGCGCTCGCGACGGCTTTCAACAAGGTCATTCATGCCTCAGACACCTTCCAGTTGCGGCAGCGAACAGGGGATGCATCGCTCGCGCTGTGCGACAAAGTGGGAGCAACTCCGAATCCGCGGTGAGCGGGGCGAGGGCCCCGCCGGCCGAGGCGCGACTATGAACCGAGGTACGACGCCACGAACGTCCCGCTCGGGCGCTTCGCGGTGAAGCGCCCGAACGCGAACGGCGCCGGGTTCACGGGCGGCACCGCTCCAGTAATCAGAGCGGCCATCATCTCCCCGACCGCCGGCGAGAGCTTGAAGCCGTGCCCGCTCATGCCCGTTGCGATCCAGAAGCCCCGGACCGGCGACTCGTCGAGGATCGGCATCCAGTCCGGCGTGATGTCGAAGGCGCCGGCCCAGCCGCGACGGTAACGAGACTCGGCCAGCCGGGGGATCGCGCGGCTGGTGCGCTCGAGCACTGCCGTCGCTTCGTCGAGGCTCACGTCACCGCCGAGCTCGTCGGGCTCCATCGGGTGCTGCGTCTCGTCGTCGGTGAGGGAGCCGGTCAGCGTGAGGCCCCCGGTCTCCGGACGTGCGTAGCTGCCGCCCGCGAGATCGAGATACACGAGGTGCGGTCTCCCGAATGCTGCATCGCGCTCGACAACGAAGACGGGATGCCGGCCGATGACGATCGGGAGCTCGACCCCGGCCAGCTGCGCGACGGCTCTGGACCAGAGGCCCGCCGCGTTGACGATGACCGGCGCCTCGATGCGCTCGCCCGCGGCGGTCTCGACGCCGGTCGCCCGGTCGCCGGTCATGCGGATCGCTACCACCTCGACGCCCTGCTCGATGCGCACGCCGATCCGTCGCGCCGCCTCGGCGTACCCGGTCGTCACCGCGGTGGGATCGCCGTAGCCGGAGTCGGGCTCGTAGAGGATGGCGCCGAGATGGTCGGCATTGATCCGCGGCTCGACGCGAGCGAGCTCGCGCGGCTCCAGCACCTCTGCGCGGACGCCGAATCGACGCTGGAGGTCGATGGTCTCTTCGAGCTTGACACGCATCGCGGTGGAGATGCCGATCACCACACCACAGCCGATATAGCCCGACTCGCCGCCGACGATGTCGTGGAAGCCGCGGAAGGCGGCGAGCGATCTCACGACCATCTGGCTGGTCTCCGGCGTGGGGTACAGCTGGCGAACGATCCCGACCGATCGCCCGGTTCCGCCGGCGGCGAGAAACTTGCGCTCCAGCAGCAGCACGTCACGCACGCCGAGCGCGGCCAGATGAAAGGCTATGGACGCGCCCGTGACGCCGCCACCGATGATGATGACGTCAACGCGACGGTTCACCTCGCCGCGGCGGCGCTCACCTCGGCCGCCTCGACCTCGTCCATGAGACGTACCGCGTCCCCGTTGTTGATCGAGCCCTGCGTCAGGACGCGGGCGTAGACGCGGCTCCAGCCGGGGTGGCGCTTCTGGGACACCCGCGCGAAGTAACCTTCCTTGAAAGATCGAGTGATGTTCGCGCAGGGGCTCGTGTAGCGGGTTATCTGGAGGAGCACCGTCTCCCCGAGCAGCACGTGGCACCCCGGGACGATCGCCGCCCAGTCCAGCCCCTCGACCGTGACGTTCTCGCCGACGGCGCCGGGCACGATGTCATGCCCTTCGTCGCGCAGGCGCGCGATCGCCTCCGACGCGTAGAGGCACACGGCCCGCTCGGGCCCGCCGTGGTGCTCTCGGTCGCGATGCGCGTCGCCGTCCAGCCCCAGGGCTGTCACGCGCGCCTTGGGCACCGCCGTCTTCGGGACGCCGCCGCCGGAGACGCTGATCTGGACGATTCTTCCGATCATGATCGACCTCCGCTCCGAGCATTCGACCCGGGCTCTGATTCTACGCGACGTGGCACCCGCCGGCTCGATCGGCTCGCGGTTCTCACGACGCGCTCAGCGTGCCCTGCGGCGGATCATACGTTGCACGCGGGCTTCCAGCACGAGCTCACCGCGCTGGTTCAAGACACGGTGGCGATAGGTGACGATTCCGCGATCGGGCTTCTTCGTCTCGCGCTTGTCGGTCACCTCGACCTCCACGGTGAGCGTGTCGCCCTCGAGCACCGGCGCCGTCACGCGGAGCTCGCCGCCGAGATAGGCCATGCCCGTGCCGTGGATCAGCCCGGTCTGCATGATCAGCCCTTCGGAGACGGCGAACGTCAAGGCGCCGGGCGCCGCGCGCCGCTTGAACACCGACTCCCGCGCGATGTATTCCATGTCCATGAAGAGCGGCTCCGTGAATCCGCACAGGTTGACGAAGGAGACGATGTCGGTCTCCGATACCGTCCGACCGAGTGTACGGAAGATGGCGCCGATCTCGTGCTGCTCGAAGTGCAGGCCCTCGCCGATCATGACTTCCTCCCCCTCTCGAAGACCATGAGCCACAGGTCGGAGCGCGGCGCGTAGTCGAGCGGCTCGGCGTCCCCAGCGGTACATGGTCTCCCGGCGCGGTACGATGTTCACGACTCCGACTCGCGTGAAGCTCCGCCGGTTCAGCTCGAACCAACCGGAGATCGTCTGGGCGGAGCCCGGCCGCATGACCCACGAGCGCGTCGCGCTGACGAACACTCGATAGCGCGGATTGGCGGCCCTCGATCTCCCGGATCATCTGGTGCTGCATCGCCGAGGCGCATGGCCGGAGCTCCATGAACGGGTAAGTATAGATGTACCCGGTGGCCGAGCACCGTCCGGTATAAGAGTAGATCTGCGCCTCGGACCCGATCACCGCGACGCGCTCGTCCGGCTTCGTTCGCACCCGGATGTAACAGGCGATCTCGACGGACTCGGGAAATGGGTTGCGCCCGTAGGTGGCTCGCGAGACCTGTGCCGGCCTGAGCGAGAAAAGCACGTCCCGCGCGCGAGGAGAGGCTGCCCGAGGACGGTGACGGCCAGCGCCGCCGGCACCCCGGCGCGCAACGCCGTCCATCGCGACTCGGCCAGGAGCCCGCCGAGCGCACCCAGACCGGTGCCGGCCACGATCGCGAGCGCGGGCGGCATCAGCAGGAAGGCGTGAGGTCTGAAGTGCAGACCGACTACTGTTCCCAGGCACGACGAGACCGGCAGCAGATCTCAACCGCGCACCCTCTCGTAGAGCGTGATCTTCGGCCGATCGCCCGGATCCCGGAAGACGTGCCGGTCAGGCTCGGGGATGTTCTCCCAGATCGTGTCGGCCACGGGCAGGTCCACCCGCCGATAACGCGGGAGCGTGACCGTGGTTTTCAGGTACTGAAGCGTGCGATCGGCGTCTTCCTTCGCGCCCGGCGCGACCGGCCGGAATCGGAAGAAGTAGCGCACGATGACCCACTCCGGCGGCGGCCAGCCATCGAGACTCTGGCAACCCTGTCCGCCGCGTACCTGCAAATCCGTGTGAAAGCGCAAGGGGAGATCGCCGTACGAGATGTACACGCGGTCTCCCGGCCGGGCACCGGCTTTCAAGTGGGTGACGATCCCTTCGATCGGTCCCGGCACGTGGTGGGTGATCTCGCCGACGTACTTGGCGAGCGTCACCGAGAACCGCCCTCGAACGAGGTCTGCTCGATCCGGGAGGAGCGCGAGGAGCAGAATCACCGCGGCCAGCACCCCGCTTCGTGTCGCGACGACCTCGATGATCCGGGCCTGAAGGAGCGAGAGCACGGGCAGGAGCGTGAGCACGTACCGGAAGAAGACGAACGGGACGGTCGCGACGACGAGCAGGTGCGCGATCGCGAAGATGATCAGAAACAGACACGCGCGAGCTTCGGCAGAGGTGAGCGGTATCGGCATCCGGGTCGCGACGGCGACCACGACGAGGGTGGTGACCAGGAGCAGCGCGGAGAACGCGTAGAGCTCGATTCGCCCGGCGTAGCGGCCGAGGTTCGCTCCGAACGAGGCGACGGAGCTCGATGAGAGCAGCGCCCCGCTCTTCCCGCCCAGGTCGGTCCCCACGAGCCACGGCAGGTTCACGATGCTCGGCGCGGTGAGGCCGGTCAGGACCCAGGGAAGGACCTCGCGATCGAACGACACGATGAGAAAGCCGAGCGCGAGCCCGGCGACGGCGCCGAAGAAGAGCAGATGGCTCGTGTGCACCAGGACGGTGAGCGACAAAGCGAGCCCAGCGGCGGCGAGGCGGGGTGAGCGCCGCAGCGTGAAGAAGAAGTAAAGGATCCAGATCGCCGCGAAGATCGCCAGGGCGTAGTAGCGGCACTGGCGCACGTGCAGCAGGAACGGGACCGAGAAGAGCAGGGAGCCGGAGGCGACGAGCGCGGTGAGCCGGGCGGCGAATAGCCGCCGCGCCAGGAGGTACATGGAGGGAATCGCGAGGAGACCCAACAGCGCGAACGGAAGGCGCGCGGCGAAAGCGCTTGCGCCAAAGACCGACAAGGATGCTGCGGTGAGGTAGATCGGCAGCCAGGGCGTCTGGCGCCAGAGGTAGTTGACGTCGTAGTCGCTGCCGCACTCCTGCGAGATGAGACTCGCGCCGTCCCAGGCGACCGGGACGCCGAAGCGAATCACGTTTTTCGCCAGGAGGGCCGTCTCGGCCTCGTCGTCCCAGAGGTAGCGGTCGCCGAGGCCTGGAACGATCAGGAGCGCGGCGACGAGCACGAGGCCCGCGACCGCGCTATTCGCCCAGATACGCTCTGCGGACATCGGCGTTCTCCGACAGCTCGGCCGCGGTTCCCGTCAGCGCGATGGAGCCGGTCTCGAGCACGTACCCTCGGTGGGCGATGGAGAGCGCCATCGCGGCGTTCTGCTCGACCAGGAGAATCGTCATTCCCTGGCGGTTGATGTCGCTGATCGTGTCGAAGATCTGCTCGACGAGGACGGGAGCCAGCCCCATGCTCGGCTCGTCGAGCAGCAGGAGCCGTGGGTTCGCCATGAGCGCCCGCCCGATCGCGAGCATCTGCTGCTCGCCGCCCGAGAGGGTGCCGGCCACCTGAGTCAGGCGCTCGGCCAGCCGTGGAAACAGTCCGAAGACCCGTTCGAGGTCGGCGCTGACGCCGGCGTCGCTCCTGAGATAGGCGCCCATCAGGAGATTCTCGCGAACCGTCAGGCGATTGAAGATCCGGCGGCCCTCCGGTACGTGGGCGATGCCGCGCGAGACGATCGCGTGCGGCGGCACGTCGAGAAGCGATTCGTCCTCGAGCGTGATGGCGCCGCGGCTCGGGTGGAGGAGCCCGGAGATCGTCTTGAGCGTGGTCGTCTTGCCGGCGCCGTTGTTGCCGAGGATCGTGACGATCTCCCCCCGGCCTACCTCGAGCCCCACGCCCTTGAGCGCGCGGATCTCGCCGTAGGCGACGTCGATCGACTCGACCTTAAGCACCAGACCTGGCCCTCGGCCCGACGCCGCGCTTGCCCAGATAGGCCTCGATCACGCGCTCGTTAGTCTGGACCTCGCGGGGCGCACCCTCTGCGATCTTCTCGCCGTGATCCAGCACAGTCACGCGATCAGAGACCTCCATGACCACGCGCATGTTGTGCTCGATGAGGATGATGGCGAGGTCGAGGTCGGCGACGAGCCCGCGCAAGAGATGCATCAAGGCACTCGCTTCGCCCTGCGTCATCCCGGCGGTCGGCTCGTCGAGGAGCAACAGCGCGGGCTCGGACGCGAGCGCCCGGGCCAGCTCGAGCCGCCGCCGATCGCCGTACGGGAGATTGCGCGCGACGACGTTCGCACTGGCCTGGAGGCCGACGCGGTCGAGCAAGCCGACTGCGCGAGCGGCCAGCTCGGATTCGGTCCGGTGGAAGCCCGGATTTCGCGTGAGCACGTCCCAGAGGCGGAGCGTGATCCGAGAGTTCATGCCGACGAGTACGTTCTCGATCGCCGTCATGTTGGCGAAGAGCCGGATGTTCTGGAACGTCCGGCAGATGCCCAGCGCGGTGATCTGATCGGGGCGCAGGCCGAGGAGCGACTGGTCTCGGAAGGTGACGCTGCCGTCGTCCGCGGCGTAGAGCCCTGTGAAGATGTTGAACAGCGTAGTCTTCCCGGCGCCGTTCGGCCCGATGATCGACGCGATTCCCCGGGCGACGGCGAAGTCGACCCCATGCAGCGCCGTGAGTCCCCCGAACCTCTTCGTGACACCACGCGCTTCGAACAGGGACGGCACGGTCGCCGGCCCTAGGAGGCCGCCGCGCCGGGCGCGCGCCGAACGAGCACCGGCTTCACCGGGCGAGCTCGCGCTGGCGGCGCCGCGCGGGAAAGATGCCTTGCGGGCGGAAGATCATCATCAGGACGAGGATGATGCCGAAGACCATCCGCTCGTACTTGGCCGGCTCGAACTGGGTCGGGAGATCGGCGAGGCTGAACCCGAAGATGGTCACGCCCGCGTTCTTCAGCTCGTTGAGCCAGAGGGAGAACCCCTTCAAGACTTGGAGGTTGAGCACGGTCACGACCGTGGCGCCGACGATCGCGCCGGGAATCGAGCCCATCCCACCGAGGATGACCATCGCCAGGACGCCGATCGACTCGAGGAACGTGAACGACTCGGGATTGATGAAGACCTGCTTGGCCGAGAACAGCACGCCCATGACGCCGGCGAACGACGCGCCGCAGGCGAACGCCATGAGCTTCATGCGCACCAGCGGCACGCCCATGGCTCTGGCCGCCAGCTCGTCCTCGCGGATCGCCTCCCACGCCCGGCCGATGTGAGAATCTTCGAGCCGGCGGTTGACGATGATGACTGCGACCACGATGAGCAACGCGAGAAAGTAGAAGTACTCGCCATACGGAAGCCCGAACGGCGTCGGGGGTCTGGAGATCGGCGTGATGCCCTTGGGGCCGTTGGTCAAGTTGATGGGCTTGTCGAGATTGTTGGCGAGGACGCGGATGACCTCACCGAAGCCGAGCGTGACGATGGCCAGATAGTCGCCGTGCAGGCGCAGCACCGGCAGACCGAGCAGGATTCCGGTGCCCGCCGCCGTCCCGAGGCCGACGAAGAGGAACACGTAGAACCACCAGCCCGCCAGCGGGAAGCTCTCGCCGCCGAAGATGATGTTGGCGTGCGGTGAGCCGAAGATGGCCCAGGAGTAGGCGCCGACCGCGAAGAAGGCCACGTACCCGAGGTCCAAGAGCCCCGCCAGGCCGACGACGATGTTGAGGCCGAGCGCCAGCGCGACGAAGATGCCGACCTGGGTCGCGACCTCGAGGTAGTAGCTGTTGAAGTACCCGATGGTCGGCATCAGCACCAGGAGCCCGATCGCCAGGAGGCCCCAGCGGAGCCGCTCGGGGATCCGCGCCTTGAAGACGAACAGGAGCGAGCCCTGGAAGAGAAGGAACACGAGGACGGAGCGCGGAAACGTGGCGACCGCGAGCGCCGACAGCGCCACCAGCGCCACGGCGATCAGCGAGTAGATCATGCCCGCTCCCGCACGATCTCGCCGAGAAGACCCTTGGGCCTGAAGATCAGGATCAGGATCAGGATCGAGAAGGCGAGAATGTCCTTGTACTCGGCGCCGAACGCGCCGCCGGTGAGCAGCGAGAGATAGGCCGCGGCGAACGCCTCGAGGAGCCCGAGGACGAGCCCGCCGACCATCGCACCCGGAATGTTCCCGATCCCGCCGAGCACCGCCGCGGTAAAGGCCTTCAGCCCTGGAATGAAACCGCTATAGGGATTGATCAGCCCGTACTGCACACCGAAGAGCACGCCCGCGGCGCCGCCCATCGCGCCGCCGATCAGGAACGTGAGCGAGATGATCCGGTTGACGTCGATCCCCATCAGGCTCGCCGCCGCCTGGTCTTCGGCGACCGCGCGGATCGCGGTGCCGACCTTCGTGCGGTTCACGATGAGGTGCAGGGCCCAGAGCATGAGCAACGCGCCACCGATGACCACCAGGGACTTGACCGACACATCGATCGTCTCGGTGAGCTCGAAGCGATGATTGAGGACGTCCATCGTCGGGTAGACCAGGTTGAAGGCATTGCGCCAGAGCGACTCGACGAGCCGGATGAGGTCTTGCAGGAAGAACGATATCCCGATGGCGGAGATCAGCGGGATCAGCCGCGGCGCGCCGCGCAGCGGACGGTAGGCGATCCGCTCCACGGTGACGGCGAGCAGCCCGCTGGAGGCCATGCCCGCGATCAGGACCAGCAGCAGCACGAGCGGCCAGGGGAGGCCGTCGAGGAGGCCCACGCTCTTGAGCCCCAGCAGCACCTCGACGCCGACGAAGGCGCCGGCGATGAAGATCTCGGAATGCGCGAAGTTGATGAACTCGAGGACGCCGTACACCATCGTGTAGCCGAGCGCGATGAGGGCGTACATGAAGCCGAGAATGATGCCGTCGAGAAGAACTTGCGGAAAGATCCCGATGAGCAGCTCGACGTCCATGCGTGCTAGGCCGCAAAGTCCGAGGGGTCAGGGCAGCGGAACCGGGGAGGGGTCCGGGGCGAGTGGGGTTCCGAAGCCCCGCGACCCCTCCCCGGTTCCGCTGCCCTGACCCCTCGGACGACGCTTACTTTTTGGCTGCGGCGGGAGCGGCGATCGCCAGCTGCTTGACGATCTTGTTGTTGCCCCACTTCCCGGGGTCGTCGCTGGCGACCTGCAGGACGAAGTAGAGCGCCTTCTTGCGGTCGCCCTTCGAGTCGAACTCGATGTCGCCGGTGATGCCGTTGGGGAGCTTGGTGCTGCGGACCGAGGTCGCGACGTCCTCGCGGCTCGGCAGCTTACCGCCCTTCGCGGCGGCCTCGATGCCCTTGAGGGCGATCGTGGCGGCGTCGTAGGCCTCGGCCGCGTACGGCTCGGGGTTCTTGCCGAACTTCTTCTTGAACTCCTCGACGAATGCCTTGGCCCGCGGGAGCTCCGAAGCGGGACCGGCCGCCGAGGTGTAGTACATGCCGACCACGGCCTTCCCGGCGATCTTGGTCAGGTCGGACGAGTCCATCCCGTCGGGGCCGAAGAACTTGCCCTTGACGCCCTTCTCGCGGGACTGCTTGAAGAACGGAGCCGCCTGGTCGTAGATGCCGCCGAAGTAGATCACATCCGGGTTCTTCGCCTTCATCGGCGTGACGATCGGGTCGAAGTTCGACTTTTCCTCGGTGCCCTCGAAGCCGAGGACCTTGATGCCCTTCTTCTCGGCGTCGGCCTTGAAGAACTCGGCGACGCCCTGACCGTACGGCGTCTTGTCGTGAATGATGTAGACCGACTTCGCCTTCATCGTCGCGTGCGCGAACTCGGAGCCGACGACACCCTGGACGTCGTCACGCCCGCAGACGCGGTTGACGTTCGGATAGCCGCGGTCGGTGATGACCGGGTTCGTGTTCGCGGGCGAGATCATCGCGAGCGAGACTTCCTTGTACACCTCAGACGACGGGATCGCCACGCCCGAGTTCAGGTGACCGACGACGGCGAGAATGTCCTTGTCGGCGATGATGTTCTTCGCGTTGGCCACGCCGACGTCGGGCTTGGCCTGGTCGTCGAAGGGGACCAGCTCGACCTTGAAGCCCTGCTTCTCCAGGGCCCCCTTGAACTTCTCGAGCGCGAGCTGCGCGCCGAGCTTGATGCCCTCGCCGAGCGCCGCCTGGCCGCCGCTGAGAGGACTCTGCGTCGCGATCTTGATGGTGCCCTTGCCGCCTTGCCCTTCCACCATCGAGGCCGGGAGCCACGCCACGGCCAGAACGGCGACGAGCGCAAGAACGAGGTAGACCCTGTGACGCATCATCGGTGCCCTCCTTAGATTTTCAGTCACGTCCAGTCACGTTCGGTCACGTGATGAGTGCCGGTCGGCGCGGCGCCATTATAGCGGCCCGCGCTGGTTCAAGTCACGTTCCGCGCGGATCGCCGCGAGGAATTCCCGGGTTGCGGCGGCGGGATCGGGCGCTCCGCAAACGGCCGAGATCACCGCCACGCCGTCGGCGCCGGCGCGGATCACCTGAGCGACGTTCTCACGGGTGATTCCGCCGATGCCGATCAGCGGCGCCTTGGTCTCTGGCCGAACCGTTCGGAGCAGCTTCGGCCCGACGAGCTCGAAATCAGGCTTGGTCTGCGTCGGGAACATCGAGCCGACCGCGATGTAATCGGCACCCTCCGCCTGCGCCTCTCGCGCCTGGACGACGCTGTGGATCGAGCGGCCCAGCACCATGCCTGGGCGAAGGAGCGGCCGGGCGGCGCGGGTGGGCAGATCGTCCTGGCCGAGGTGAACGCCGTCGGCGCCGACGGCGATGGCCAGATCGACCCGGTCGTTCACGATGAACGTCACGCCCGCCCGTCGACACCGGTCGCGCAGCCGCTCGGCCAGCGGCAGGAGTCGCCCGGACGGCCACTCCTTCTCACGGAGCTGGATCAGGCGGCAGCCGCCGGCGATCGTCGCGTCCAGGATCTCCTCGAGATCGCGGCCTCGGGTGGCCGCCCGATCGAGGATGACGTACAGCGATGGGTCCATCAGCCTCGACGTCTGACCATCTCGATCTTGTTGACGTGACCCTCCTGGAATGCCGGATCGTCGAGCAGTCTCAAATGGAACGGGATGGAGGTCTTGACACCTTCCAGCACCGTCTCGCGGAGCGCCCGGCGCATCCGGTCGATCGCCTCCTCACGGCTCGCGCCGCGCACGATGATCTTGGCGAGCAGCGAGTCGTAGAACGGCGGGACCGCGTAGGGCGCCATCAGGTGGCTGTCGACTCGGACGTTGAAACCACCGGGCGGCACCCACATGGTGACGCGGCCGGCGCTCGGAGCGAACGTCTCGGGATCTTCCGCGTTGATGCGGCATTCCATCGCGTGGCCCTCGAACCGCACCGCGTCCTGCCGATAGCCCAGGGGCTCGCCGTCGGCGATCCGGATCTGCTCGCGGACGATGTCGATCCCGGTGACGAGCTCGGTCACGGGGTGCTCCACCTGGATCCGGGTGTTCATCTCGATGAAGTAGAAATTGCCGTCTTCGTCGACGAGGAACTCGACGGTGCCCGCGCTGACGTAGTTGACGGCCGCCGCCACGGTGAGCGCGGCCTGGAGCAGCCCATCGCGCGTCTTGGCGGCCAGAAGCGGCGCCGGCGATTCCTCGAGAAGCTTCTGGTGGCGTCGCTGGACTGAGCAGTCTCGCTCACCGAGGTGGACGCGGATACCGTTGCGGTCGCCGAGCACCTGGACCTCGACGTGCCGCGCGTTCTGAACGAACTTCTCGCAGTAGACCTCCGACGAGCCGAAGGCCGCGCCGGCTTCCGACTGGCAGGCGTCGAACGCCTGTACGACTTCGCCGCGCTCCCTGACGATCCGCATCCCGCGGCCGCCCCCGCCGGCGGCGGCCTTGAACATGATCGGATAGCCGATCCGATCGGCGACCTCGAGCGCCTCCGCAGAGCCCTTCAGCGCGACCTCGCTGCCCGGGATGACCGGGACGCCCGCCTGCATCGCGATCTGGCGCGCCTGCGCCTTGTCGCCCATGAGCCGGATCGCCTCGGGCGACGGGCCGATGAACGTGATCGAGCACGCCCGGCACACCTCGGCAAAGGCGGGGTTCTCGGCGAGAAACCCGTAGCCCGGATGGATGGCCTCGCTGTCGGTCACGGCGGCGGCGGAGATGATCGCTGGAATATTGAGATAGCTTTCCCGCGCCGAGTCGGGGCCGACGCAGATGGTCTCGTCGGCGAGTCGCATCGGCAGGGAGTGGGCATCGGCCTTCGAGTGAGCGAGCACCGAGCGGATGCCGAGCTCGCGGCATGTGCGGATGATCCGCAGCGCGATCTCGCCCCGATTCGCGATCAGGACCTTATGGAACACGGATCAGCCGCCCAGGATCCGCCGCCACTGGGACTCGAGCTCGGTCAGTCGGAGGCCGTAGACGCGCGGCATCGCCTCGGCCATCGTCTCGCCGGCGCCGAGGCGCGCCAGCAACTCGCGCAAAGACTCCATGCCGCCCCCTCGATCGAGGAGATCCCGCACGATCCAGAGCGAGATGTCGTAGCCGGCGCGGGCACGAAGCGGATCTTGATCGCCGGCCAGCGCCTCCACACCGGCGAGGGTGAGGCCGGACGGAGCCCGCAGTATCGGATCCGAGGTCGCGCCCTCGAGGACCTGAGCCAACCCCTCGTGGAACCACCGCGGCGCCCGACCGCGCGCCAGATCGTGAATGGCGGCATGGGCGTACTCGTGCACGACCAGCCGCTCGAGCTCGTGGGCGGGCGGCCGGACGCGGCCGACCGGGAGGCGGATTTTCCCGTCGAACAGTCCGGTGGCCCACGCGTGGACGCGCGTGACGTCGCGGAACTCGTGGTGCTCGTACAGCACGACCGTCGTCCGCTGCTGCGGGGTGTAGGCGAGCAACTGGGCCACGCGCGCGGCCGCCGCCTCGAGCTGCGTGACGATCTCGCGCCGAGCCTCGGCGTCGAGCGTGTCGCGATACTTCACGACGAAGCGCGGCGTGACCTCGCGCCGGAAGCCGGCCTCTGCGCGCCACTCGCGCTCGACCTTCTCGAGCAGTCGGCGCGCCGATTCGTTGGACGGCTCGCGCTCGAGCACCGCCCTCAGATTCACGACGGCTTGCGCCGGGTTGTCGCGGCGGTCATGAAGATGGGCGAGTAACAGCCGGACCTCCGGATCGTACTCCGCCCGCGCGGCGCGCTCGAGCGGCGCGAAGGCATCGTCCGGCCGCCCGGCGTGAACCGCTGCGACGCCCAGACCTTTCAAGAGACCTGGATCGTCCGGTGTCTCGATCAATCCGTGCTTGAACAGCAGGGACGCTTCGTCTGGTCGCCCCTCGCGAAGCGCGTGCCAGCCCCAGCCTTCGAAGCACCGGATGACGTCCTGACGTCGTGCCGCGCTCGCCGGGTCGTCCGCCGCGGCGAGCCCGAACTTTTCGCACGCGCGCGGAAACTGGCCGGCGCCGTACAGGCGGATCGCTTCTTCGGTGAGCGCCTGAGCATCCCGGGCACCGAGGGATGTGAACACGACGGTTCGCTCGGTGGCGCCTCGCTCGTAGCGACGGCCTTCGCGCCAGCCGAGCAGCAGCGCCGCGGCGCCGAGCAGCAGCGCGGCGAGGGCGAGCAGGCGGACGTTACGGAAGGGCGGCACGCCCGTGCTCAGCGGGCGGGATCGATCAGGAACAGGGATTGGCCGAATTCGACCGGGTGCGCGTTTTCGACGAAGATCTTGACGACCCGACCCGCGACCTTGGATTCGATCTCGTTCATGAGCTTCATCGCTTCGATGATGCAGAGGATCTGGCCTTCCTTCACGACGTCGCCTTCGCTCACGTATGGCTCGGCCGTCGGCGACGACGCCCGATAGAAGGTTCCGACCATCGGCGCCTCAATCGTCACCCCCGAGCCCGATTCGACCTCGGGCGTGGCCGCCGCGGCCGGCCGCTCCAGGGACGTCACCACCGGTGCGGCGGCGAGCGGAGTCGGCGTGACGCCGCCGCGCTGCAGCCGAACCCGGACCTCGCCGACCGTCACGTCGATCTCGGAGAGCCCGAGCTCGGTCAGCAAGGTGCCGAGGCGCCGCGCGAGCTCGACGGTCGCGCGCTCGCCCGTATCGGATTGGTGGCGGCGCCGCGCCATCAGGAGCCCGCCGTGGCGACGCGCCCGAGATACTCGCCGGTCCGAGTGTCCACTTTAACCACGTCGCCCTCACTCAGGAACAACGGAACGTTGACCACGGCGCCGGTCTCGAGGGTCGCGGGCTTCGTCCCGCCCTGGGCGGTGTCACCGCGGACGCCCGGGTCGGTGCGGGCGATCGCGAGCTCGACGAAGTTGGGGAGCTCGACCGCTGTCGGCGAGCCGGCGATGTAGAGAACGTCCACCTCGGTGTTCTCCCTCAGGTACTCGCGGGCGTCGCCGACCTCATCGGCCGACAGGGAGACCTGCTCGTACGTCTCGGTATCCATGAAGTTGTAGCGGTCGTCACGGTAGAGGAACTGCATGTGCTTCTCTTCGAAGTCGACCAGCTCGACCTTCTCGCCGGAACGGAAGGTGTTGTCGATGACCTTGCCAAGCCTCATGTGCTTGAGCTTCGTCCGGACGAACGCGCCGCCTTTGCCCGGCTTCACGTGCTGAAAGTCGACGATCGTGTAGGGGTTACCGTCGAAGACGATACGCAGCCCCTTCTTGAACTCCGCGGTTGACACCTGCATCGAATCTAGCCTTTCCGTCGCTGACGCGCGCGCAGCGCACCCTCCAGCCTCTCGCGCGCCTCTCGATGATCCGGATTCTTTCGCAGAATCCGGGTGAAGATCTGCGCGGCCTCCTCGACGCAGCCTTGCTCGAGGCAGAGCGCCCCGAAGGTGACCGTCGCGAACGTGTCGTCGCTCAGCACCCGCGCCAGGCCGGTCGCCTCCCCGGCCGCCGGCCCCGCGGCGCGTAGCAGCGAGAGCAGCGCCTGCGACTCGCGGTCGCTCGGATCGAGCGCGATGGCCGCCTCCAGATGCGTCACAGCCTCGTCGATGTGGCCGAGCCGACGCTGGATCTCCGCCGCCAGGCGGTGGCTCTGGGCGTCCTTAGGGCTCACCTCGAGAATAGCCTCGAGCTCGACCTGCGCAGGGCCGAGCTGACCGTCGGCCACGAGCGCCTTGGCCAGGATGAGGCGGGCCGTCGTGTAGTGAGGATAACGCGCGAGCCCATTGCGGCAGAGCGCCACGGCGTCACGCGTCCGTCCGGCCTTGCGATAGAGGTCGGCCAGCTGCGCGAAGGCGAGGGAAGCGGGATCCCGCGCCAGCCGCTCCTCCTGCCGGCGGATGGCGCCGACGATCGCCTGATCTTCCCCAGGCATCCCAAGCGAGTTATACGGACCACAAGTTTCCGTTGTCAACCCTGCCTCGGACATCACGACCCGAGGGAGGCGATGACCGCGCGGATGTCGGAGGTGGGGACGTCGTAGACGATTCGAAAGGCGCCGATGCGGGGCGCCAGCACGAATGGAACGCGTCCGTCCTTTGCCTTCTTGTCGCGCGCCATCGCCGAGACGATCGGCTCGACGTCGATCGATGGAGCCCGGACTGGAAGGCCGAGCGTCTCGAGCATGCGCTCCTGCCTGGTCGTCGTCTCGTCGTCGGCGATGCCGAGGCGCCGCGCGAGGCGCGCTTCGGCGACGATCCCCAGGGAGACCGCTTCGCCGTGGGCGTAACGCGTGTAGCCGGTCGCGGCTTCGAGCGCGTGGCCGATCGTGTGGCCGTAGTTGAGCACGTGACGGAGCTCGGCCTCGCGCTCGTCCCGCTCGACGACCGCGGCCTTGAGTCGGCACGAGCCGCCGATGATCCGTTCGAGCACGCCGAGGTCGCGGGCCGCGAGCGGCGCCAGGTCGCGCTCGAGCTCGGCGAAGTAGTCGGCGTCCAGCACGATCCCGTGCTTCACGATCTCGGCGAGGCCGGAGCGGAACTCGCGCTCGGGGAGGGTCCGCGCCACGGCCGGATCGACGACGACGAGACGCGGCTGGTGGAACGCGCCGATCATGTTCTTTCCGAGCGGGTGGTCGATGGCCGTCTTGCCGCCGATCGACGCGTCGACCTGGGCTAGTACCGTCGTGGGCAGCTGGACGAAGTTGATCCCGCGCATGTAGGTCGCGGCGGCGAAGCCGGCCACGTCGCCCACGGCGCCGCCGCCCAGCGCCAGCACCGTCGAGGTCCGGTCCAGGCCGGCCGTGAGCAGCTGGTCCCAGCAGTGCTCCGCGACCGTCAGGGTCTTCGCGGCCTCGCCTTCCGGCACGTCGATCGTGGTGACGGTGAACCCTGCGGACTCCAGGCTCGCGACGACCGTCTTGCCGTAGAGACGCATGATCGCGCCGTCGCTGACGAGCGCGGCGCGGCTTCCCAGGCGCAGCTCTCGCAACCGCTCCCCGACGCTCTGGAGCGCGCCGGACGCGACGACGATCCGGTACGATCGACTGCCGAGATTGACGTCGACGATCATCTGGATTTTCCTGGCGATTCGCCCTGGACGGGTGAGCCGCCGCCCAACCAGGCTACCAGGTTTTCAGGCTAACGAGATAGGTCTCGTAGTTGCGCCGGATCTCCTCGAGTCCGTCGCCGCCGAACTTCTCCAGGAAGGCCCCGGCCAGGACGATGGCCATCATCGCCTCGCCCACGATGCCGGCGGCCGGGACGGCGCAGACGTCGCTCCGCTCGACCACGGCCTCCACCGCTTCCTTGGTTGCCAGATCGACCGATCGCAGCGGCGTGCGGAGCGTGGAGAGCGGCTTCATCGCCGCCCGGGCGATCACCGGCTGGCCGTTGGTCACGCCGCCCTCCAGGCCGCCCGCGTTGTTCGTCGAGCGCCGGAACCCGCTCTCGCGATCGAAGAGGATCTCGTCGTGAACCGCCGAACCCGGCCGGCGCGCGGTCTCGAAGCCGAGGCCGAGCTCGCAGCCCTTGATCGCCTGGATCGAGCAGATGGCCTGGGCGAGGCGGCCGTCGAGGCGGCGGTCCCACTGTACGTACGAGCCTAGTCCCACCGGGCAGCCGAGTGCGACCACTTCGAAGACGCCACCGAGCGTGTCGCCCTTGCCACGGGCCTCGTCGATCGCCTTGACCATCGCGGCCTCGGCGGCGGGATCGGCGCAGCGCACCTCCGAGGATTCGGCACGCCGGCGCAACTCCTCCCAGGGCAGATCGAGGTCCGGGGAGATGTGGACGCCGCCGATCTCGGTGACGTGGCTAAGAATCGTGATACCGAACTCGTCGAGCAGCCGCCGCGCCACTCCCGCCACGGCCACCCGGGCGGTCGTCTCGCGGGCGCTGGAGCGCTCGAGGACGTTGCGGATGTCGCGGTGGCCGTACTTCATGGCGCCGGCGAGGTCGGCGTGGCCCGGCCTCGGTCGAGTGACCTGCTTCTGGGCGACGCCGGGCTCGGGCGGGCCGACCGACATCGTCGACTTCCAGTTCTCCCAGTCGCGGTTCGCGATCTGGAGCGTGATGGGACCGCCGAGCGTGGATCCCCACCGCACGCCCGAGAGGATGTGGACCTGGTCGCGCTCGATCTTCATGCGGCCGCCGCGCCCATAGCCGCGCTGACGGCGCGCCAGGTCCTCGTTGATGTGGCTTTCGGCCAGCGGCAAGCCCGCCGGGACGCCGTCGATGACCGCCACGAGGGCCTCACCGTGGGACTCGCCCGCGGTAAGGAACCGAAACATCCCGCTCATGGCGACTACTTTACTTTACTTCTTCGGGGCTGGGGGAGGCGGTGGTGCCTGCGCCGTTTCGACCTTCAGGACCGAGGGCGTGATGAACACGACCAGCTCACGGCCCGTGGTTTGCGAGGCTGTCTGCTTGAACAGCCACCCGAGGACGGGAATGTCGCCGAAAAGCGGGATCTTCCGCGTCTCGTCCTGGTCGAGGTTCGTCGTCACGCCGCCGATGACCAGACGCTCGCCTTCCTTGATCAAGACTTCGGTCTGTGCCTTGCGCTTGTTGATGACCGGAGGGGCACCGGCCGTCGTGCCGAGGTTCACGGTCGTATTGCTGCGCGAGTTGTTCTCGATCGTGACCTTCATCTTGATCTTGGTGATGTCGCCTTCGCGAATGACGGTCGGGATCACGTCGAGCCTCAGCACGGCTTCCTTGAACTGGATCTGCGTTCCGGCCGAGCTGACCGTCGCGTACGGGATCTCTTCACCGAGCGAAATCGAGGCCGTCCCGTTTTCCACCGTGACGACCTCGGGACGCGCGAGCGTCCGCGTCTTGCTGAGCAGGCGCAGTGCCTCGAGCGCGAGGTTGACGTTGTACCGGCTGCTGGTGAAGCCGAACGCGATACCGCCGGCGCCCGCGGGCACGACGCCGCCGCCGAGTACGGCCCCGATCGGAAGATTGACCAGGTTTCCACCCATCGGCAAACCAGTCGTGCCACTGACCGGAAGGGTGTTGGGGAAGCCCGTCGCAGCGTTCGGGGGACCGAACACGTTGGCGACGGGAACGCCGCCCTGCACCCCGAGATTGTTGGCGGTATCGCTGGTGAACCCGCGCCCGACCAGGATCGAATTCTGGTTGGCCTGAAGGACGCCGCCGCCGCCCCACTGCACGCCGATGGCGAACAGGTCGTCGCGATCGAGAATTTCCATCCGCGCCTCGATCTTCACCTGAGGCAGCGGCACGTCGAGCTTCTCCCGGATCAGCGTCTTGATGCGCTCGAGGTCCGCCTCGTAGTGGCGGATGAAGATCGAGTTCGTGGGCTTGTAGGGGCGAATCGTGATGCCCTTCGCCAGCACCTCGGCGGTCGGAGACGGAGGAGGCGGCAGCGGGATCTGCGGCGCGGTGCCGTAGAGCGCGGAGAACGGCGGCGCCGCGATCGGCGGCATCCCCTCGGCCACCGGCGCCACCTGGGCCTGGATGCCTCCCGGCGGAATTCCGAGGATTCCCTGCAGGGTCCTCGCGATCTCCTCGGGATCGGCGTAGGAGAGCCGGATCGTCTCTTCGCGCAGCGGACCGCGGGCACGGAGCTCGGCGACGGCCTGGTCAGCGAGACGCTTCTTGTCGATGGCCTCCTGCTCCTTGAGCTGGGCCTCGGCGATCTTCGTCCGGACGTCGCTCTCGGCCTTCATGCGCGCTTCTTCGACCCGCGCGGCCGCCTCGCGTTCCTTGATCAGCTGCTCGTTGGAGACGATGCGGAGCACGCCGTCCTTCTCGACCTTGCGCAGACCGCGGGTCTCGAGGATGGTGTCGAGCGCCAGATCCCAGGGGACGTTCTTCAGGGTGATCGACATCTTCCCCTTGACGTCGTCGCCGATGACGACGTTCTTGTTGCTCTCGGCGGCCAGGATGCGGAGGAGGTTCACGACGTCCGCGTCCTTGAAGTCGAACGAGATGAGGCGCTGGCCGTTGGTGGGCGCCGGCGTGGCTGCCGGTGGCGTGGCCTGAGCGATTTGCACGGGGCGCGGGGCCGGAGCCGGCGGCGCTTCCTGTGCGCTGGGCCCGGCGGCCTTTGCGGCGCTGCTCGCGGCCGCGGCCGGCGGAGCGGCCGTGGGAATGACGATCGCCAGACCATCGGACTCTTCGCGGATCGCGTAGCCGACGCTGCGGCTCAGGTCGAGCACGAGACGCGCGACGCCCTGCCGGTACTGGCCGCCGCGAACCTGCTTGACCGGATCCTTCCCGACGTTCAGCGGCGTCTTGCGCCACGCGTACACCGTGTTCTCCAGGTCGATGACGAGCCGGCTGGGCGAATCCACCAGATCGGCTTTGTACTGGGCCTCTCGCGACGTCTTTACGAACACGGTGACGGAGTCCGGATGCGGCGTCACCGTCACATCGCTGAGCCGCGCCGGCTCACCCTGGGCCCACGAACCCGTCCGGACCAGGAGTACCAGCGCGAGGCTCACCACGACCAGCACGATGGGGATCCGTCTCTCAGCGTTCATTTAGTTTGTCGCCAGTCTGAGAACCACGCGGTTGGACGGCGCGCCCGTCTTCGGCGCCACCACGAACACCACACTGTCGGAGCCGATCTCCAACAGGCGGCCATCCCCGAGCGTGTCGCCGGGTTTGAGGATGTACCCGATGCCATCGGGCGCTTCGACCAGCGCGAGCGCTACGCGATTGCTGCGGACAATGCCCGTCAGCCGGGTAGCCGCCACCGTGAGGCCTCCAGCCCCCTCGCGTACCTCGAGGGTCTCGAATGGATCGCGCCGTCCCTTCGGGTCGTACTTCGGCACCTGGACGACGACTTCGGCTGGCGGAGCCTCCGCGGCGGCCGCAGGCTGGGAGGCGGCGGGCGGCTTCGGCGGGGCGGAGGGAGGAGTGCTCCCGCACGCGCCCAGCATGACGGCCAGGCCGACCGACGTCAGCACCCCCTGGTGTACGCGCATGTGTCTGGTCCTCACCTTGGCTTCGGCGCCGGCGCCGCGCCCACGGGACGGTACATGTACGTCGCCAGGACCAGCTCGGCGCGGACCGGGTTGCGCGGCCGGGTGAGGCCGCTCAACTTGATCTCCGTGACGTTCACGACGCGCGCCAGCTTGGCGACCCGCTCGAAGAACTCGCCGAGCTGGTGGTAGCCCGCCTCGGCGTTCACTGCGATCGGGATCTCGCTGTAGTAGTCCCGCACCGCCGGCGGGCGCGGCTGGAAGAGAGAGACGGCCAGCCCCGACGCGGTCGCGGCGTCCGACACCGACCGGTAGAGCGTCGGGATCTCCTTCTCACCCGGAAGCTTGTCCTTGAGCGCGTTGAGCCGCGCTTCGAGCTCCGTGACCTCGCGGCGATACTTCAGGAGGTCGGCGACGATCGCTTTGCTCCGGGCGACCTCGCTCTGGAGCGAGCTCAGCTGCGCGCGCAGCTGCGAGACCTGAGCTTCCGCCGGAGCCAGGAGAAGGAAATACGCGGCGGCGGCGATTACGATCGCTCCCATGATGCCGACGACGAGCTTCTGCGATCGGGGGGCGTTGACGATGGGGTCGAAGATCGGCGGCAGTGCCATGTCAGCTCTCGTACCGGCAGGTGACTTCGAAGGTCACCAGCGGGACTGGCCGGCCCAGGTCCCGGCGCGTCACGACGAGGTCGACGTCCTTGAACTTGCCGGAGGCGCGGAGGTTCGACATGAAATCGGAGATCGCCGTCGGAGAGAATGCCGAGCCGGTCACCTTGATCTGTCCGCTTCGCTCTTCGAATCCGGTCACCCAGAGATCGTTCGGGATGACGCTCGCGAAGGCTTCCACGAGCTGGATCTTCTGCCCCGGAGCCTTGGTGATCGCTTCGATGACGTCGACGCGCTTGCGAAGCTCGTTGGCCAGGTCCCGGACCTTGCTCTCCTGACCGATCTGCGCCTTCAGCTGGGCGAGGTCCTTCTGCGCTCGATCGATGTCGGCGGTGAGACTCGCCTGGGTGCTCGTCAGCACCCACCAGTACACGCCGATCCCGAGCAGCAGGGCCAGATAGATGACCCCGAACAGCCAACCCAGGTTGAAAGCCGGCAGCCCGATCTTGAATCCCTTGAACCCGGCACCGCGCCGGCGGGCGCGCTCGGGTGCGAGGTTGATCTTGATCATTGGGATTTGTCTCCCGGCCGCCGCAGCGCGAGACCAACGGCCACGGCCAGAGACGGCCCGGCGGCGTGGACCTCGTCCGCGTACGCCGGATCGATCTCGATGCGCTGGAACGGCCTGGTGAGCTCGACCGGGATGCCCCAGTTCGACGACAGATAGTCGCTGAGCCCAGGCAGCTGGGCGCACCCTCCGGCGAGAACGATCTTTCCGATGCGCTCGGATTCGGCGGTCGATGCGAAATAGTCGAAGGTCCGCTGGACCTCGAGCGAGAGCTCGCGTGACACCGCTTCGAGGGCCGGCACAACGGTCTCCCAGCGGACACCCACGTCGCGACCGAGCTTGGCAGCCTCCGCCTGCTCGAAGGGAATCTTGAGCTGCTGGGCGATGGCCTGCGTGTAGTTGTTGCCGCCGAAGGGGATGTCGCGAGCGAAGATCGTGGAGCCGCCGCGGACCACGTTGGTCTTCATGATCGAGGCGCCGATATCGATGAGCGCGACCGTCTCTCCGCGATCGCCCGGGTAGTTCAGCTCGAACTGATTGCCCAGCGCGAAGCTGTCGACATCGACGATCGACGGGACCAGGCCCGCTTCTTCGACGACGGCGGCGTACTCGAGCACCTTCGACTTCTTCACCGCCACCAGGATCAGGTCGAGGACGCCGTTGTGCTGCGCGATACTCTGGTAGTCGAGGAAGACCTCGTCGATCGCGAAGGGAACGTGGTGCTCGGCCTCGAGCTGGACGACGTCACCGACTTCCTTCGCGGGCACCTCCGGAATCTGAACCTTCTTGATGATCAGTTCCCGGCCACAGACCGCGATCGCGCAGCTCGTGCCTTTGAGTCCCGCCCGGGATACCGCGCTCCTGATGGCCTCTACCACGGTGGCCGGGTCTTTGATGGTGCCGTCCGTGATGGCATCCGGGGGGAGGGGCGCGACCCCCAGAGAGGTCAGCGTGTGGGACCCGCCCGACTCCTTGACGTGGACGGCCTTCACACCGCTCGAGCCGATGTCGAGGCCGAAGATTTCCGGAGACTTGCGGAAGAACGCCATATTAAAAGCCTTTCTCCCTGTTGGCTAGTAGTATAGGGCGCCCACCTCGGGGGGGGCCAATATTTTCCCATCTACTACATTCAGGGGCTTACAGACCCCCGGCCCCCAGACCGTGGAACGCCCGTCCTGGCTCCAGGCCGCCGGCCCTGACCCCCCACCCCCTCAGAAGGGCTGCCGCCGGAAATTCGAGCCCGCGGACTCGTCCGGTCGCGTTCTGCGCACCCTCGGCGAGGGTGCTTTCACCGCGCTCACTGGTCGGACCAACTCTGAGTCGTCACGAGGCGGCGTTTGAGGGCGTTCTGAACGAGGCCGAGAGCCTCGGTGCTGTATAGAATGTGTGGGTTGCCTACCGCATCGCCCTCGACGTTCGCCGCGGCGACTGGGTTCAGCTCGTCCACGACCACGGCTCCGTGGATCACCTGATCGCCGTCGCCTCGGAAGCGAATGCCGACGTTCCTTCCTGTCGTGATGATCGGTCCGTTCCAGCGGAAGCTCCCGCCGATCTCCACGACGCCGTTCTCGATGATGAGAACGCCCGTACCCGAGCTGTCGCCGGCGAGGCTGAGCGCCGTGTAGCGCGTGCCGACGTCGGGTAGCGCGCCGCGGATGTACACGACCTTCGGGCGCGCACTCGTGCCCCAACACGTCGAGCTCTCGAGATCGGTCGCGCACGTCGAGCCGATATTGCTGAGCGACGACGCGCTGCCGGGACTGGCATTGATGGTCAGGTCGGCCGTCGACTTTGCGGCGTCGACGAAGTCGGTGACCGCCCGCGACGTGAGGGCGCCGTCGGCGCGGATGGTGTTGGCGCCGCGCGTCGTCGCGCTCGGGTTGGTCTCGTCCTTCCCTCGGACGTCGTTCCGCGCGCCGTCCGCCAGCGCGGTCTCGAGCCGGGCCGCAAGAGCCGGAAGGCTGGAGTTGACCGTGATGCCGTAGACCGCGGACGCGGAACCCGTCGGCGCGCCCGGGCGATCGCCGATCTTCGTGTCACGCCCGTCGATCATCACGCTCGAGGCGTGCAGGCTCACGTCCGCCTGCGATCCGGGGAAGGCGAGCGCGCCGTTGATCGGAAGCCCGGCGGTTTTCGAGATGACGACCGTGATCGTTCGGGTCGTGGTCCCGATCGTGCCCGTCGACGTGACGATGACCTTGCAATTGCTATCACGGGTGGCCGTTCCGGGCGCCGCCGGGTCGCAGCCGCCGGTCGCGGTGTCGAGAGCGACGCCGGTCAGCTGGTCGTCGCCTGCTTTGCAGTCGTTGCGGATCCGGACCGTGAACGTGCCGTGCGCGCTCCCGAGGCCGGGCAGACTCGAGTTGGGCGCGCCCAGGACTGCGCCCTGAGCGCACGTGGCTCCGGCGAGATGGTCGTTCCAGGACCCGACGTCCGTGGCGAGCGTATCGTACGCGTATTCGACGCCGGCCTCGGCCACGTACCGCGCGCGGACCGTCTCGCTGTGGTTGCGCGAGATCTGAGGCTCGAAGGCGCTCGCCGACAGGAACGCAAGAACCAACCCGGTGAGGGTGAGGAGAATCATCAGAGCCAGCACCAGCGCCACGCCCTGTTCGTTGTCGATGAGACGACTGATTCTCCGCATGGCCCGCGCCTCGCTATCGTGTCACGTGTGTCAGCTTCGGGTTACGAGCATCGTGACCACATCGAGCCGCCGTTCCTGATCGAGCTGCCCCCGCCCCGTGACCGGCCGGTAGAAGACGGTGACCTGCACGAGCTTGCAGTTCGCGGTGCACGCGCCTCCGGGGCCGTCGGTGATCGTCGTCACACGCCGATAGAACGACGCGTCGGCGATGGAGCCGTAGCCCTCGATCGTGGTGCCGGCCTTCAGGGTCGCGCTCGCCCAGTTCGTCAGCGCGATCGCCTTGAGCCATTCGAGTCGCTGCTCGGCGAGGAACGCGGCCGTGGTCTCGCCCTTGCCGATCTCGACCCCGCTCGTGGCGTACTGGAAGCCGGTGGCGATCCCCACGAGCCCGATCGCGAGGACCAGCGTCGCCACCAAGACCTCGCCCAAGCTGAAGCCGCGTTCGGTGTGACCCACCGGCCGCCTCATCGGACGCTGACGCGGCCGGAGGCGGCAACGACCACGGCGCGCGTCGCGTTGGTCACCGGGTTCGTCAGCGTGTAGGTACCGGCCGGGCTGGCCGCACCGAGGCTCGTGAAGACGACGTTCGCCGTCGTGCTGATGCGGAGGGCGCCCGAGTCCGAGATCTTGATCGCGCCGGAGGCATCGGTCCCGGGCCCCGTCCAGATTTCGCCGCCGCACCCGCCGGTTCTCAGCCGGATGTTCGTCGCGGTGGCGACTTCGACGCACACCGTCGTGTTCCGGGAGATCGCGATCTGTCGGCCGAGGTTGATCGAGGTCGCCAGCTCGCGCGCCGCCGCCTGGAGCGTCGCCGTCCTCGCGTAGCTCCAGAGCGTCGGCGCCACCAGCGTGGCCAGGACACCGGCGATCGCGAGAATCACGATGAGCTCCGCCAGGGCGAATCCGCGTGCGCTCATCCGACGAACCCTCTCACCCACCAGCTGAAAGCTCGTTCTCCCCAGACGAGTGCCATGGCCCCACCCGCGGCAAGGAACGGGCCAAACGGGATGGGATCCTTTCGGCCGCGAACACCGGTGGCCAGCAGCGCGACTCCGATGACTCCGCCGAGCACGATCGCGACGAACAGCCCAAACAGCAGTGCTTTCCACCCGAGAAACGCCCCGAGCATCGCGCCGAGCTTCAGGTCGCCACCACCCATGCCACCCCGGCTGACCAGGATGATCACCAGGAACAGGCCGCCTCCGATGAGGATTCCGATGACGGACTCCACCCAGGACATGCGACCCAACGCGATGTTCATCAAGAAGCCGACCGGGATTCCGGGCAAGGTGATCACGTCGGGAATCATCTGATGCTGCAGATCGATCGCGGTCATCGCGACGAGAGCGGGGAGCAGCACCAGAGCGATGACGAAATCCGCGGAAGGACCCAGCGCGACGTACGCCAGGACGAAGAGCGCCGCCGTGGTGGCTTCCACGATCGGATAGCGCCAGGAGATTCGCATGGCGCAGGTGCGACAGCGCCCGCGGAGGACCAGGTACGACAGCACGGGTATGTTGTCGTGCCACGCCAGTGGTGCACTGCAGCCTGGGCAGGCCGACCCGGGATGCACGAGGCTGCGCCCGGCCGGGACGCGGGCGATCACGACGTTGAGAAAGCTCCCGATGGCGAGTCCGAAGAGAGCGACAGCAACGACCATCCCGGCCGGCCACGCGTCCGCGACGGCTGGCAGCGACAGCA
>WNGJ01001432.1_pt1 | contig 32701 bp, 38 predicted proteins | sample 5400611 | NCBI WGS metagenome assembly WNGJ01 (sample SAMN13153375, study PRJNA577476) | soil metagenome | isolation source: 40 cm soil or saprolite under Garry oak tree replicate 1 | place: USA:California | collected 2016-06-15
AGGCGCTCAGCGACTTCGTTGCGCACCAGTCCCAGCCACTCGTCATCCACGAGATCGCGCTTGGTGAGGACCGGAATGCCGCGGCGCACGCCGAGCAGCTCGACGATGGCGAGATGCTCCTCCGTCTGCGGCATGATGCCTTCATCGGCGGCGATGACGAGCAGCGCGACATCGATGCCGGTCGCCCCGGCGAGCATGTTCTTGACGAATCCTTCATGACCGGGCACATCGACGACGCTGGCGTGAATGCCGCCCGGTAGTGGCAACGGGGCGAATCCGAGATCGATCGTGATCCCGCGGCGCTTCTCCTCTTCCCAACGGTCCGTGTCGACTCCGGTGAGGGCCTTCACGAGCGCCGTCTTACCGTGGTCGATGTGGCCGGCGGTGCCGATTACGAAGCGGGAGGCGGGGGGGCCGGGGGGGGCGGGGGGGGGACCCACGCGCGACGCTCCCAGATGTCTATGGCGCTCGACTTCGGTTCACTGCCATTGCGCCGCGTCTCGTCGAGATGGTGCCGGACGAAGCGGGCGATGAGCCGCCGATGGGCCGCGGCATGCGGGGCATCGAGCGCGGGCAGTGGCGCCTGTTCATCATTCAAGGCGACGAGATCGCGATAGGCTTGCGGCGGCAGCTTGGCCGGTGTCGGCGGGGGCGCCGCCGCGCATTTCGCGCAGAGCACGCCACCTTCGGCAACGCTGAATGCGACGGTCCCCGATACGGCGGTGCCGTCTCGGACACAGGCGTCGAGCTGCGGCGCGAAGCCGAGGACCCCGACGAGCAGCCACAGCCAGCGCACCGCTGCCGCATCGGTCTGTCCTGCTTCGGCACGGACCAGCGCATCCAGTCCCTGGATGAACGCCTCGTAGGCGGCCGGCAAGGGTGCGGGCGGGGCCATCTTCAGCATCACTTCGGACAGCGCCGCCGCGCCGGCAAACCGGCCCACGTCATCCGCCAGGCCGCGCCGGAGCTGGATGACGTCGAACGCGGCGAGCGTCTGGAGCTCGCGCGTCTCTTTGTGATAGAGCTGCGCCACACCTTCGCTCAACGTCTCGAGCGCCGCGCCGAACGGGCTCCGGGGCCGCAGCACGCCCTTGGCGATCGCGCTCTGCACGCCGTAGTCGCGCGTTGCCAGGCGCACGATCTTGGAGGTCTCGCTGTAGCGGTAGGTTCGGAGAACGACAGCTGGTGTCGAAACGAGACTCACGAGGAAAATATAGCCGACGCGAGCATATCCAGTCCGTCCACGATGCGCGGACCCGATCGGCTGAAGTACGCGGACGCGTCGAGGCAATGCACGGCCCCCGCGAGGCCCTGCAGCCGCGTCGCGTAGCGCGAAGCCTCGCGCCGCGTCTCCACGAGATCGAACCCGCACGGCATGACCAACACCACGTCGGGGTGGGGGGCCAGCGCGTGGAGGTCGGACCATTCCACACGGTAGGAGGGCCGCCGAGCCGCCCCCGCGACGAGCTCGCCGCCCGCGATGTCGATCAGCTCCGGCACCCAATGGCCGGGCACGTAAGGTGGATCGAGCCACTCGAGCGCGAGGACGCGCGGCCGCGGCCGATCGGCGACACGCCGTCGAACTGCGTCCATGCGCTGGCGCATGTGGGCAATCAAGGCGTCTGCCTGCACGATGGCGCCGGTCGCACCACCGACGTTGCGGATACTCTGGAAGATGGCCGCGACGTCATGCGCATCCAGCGCGAGAATCCGTGTACCCGCACGAAAGCTTTCGACGACCTGCGTCTCCGGCACCGCACACACATCACAGATGCCCTGTGTGAGAATGAGGTCTGGCTCGAGCGCATTGATGGCATCGATATCGATCGCGTAGACACTGCCATCCTCGCGCAGCGCCGCGCGCACCGCGGCATCGATCTCAGCGCTCGAGAGACCGTCGAGATTGCGGCGCGGCCGAGTCAGTCTGGGGAGCTCAGTGACGCTCGGCGGATAGTCGCAGCTGTGCGAAATCCCGACGAGCCGGTCCTCGAGTCCGAGCGCGCACACGATTTCGGTTGCGCTCGGCAGCAGCGAGACGATGCGCGCGGCGCCGCCTACGTCACTTCCCCGGTTGCAGGACGATGAACTTCACGTCGTCCTTGGAGATCGCGCGCAGCCAGGCGATGAGCGCATCGACACTGTCCGGCGGCGCCGTGCCGCGCTGGCCCGTCATGCGGCGCGTGACCCGCAGCTCGCGCCCGTCCTGGGCGTACTCGGCCTTGTAGCTGCCGAACGGACTCGATTCCGCGATGTTGGGCGGCAGCTCGGCCTTCCAGCCCGGCGGGAGCATCATCCGCAGCTCCGCCTCGCTCTCGATGGGTCCGATGACCTCTGAAATATCGATCGGAAAACGACGCGGCTTGCGGCGCTCGAGCTGGGAGGCAAGGCCGAGCGAGGAAAAGTTCGGGAGGGCCGTGGGCAGCGTGAAGATGCGTGTCCCGCCGGTGCTGGACAGCACCGGGGCGTCATGAACAAGCAGGGTCACCCGCGGTTTCGCCTGCAGGTCGCGGCCGTCGAACAGCTTCAGGCTGTCGCCCGAGGCCCCCGAGAACACGCCGTTGGCGAGCGCCTGGGTCAGGCGACTCAGCTCGTCCTTGCTGAACACACGCGCGTACGCGCGTCGCAGCCCGTACTGCAGACCGCCACTCTTGGTCTCGGTGTAGCGGCCCGTGAAATGTCCGTCGGCGTTGAGCTCACCCACAATGCGTGTCTCGGAGCGGTTCGCGGATGGCGAACTCAGTGGCAGCGTGACTTGCTCGACCGTGCCATCGTCGTGCACGACGAGGACGAAAGAGCCTTCCTCTGCCGGCGGCAGCTCGCCGTAGGGAGTCAGCTCCGACGTGAGGTCCAGATAAATGCGCCCGCCGCTCTTCCCAGGGCGATCGACGGCGGCAATCATGTGATCGAATTGCTGTACGGTCGGCAGCGTCGAATCGGCGTTGCCGCTGGAGCTCAGCAACACCGGATAGGCAGTGAGACCGAGTCTTCGCACCAGGGCGATGAACAGCGTCGCCTTGTCCTTGCAGTCACCATAGCGCGTTTCGAGCACTTGGGCGGGCAGCCGCGGCAGATAGCCGCCAATGCCGAGGGACAGCGAGACGTACCGAAAATCCTGCGACACCCAGCGATGTACGGCCCGCAGCGAATCCTCCAGCGAGTGCGCGTCCTTCACATGTTCGGCGAGCTGGGCTTCGAGGGCCGGGTTCAGCGTGTAACGGCCCGCCGAAAGCTTGGCATACCAGCGGGCGAGTTCGCCCCATGTGATCGGTGAGACGACGTCGATATGCACCGAGAGCGTGTTGGGCGACGCCGCGAACGGCTCGCCTTGAATCTTCTGTACCTCCTTCGTGGCCCAGGTGTAGACGCGGCGACCCCGCGACTCGTCGTCCAGCCGCTTGAAATGCACGTTGTGTTCCTGTATCCGGGGCGTGACGGAGGCTGGCACGTCAACGATAAGGCGCGAGCGCCGCGTCAGGACGCCATTCGTCACCCGCCAGCCGCTGTAGTAATCGCCCGGGACGAGCGGTTTCACGCGTTCGACGGTGTAACTCCAGTCGACCAGCGTGCCGGGCGCGACGCCGCTCAGCGTCACGCGATGCACTTTCTCATCGGAGTACACCGGCGCGTCCAAGGCGACCGGCGCGAGTGACTCCTGCTCGTGGGCGGGCTTCGCGCTGACGACTTCGCCGCTGGGGTTGACGACCCGGATCCAGTTGATCGTTAGCTTCTCGGAGCCGCCCGAGTAGGAAAAGCTCTGTTCCCCCCACGCCTCCGCGCCGTCCTGGTTCAGAATCTGGACGACTTGCCGGTAGGTGCGGCTGCTGCGGCCGTCCGGCTCGAACCGCACGACACCGTCATCGAGCAGGTAGACGTAGTCGTCATCGGGATAATCGGCGGGATTCACGGCCAGCTTGTAGATCGTGTCGTTCCGAACCGACGGATCCCCGGCCGGGGTGATCCGGGGAGCTTGCGAGAACAAGGGGCCTGCAACCAGCGCGAACCACGCAACGATAACGAGACGACGCATCGACCCAGCCTCCAACGGGAAGTACGAGAACTGGAAGCTAATCAACCCCCACTCGTACCCCAAGGAAGATCGTCCGGCCGAGGACGCGGAACCCGGGCAGGTCTTCGCGGTGGTCGTTGAAGAGGTTTGCGGCACGGCCCGTCACCACGATGCGTCCCCGTTCCAATCCGTATTCGACGGCGAGATTGACGCGCGTATAGGGTTGCACCGCGACTCGCCGCTGCCCCGCGGGACGGCCGAAATCGAGATCGTCGCGCTTCCCTACCCAGAGCGCCCCAAGGCTCATACGGGCGCCGCCCCACGTCACGGCGAGCTGTGGCGTGATCGTGTGCGCCGGCCGGCGAATGAGCGGCTTGCCGGGCACGAACAGCCCGTCGGGATCGCTCGGCGCGCCAGACTCGACGACGCGCGTGTGGAGATACGTGTAGCACAGCGACCCGGTGATGGAGCGGGAAAACGCGGCCGCGGCCTCGGCCTCCACGCCGGTGGCGACCGCGCCGTCGACGTTGAAGTAGTTCGGCTGCCCCGCCGGGGGCGCCGGATTGTACTCGATCAGATCACGGAATCGCTGATCGAAATAGGTCAGCGCAATCCCGCCGCGCTCCATCCCGACTTCCCAGCTGCGCGAGCGCTCCGGATCGAGCGCCGGGTTTCCCGTCACGAAGCCATGCGCGAAGTTCTCGAAGAAAGTCGGCTCTTTGAACCCCGTTCCCACCGAGGCGCGCAGGCGCATCGCTGCAGGGAGGCGATAGACCAAACCCGTCCGATATGTGGTGTGCGTGCCGAACTGCGAGTTGTCGTCCAACCGCCCGCCCAGCGTCAGGGCGGCATGCCCGCGGAAGATCATCGCCTGAGTGAAGTACCCGGTGTTGTGACGTTGCACGCCGATCGAATCGGGGAAAGTGCCGTATGAGGCGCTGAACTGGCTGGTGCCGCGCTGCCGCTCGTCTTCGTACTCGATTCCACCTGTGAGGGTGAGCCCTGCGGGTGCGCTCCAGCTGAGCAGCCCGCTCGTCGTCGCGCGCCGCACCCAGTCACGGCTCCAGAACGTTCCGTCCTCTCCCGGGGAATCGGGTTCATCGTTAAAAAACAGCCGCGACTCTTTGAGGCCCGCGCTGATCCGTGCGTTCACGTGGCTGCCGACCACCCGCTCGGCGGCGAGACTGAGTAGCGGGCCCCGCTCGGCGGCGCGTTGATTCGAGTCCACGGGGGCGCCGGACCCGTCGGTCGGGAAATGATAGATGTCGTCGCCGTAGCGATACGTGAGACTCACATCCGTGCGCGCATCCGGTCGGACCGTCGTGCGGGCGTTCACCACGGTATTGCGGTACTGATTGTTGTAGGGATACAAGCCGTCGGATGAGAATCGGGAGACGCGCGCCGCGTAACCAATGTTCGTCGTTCCGCCTTCCACATCGAGGGCCCCATCCAGCGACGAGTAGGTTCCGGCCTGAAGGTGCGCGCCGATCCGTGTCCGACCTGCACCGGTGCGCGTGAAGATCTGCACGACGCCCGTCATCGCATCGGAGCCGTACAGCACGCTGACCGGGCCCCGTACGACCTCGATGCGGTCCACGTTATCGGTAGTCAGATGCGCAAGATCGATCCCGCCGCCCGCCTGATTCAGCGGCACACCGTCCAGGAGCACTTTTACGTAGTCGCTCTCGCCGCCTCGCATGAACAGCGACGTTTGGCCGCCGAAGCTCCCGGTCTCGGCGATGTGGACCCCGGGGACCGTCTCCAGCGCGTCGGCGACCGTCCGCACTCCCTGCGCCACGAGATCCACGCCTCGCAGCACGGTCACCGCAGAGGCGACGAGGTCTGCGGCCACCGGGACGCGGGTCGCAGTCACGACCACCGGCTTGAGGACGACGGTGTCCTGAGGTTGCTGCACGGCGAGCGCGAGGACGAGGAACATCGCGTTCATGCCCGAGACTCCTTCGGTTTGCGGAGTGGGACCATCTGGGGACGGCCATCGATCGTCTGCATCGTGACCGGCCAGGAGAACACCGCCTCGACGGTTTGTTGCGTCAGGACGTCCGCCGGCGCACCGGCGGCGATAGGGCGGCCACCTTCGAGCAGGAGCAACGAATCGGCAAAGCGGGCGGCGAGGTTCAGGTCATGCGTGATCATCAACACGCCGAGCCCTGGATCGGCGACCAGACCGCGCACCAGCTCGAACAATCCCATTTCGTGTTTCAAGTCGAGTGACATGCCGGGCTCATCCAGCACGAGCAGCTTGGGCTCCTGCGCGAGCGCACGCGCCACGCGCACGCGCTGATACTCCCCGCCCGAGAGCGTCCAGACCCAGCGATTAGCGAGGTGCTCGACGTCGCACGCGGCGAGCGCGCGGTCCACGGCGGCGTGATCTTCGGGGCGCTCACGGCCCCACAGCGACAAATGCGGGTAGCGGCCGAGGAGCACCGTTTCGCGCACGCGCTGGGGAAAGAGGTTGTCCTCGCGCTGCGGCACGACGCCCACGAGCCGGGCCAGATCTTGTCGCGCCCAGCTAGCCGCAGGACGACGATCAACGTCGGCACGTCCCACGAGAGGCGTTAAGGCGCCAAGCGCGATCCGAACGAGCGTCGTCTTGCCGCTGCCGTTCGGACCGAGCACCGCGTGGAATTCGCGGAGTCCGACCGACAACGAGACGCTTTTCAGCGCATCGTCTGTCGCGCCGGGGTAGCGATACCGAACGTCCTTGAGCGTAAGCATCACGCGATCGTCCAGCGCCGCAACAAGAACGCGAACACCGGCACACCGATCAGCGCCGTCACGACGCCCACGGGCAGCTCGCGGGGCGCGACGACCGTTCGCGCGAGGGTGTCGGCAAACGCCAGGAGCGTGCCGCCCCCGAGAAACGCGGCGGGGAGCAAAGCGCGGTGGCGGTGGCCCCACGTGAGCCGCGCGAGATGGGGGACGACGAGTCCCACGAACCCGATGACCCCGGAGACGGCCACGGCCGCCGCGGTGAGCAGCGACGCGGCGAGATAAACGCGGCGTTTGACTGCTTCGACATCCGCGCCCAGATAGCCCGCCGATTCCTCACCCAATGCGAGTAAGTCGAGCGGCCGCGCGGCGGCGAGCAGCACGGCCAGGGGGATCGGGGCGTACAGCGCGACCAGGAGCACGGCATCCCACGAGGCGCCGGAGAGCCCGCCCCAGAGCCAGAGGAACGCGTTGCGCAGCTCGGCGGCGTCCGCGAGCGAGACAATCGCCGTCGTGATCGCCGCGGCGAACGCGCCGATCGCCACGCCGCCCAGCAGCAGAATGCGCGGGTCGAGGGCTGCGCCGCCTATCAGTCCCAACCGATACACCAGGCCCAGCGCGGCCAGCGCGCCGATAAAGGCAGCGATGGGCAACGCCCAGGGGCCCGACAGGTGCAGCGCGATCGCCAGGACGGCGCCGAGCCCCGCGCCACCGGAGAGGCCAAGCAGGAACGGATCGGCGAGAGGATTGCGGACGAGCGCTTGGAGGCCGGCACCGGCAACGCCGAGCGATCCGCCAACCAAGAAGGCGAGCAGTGCCCTGGGCGCACGCAGGTTCCAGACGATATCCGAATGGAGGAGCTCGCCGAGCGGAACGGCGGCAGGACCCAGGACCACGCTCGTGATCAGCGCGAGCACGGCGACCAGCACGAGGAAGGTCCATTTCATCGAGCGAGCAAAGCTCGGAACTGTCCGATCGCGTCCCAGGAGCGCGGTCCGGGACGCCCGAACAGAGAGCCCTCGAGCAACAGGAAGTGCCCTTCCCGCACCGCCCGAATGGCGCGCCACTCTCGGCGCTTCGCGAAGGCAGGCGCGACCGCGGAATCCGAAAGGACGGCGATCCATTGCGGATCGCGGGCGACGATGGTCTCGAGCGAGACCTGCGCGGACGGCGCGCTGACATCACCGAAGACGTTGCGCGCACCGGCCTGCGTCGCCAGTTGATCGAGATAACTGCCGTGCCCAATGATGATCGGCGGGTTGTCCCACACGACAAACGCGAGAGAGGTCGTCGGGGCTGGTGGCGGCCGTGCCGCGAGCCGGTCCATCACGATGGCAAGCGACTCCGCCTGCACCTCTCGCCCGGTCAGTGTGCCCAGCGCCCGGGTCGCGGGGCCGAGGTCTTCCAGGCGGTTCAAGTCGATCAGCACCGTATGGATCCCAAGACGCTCGAGCTGTTTTGCCGCCGTCACGTTGGGGCCGGCATTGTACAGCACCACAAGGTCCGGTCGCCGCGCCGCGACAGCCTCGACGTTCGGAGGCAGCGCCTCGCCGACACTCGGCACGGCGAGGGCTGCGGGCGGATAGTCGCACCACTGCGTGCGGCCTACGACGCGATCGCCGGCGCCGATGGCGAACAGGATCTCGGTGAATGAAGGGAGCAATGAAACGATGCGATGGGCCGGCGGGCCGTCAGGCCGTCGGGCCGTCGAATGACAGCCACAAAGAATGAGAACGGAGAGTAAGAGCCTGCGCATCACCATCCCTCCCGCGAGGGAACCGACTGGTGGCGCGAATGAAGACGTCTCCTGGCTTCGGGCGAACCGGCTCGCCTTCCCGGGTTATCCCAGTGGCATTGAGCCGATCACAGCTGCCCGTTACAGTGGCGGGGCCGCGCCGGACTTACACCGGCTTCCGTATCCCCATTCGCAAAATGACGACTACGTCAGTCTAGACGCCGCGGGTCGCCGACGCAATGCCCACACGAGCGCCACCAGCATACCGGCCGCGACGACTGCGATGACATACGGCAGCAACGCCTGCGCCCGGAATTTGCCCGGCGGGAGCCGAATCTCGACCCGCTCGCCCGCGGCGAGCGGACCCGCGCGATACGCGGCGAAGCGACGCCCCTCGATCTCCTTGACACCGAACGACTCGAGCTTGGGCGCGATCACCAGCGCGACGGTGTCCTCGACCAGCAGGTTCACTTCGACGGTGGGCTGGTCGATGGGCATGACGAACGTCCGCGCGCCGGCCGCGAGCGTATAGTCATAACTGAGTTGCTTCGCCGGGCCGGGAGGGATGGGCGCGTAAATGAGGACGCTGTCGGTGCGGAAGCGCATCGCCTCCGGCGAGACATCACCCTGCCCCGCCCGATACTGCCCCGTGCGCTCCGGCAGGCGACCGGCCCAGGTGGGTACCAGCGTGTCGTCGGTGATTCGCGTCGCCTGCCCCGGATTCTCGAGCTCCAAAATCTCCAACACTTCCCGCGAGCCGTCGGTGGTTGCGGTGCTGATCGTCGCCAGCCGTCGCGCCAGCCGGAGCGGCGGGCCGGTGCGGCTCGCCGGAAACGTCAAGATATCCTCGACGTGCACCGCCGGCCGGCTGACGACGTTCAACGGCAGCGAGAAATACGCGATGCTGTCGTACCACACGCTGACCACGTACCCGCTTGTGCTGTCGGGATCGCGCAGGGCCAAGCGGTAGCGCCCGCGGGCGTCGCTGCGCACGGAGTCGATAGGGCCGGCGCTTGCGCTCGCCATGCGGTGCAGCACGACGACGGCATTGGGGAGCGGCACCGTGTCCCGGCCGCCCCGCAGCACGCGCCCGCTGACGCTCACCGGTTGCTGCGCCGCAAGCGTCGAGAAGGCACCGAGCGCCAGGATCAGGCAGCTACGGCGTGAACTTCCCGAAATCTTCAGGATCGAGGTTCTGGAGGTATGACTTCAGCGTATCGGCATCGAGCGGGCTACCGCCGGTGCCCGGCTGGATCGAGCCGTCGCTCGTATCGATGGAGGTTAGCTCGAGCAGTGTCTCGCTTGTCATGATCGGCGCCTTGAGCCGCAGCGCCAACGCGATCGAATCCGAGGGGCGGGCGTCGATCTGGATGACCGTGTCGCCGCGATAGATGTGCAGCTCGGCGAAGTACGTGTTGTCCTTCACCTGCGTGATGATCACTTTGCGCAGCTCGGCGCCGAGGCCGAGGATCACCTGTTTGAGCAAGTCGTGCGTCAGCGGGCGTGAGAACTTGACGCCGGCCAGCTCCATCGCGATGGCGCTGGCTTCCGCCGGTCCGATCCAGATCGGCAGCACGCGCTGACCATCGTTTTCCTGCAGGATCACGACCGGCGTGTTTGTCGTGCGATCCAGCCCGAGGTGAGCTACTCGAACCTGCAGCATGGCCCCCCCCGGGCTGGCCATCAGGTCCCCATATCCCAGGAGACGAGATACTTCCGCTGTGCCGGAGTGAGAGTGTCGATCGCCACGCCCATCGCTTGCAACTTCAGACGCGCGATCTCCTGATCGAGCTCGACCGGAATCCGGTGCACGTCCTTCGACAGCTTCTTAGCGTTGTTGACGACGTACTCGGCGGCGAGCGCCTGATTGGCGAATGACATGTCCATCACGCTCGCGGGATGCCCTTCGGCTGCCGCCAGGTTGATGAGCCGGCCATCGGCGAGCACGAACAGCCGCTTCCCGGCCAGCCGCCACTCTTCGACGAACTCGCGAACCGGCTTCGGTCCCTCACCGACCTTCTTCAGGCCTTCGAGATCGATTTCTACGTTGAAATGTCCCGAGTTCGCGAGAATCGCGCCGTCTTTCATGGCCCGCATGTGCTCGACCCGTATGACCTCGACATTGCCCGTCAGGGTGACGAACAGATCGCCGACTGGCGCCGCGTCTTCCATCGGTACGACCCGATACCCATCCATCTGCGCTTCGAGCGCCTTCATCGGGTCGATTTCAGTCACCAGCACGTTCGCCCCGGCCCCACGCGCCCGCATGGCAAATCCGCGACCGCACCACCCGTACCCCGCCACGACGACCGCGCTCCCGGCGATCAAGAGGTTGGTCGCGCGGATGATGCCGTCGAGCGTGGACTGCCCGGTGCCGTAGCGGTTGTCGAACAGATGCTTGGTTTGTGAATCGTTGACGGCGATCACCGGGAACTGCAGCACACCGTCTTTCGCCATCGCCTTCAGACGAATCACACCCGTCGTCGTCTCTTCGGTCGAACCGATGACTCCGGCGACAAGTGCCTTGCGGTCCGCGGTTGAGAGCGTTTCCACCCATTTGCGCACCGGCGGCGCCAGGTCATCGAGACGATTCAGCGCGATCATGTGTAGCGCGCCGACCAGATCCGCGCCGTCGTCCATCGTGATGTCGGGGCGATGGGCGAGCGCGGCGCGAATATGCTCGTAATACGTCGCGTGATCCTCGCCCTTGATGGCGAAGACCTTGATGCCGTGATCCTTGACGAGATGCGCCGCCACGTCGTCCTGCGTGGACAGCGGATTGGAAGCGCACAGCGCGACGTCCGCCCCGCCGGCCTGCAGCGTGACGGCGAGGTTCGCCGTCTCAGTGGTGACATGGAGGCAGGCCGCCAGCCGCTTTCCGACGAGCGGCCGCTCGCGCGCGAACCGTTCCCGGAGCTGCCGGAGCACCGGCATCGATCGTTCGGCCCATTCCGTCCGCCGCCGGCCTTCGTCGGCGAGCCGAATGTCCTTGATGTCGTTCGTCGCTTTGGTCCTGGTTGCCGTCTCAGACATTGGCTTTCCGAGATGAACGAGAAGCACGCTCAGCCGCCACTTGCAGCTCGTCGGCGCGATCAACGTGCTCCCAGGTGAAGAGCTCCACTTCGCGCTCGCCGACCTTGCGGCGCTCTGGCGCGCGGCCGAAGTGACCATAAGCCGCGGTCGCCCGGAAAATCGGATTCCGCAGGTTCAGGGCCTGGATGATCCCTCCCGGCGTGAGGTCGAAGACTTCGCGGACGGCGCGTTCGAGCGCGTCCTGAGGGACGGTGCCGGTACCGAACGTGTCGACCATGATGGACACGGGATCCGCGACGCCGATGGCATAGGCGACCTGCGCTTCGCACCGCTTCGCCAGGCCAGCCGCGACGATGTTCTTGGCGACCCAGCGCATCGCGTACGTGGCGGAACGATCGACCTTGGACGGATCCTTCCCGCTGAACGCACCACCACCATGCCGCGCCATCCCGCCATAGCTGTCCACGATGATCTTGCGGCCCGTGAGGCCGGCATCACCCTGCGGTCCGCCAACCACGAAGCGGCCGGTGGGATTCACCAGCACATCCTTGTCGCTCACGTCGAAACCCGCTTCACGAACGACCGGCCTGATGACATGCCCGAGAATGCCGGCGCGCAGCTCGTTATTGTCGATCATGTCGGAGTGTTGAGCCGACACGACGATCTTGTCGATGCCCACCGGCTTGGACCCTTCGTAGATGACGCTCACCTGCGTCTTCCCGTCGGGACGCAGCCATGGCAGCTCACCGGTTTTGCGCACCTTCGCCAATCGCTCCGCCAGGCGATGGGCGATCACGATCGGGAGCGGCATGAGCGACGGTGTCTCCTCGGTCGCGTAGCCGAACATCATCCCCTGGTCGCCGGCGCCGCCTTTATCCACACCCAATGCGATATCGGCGGATTGCCGGTCGATCGTCGTGAGGATCGCGCACGTCTGCGCATCGAAGCCGAAGTTCGCGTCCGTATAGCCGATGGACGTGATCGTGCCCCGCACGATGTCCGGAATATGGACATAGGTCGACGTGCTGATCTCGCCCGCGATGACCGCCATCCCGGTCGTGACCAGCGTCTCGCAGGCGACCCGCGCCTTGGGATCCTCGAGCAGAATCGCGTCGAGCACCGCGTCCGAGATCTGGTCCGCGATTTTGTCCGGATGGCCTTCCGTGACCGACTCGGAAGTGAAGACGTGACGATGAGTTGGCATGTTTTGAGTTCCCTAGAGTTTCAAGCTACCGGAGCGCCGTCCGGCGGGCAACCGCGCGTCCGGATCGAGCAGTGTCGGATCGACAGCTTCCGCGAGTGCAAATCGCAAGATGTCGAGCGCGAGCTCTGCCGAGCGAGCCGCGAGCGCCGCCTCGGCAGCCGCTCGCGCCTGCGCCGTGGTCACCTGCCGGATGAGCCATTTAATGAGCGGCAGCGCCGGCGGCGCGACGGACAGCGTGTCGTACCCCAACCCCAGCAAGAGGAATGCCGAGAGCGGCTCTGAGGCCATCTCGCCACACACGCTGGCGGGCTTGTTCGCGGCGCGCGCCGCTTCAGCAACGAGTTTGAGCAGGCGCAGGACGCTCGGATCGTGCGGCGTGAAACGATCCGCCAGGCGCGCGTTCGCCCGATCGACGACCAGCGTGTACTGCGTGAGATCGTTGGTCCCCACGCTGAGGAAGTCGCTGATTTCGACCAGCCGATCCGCCAGCACGGCCGCGGCGGGTGTCTCGACCATGACGCCCAGCGGCACGCTCTTGGCCGCGGCCACGCCGTCTTTCTCGAGGCGGGCCGCTTCCTCGTGCATCAATTCGCGGGTGCGCTCGACCTCGTCGAGGCGGGTCACGAGCGGAATCATGAGGTGCAGATTCGCCGTCACCGCGGCGCGTAACACGGCACGGATCTGTGTGCGAAACATCTCCGGCTCGTCGAGACAGACCCGAATCGCCCGCCAACCGAGGAACGGATTGGGCTCGACCGGGGTGCGGAAGGGTGCGGGGAACTTGTCGCCGCCGAGGTCGTAGGTCCGCACGACGACCGGATATCCGGCAAACGTCTCCCCGACGTGACGGAAGTAGTTGGTCTGCGTTTCTTCATCCGGCAGCTCACTGTGCCCCGTGATGAGAAACTCGGTCCGCAAGAGGCCCACGCCTTCCGCGCCATGCGCCTTCGCGGCCTCCAGCTCGTCCGGCAGATCGACATTGCCGCGCAAGGCGAAACGCACGCCATCCAGGGTCACCGATGGCTGAGCGACGGCCTCTTCCAGCCGGGCGGCGAGCTCCCGCCTGCGGCTATCGGTGCGCTCGGCCTCCGCCACCTCCTCGGGGGTGGGGTCCACCAGCACCGTGCCGCGCGTGCCATCCAGAATGACCTTGGTCCCGGATTTGATGCGCGCCACGGCACCGCGCAGGCCGAAGATCGCCGGAATGCCGATGGAATGCGCGAGAATCGCCGCGTGGGACGTGCGCGTTCCCTCTTCGCTGATCAACCCGACGATCTGGTCGCGGTCGAGCTGGACCGTCAGCCCGGGCGACAGCTCACGAGCCACGAGAATCGACGGCTCGGAGAGGCTTTCCCACACATCGGCGCCGCTTCCCTTGTGCATCAAATGCTGGATGGCGCGGATGGCCACACCGGTTACGTCGGCGAGCCGCTCCTTGAGCAGCGGATTGCCCGCCGCCGTCCACAGATCACGGACCTCGAGTGTCTTGAACTCGAACGCCTTCTCTGCCGTGAGGTGGTTTTCCCGGATCAGCTCCTCGATCCCGCCGATGAAGTCCTTGTCATCGAGCATCAGGGCCTGCGCGTCGAAGATGCGCGCCTCGTCGACGCCGGCGCGATCCACCGCCCGGGCGCGGAACTCGGCGAGCTGTCGCTTGACGTCTTTGATCGCCGCACGCAGGCGTCGTATCTCCTTCTCCACCTGCGTGCGCGCGACGACGCGATGGGGGACCTCGGGGAGGGCCCACCGCACCGTCACCGTGGGCCCCATGGCGATGCCCGGCGAGACCCCAATGCCCTTCAAGAGACGGTCGGACGCGCTCATTCGTCGTCCTTGGCGGGAGCCTTCAGGTGCATCTCATGAAATCCGGCAGCCACCAGCTCGAGCAACGCCGCCATCGCTTCCTCCGCGTCCGCGCCATCGGTCTTGATTCGAATGGACGAGCCGCATTCCGCAGCCAGCGTCATCATGCCGAGGATGCTCTTGCCGTTCACGACGGCGCCGTCTTTGTGCACTTCGACGGTCGACTTGAACTTGTTCGCCACTTTGACGAACTCCGCCCCCGGCCGGACGTGCATCCCGAGCGGGTTCACGATCTGGGCGTCGCGCTCGACTACTGCCATATCAACCCGACGACGAGCGCCACGGCCGACAGCCCCAGCGCCACACGTAGACCATTCAACCGGTCACTGCGCCAACGCAACGCCAGGAACACCAGCCCCGCCGTCACCACCGCGGCCAGCTGGCCCCAGCGTGGGAACGGAACTGCAAGGAAGCGAGCCGCCAGCGGCAGTGCAAAGCCTACGGCGAACGCCATGGCCGGACCGAGCAGCGCCCCCGCTTTCTGCAGCATCGGGCTGTGCAGCGCGACGCTCACGCGCGCACCGTAGGTCCATCCAGCGGAGAGCGCCCACCAGCGAAGCGCCACGTGACCGATGTTGTAGACGATCAGGAATCCCGCCACCGCAAACCATCCGGCGCCAAGCGCGATCGCCGCAATCGTCAGTCCCGACAGCAACGGCAACCATCCAGCCCAGACCAAACGATCGCCGAGCGAGCCGAGCGGGCCACACAGCGCTTCCCGCAGCCGCTCGATCTGATCGGGCGAAGCGCCGTCGTGTTCCGCGCGGGCAGCCGCGCCAACCGCGAGGCCGGTGAGATAGGGATGCGCATTGAAGAAATGCGCGCCGCGCGCGACGGCTGGCCCGTACTGGCCATTGCCCAGATCGCGCAGCAGCGGCTCTTCGGCGACGCCAACGCCCACGCCGAGCATGCGCTCGTAGTTGTACGAGCCCTGCACGGCGAACAGCCGCAGCAACGCACGCGCGAGGGCGCCGTTTACCGTACCCATATCGTCGCCAGAATGCCGCCGCCCAAACCGGCGGCGAACCACGCGAGATTCGGCCCGCGACCCACGAGCCGCAGCGTGCCCGATGCACCCGCGGCGAGCGCCGTTCCGACGGCGGCGACGGCCAGGAGCAGCGCGCCGCGCACGGTGAGCGCACCGGCAAGGAGTGGCCGCGCCAGCCAGGCGAGCACGAGGCCGACCATCGTCACCAGTGCCGCCCGCAGGGCGTCACGCAGCAACCCACCCACGTGTATGCGCACCAGCGCGCGCGGGTCTCCCGATTCCAGCTGCGCTGCGGCGGCATGCACGATCCGCGAGTTCACGCGCCGCAGCAGGTTGATCGTGACACCCCCGAGCAGGCCGGTCACGAGTCCCACGAGGGCCCCGAGACCCAGGCCGAGCACGCCACCCCCGGGCGCCGCGTGCGCCGTCGCGACCGCGGCGACGGTTGCAGGCCCGTATTCGGGGTAGCGCACGGCGCCGACGGGCAGGATGTCGTACTGCAGCAGCTCGAAGACGACACCGAGCTTGAGGCCCGTCGGGATGTCGCCGAGGATGGCGCCCGCGACCGTGCCCGCCACGAGCGGCCGGGCGATCATCATCTGGGGCAGGCTGACCAGATCGACGCCCACCAGCGTGCCCCACACGACGAGCGCGATCAGGACCTCGATGGGGAGGATCATGTGAACTCTCCGATCGGCACCGCGCGCGCCGTCGGCACGTCCTGCGCGGTGACGTCGACGCCGCGCGCCGCCAGCTCGCGCAGCTTGGCGGCTTCATCGTCGGTCAGATACACGAAACGCAGCCGTTCTTTCCGACCGGTGCGGTGATGGACGCCGCCCACGTTGAACCGGCGCACCTGCGGCACGCGAGCGGCGAGCGCGACCGCCGTATCGATATCGCCCACGAGCAGAATCCCGACGCGCTCATCCGCTTCCCAAGTCGAAAACAGCTGCGCCGCCTGATCCACCGACGCGAAGATCACTTCGATCTGGGGCGGTACGCCCATGCGGTAGAGATCCTGCTCCCAATCGCTGCTGCTCACCTCGTCATCAACGAGCACGATGAATGAGACGTGGAGCGGCTGGCCCCACCCCACGACCACCTGGCCGTGGATCAGCCGGTCATCGATGCGATACAGCGCGAGACTCATGCGCTCACGCGAATCGCCTTCGCGCCGGCGTCGACGGCACGACGGGCGGCCTCCGCGGGTGAGATGTCGCGGTGAAAGACGAAATCGAGCAGCATGGCGAGATTCACACCGGTGACGACGGCGATTTCGGCATGCTGCCTCGCATAGCGGACCGAGCTGGTGAAGCAGGAGCCTCCGGGCAGATCGACGAAGAGCACGGCGGGTCCTTCGCCGATGGCTGTGCGCAGGCGCTCGCCCAACTCCGCCGTGCCGCACCCCTCGTTCGATACGCCGGTGAGCGCATCTTGAACGCCGGTGATCGCACCCACCGCCGCCACCAGTGCCTGCGCGACCGCGGCGTGCGTCACGATGATGCCGCGGAGGTCACTCATAATCCTCCTCCAGGTACTGCTGCACGCCGCCCTTCTCCCGCATGCGACGAATGAGACGCTCGTTGAACGCGTTCGCGGAGTCCACGCCGCTGTAGCGCAGCAGGTGAGTCATTGCGACGACTTCGCAAATCACGGTGAGGTTCTTGCCGGGATTCAGCGGCACCGTCACGAGCGGCAGCTCGACGTCGAGGAGCTCGGTGCGCTGCTGGTCGAGACCGGTCCGGTCGTATTCCCGCGTATTGTCCCAATCCTCGAGCTGCACCACCACCTCGATGCGCTTCTGTTGCCGGACGGAGCGAATCCCGAACAACGCGTTGATGTCGATCAAGCCGACGCCGCGGATCTCCATGAAGTGCCGGGAAATCTCGTGTCCCCGGCCGATCAGCACGTCGTTCCCGCGGCGCGTGACGTGGACGACGTCGTCCGCCACCAGGCGATGCCCGCGCTCGACCAGGTCGAGCACGCATTCGCTCTTCCCGATCCCGGAACGTCCCCGGAACAAGAGACCCACGCCAAAGACGTCGGCGAGCGAGCCGTGGACGGTCGTGCGGGGGGCGAAGGCGTCGTCGAGAAACGGCTTGAGCCCCCGGTAAAATTCCGCCGTCTTGAGGCGGGTGCGAATGACCGCGATGCCCCTCTCGCGCGCCAGCACCAGCAATTCTTCCGGTGCCTCCTGGCCCTTCGTGATGACGATGCACGGCAGGTCGTAGGACAAGAACGTTTCGATCGACTTGCGCCGCGCCTTGGCGTCGAGCGAAGCGAGGTACGTGATTTCGGTTTCGCCGAGAATGTGAATGCGATCGGTGCCCACGAACCGGGCCGTGTAGCCGGCGAGCACGAGTCCGGGACTCGAGGCTTCCGGGGACCGGATCTCGCGCGCGAGCCCCACTTCGGCCGTCAGCACCTCGAGCTGCAGCGGATCGCCCTTGCGGGCGAGCAGGTCGCCGACTTTGAGCCGCGGCGACGTCGCGGGAGGCGTGGTCACCGCGGCCCTGGCACTCTGGAACGCCGCGTCGTGCGGCGGGCGCGCGGCGTCTCCTTCCCATCGAGCAGCTGGCGCTTCACGCGCGCGATCGCCGCGTCGAGCGCGGAGCGCTGATCAGGGCCTTGAGACTTGGCGACGTGGACGCGGCCCCGCGGCGCATGGATCTCGATCTCGACACCCGCCTCGCCATGATCCTCGGTGAAGATCACCTGCGCGTGATGCGGGCGCCGCACGAGTTTGACCACCTTTTCGACCAGCTCGCGGGTGTGCGCGCGAAGATCGTCGTCGACGTCCGTATGACGGACGGTGATCGTGATGCGCATGCGTCAACGCTCCCTTTCCCGTGCAGCGATAGTGTGTTCGATATGGGCCACCGTCGCGCGCGCCGCGGCGTCCCACGACAGCCCTTCCGCAAACGTGCGAGCCGCGCGCCCCAGGCGCTCCACGGCCGCCGGATCGGCGGCCAACGCGAGCATCCGGTCCGCCAGCCCCTGTGCATCACCGTGGGGCACCAGGTATCCCGTTATCTGGTGCTGGACCGACTCGCGCAATCCGGCGCTGTCGGACGCCAGCGCCGGCGTTCCGGAGGCAGCGGCCTCGACGTTCGTGATCCCCCACCCCTCTTTCGGGCTCGGAAAGACGACGGCCCAGGCGCGGCGCAACAACCGTTTCTTTTCCTCTTCCGGTACGTACCCGAGGAATCGCACGGCGTCCCGCAGTCCCAGTGCACCGGCCAGCCGCTCGAGGCGCGGCCGGTCGTCGCCCTGCCCGCAGATGTCCAGCGTCATGTCGGGGCGTGCGGCTCGCGCGATGGCAAGGGCCCGCAGGGCGAACTCTACTCCTTTATAACGCTTCAATCGGCCCAGATACAAGAACGTGGGGTGCGCGGCGCGCGGCGTTGCCGGATCGGGGCGATACGCTTGGGAATCCACGCCGGGATGGATGACGACGATCCGTTCTTTCGAAACACCACGCCGGATGAGGTCATCCCTCGTACTCTCGGAAATCGCATGGAATGCCGCACGGCGGTATATCCAGGGGATCGGCAGCTCGGCGGCCCACACCACCGTTGCCATGGGCGGACTGGCTTCCGCGAATGCGGTCGTCCCGAACAGGTGTGGCACGATCGCGACGAAGGGCAGCGACGTGAGCATGGGCAAAAACAGCGGAAGCTTGTTGATATCCTCGATCACGACGTCGAAAGGCTGGGCACGCAGCGCGCGCCGCACCGCTCCCCGGCCACGCAGCGCGAAACTATGGCGGCCTCCGATGCGCGTGACCTGCATACCGTCCACAACCGCGCGCGGCGCGCAACCCGGCCAACCGCTCGCGATCAGATGGACATCATGGCCCCCCCCCGTCCCCGACGAGGCGATCCGGCCGAACAGCTCGTGGAGATGGATTTCGGCGCCGCCGGCCTGTGGATTCTCCCGGTCGTTCCAGTTCACGAGCAGAATCTTCACAATGCGCCGGTCTCGTGGGCGATGGCATCGAGGACGCCGTTGATGAACCCCGGCGCACGGGGGCCGGCGAACCAGTGGGCGAGCTTGACTGCTTCATCGATCACCACACGCGGCGGCGTGGACGCCTCATCGAGCTCGGCGAGCGCCAGGCGCAGGATGTTGCGCTCAACCACGCCGACGCGCTCGAGCCGCCAATGCTCGGCGGCGTCCGCGATGCGGCGGTCGAACTCGGGCAGGCCGGCAATCGCCTTCGCGGCGAGATCCGCACCGCGGTCGTAGCCGCGTGGCGCGCCGCCGTAAATGACCGCCACGCGGGCGACGACGGTTTCTATCGTCGGTCTGGCGGAAAGCTCCCATGCATACAGCAGCTGGAGGGCGCGCGCGCGCGCCTTAGTCTCGGGGCGCTGCACCGAGCCTCTCGAGCGCAGCGGCGGTCTCGAGAGCCGCCTGCACGGCCTCGGCACCTTTACTGACGCGCGCCAGCGCCTGAGCCTCGGTCTCCGTCGTCAACACCCCAAACCCTACCGCGATGCGGTGCGCAAGCGCGACGTTCCCGAGGCCGCGCGCCGCCTCGCCCGCGACATACTCGAAATGCGGCGTCTCGCCGCGGATCACGCACCCAAGCGCCACGATGGCGTCGAAGCGTTCGCTCGCGGCAGCCGCCTCCGCGAGGACGGGAAGCTCGAAGGCGCCCGGAGCCCACGTGACGTCGACGTTCGAGTCCGCGATGCCGCCGCGCCGCAACGCCTCGCGCGCGCCCTCGAGCAGCTTTGCGGTGATGTGCTCGTGAAATCGGCTGACAATGATCGCCACGCGCCGCTGGCGGTTGGAGCTGCGCGCCGCGGAGGGAGGAGGAGCCTTGTGCGGCACGATCAGTGGGTGAGGAAGTGACCCAGCTTGTCCCGCTTGACGTCGAGATAGGCCCGATTCTCGTCCGACGGCGCCGGCACGATGGGCAGCCGCTCGACGATCTCCAGCCCATAGCCCTCGAGGCCGACCAGCTTCATCGGGTTGTTCGTCAGGACGCGAATCGATGAGAGACCGAGGTCGAGCAGAATCTGCGCGCCGATCCCGTAGTTCCGGAGGTCGGGCTTAAAGCCCAGCTTCTCGTTGGCCTCGACGGTATCGTGGCCCTGATCCTGGAGCTCGTACGCCTTCAGCTTGTTCAGCAGACCGATGCCGCGGCCTTCCTGATCGAGATACACGACGACGCCCGCTCCGGCTTCGCCGATCATGCGCATGGCGCTGTGCAACTGCCAGCCGCAATCGCAGCGTGCTGAACCGAACACGTCGCCGGTGAGGCACTTGGAGTGCATCCGTACGAGGACGTCTTTCTTCCCGGCGGCATCGCCGTAGACGAGGGCGACATGCTCGGCGGCATCGACATCGTTGCGATAGCCGATGATGCGGAACTCGCCGAACGGCGTCGGGAGTCGGGCTTCGGCGACCCGATGCACGAGTCGTTCATGCTTCAGCCGGTAGGCGACCAGCTGCGCCACGGTGATGAACGTCAGGCCCTGCTGGTTCGCGAAGCGCTCGAGATCGGCGCGGCGCGCCATCGATCCGTCGGCGTTGAGGATCTCGCAGATCACGCCGGCGGGATACAGGCCGGCAAGCCGCGCCAGGTCGATGCTCGCCTCGGTCTGGCCGACGCGCTGCAACACGCCGCCGGGCCGCGCGCGCAGCGGGAAGACGTGCCCGGGCCGGCGCAGGTCGCTGGGAACCGTCGAGGGATCGATCGCGACGCGGACCGTCGCCGCGCGGTCGGCGGCGGAGATGCCGGTGGTGACACCGAAGCGCGCCGCCGCATCGATGCTGATCGTGAACGCCGTCTCGTGCGATTCGTTGTTGTGCTCGGTCATCTGCGGCAGGCCGAGGGCCTGGCAGCGCTCGGGCGTGAGCGGCATGCAGATGAGCCCGCGCGCGTGCGTCGCCATGAAGTTGATCATCGAGGGGCTAACCTTTTCGGCCGCGCCGATCAAGTCCCCTTCGTTCTCGCGCCGCTCGTCATCGGCCACGATGACGAGCTTGCCGGCGCGGATATCCGCGATCGCTTGTTCTACCGCTGTGAACGACATAGCTGCCTCACATATTTTCCCAGCACGTCGGCCTCGACGTGCACCCGGTCACCGCTGCTGAGCCGCCCCAACGTCGTGTGCGCGCGTGTGAACGGCACGAGCGACACCTGTACGATCCCGTCTTCTGCCAGCGCGTTCACCGTCAGGCTTACGCCGTCCACCGTGATGGCCCCATGGAGAACCGTCGTTTCTTCGACGTCGGGCGGCACGCGAATATCCACGAGCATCGCGTCCTCGACTTCTGCGACACCGGCGACGGTACCCACGCCATCGACATGGCCCTGCACGAAATGCCCACCGAAGCGGTCGCCTGCCCTGAGCGCCCGTTCCAGGTTGACGCTCCGCCCCTTTTTCCACTCGCCGATCAACGTTCGGCCGAGCGTCGTCTGCACGGCGTGCACCGTAAAGGCGCCTTTGAGAACCTTTTCGACGGTGAGGCAGGCGCCATTGAGCGCGATACTCTCGCCCTTCTTCACGCCTTTATACGACGCCTTCACACGCAGTTCCACGCCGTTGTTCACGTGCACCGCGTCAATCCTGCCGAGCGCATCTACGATTCCGGTAAACATAGCCGTCGATCCAAGACCAATAATGTATCAGAGCCCAGGGGGCGGCGCTCCACGACCACCCAGCGTGGCGCGTCGGCGAGCGGAAATGCCGGAATGCCTTGGAAAGCGGGCACCGCGCCCTCTCCGAGCCAGACGGGCGACTGCACCCAGTACAGGCGATCGACCAGCCCTTCGGTCAACAGTTTGGCACCGAGCGCGCCCCCGCCCTCACATAACAACGACTGGATCCCGGCGAGCCGCAGTTGGGCAAAGGCTTGGGCGAGCGCTTCGGGGCGGAAGACGCGCACGCCGTTGCCTTCGAGCACCGACACATTGGCCATCGGCGCCTCGGGCGACGCGACGACCCACGTCGGGATCTCACGCGCCGTTTGCACCAACGACACGCCCAGATTCAGCATGGCGCGCCTGTCGAACACGATGCGAACCGGCGGCGTCCGGGGCGTCAGGTCGCCGCGGGCCGTCAACTGCGGGTTGTCGGTGAGGGCGGTGGTGCCGCCGACCGCGATCGCGTCGAAGCCGGCGCGCAACCAATGGACATGATCGCGCGCCTCCGGACCGGAGATCCATTGCGAGCGGCCGCCGGCATCCGCAATGCGGCCATCGATGGACGTGGCGAGCTTGAGCGCGACGAAGGGGCGGTCGGTCTGGTGTCTCGTAAAGAGGAACGGGGCATTCTGCGCCGCAGCGTCTTCGGCGAGCAGCCCGATGTGTGTCTCGATGCCGGCGCGCTTCAAGATCTCGACGCCGCCGCGCGCCTCGGCATCAGGATCGCGGACCGCCGCGACCACACGCCGCACGCCGGCCGCGCGGATCGCATCGGTGCAGGGCGGCGTCTTCCCGTGATGGGCGCAGGGCTCGAGGCTGACGACAAGCGTCGCCCCGCGCGCCTTGTCGCCGGCCGCGTGCAGCGCCTGCAGCTCGGCGTGCGGCCCACCGAACTCGGCGTGCCAGCCTTCGGCGACCACTTCGTCGCCACGCAGGACGACCGCGCCCACGAGGGGATTCGGGGAGACGCGGCCCCACCCGCGCCACGCGAGCTCGAGGGCGCGGCGCATCGCGTCCAGCTCTCTATCTCTATCTTTCTTCAAACCGAACCGTCGCAGCGGAGCCACGCGCCGGCCGGATTTCGCCGATGATCCACGCCGCAGCGTGCGCGCGCGCGGCCGCGCGGATGACCGTCTCGACATTATCGCGTGCCACCACAGCGACCATGCCGATGCCGAGATTGAACACGCGCCGCATCTCGTCGCGCCGGACGTGACCGGCGCGCATGAGGACGCGGAAGAGATTGCCCGCGATGCCGCCCCCCGTGACGTGCGCGAGGGCGTGGATGTCGTCGAGCACCGGCCGGACAGCGGTGGCGTAGCTCCGGTGGACCGCGAGGAGGACCTGTCCCACCGACTGGCCGGTCTCGGGAAACGGATCGTCGATCTTCAGCTTCATCGAATCGAACACGATCTTCCGCGCCAGGGTGTAGCCGTTGGTGTGCAGACCCGTGGATGCATAGCCGATCAGCTGATCGCCGGCTGCTACGCGGTCTCCGTGGAGCGCCTTGTCTTCCTCGACCACGCCGACGATCGCCCCGGCGAGATCGTAGTGACCGGGCTGATACAGGTCCGGCATCTGTGCCGTTTCGCCGCCGGCGAGCGTCATGTCGTGCGCCCGGCAGGCGCGCGCGACACCAGCGACGATTTGCTCGGCGATCTCCGGCACGAGGTCCCCCGCGGCGATGTAATCGAGGAACGCGAGCGGTGTGGCGCCGTGCACCAGGATGTCGTTGACGGAATGATTGACCAGATCCTCGCCGACCGTGTCGTGAATCCCGGCGGCGGCGGAAACGAGGACTTTCGACCCGACGCCATCTGTCGACATCACGAGCACGGGCTTCTTGAAACCATCGGGCACGCGCACCATGCCGCCGAATCCGCCGACCTGGCCCCGGGCGAGCGGCGTTCGCGTGGCACTCACGAGCTCCGCGATGCGCCGTTTCGCTTCAGCGGCGGTATCCAACTTCACGCCCGCCGCGGCGTACCGATCCACCTTGGTCATTCCTCGCCGTCCAGCGAGAAGTGCACGAGATCGCGGAACGCTTTCACGCGGCTGCGCACCTCCTGCAGCGTCACTTGCTCGAGGCGCTGCACTCCGAATGCTTCGACGGCCAGCGATCCCATGGCCGAGCCGTAGACCATCGCGCGCCGGAGGTTGGGGAACCCGAGATCCCCGGTGCGCGCGACGTGCGCCATGAAGCCCCCGGCGAACGCGTCGCCGGCGCCAGTGGGATCGAACACATCCTGCAGCGGATAGGCCGGCACCTTGAAGATGGTATCAGGATCGACGAGCAGCGCACCGTGATCGCCCTGCTTGATGACAACCATTTTGGGACCCCGGCCCAGAATCCAGTGCGCGGCGCGATAGATGTTCCAATCCCCCGAAAGCTCCCGGGCCTCGGAATCGTTGACCATCAGAATGTCGATATGCCGCAGCAGCTCGAGCAACAAATCCCTCTTGCCCTGGATCCAATAGTTCATCGTGTCGCACGCGACCAGCGTCGGCTGCTTGACTTGATCGAGCACGTTGAGCTGCAGCTCGGGATCGATATTGCCCAGAAACACGAACTTCGCGTCGCGAAACTTGTCCGGAATGCGTGGCTGGAATTCCGCGAAGACGCCGAGTCGGGTCTCCAGCGTCTCGCGGCTATTGAGATCGTAGGAGTAGCGCGCCTTCCAGCGGAAGGACTCGCCCTCCTGCCGCTCGACGCCGGCGAGATCGACGCCGCGCGCCGCGAGCTTCTTGAGGTGTGCCTCCGGAAAATCGCTGCCGACCACACCCACCACTTGCACGGGGTGCAGCACGGCACCCGCCATTGCGAAGAACACCGCAGCACCGCCGAGCGTGTCGGCGGTCTCGCCGAACGGCGTGATGACGGAATCGAGCGCGATCGAGCCGACCACAAGCAAGCCCACACTCACATCCGTTCCGGGGCGCGAATCCCCAAAAGAGAGAGACCATTCGCCAGGACTTGTTTGACGGCGCGCGCCAGCACCAGCCGAGCCGCTTCCTCGCGCTCGCCCAGCACGCGGTACTTGTGATACCACGCGTGGGCAAGCCGGGCCAGTCCCTCGAGATAACTCGTGATCCGGTGCGGCTCGCGCGCTGCCGCGGCTCCGGCGAGCGTGGCCGGAAAATCGGCCAGCGCCTTGATCAAATCGGCTTCCTCCGGCTGCGTAAGCACGCTGAGGTCGACCCCCCCTTCCTCCGCCCGGACGCTCGCCGGATCACGCCCCGCCACGCGGAAGATTCCCGCCATGCGCGCATGCGCCATCTGAACGTAGAAGACGGGGTTCTCGTCGGTCTGGCTCTTGGCGAGATCGACGTCGAACACGAAATGTGTCTCGCCGCGGCGCATCAGATAGAAATAGCGCACCGCATCGCGGCCCACTTCCTCGACCAACTCGCGCACCGTCATATAGCTCCCCGCGCGTTTGGAGAGCTTCACTTCTGCCCCACCACGCATCACCGTCACCATCTGATGCAGCACGTACTCGGGATATCCTGGTGGAATCCCCATTTCGAGCGCCTGCAAGCCGATCCGCACGCGAGCGACCGTGCCATGATGGTCCGAACCCTGCACGTTGATCGCGTGCTTGAACCCCCGCTCCCACTTGGTGACGTGGTACGCGACGTCGGGCAGGAAGTAGGTAAACTCGCTGCCCTTCTCCGCGCTCTTGCGCATCACGCGGTCCTTATCGTCACCGAAATCGGTGGTGCGCAGCCACAGCGCACCGTCGCGCTCGTACGTGTGTCCAGCCGCCACGAGACGACGGGTCGTCTCTTCCACCTTGCCGTCGGTGTAGAGTGATGACTCGAGGAAGTACACGTCGAACTTCACCCCGAACGCCTGCAGATCGCGGTCCTGCTCGGCGCGCAGCTCACGGACCGCAAAGCGGCGCACGGCCTCCAGGTCCTTCCCTTCTGGATCGCGCGGATGCTCGGCCACATAGCGCTCGGCGATCTCGCGGATGTAGTCGCCCTGATAGCCTTGCTCGGGAATCTCGCCCGGCAGCCCGCGGGCCTCCCGAATGCGCGCCTGCACGCTGTGCGCGAGATTCATGATCTGGCTGCCCGCATCGTTGTAGTAGAACTCGCGGCTCACGCGCCAGCCGGTCCACTCGAGCAGCGCCGCGATCGCATCACCGAGCGCGGCCTGCCGGCCGTGGCCGACGTGCAGCGGGCCCGTGGGGTTGGCCGACACGAATTCGACGTTGATGAGTGCGCTGTGGCCAACGTCGCTCTTTCCATAATCAGGACCCGCCGCGAGAATCGCGGGGAGCGCGCTGACGACCTGCGCGTCGGCGAGGAAAAAGTTGATGAAGCCGGGTCCCGCGATCTCGGTCTTGCGCACCAGGCCGGCCGGCAGCTCCAATGAGCCGACCAGCCGCTCGGCGATGGCGCGCGGCGTTTGGCCCCCCCCCACGGTCTTGGCGAGCGTGAGCGCGAGGTTGGTGGCGATGTCGCCATGCGTGGGGTTGCGCGGCCGCTCGAGAACGACATCGACGCCGGACGCACCGAGTCGCGCCGCTGCCGCCGTCAGCGCCGCGCGGATCATGTCTTGTGCGCTCACTTTTTCGGTTTCGATTCCGCCGGCTTCTCGGTCTTGTCCGATTTCTCAGCCTTCTCAGGCGGTTCCGGCTTCTTTTTGTAGTCGGTGTGGTAGAAGCCCGACCCCTTGAAGACGATCCCCACGCCACCCGAGATCTGCCGCTCCGCGCGTTTCCCACATTGGGGGCATTTCGCGAAGCGCTGGCTGGAGATGCGAGGGAGCGTTTTTTCGAAGACATGCCCGTTCGGGCATTTGTATTCGTAGGTTGGCATCGGTCGAGAATCTAACGGCAACAGCGCGGACAATCACTACTCGACGTCATCTAGCCTTTGCATGTCCTTGTGTTTTCGGACGAATTGAAGCGCACCGGATGGGCACCTCATGACCTGGGCCGCCACGACGTCAGGCGGTTGGAGCTCGGGGCGAATCCAGCGTTTGCGTTTGATGTCGAACACGTCGGGCAATCCCCTGACGCACACGCCCGAGTGGATGCACACGTCGGGATCGAACGTGACGATGATTTCGTCGGCTTCGTACGTCTGGCGTCTCTTTGGCATGCGCAGAATCTAACGTGGCCTCGATCCCGGAGGAGCCGGCCGCGGCGACGCGGTCGGGGGTGGCGGTGCGGCCGGCGGTAGCGCAGCCTCCTGCTGCTTTGCCCGATACACCGCGACGATACCGCGGATAATGAAGAACACGCCGAGGGCGTCGAAGAGGATGCTCCGGACGTTGAAATCACCGCGAAAGACCGAATCGCCCAGCACCAATCCGATCGCGATGAGGACCGCGCCCCAAAAGATGCTCTTCACGAGAGAGGTTCCTGGCTCGAGGAGCTAGCAATCTAGCAGATTCACGAGAGCCCGAACATCATTCGGAGTGAATATGGGACTGGCCACGACCGAAGTCGGCGCGTGGTACACGCACCCGGGGTGGACCGCCGTCGGCATTATCACGCTGGTGTTGCTTATCGTGCTGATTTCCCTGGCTGGCCGCCGCAAGCCGCCTAGCTCTGGTCCCGCGTAAGCCGCAGCTCGGCCCACGCGACCTCGCGGGCTTCGATCACGTCGCGCACCTGCCGCTCGCGCGTATTCAGCGGCGCGCCGCCCGTTTTCACTTCGAGAAAGACCACGCGTCGCACGTCACCCGCGGCGAGCCCGTCGAATACGATCAGATCGACGGGACTGCCGAGAAAGCGCGCGTCTTTGGGATTGAAACCGAACTCGGGGAGATACGGCACGAGCTGTTCGTGAACTTTGCCTGCGGTGACGGCCAGACTGCGCTGCACGGCGTCCTCACGAATCGCGGCGCTGTAGCGAAGTCTCCAAACCAGAAAGTAGAGCCACGCGATGACGATTCCGATGACGATGCCGAGCAGCAGCTCGATCCGGCTGGACGCCACGCCTACCTCCGATCCGGGTGTGATCAAAAGTAGCGCGGCGAGCAACCACGCTTAGGAGTGGACGCGCTGCTCCCAGCGCTGCAGCCGGGGAGCCGCGCGCGCAGCTAGTCTGTCGGACCCAAAGAGCAAGAGTGCGAAGAGCAATGCGATCGCGAACTGGCGGGGCCGCCAGCGCGCCGGCGGCGGCGCGAACCCGGCGAGCCCGAGCACCGCGGCGAGCACGATCACAGCGTCAAAGCTGGCGCGCTGCCAGTAATCGCCGTTCAGGTGCAGCCACATGCCAAACTCATCGAACGTGAGACCCAGCCCGATACCGTAGATCACCGCCGCAGCCGGGAGCGCAGCGGGGAGCCCCGGGCTAAAGAGGAGATAGGCTCCCACTCCAGCGAGTAGAAAGATGCCGTAGTTCAGGTGATGGATGTGCGTATCGCGAACGTGCAGGTAAATGTCCGGCATGCGGTGCAGCGTCATCAGAATACTGACGAGGCGCGCCGCAGTGAAGGTCAGCAGCAGGCTGAGGAGGACCAGCCGGGCAAGCGGGCGCGTGTTGGATGGGAGCATGTGCTTCCACCAAGACTCTGCAATTACCGCGCCGGACACACGGCTCTTAGACCGAACAGACCTCCACGCCCTGCTTCAGCGAGGTCAGGGGATCACGCGTGGGCACGAATTCATGCGCCAGGAAGCCGGTGAAGCCGGTATCCGCGATGGCTCGTGCAATCGCATGGTAGTTCAGCTCTTGCGTGTCATCCAGCTCGTGGCGACCTGGCACCCCGCCGGTATGGAAATGGCCGATGTGGGCGGCATGTTGCCGGATCGTCCGGATGACGTCGCCTTCCATTATCTGCATGTGATAGATGTCGTACAGCAGCTTCACCCGCGGCGAGCCGACGGCGTCGATGATATTGGCGCCAAACGCCGTCCGATCCCCCTGATAGTCCTTGTGATCCACCTTGCTGTTCAAGAGCTCGACGCAGATCGTGACGCCGTAGCGCTCGGCCGATGGGGCGATACGCTTGAGCCCCGTCACACACGCCTCGGTGGCCTGCGTGTCGCTCCTTCCCTGCCGGTTGCCGAACATGGCAATGAGGTTCGGGACCCCATGCTGGGCCGCCAGCGGCAATGCCCGCTCGAGCTCGCCCACCAGCAGGTCGTGATTCGCCGGATCATTGAAGCCGCGCGGGATGAAGTCGTCGCGGATCGCGGCGTAGCCCATCGAGCAGACCAACCCGTTTTGACGGACGATCGGCCAATCCTCGGGGGCGAGGAGATCGACGCCGGAAAGGCCCATCGCTTTACCGGCCTTGCACAAATCCGGGAGGGGGATGGACCGGTAGCACCACCGGGAGGCGGACTGCTTGAGCCGGCCGTCCTGACGCCCCCACGGTCGCGCGGCCGCAGTGCTGGCGCCTCGGGGCAGAACCAGACCGGCCACGAGCCCGGCTCCCGTGACCAACGCTTCTCGCCGCGTCGCCATCAGAATTCCAGGTTCTTCAGATAGTTGTAGCTCGCCGCAATGTCCTGGAAGGGCTGCGGCGGCTGATCGTGCTCGACGAAGAAGTGCTTGATCCCCGCCTGATCTCGCTTCGCAAAGATGCGCTTCCAGTCGATCTTCCCCTGCCCCACGTCCGCCATTTTGTGCTCGGGGGCGCCGGCCGAGTCCTTGACGTGGACCAGCGGCACCCGGCCCGGCCAGCGCGCGAAATAGCTGAGCGGGTCCTGACCGGCCTTGGTGATCCAGTACAGATCGATCTCGAGCTGCACGAGCTTGGGATCGGTGTTCTGAAGTAGCAGGTCGTAGGGAATCTGCCCATCCATCTTGGGGAATTCGAAATCGTGGTTGTGATAGGCGAACTGCAGGCCGGTATCGTGCGCCATTTGGGCGGCCCGGTTGAAGACGTCGGCCACATTCTTCCAGCCGTCGAGCGTCATGCGCTTCTCCTGCGGAATCCACGGCACGACGACGTAGTCGTGACCGATCGCTTTGGCCGTATCGAGCGACGCCTTCCACGCGTCGATCTCACCCAGCGCGATGTGGGTTGAGGGGGCCGAGAGACCGTGGCGGTCGAGGATCGCGCGTACGTCGGCGGGCGCGTGATCGAAGTAGCCGGCGAACTCGACTTCCTTGTAGCCGATTTCCGCCACGCGCGCGAGCGTGGCCTCGAAGTCTTCCTTCATTTTGTCCCGCACGGTGTAGAGCTGGAGTCCGACCTTCTCTAAGCGTGCGCTGTGGGCGGTGCGCGGTACTTTGCAAAACAGCGTCGTCGCCCCAATCGCCGTCATCGTTTGTACGAACTCGCGTCGATTCACCCCGCGCACCTTGTTCGTCATAGCTCTCTCCTTTTCATTGCTTCAACAGCGTAGGCCGCGGCCCGCGCCGTGAGCGCCATATACGTAATCGATGGATTCTGACAGGCCGTGGACGCCATGCAGGCGCCGTCGGTGACGAAGACGTTCGGCACGTCCCAGCACTGATTGTGCGCGTTGAGCACGGACGTCTTCGGATCCTTCCCCATGCGCGCCGTGCCCATCTCGTGAATGACGAGTCCGGGGGGATTGTTGCTCGTATACGGCTCAATTTCGTGGGCACCAGCCTCCGCGAGCATTTCTGCCGCCGTGATGGACATATCGTGCACCAGGGCCTTCTCATTCTCCCCGTACGCGCAGTTGATTCGGGCGACGGGAATTCCCCAGGCATCGACCTTGTTCTTATCGAGCTCGACGAAGTTGGCTTCATGCGGCAGCATCTCGCCGAAGCCGTAGAAGCTGAAGCCCCAGGGACCTGGCTTGCGCAACGCCTGCTTGTACTCAGCACCGAATCCCGCCTGCTCGACGCCGCGTCCCCAATCCGACCGACCGCCGCCGCCCTGGAAACCATACCCGCGCAGGAACGACGATTTACCCTTCCCGATATTGCGAAAGCGGGGCACGTAGATGCCGTTGGGCCGGTTGCCGATCGATCGATACGACCGTTTGCTCCGCCGCCCATGATGTGATCCATCAGGTTCTTCCCGACCTGGCCGCTCGAGTTGGCGATTCCAGAGAGCAGGAGGATGCGCGCGGACTCGATCGTCGAGGCACAGAGGAAGACGATCCGCGCCTTGAACTCGAGCGCGTGCTTGGTCTGCGCATCGACCACGCGCACACCGGTGGCGCGCCCGCTGCGGCGGTCGAAGGTGATGCTGTGCACCACGCTGTACGGACGCAGGGTCAATCGGCCCGTGGCCTGCGCCGCCGGCAGCGTGGCGTTGACGCTCGAGAAGTAGGAGCGCGTGATGCAGCCGCGGTGACAGGGCCCGCAGTAATGACACGCGGCGCGTCCGTTGTGCGCTTCGGTCAACACTGCACACCGCCCGATCGTGACCACCCGTTCCCCAGGCCAGGCCCGGCCCACCGCATCGCGCACCGTCTGCTCGACGCAGTTGAGCGCCATCGGCTTGAGGAACTGTCCGTCTGGAAGCTGCGGTAGTCCCTCCGCCTGGCCGCTGATGCCGACGAACCGTTCGACGTGGTCGTACCACGGCGCGATGTCGGCATAGCGGATCGGCCAGTCGACCCCGATGCCTTCGCGAGCGTTCGCCTCGAAGTCGAGATCGCTCCAGCGATAGACCTGGCGGCCCCACATGATGGAGCGCCCGCCGACCTGGCGGCCGCGAATCCACGAGAACGGCTTGCCCTCGGGCGTGGTGTAGGGATTCTCGAGGTCGTTCACGAAAAACTTGTAGGCCATCTCGTCGCAGGCGTAGCACTGCTGCTGTCGTAGGATTTCATGGCTCGAGGGGGTAGCAGGGTTCGTAGCGGCCCGGCACGACGCGATAGTGCAGCTCGGTCGTCGCGCCGACTTCGGAAGTGTAATAGCCGGTCAGCGTCAGCCACTTCATCGCCTGGAAGAAATTCTTGGACGTATCGGCCTTCGTATCACGCAGGCGCGCCAGCTCGGCGTCGAGATCCGTGAGAATCTGCGTCTGCTGCTGCACCGTGCACCCGACGAAGTCCTTCCCAAACGCGGCGCGGCTGCGCTCGTCGACGTTGGCGAGTCCCGCCGTAAAGAACTGACGCTGCTCGTCGTTGCCCCAGTCGGCGAGCATCACGTCGATAAACGCGGGCACGCCCGCGTCGCGCGCGCCCGGGGTGTCGGTCTTGGGAATGATCAGCTCGGCAATGGTGGCAACGGTTTCGTTCTGCTGGGGGGTCAACGCGCGAAGCGTGCCTGCGCGGACTCGCTGGTGGACGGTGCGCCCGATGGCGAGCAGCCGATCGGGGATCGCAGCCGTCCCGGCGAGCAGGAGCAACGCTTCACGCCGGTTCATCAACAGTCCCTCGTGAAGAGAATGGTCTAACTTGGCACGCAAACGGCCCGCTGGCCATGTCGCCGGCGGGCCGTCAGTACGCGTTCGGTATCAGAAGGGCAGATGCGTACCGAGCGTCAGGGAACGGCGACTGAACTGCCGCATTTCGACCTGGAACATGCGACCACCAACGCGAGCGCGAATCCCGATCCCCACCTGGGCCAGAATGTCACCGACT
>WNGJ01006272.1_pt1 | contig 32693 bp, 25 predicted proteins | sample 5400611 | NCBI WGS metagenome assembly WNGJ01 (sample SAMN13153375, study PRJNA577476) | soil metagenome | isolation source: 40 cm soil or saprolite under Garry oak tree replicate 1 | place: USA:California | collected 2016-06-15
GATGCTCCGAGACTAATGCACGACATACTTCTGTTGCTGTCAAGGAGTAATATCACGAAGACTCAAGCCATTTATCTGACGAACACCAATTCGATCCTGATGGCACGATATTTGTCATTCCTGATCAGAGGAGGGTATCTTGCCCGAGAGTTTCGCGGAATGACTGAACATTACATTATTACCCCCGAGGGGACACACTTTCTCTCCCTTTTGATCGACGTGGAAAGGGCGATGAGAACATTCCGATACCGTTTGACTTCCTGAAAACTTCACTCTTGCAAGTTCATGCAAAAGGTTAGCCGTATGGAAGATCAGCAGATCTGGAGAGAATCATGGGCGAGAAGGACATACCGGGACATTCGAGAGCCGATACACACTAGACTAGATTTTAAGAGACAATAGCCTAAGTGCAAGATTGGTTGCGCCAGATGTCCAAAGTTCGCGTGCCGAAATCGTTCAATTCACACGGTTCAGGAGATGGTCCACTGCTCTCCGATGCTCGCGAGAGCGCCTATGGATCCAACACCTGATGGTCTTGTTCCTCTCAACAAAAGGTGGGGACGACCAAGCCGTCTCGGAAAATTTTGAGGTCCTGATAGCTTTCGCCCTTGGACTTTTCGCGAGTTTCATAGGTTACTTTTCGATTCCCGATCCGTGCAGACTATTCTACTCAGGAAGTGAAGCGTGCTTCTTGTCCGGATCCGGCGGCATAGAGTCGATGGCGATTCTAATAATAGGCCTATTTTTCATCTTCGTAGGAGTTGCTGACCTTGCCCTGAGAGCGCGCCGCTAACCCGGCGTAATCGTAGTTGGCCTTGAAGCTTGCTGAATCAAACAGAAGAACGATGACAATCAATCGTTTTCAAATCTTCTCCAAGACCGTCGAAACCGAGAAATCCATAATCGGTCCTCTGAGGCAATAAGCACTAAGAGCCACCTAAAAACTTGGTAAGTTCGAGACTAAACTAAGCCTATGGGATTTGAGTCGCTTTGTCGGCTTAGGCAGACAGCATCAGTATCGGGATTGATTTGTTCGACAATGTGAACACGTATCTCGACATCTTTCTTTACCGAAACAGAACCATTTCGAATAAAATTGTTGATCCATAGCTATCGGTGGAGGAGAGACATGCGAGCTGGAAGAGTTTCCTAGAGTCCTTTCGGATTGAAAATGATGCAAGATGCGAGATTTGGCCGAGGCTCGATTGACACGAACGAACCACGGAGGAATTTTGTGGACGTGTTTCGGAGCGCAAGTTAGTACTTTACAATGGAAAAAACTGGTCAGTTTGCATTTGCCGCAGGCTTAGAAAGCTGATCTTAGAACTGGATAAGTACGAAAGCTTTCCTGATCTAAACTCATAGTCTCGAACTCGGTTTTTGAATAGGCGACAAGAACCGAACACACGCTGAACCTGCGTGGTCCTCCATCAAGTTACGTCCTAATTTATTACGCGGCGATGGCCATAGTAGAGTTAGAGGACTTGGCACAATGTCAATCGGATTACAGTCCCTCCCTAGAAGAATCCCAAGTCCCCGCAGTTTCTTGGGGCAAGTAGGGGATAAGTTGGAAGTTTTCCGGGCTTTAGTTATATAAAGCCGTATCCCCCAATAGACGGATAAGGGATGCAAGAGACCGGGACAAAATCTAGCATTGATGAGACTCTTCTAAACCGGTTCCTTAGCGAGATCAAGAGCAGGGTTCCATACGTTCTCGAAAGAGAAGGAAGCGAGACCTTCGTCAATCCGACGCCCTTGGAAGATCTGACCGAGCCGCTCATTGAATGCGCCCGTGTCGAATATGGCATTGCAATACCTTCAAAGAGCATCAAGGTCTTTGGAAAATTCGATTCGAAGATTACAGGAGGCTCGGTCAAAGTTCGCCCAGCCGTCGAAATAATCGAGGAAGCAATAACGTCTGGCAAGCTAAGAACTGGTCAAACGGTCTTCGAAGCAACATCCGGCAACTTTGGTATCGCCCTCGGAATGCTGGAAAAGATCGGAATCAGCGTCGTTTTCCTAGTTTCTAGGAAGCTTCAGAGCGGGGTCCTAGATGAGCTCAACAAGAACTCAGCCAGGACGGTGAACCTTGACATCGACATCTGCCCTGCACCCGGGCTCGCTATGGACCAGAACTCGGTTATTGCCAAGGCGACTGCGAGCAACGTTCGCCAACAATTGGCGGATCTCGGGCTCGACACATCTCAGTTCGACAAGTCGCGAGTCGAGATTGAGGATCTCCTCGCGAGACAAGACGTGATCAACCTCGCTAAGCTCCTGGCCAAGATTTACGGAGGCTTCTGCCCTGAACAATACGATAACGAGCTGAACGTCAAATCACACGAGACTGTCACGGCACCTGAGATAGACCAACAGGTGAAAGAACGCGGCTTTTCGCTCGCTGATTTCAGAGTAATCTCCGCCTTTGGGACAGGAGGCACCTCAGCCGGCATGAGCAAATACCTCCAGAAAAAACACGGCAAGAAATCTGTGCACGTTGTCTTCCCGCTCAACCACCAAGACGTTGCGGGAATACGAACTAAGGACAAGGCCTGGGGCCTGAGATTCTATGATCCTTCCTTTTACGCAGGCCAACACGAGATAGACTTTGAGCAGGCTAGGCGGGTCCTCCGCTTCTTCGTCGGGAAAGGCTACGACATTGGCGAGAGTAGTGCATTGGCCCTTTACGCTTGCTTACAGATGCTGAACTATGGAGTTGGCGACAAGTTCGTCGTGATACTCGCCGACGGAATCGACAAGTACAGAAGCACTCTCGGAACCGTGGCGCAAGCACCACCTCCACTCGAAGTCACCCTTCCACAGGCCAACTCCAGCGTAGCAGATTATGGCGAGGTTCTCTGGACCCATGGCATGTTCATCCCGAAAGAGGATGGCATCAAACTACTCGCATCATCCATTGGATGCGATGAGAGTAAGATCAAGGTCGCGCGAGCATCCGATGTGCAATCGTTAATCTCGACCGAGAAGATTCCCAATAATATCACCAATATTCTGCCTAAGGATAACCGCAAGGTCTTACTGGTCTGTATGGCTGGAGGTACGTCGTTGCGCGTTGCACAGATCCTTGCGGCGAACGGAATACTGGGTCAAAGCCTCACTGGAGGAATAATGAGTCTGTCCGAGAACAGCAAGAAACAGCCCTCCGACCTAGTGCAGATGGCCCGAGACTAAGCGAACATTACGCTTTCTGCCCACCACGAGCTGAGGACTAGTTGGTCCCGTTCCATCAAAAGACCAGAGATCTTCGTGCCAACTAGGAGAAGAAGAGTCGTGTCTCTCCCATTGTTCTGACGTCGAGCTGTTCCACGTCGACCATCAGAGGAAGGTCCCTGACAACATTTCCCAGTAGCAGGCACCGTCTTGTTGGTATTCCTCTGACAAGGTAGCGAATCGTGTCGCTGTCAGCCTTGGCGACCTTTCCGATCGCCTCGATGTCGTGCTCATTTGTGAAGTTGAAGATGAACACGTTGTCCGCTTGCCTGTAGATCGCCTCCTGAACCGTGTCCGGCTGGTTCGTGATGAAAGTGGTAAACAGTCCAATATGCCTCATTCGCGTAACAATATCGTCCCAGTAAGTATCCCGCAAGTACAAGTGAGCCTCCTCAGCGAAGAGAAACGCGGCCTTAAGCCAGTTCGACGAGAGAATCTTAGTAAGCTCTCCGAGAAATATCTCGACGAGTATCCGCCGGACGATCTGGCTCTGATTCTTCAGATTAACCACTAAAACTCCACCTCCCTCAATAGTGTGGAGGATCCGTTCCTCGGTCAGCGGGTTCGCCTCGTCAAACAATCCGGATTCCATCAAGACTTGAAGCCTAGAGGTCAATGCTTCTCGGACACTGTCATGGCAACTCCACGACTGAACCGCCTGGATCACGGTTGGCAGAGTCAGATCCCCCCGAGCTTCAAGATCCTTCCAGATGGTCGTGAAGACCTTGGACGATGTTGCGGGAAGATCGAGAGCATGGCTCAAAACCCCTGCCACCGTTCTCAGTCCTAGTTTAGACATCGAGAAGTTTAGCCCGCTCCTCGGCGCGAGCACTGTCAGTCTAGCTGATGATTGTCGTCCGTCCCTTGATTTGTGGAGGTTGATGTATTCCCCGTTAACGTCCAGCACAATACAAGGCGCACCCCAACCTGCCATGGACAACAACAGTAGTTTTGCCAGGTGAGATTTTCCTGAACCCTTTCTTCCGGTGATTATGTTGAGACCGCCGTCTAGCCCGCTGGCGTCGACGCTGATCGGTTCGCCATCGTTGTGTCCGAGCTTGACTGGCATCTTTCCACCGTTCATTATGAGCCTGTTGACCGCGTAAGGTCGAATCTTTGATGAGGTACGCGATGGCAGCCATGAAGTGCTGGGCGATAGACTTCCATCCTGTGCGATGGTTCCGCGGATCTTGCAAACAGCCAGTCTCGTATCCTTCAATGCGTCCACCTGGCTCGAAATGTTCAGCGGGTCCACATCCTCTCCTGATAGTTCCCCATCGGTCATCACGTCCCGAAGAATGTCCTCTAGGACACCTGGAACGTTGGCGTATTGAAGGTCAATCGCTTGGACAAGCAAGCCTCTTGACTGAGCGGGATCCTCGATGACGAAATAATCGCCTTTCTGAACATGTTCGTCCGGGAAAGCGATGAGCTGCACCTCGTCAGCCTCCTTCCGGTAGATTCGCATCTAGGCCACGTACCTGCTTGTTCCGAAGGGTCCGAACAATGATCGTCGAAGATTCGGACGGGCCTGAAGGCTGACATGATGGTTGCTGGCAACGAATCGTTGGACCGCGAGAATCTCATTAGCGGTGAACGTGCTGAAGATATGGGCAATCCTCAACGTCTCGGGGTAGCCATGGAATATGACATCGGTCCCGGCAACCCGGCCGAGCGCGACGAGCGATTCTTGCTCATCAGCATCCCGGTCAATATCGGTTCGAAACAGGAAACCGTCTGGTGATAGCTTCGAGACGCAGACCCGTCCGAGGAATCTAATCGGATAAGCCGGATACTCGTTCTCGACAACCGATGTAATGTCGATAATGTGCGGGATCTTTTCGGCGTCGAAGAAGCCGAGAATATTCTTTCCACCAACCGTAAGCTGAGTGGATTTCGAGAGAGCGATCACAATGCTATTATTGTTGCGAGCAGCTGAGAGGATGCGCTGAACTCTGCTGGAAGGATTGTCTGGAGTACCTGCAGTCAACGACCCGTCCAGAAGCACAATACCATCCTTGAATGTAGTTGCGAGTTCTTCCTGAACCCAGCGTTCTACGTGATTCCTCAGCTTCGTCAGAACGCGGAGAGTCTTCACTGATAGTCCGCCGAATACCCGTGACTCGTCGTCTCGGTACTTTTCTTGTTGGCCATCGGAGTTTGGAATGTGGAAGAGCAATGGTCCCCAGCGCGTGAAAGCGATCCTCTCGGGTTGTCTCCAGACCGCGACCGCACGTATGGCGAAGATCATTCCAGTCTCGGTTTCGCCGATCTTGACGCTGGACGCGTCGCATGCGGCTATTGGTATAGTGTCTCTTAGTGGGTTGATGGGGCTGCGTTTCAAGCCCATGGCTATTGACGATGCCCCGATTTCGAGCTGCTCGTCAGAATCTCCATCGTCGAGTCCCATGTCCACGAGCGACACGGTTCGCGGGTTGAGTGTGGATCCGTGTAGCGATTGCATCGATTTTGTCGAGAGCTGTAGGAGTGCTTCGGGGATTGGATGTTGAAGTTCCTCCGGTATGCTTTTTAATTGTGCTAAAGGTTCAGTTAGTTCCTGGGTGCGGTGGAGCAAGGTTAGATTCCCCCATTATTGGGCGGGAGATCCCCTTCTCCCGCCTGTCCCCGCACCCTCTCGATTATCATCCTGGCGCGGTCACCTTTGTTTCATGCTGGGAAGTTGCCGCCCGCGCGGTCACCCCTCTCGCTATCTCGTGCGATTTGCGTATTCCCTGGATTGATAATCTGTAATTTCCTTCGTTGGTCCGTTCGACGATACCGGTCTTCCCCAACATCGCCAAGGTGTTGCGGACTGTCTTGACAGATTTTCCGATAGCCTTGCTGATATTCTCGGGACTCATATCGACGCTAGGTCGGGCCCCTACTGCATGGGCAACCCGAGTCGCTAGAAGGACGAGCGAGATTGAGTTTTCTGCCGACATTTCAGGCTTCAGAAAGACAGCCTCACCCTCAGGCGTGAGTTTGACCGTCTCGGAAAGATCGTCTACCATCGACGAATAGTCCGGTGCAAACGTCAGTTTCGATGCAAGTGAATAGTTGGGCAGGACCTGTGCTGCGAACCGCATCACCTCCTGCACTACCGTCTCTAGGTCGCCTTCGACTGTGTGTTTGATGTCTCCCCATTCGATCTGAACCTTAATCTTTGGACGCTCTGTCATTGCTTTCTACCTCTCCGGTAACTGCGCGGCTTTTGGCATCAGGGTTTGGATGACGATTCGTTGTCCCATTGTGGTCAATCTGTAGGAGCCTTTTCCGATTCGTTCTATGAGTTGTTCTCGGACTAGTTCGCTGAGCCGACCTGCTATGGTCCCGGTTACGCGCCCCGTTCTCTTTCTTTCCCATTAGGTAGAACATCCGAGCTCCCGCAACGTGAAGCATCATCAGCTCTCGATCCTTCAAAGCCGTGGTATCTTTCAGGATCACAACGCCCTCGGGAGAATAGGCGAGGACTCCAGCGCAGCTTTGGAGAAACTCCGCGCTGTCGACGGAGAGTACGAGCTTTGATGCTAGTTCAAGGGAAGGGTAGGCTTTCGAGAAGAAGATGACAAGTTCGCGAACAACATTCTCGGGGTTTCCGATGACTTTGGTCTCTGCCCCGTTGTGTCTAACCGTGACTTCTATCGTCCCGGTGGGCTGGCTGGGCTGAACTGAGCTCTGAACTGCTTCCAGGTCGGACAATTGTGCTCAGCCCGAGCGTTCCTCGTTGTAGATATATAACGATTTTCGGTCCCGAACAACTCTCTACAAGGTGTTACTCTGGAAAACGGGAGTGAAAGTGAAAGTGTTTCGCCGAAACAATAGGCTCGGGAAGTCATACAAGGTGTTACTCCCAGCCCTCTCAATAACACGCTAAGAGAATTCTCATGAATCGAATCTTCCACAATATCTTTATTTGATTAGTCCGGCCAGCCCTCGCACCAATGCACTATAATGAGCTCAAGATCCGCGTACTCAGCCTCTTCGAGTCTGCACAGGAGTTCGACAGTCTCAAAATCCGACAGCTCTTGGCCGCTGAAAAGACCCTCAAGTTGACGGACAAAGCGGTCGAGATGGCTCTCATGCGCTACTGGAGACAAGGACTCCTGAGCCGCACCCGTAAGTCAGGGATGTTCCATTACTCTCTTACCGAACGAGGCCTCGCTCGAAAGGAGTGGTTGATGAATAACAGATGAGTCCGACTTTAAGAAATCGTCTTGGGCTCTAATCTAACTTCAGAGTCATGAAGATCTCATCTACGTAGCCCTCCTGTAGCCATCCCGGCACTCTTCCGGATTCTTCAAAACCAGCTTTCCGATACAGGTTTTGTGCAGGAGTATTTCCGTCGAAGACGCCGAGCCAGATTCTTGCGAGATGCAACCTCATTGCCAAGGTTTTCACTGCGTCCATGAGCATCGTGCCAACCCCCAGACCTTGATACTCCGCCTTTACTACGATTCCGAGACTCATGGTGTGCTGCATTACTTCTGCTGAATCCTTGGAAAGATCGACTGTGCCGACGGGCTCGCGAATCAACTCATCCTCGCACACTATCGGAAAGACATGCCCAAAGTCAACTCGCTGTTGGTAACCCCCGAGCGGCCAAGGGTACAGATCTTCGAATACTCCAGAGGCAATTCCCCGGATAACGTTGTGGTGGGTGATGAATTTGTCGAGAAGAGGGCGATCCTCCCGTTTGTACCCTCTAATCTTGAGTTTTGGAGTCTTCGCCTTCTCTACTTCTATCCGCTTGTAGAGACCAGGTCTCGCGTAGCCTCTCTGAGGCTTTGATTTGTACGCAGCTCCGAGATCTTTGAAGAGAATGTTGTAGTCAAACCTCCTTCCGTCCAGAGAGACCGTTCCCGGCAACGAAGCGCCAACAATGTATCCGAGAGCCTTCAGAGCTTGAAGCCTTTTTCTATCGTATCCGAAAACTGTGGTTGTTACAACCAGCTTCTCGCCCGCAACAGCCGTTTCTTCAACAACCCTAGTCGCTTCTTTGAGACCTAGTAAAGAGTCCGTTACGACCCGGAATCTCGCGGTCGGAACATGCTTGTCTCTTCCCGTGTGATAAGAAAACATCGCGTCGATTGCCTTGCCTTTCAATAGAAGAAAACTGCTGCCGATTGCAAAGTGCTCTCTGAAAGGACCGTCACCGACAGGAAGAATGTGGCCGATCTGTAAACTCCTGTCATTTAGATAGCCACGGGCCTGAACTGGATCGTGTTCGAGCGGGACGATTTTCAAAACATTCCCGCAGGCACTGTCAGATTCTTAAGACTAGTTGAGACCTGTCTCGAACTCAATCGCTTGTCAGGTTCTGAACTGGTTCAACCCCCAGCGCTCGGTGTTCTCTCCCAATCGTAAGGCAGAAAAGACTATGTCCTAAACGCCTTGGGTCAGCGGCCGTAGTCTAGCCTGGTCTAGGACATAGCTTCGAGCAGCGTCCAATGGGCTTCCAACCCAACGACCCGGGAAGCCGTCTAAACAACGGCTCGGGACTTCAAATCCCGGCGGCCGCACCAAACCTAGCCAAACCTCGTCAGGGACGAACAAAATTTGCGGAAATCGGGCAGCGATTTGAACCGAAAGGGTGGTGCACTGGTAGCGCACCGCACCAAAGCCGGAGAAACTCAGGTCAATTGCTATGGGCCGACTTGCCTTGAGTGTAGCTACGCCCATCTCCATTCACGGTTATGGCGAGGTTACGAAATGCGTGACTGACTGCGACCAAAATAGTAGAAGAAAGCTCCTGGACATAGAGGATCCACTCAGAGTCTGGGTAAAACATCTGAGTTGCAAGACAATCTCATAATTCAAAGACGCACACGTTAACACACGATATCGCATTTCACTTTTCCGACAGAATACTGTTCCAAACCTCTTAAGAATATAGCTGAATTGCCAGTTATTGTCTTATCTTGTCGGAAGCAGATTGCGTATCCTTATGGACGCCGGGTTATCGAACCGACCAAGTCGCCAAGACAGCTCTAGTGTCAGGCCTAATTCTCCTTACAGTTCTTGGATCCATCGGTACCGTTCTCCCTGGGATAATTCAGGCGTTGGCTCCTTTTTCATCTCCTTCCCCGACGACCCAGAATTCGGGATGTTCGACAACACCTTCGAACGCTACGACAGCATCGACCAGCTGTTCAACAGCGAATTCGGGATCGAATAATCCGCAAACCGTCGGCGCCGATGGCGTACCGAATATTCCTCTACCTAGAACAATTCTCTCTAACCTAGACACTCTGGGTGGAGGGAACGGATGGACTCAAGATTCTGCGCAGAACCTTACACTTCACAATTCTGCTATTAGCATGCGACTCCTCGGAGGGGCCGATCCCCACGATGTCCTTCTGGGAACAGATCCTCAGATCGCGCACTCGCGAATGTCTTGGAGCATTGAAGCAAACATTAACGATAGCTGGCTGCCTATCCCTCCAACTTCAAACTCGTTCCGTATCTTAGGCACCAACAAGACAGGTACGTATGCCCTCAGAAATATGACCCTGACCAGAGGAGCTTACTCCCTGGCCCTACTGATCGCATACGAGGCGACAGTTCTGGGACCTCTAAAATGGGACATTAGCTTCTTACCTGCTAACACACTCAGCTACCGAATAGTCTACTCTTGGTCGAATCTTCCGACATCCTCGAGCATCAATGTCGGATCAAAGACTCTCTCGGTGAGAGATGGTCTCTCAAACTATGCTTTCTCTTGGGCAGACGTACCTGCAACGTTGAATTCCACAACCTCGATGCTTGAGAATGGTTTCAGCCTCAACATCAATCTGGGATTGATCAGAGCGAACTCACGCATCAACATAGATCCAAGTCTCATTTCCACCAGCTCGTATTCAGGGGCCACGGACTTCCAGTTTCAACGGAAGATCTTTCAAGACTCGACTGGACGCTACTTCGTCTTCTACTATAACGGGTCTTCCGTCTACTATGCATCCTCTCTGGATGGGATTACCTGGTCAGCCAAGCAGTCGATGCCGACGGGTTGGCCCAGCTTCATCGACGCGCCTACATCTCTTCCCTCGATTGCATATTACGGCGGAAGAGTCGTAGTAGCGGACGGCGACTATCTTAGCAATAGCCTTTCTTACAGAACAAACGTCAGTCTACACCTGCGTTACTCCATCGGCACAATATCGGGTGGTAGCATAGCGTGGGCTACAACTGGGAATGCGACAGCGTCTGTCTATCACTGCTTGGGAACGTTTGGATGCAACGCAATACTGGGCGTAAGATACGTCTATGCCATGCTAGCGCCGAATGGAGACATCGCGTTTTCTTATAACGCCTACAACGGAACTACCAGTTGTTGCAACAACTACCAGTCAGTAGGCCTAATCTATCTGCGAGGAGCTTCGCAGTATTCAGCTCTGGTCAGATCTTACCAGGATTGCGGTAACGGACCAGGAGCCAGTGTCGTTGTTCCCGAAGGGGATCCTGGCAATGGTGTCGTACGCGTGGTCTACGAAGACCTCCCTGCAAACGGGACTTGCTTGGGAGGGTACCTGCAATTGTCTTCGGTTACGTATTCTTCGATTTCTAATCAACTGGGAAGCGTCGATCAAGCTGTCAGCCAGAACGTCCAGAACCACGTGTTCTCAGTCACGACAGACGCAGGGTACAATATTCACGTCGTTTACTTGGTAAACTACGGCAACTCTGGAGGACCCCCGCCTGTCTCGTACATCTACCATAAAGTAGGCTCGTCATGGACAAGCCCGGCTAGCCTTTTTCAAAACAACGTAAACATCGGGTTCACAGGAACAACGATAACCACGGATCTCTCGACAGATACCGTTTACGCGCTCGCATGGATTGACGAGGGTCCTGGGCCTCAAGGATATGAGGTGTACACGATGGTCATGACCAGCAAGACGCCAGCCCAGGACGTAGCCTGGCACGACTCTACAACAATCGCTCAATTCAGAAATCGAGTGATCAATCCCAGCACAGGCTCATTCACCATCGGATCAGCACTCGCGCAGTCAAGTTCTACAAACGCAAGCAAGATCTCGCTAGTTTGGACAGAGGGTTATGTCGCCCCGTACAACATAATGTTCGGAGCGATTCCCATCCAGACGGTCTGGTCACCGTATGCCTCTCCGAGTTATCCTTGGAATGGAAACGGGATAGCCCCCAACGGGCAATACTTCCGCAACCTCGATGAGGCAGTGTCTCCGAACACGGGAACTCTAACGATAAGCCAGACTGACTTCAACGTGCCTGGACGAGGCTTGAATCTTGAGATTACTCGCATCTTCGGAGGCGCGTCAAGAGCACCCGTGGGTATAGGTTGGGGGCTCAACTTTCCTCTTTACGATGGCACCAACAACGTGGTCTATCTCTGGAACGGTGAAAGCTACAAGTTCCCTGTAAACTGGCTCAACGGTTGCTATCCACATTGTTCTTGGGAGAATCATCAAGGAGAATACTTCAGGCTCGTCCAGAATTCAGACTACACGATCGATCTAATCACAAAGATTGGTGTTATCTACCATTTCGACAATACGGGCAACTATTTTCTATTACGTATTACCGACTCCACAGGAAACAACTCCGAGAATTTCAACTATAACGGTCTGACTATATCTTCGATCACTGACACTGTCGGACGTGTCTTCCTATTCTGCTATACCAGCTTCAACTACCTAGCCAGTATTGACCAAGTGTCCAGTGGCACTTGTAGCAGTGAAACCGGTTTTGTAAGGCGCGTATCCTATTCATACTCAAACCCGGCGGGAGGCACTTATGATCTGGCCAGCGTGACCGATCCTGCGGGACGGACTACTCAGTTCCAGTACAGTGCCCTCGCTGATTCAAGTGCTACTCGGTATTACATTTCACGAGTAACCTATCCCACAAGTTGGTATTCGAATTACACATATCTCGGCGACACAGTCTCGCAGTTACCTTACAACAACTTTGTCTACCGAGTCGCGAAACAAATAGTCTATTCGTCAACTGGAGCCATAATCCGTCAATTCACGTACTCGTATCTTCATGACCCAAACAGTGGAATGATGACGGCTGCCACGGTGACCGCGTATAATGGGACGTCGGTTGGAAACTACATCAACTATGCGTACTCGTTCGGAGTAGTAAAATGGAATGTGTCCGATCCTCAGCATCCTTTCGTAAGAGGAACTATCCAGACCTTCGGAGTCCACGGGGAGGTTCCCCAGGAGACTTTCCTTGTGACCGATGGGTCTGGAAATATTGGGAGCTACACCAACTATTACAGGTACGATTACTGGGGAGATTTGATCTACACGCGCTCCGCAATCAACCCTTCAGCAAAATGGTACCATGACTCTTTCAACGCATTCTACAACAACGGCTTAGCTCCGGGGTTCAACTCTTTCCAAGAAACCTTCAGCCAGCAAAATATTACAGAAACAGACAACTTCTGGTACACGTACAATGGTACTTGGCGCGTCAGAAACGGAGCGTACAACGGTACAAGCCCTTCCAGTAACCCAACTCATCAAGAAGGCTTTTTCGCTTGGACCAACGCAACCACCCCTTCCATATCCCTAATCGCGTCTATCTACATCACAAAACAAACGAGCACGTCGGATGCGAGAGTTGGTCTCATCACACATTATCCGGGACATGGGATGAGAAAATGGGCCCTGGTAATTCACAATTCGACATCAGGGGTCAAACTCTCGTTGTTAGACGAGTATGTCGCGTGGAGGGTGGAGAACCCTTGTACCCTAAATTACAACAGTTGGTACCGGTTTAACTTCACGACAAGCGGCAGCCAGGCATGGGGATCCGCAACCGCGCCGGGCGTATCATGCTCCGTATCAGGAACCTTCACATCAAACGACATATCATTAGCCACGGGCTTTGGCCTATACTCAGGAGGATATTCCGCACTCTTCGACAACGTCACCGCTACAACCGTCGCTCTAGGAATAACCGGAACAAGCTTCTCAAACTCTTTCTACCAAAATGGCGCTCCCGGCACGACAGTCCACGGACTCCCGGCTGGACGAGCAGCGCTCCAAAACGGGACGAGTTCGGCCCCGATCGAGACATACTATAGTTATTCGTCCTGGGGAGGGCTGAACCAGGCCAAAACCCGGCTGGGCACCGGGGGAGCTACTCAATGGCTGCAGACGTCAAGGACGTATGACGCATTCGGGAATCTGCTGTCTGTGATGGACCCTCGAGGCAATTACACTTACCTGACCTATTCGGCAGGCTATTTGTTTGCGTATGTGACAAATGAGACTCAAGTACTAAACCCCGGCTCAACGAAAATCACCCAGCTCTTCACTTATGACATGAACTTGGGTACGCTTAGATCTAGAACCGATCCGAATGGGAACATATCGACGTATCAGTACGACATTCTCGGACGTCTCACGAGCACCGACTATCCAACAAACAGTCCCGGTCAACCACAAATTGATGGCTCGGCTATCGCTGAGTGCTCCAACCTTACCCAGTCTTGCTCCGTGGCCTTCCAGACATCACACCCCAATGACATCATCATCGTCTTTACGTCTGAGACTCTTGACCAGGTCGCAGCAAGTTGTACTTTTTCGGTCTCTGACACTGCTGGTCTGTCTTGGACGCTCAGGGCCGGTGTGTCGGGAAGGAACGACGGAACCACTGGTAGCAATCGGGACCAGATTGCGGAGTTCTGGGCGAAGAGCACCGGCGCGTTGTCTTCTGACATGATTAATGAGTCGATATCGAACTGTGGACCCAACTACAACGGGCTCCAGGTCTTCGCGATTAGCGGTGCTAACTTCAACAGCCCATTCGACCCGAACTCAGCTCTACCGGGAACAGGTACTGACGCCATCAGCGGCCAACAGGCAACTACTTCAGCAACAATATCGACGACCAACTCTAAGGACTTAGTATTTGCCGGTGTTCAGCATGGCACCGGGGCGGTTGCGTCTCCCCAATCTGGCTTCACCTCGATAATTTCTATAGGGGGTTATGGTGCTGAGTACCAAATCGAAAACAGCATCGTCACCAATTTCGCTGTCACTTTCAGTTTCGGCGTTTCTTCGTATTGGCAGGAGATTGCTGACGCGATACAACTGTCGAACCAAGTGAGCTACCCGGACTACGTAAGGTACACTTACAACGACGCAGGAAATTATGTCGATGCGACAAACGAAATCGGATGGTTGAGTCGACAAGTCTATGATGGCCTCGGTAGAACTAGTACTCTACAGAAGTTTCTTGGAGGACTACCCTACTCCACTATATCGTACACGTACAACTGGCTAGGTGATACTATTTCCTCGACGGACTCGCTTCGGAACATCTACCAAGACGCATACGATGCACTAGGTAGGACAACAAGCTCGACTACGCCGGATAACAGGGTCGTCTCTCAATTCTACAACGATACCGCCTCATGGAGCCGCAGGACTGACCAAGACAACAATTATCGATGTTACAGCTATGATCGTCTCGGGCGCCTCCTCAGTGTCGTCGAATACGCCAATTCAAACTGTACAGCCAAGTTATTGAACGGCTACAGCTTCGTTACCAACTACATTTACGATGAGGTCGGAAACCTAGTGAAAATGACCAATGCAGCCACAAAATCAACAACATACTCCTACGACAATCTTCACAGACTATTGAGTGTAAGCTATCCGGACAGAACGACTGAAACCTACAGTTACGACAAGAATGGAAATCTCATCAGCAAGATCGACCGAGCATCCCTGAAGACTCTCTCAGCTTACGATTCGACGAATAGACTCACGACAGTTACTTTTTGCGGCGCGAACACCGGGTTGACAACCGGCAACAGTTACAGCTATGACAAGAACAGTAACATCGTGTCCTTACAGAACCAGAATGCGACTATCAATTACATCTATGATACCCGCAATCGAGTCCTGAATGAAACTTACAGGGTTAACCCAACAAGTCGAACTATCACGGATCTTGGATGTTTCGGTAGCGGGGGAACCATAACCCGTTCTGGAGGAGGTGTAAAGACCTACAGCTTCACTTTCAGCTACTCCGGCGAGGTCCTGAGCGGGCTAGTCTATCCGACCACAAACGTGCAGAAGCCAAACATCGCCGTCAATTACACCTACGATGGTGCTGGAAGATTGACCAGTGTATATTCACCCTACGTCGTTTTTGCCAAGTTCAGCTACTACCAGAACGATCTGACAAAGGGAATTCAGTATGGAAATAATCTCTTGATGAACTATACATACGATTCATTAGCCAGGACCTCTTTGGGGCAGCTCAATAACACCAGCACTCACACAACACTCCTCCGACTCGCTTACACATACAATAACACGGGAACAGTAGCCAGCTTGACGGGCCAAGATAACCAAGTCAAGATAAACGAACAATACAAGTACGACCCACTCCAGCGTCTTATCAACTCCAACGTAACTAGCCAAGGAGTCAACAGGGTACTATCTTACAGTTTTGACAATCTCGGGAACAGGCTCAGTCAAACGGTCAATGGCTCAATAACGAACTATAACTACAACTCGACGAACAATGAGCTTATCTCTGCCGGAACAACCACCTACTCCTACGACAACGACGGCAACACGCAGTCAAAGACTAGCGGGTCATTGAGATGGACGTATACGTGGGACGCATCCAATCGTCTCTTGAAGGCTGGAAACGGGACAACTCAAGGAGTATACGCTTACGATGGCAACGGGCGAATGATAGAATCAAGAGAAGCCTCGCAAACCAACTTCTATGCGTATCTGGACACGGCGACACTCTGGAAGAATGGCACGGATTATATCTACGCAGGAAATAGGCTGATCGCGTTCACGTCGGACAATCTTAGCTATCACACACCGAGATATTATCATACGGATGCACTTGGCAGCGTTCGACTAATGACTAAGGACGATGCTACTGTTTGGTACACCGACGGATACCAGCCTTATGGGCAGGACAACGGAACACCCACTTGTCCTACGTGCCCTACTCCTCCACCGCTAAAGTTCACGGGCAAACCGGCAAGCCAAACGACCGGTTTGTACTATAACTATGAGCGATGGTACGACCCAAGTATGGGACGCTTTGTTTCAATGGACCCCAGTTCAGGGTCGTTGCTCGAACCTCAGAGTCTTAACTCATACACTTGGTGCTTTGATAGCCCCACGATGTACGTTGATCCCAACGGTGCGAGCCCTGTTTACGCAGCGAGTGCCGCAATGGCAGCACTTTACGAAGCTCTCTCGTCCGCATCCTTGATGAGAATTCCCGGCTCATCGTTAGTCATAAGCTGGAACCCTGGTGCAGAGGCAGGAAAATTCCACACCCTCGTCGAGGTGGTCGACACGAGCCTTGTAGGAAGAGCCAGCTTGGCATGGAAACTTGAGGTTGGCCCCGAGACAAGTACTGGCTATCACGAGGGCGGGTGGGACCCCACTCTCGGCAAGTACGGAAGAATGTCTCATCCTCCTGGCGAGGGATATGACCCTTTGAAAGGGTCGGCAATGGAAGGGTACTCGGAACTCGCGAGTGGAGAGGACTTGCTTGGGTTTCTTGGCGTCGGATTAACTGCTTGGGATATTTGGTCAACAGCGACTTCGGACTACAACGCTGGACATGGCTACGATAGGACCATACATGAATCGGAAGTTCAGGCGGCGGGTTGGGTAGGAGCCTACCTTGGGGGAGAAGCGGGAGCGGCGTATGGAGCAGCGCTGGGCCTGGAATTCGGCCCTGAAGGTGCTGTTGTAGGTGGTGCGATCGGCGGACTTGTAGGATCCATAGTCGGATTCACGTATGGCGCGCAAGCTGTTCAAGACTGGGGTAACCCAACTGCATCTCATGGCTACAGCGGTCCTCCACCCTGCAATGCATGGGGTTTCAGCTCTGCCGTTTACTCGTCTTCTGGTTGCGGGAGCGGTGTCTCCGAATTGTAGAAGGGTTCATTTCTCACTATCTTGAGTGCTTTCGAGCGGGGGCTGACTAATTGGAACTAATTCTTACAAAGAAAACCATACCTCACGGGTGTGTAGAGGTTGATTGGTCTCCAGAAGATGACGAAATCTCATGGGTGAGCCTGTTTTACTCACCAACTGATCAGGACCAAAAAACAGGTTGGTCAGTTGGCGAGGAGTTGCATCAGATCTTCGTGGAGTTCTTAGGAACCTGCATGTCGCCGGGAAGTCACACCTACGCGTTCTTGAGTGCACCTCAAGATCACGAATACGAACGGATTGTGAGTGATGTCCGCAAGAGCAGTCTCCCTTTCGTCGAAGGAAAGAATTTGGTTTCCGGTAAAAGACGACTCAGCAATTGGCTACAGAAATCCCCACCAAAGTTCATCCATGTGGCGAACGTAGAACTCGCGCAGATAGATCATTGGTATTCCTCGTATGCAGGTTGGGAGGACATTCCCTACGTATTCGCTGTCACAAACAAGTCGCTCACGGATTGGGACAAACAATTATTCACGCTACATGATGATATTCTAAGAAAGGATTCTCTGAGGCAGATCCAGTGGTACATCATGAACCACTTTGAGCACGGAATCGAGGCCATAGGTCTCACTGCAAGAACCGACCGGTTCGAATCCACAGCAAAACATCTGTCTGAAGAGTTGAAGGTCCCCCTACTGATCAGGCAAACGGGCAATCCTTTCTAATCAGCCCCCTTCTGCTCGCGGGCCAGACAGGATCTTTCCTGGCTCGACTACGGGCCGAGAGTAAGGCCGCTTATATGTACCAGTAAACCGGTGCGCGAACCCACCCTAGTACATGGCCCAGTCCGCATTGGTGTAACAATCGGATTCGGATCTTTGCTTAGGAACTGACGCCGGAGATCGGTTCTCGCACGATCTCCTGCGGGTTGAAATGCTTCTGAGAAGTTGGGCGGTTTCGGGTTTGGCGTATGGGATTTGCACTTATAGTGTGGTGTTCGGCGGCCGCACCAGACCACAAACTATCCCGTCTTTCTGACAGGCCTAAAGGCAACGATTAGCCACCACACGACTGCTTGTCCCGCGATCGTTATCGCGGTAAGCTCTAGTCCGCTGATCGCAAATAGAGGAACGAAATAGGTTAGAATTGACGCTGAAGGAATGCTTGCAGTCCTTCTCGGAACTTGAGAATTCTTGTTCAGTACTGTGGGCAGACTAAACACGGCCAGCCCAGCGCTACCGATTGAGATCAGAAGGTCCACCAAGCTCACTCCTCGCGCCTCCAGTCCTTACGACGTTCTTGCTCGTCTCTCACAAACCGTTCCAAGACCGCCAAATCCAAAGTCGTATCTCTACTTCGAAGAGACGAATGTACTGACATTGTGTTACCATAGGGGACTTAGTCCGGGTAAAGTGATCGACCTCAACCCAAGACCGAGAGCGGCTTAAGGCTAGAGCCAGCACGCCAACCGTGGCAGACGACGTTTACTTTTCTTTCATAGAGAATCGGAGGCCGGACCAAGTCTTGTCGATCGAACAGATCTTAAAATCAACCATGCCTGCCGCGAGCCCTGCCTCCCTGACAACGGGCTGCCCCAAGTCTGTTTGAAGCTTAGACGACTGTTTCGGCCATAGAATCCATAATCCAGCGTTCTTTGAATACACTCTCATGTGTTGCAGTCTTTCTTCTAGCTCTCTTCGAGACTTTGCAAACCAGAGGGTTAGGTTGGACTGGCCTCTTACACCATCTCGCAACACCACATTCTCTGGTAATTCGCCCAATGTCTGTCGGAACTCTGGAGGTGCTCCGACCGCGTAGCCTTCTAGGCGTGACCGAGCTTTAGGAGGTCCTTCAGGAGGGTGCTTGATGACGTCTTCCAGCCTTTCGAGGATCTGATCCCAGTTTGTGTAGTGTGCGTCGGGAATATGAGCCTTGACCATTTCTACTTTCTCGGGCTCTCCGTCGACAAAGGCCAAGGGTATTGTTCGGGTTGATTTGTAGGATTAGTGCCATTGCCACATCACGTCCCTGAGAAGGTAACCGGGACAGGTCAATGACCACAAAGTTTGGAGGATCTTCTCTTTCGCGAAGCATGCTTGGGGTGAACTGGTCGTATTCCACAGCATATCCGGCAGAGCGCAGGTGATCTGCTTTCTCTCTGGCTTCGGCTGCGTTCCAGTGAATGAGCCTCACACGGTACAACGGAGTCCCCCGTGTTAGGTTGCGTTTGGGATCTCGTTACGGCCGTTTGATGTTGGTTACTCTCAGTTTGAACTGTAGAGTCTTGCCTGCCATTGGATGGTTACCCGATTTTCCGTAGGCCTTCTCGGGAGGAATTACGACCTCTTTCTCCTCGTTGATCTTCATGCCGATCAAGGCTTCATCAAATCCTTGGATGACTTTTCCGGTTCCGAGTGTTACTTGCAAGGGTTTGTAGTCTCGGGCAGGGTTGTAGAGTCCTGCGGACTTCGCTTCTTTCTCCATTGAAGTGTCGAAAACCTTCCCACCTGGGTATCGTCCGAGATAATGTACGGATACGGTGTCTCCTTTCTGGGCCTTCGTCTCAAGGTTACTCAATGCCGGTCGCAGGTTTTCTGCTACGGGCTCTGTAAATAGCTAACGGTCTTGTCGCGGGAGGTTTCGGGCGCGGTTCTTATCGATTCGAATTCCTGTCTGAGCAGTCCAAGTACAACCAGATCGTGGTAGCGGTTGTCGAAGAATACGGCATCCCGTAGGCGGGCTTCTTCTTTGAAGCCTAGTTTCTTAGCCAGTTGGACGCTGACGTTGTTCTCGGCATAGGTCCACCATTCGGCTCGGTGAAGGTTCAATTGTCTAAACACCTCGTCCAGTAGTAGGTTAGCTGTTTCTGTCCCGTATCCCTTGCCCCAAGCAGTCGTCTCCCCCAGTGCCAAACCGACATCAGCGGTTGTCACCCTTCGTTGGAATTGGTGAATTCGAATTGTCGCCCAGCCGATCGGCTTATTGCTGGATTTCTCTTCGATAATGTAGGCTCTTCTTCCCGTATCGTCTCCTTTCAGCTCTCTCGCGAATTCGGTCTCTAGCGCTTCCTTTGAGATCACATGGTCGGGAAACGAGCGGGCCAAACGCATGATCTCTTCGTCGTTCTGCCACTTGTGGAGTGTTATCAGATCTTCTCGTTCCAGCGCTCGGAGAACAACAAGCATTCCGGAGAGCAAGTCAATCGATCAATGTTCTGTTTTCGGGCAAGTAATAAGACAAGGCCCTCCAGGAGTAGGCTCTGTAGATGAAGGATTCATCTTAATACGCTGAGGTCGCTTTCTATTGTTCTTATGATGGCTGAGCGGCAGAAGTACAAGGCAAGGTTCACGAGCAAACTGCCTAATGGAGACTTTCTCGGACTCACCGTCTGGCCTGGAAAGAGTGACCCGACCGCTGAGGTGTTGACCATCCAGATCCGGCGCCAGGGTAGCGCTGGCTGGGAAACTGTTCATCGAGTGGCTATCTATCGGACCTCGGATGGTAGATATTCTCTGCTTCCCGAACGGACTCCATCTTCCCGACCCGTGAAAAGCGAGCCTGTCGCCAGCGACGAAACAGGCGAGTCTTTCGAGTAGATCTGCCAAGAAGAACTCAGGGTTATAACGGAGGGTCCGACAGGTCGTGGTAGGTTGGGAAACGGATTGGCTACTAGTGAGATTATTCTCGAAGAGGCACCTTACCTCAATCTGACTACCAAGGGTAGACGGACCGGCGTGTCTCGTACTGTCGAGCTATGGTTCGCCTTCGAGGAAGGTAAATTGTTCTTTCTAGCCCACGAAGATTCCAAATGGTGGAAGAATATGAAGAAGACTCCGAGGGTGGAAGTTGAAGTTGGAGAGATCCTTTTCGAGGGAAGTGGAAATCTCGTTCAGGAACAGCTAGAGCATGTTTTGAATCTATTCCGGCGGAAGTATGGCGATGATCAAGTGAGTAGGTGGTATGGTGGTCAGAGGTCAAACCGTAGAGTTGTGGCGGTGGAGCTAGGGAAGGTCTTAGGAAAGAGGCCGTCTGAGAAGATGCGGCCGATTGAATTGGCCGCGTGACCCGATAGTCATAATAGCGGAACCGCCTGGCTCTAAATAGAAGCTGGATTTGCGATGGCTTACGGTTTAGCTGAGGGTTTCAGAAAGACCGCGATACGGTTGGGCGGCAAGAAGAAGAGCAGGGCGATTATTGTCGCAACATTCGGAAACCATTTCACCCTAAACGACGCCCTAGAAAAGTTCCGGAAGGAAGGGTTGCGCTTCGAGACCGAAAAAGGTCATATTGTCAAGATTTTCTTGGACAAGAATACAGAAGAAAGAGCTGAGCAGGTGCGTAAGATCATTCGTGAAGGTTTCGGCTACGTGGAACCCCTCTGACCTTCATTGAATAGAAAGAATTTCTCAAACTCTGCACTTTCCTGCAGAGAGGCTCCAGCCTGTCGTTATATCGTCTCTTTATTCATGACCCCGGTATGGAATCAAGTGGCTCGCTGAAGACGCCAGGTTCACTTTCGGTTCTCAAATATGCTGGGATCTTAATCGCAGTCCAAGTTCTCTGCCTGATTGGCTTGTCGCTCATTCCCCTACTCCAGAATGGCACTTTACCAGCTGGCTTTGTGATACCCACAGTCTTTGGAGACGGCAGCACAGCGATCTTCGCGCCCATTATCGCATACGCTCTTGGGCGTGGAGGGCCCAAGACCTGAGCCGCTAGTCTCGTCTGGAACAGTCTCGGACTGGCAAACTTGTTCTACGCGCAGACTTTAGCCTATGTCACAGGTGTCGACACATATCTTCTAGAGAATGATTTTGGTATTCTGCTCGGGGCGTATCTTGCCGCAATCTTCCACATCGTCACATTCATCTTTCTGCTGGAGAAGGGAACCATTAGCCATCAACTCAAGCAGTGACCCTGCCCATGACTTCAAGCCGAGCCTCCCGATTTGGCGTCAACATCCCTTGATTGGGTTTCGATCTTCTGCAGGGCGAAGCTGGTTTCAAGGACCAGATTCGCCCATTATCAGCCCTGATCTCGGATCTGGGAGGGACCCCCTAGACTGCCCTGCGAATCGTTAGTGAACCGGTTAAGATCTCTCGACTTCTTGCCTCAGTATTCAAGCCTGTATTGCGCCTTGTTCAGCCTGTCTCGCCGATAATCCTACCAGACAGGAAATGGTCCCAGGAAAAAGGTGGGTATGTCTCAACCGTTTTGCTCGGCGTGAGTGGTTTCCGCGGACCCTTACGAAAGTATGTCTCAGGTTCTCCCGAATATGTGACCGGTTTGTCCGATATCGCCAGGTTAGGGTTTTATCAGAGTCGATTCAATCCCCCTGTTCGCTCCGCGTCATGTCTCTTCCCAAGCCCGGCGACAACGTCAAGGTGACGTTGATGAGCGGCGAGACCATTGAAGGTGTCGTCGAATGGATCGACGGAGGAGGCGCCTGGGTGAAAGGTACCCAGAAGAACAGATGGGTGCCCCTGGAAGCGTTCCAACTAGCCCAGAAGACGGACGACTCGAAAGATGACGAGTAACTAATCCCTGTTCATTCCCCAGTCCGTGTACGGACGAGGCTATTTTATGAAGACGAGTCCTTTGCCCGAGTCTATCTCGAAAGTCTCTGTGTCGAGCTTTGACGTGGACCCGTTGAGCTTTCTGACCTTCAGCTCTCGCCCGTTCGGATCAGAATCGTCCTTGTCCAAGTCGATAACGCACGATGCAGTATCTTCCAGCCACTTGACAACATCCTTCGGCGCCTTCGAGAGATCCACCGTCAGAACCAGTGTCACGTTCGAGTCTCTCAGCTTGTCCAAGGTCTCCCCTAGTCTCTTGACAAAATCCTTTGAGGCAACCTTCGCGACAACCTGATCGATCGAGTCGAAAAGGATCTTCGTCTTCTCGCCGATGAACATGGAACTGTTCTTGACCAGCGCGTCCTGTATCGAGTCAAAGTCAAACGCCTTCTCGACATAGTAAGGCTCGAAACTGAACGAGTCTGACTGGGCCGAAAACCCGTCCACGAGCAAAAACCGGTATTGAGACTCGGCCTCCGACGGATCAGCACCAATCTTCTTCATCTGATCCCTAAGCGCACCGGGCGCCTTATCGTAAGTTACGAACACGCATGGGTTTCCCCGCTTCAGAAAACTGCTCGCAAGGCCGGAACACAGGGTCGTCTTCCCAGACCCCTGAGCCCCATTCACAACCACAAGACCGGGAGAGTCCAAATTACCCTGCGTAAGCTCGAAGATATGATCGAAACTCTGAGAGACTTTTGAAGGGCTGGGACGTTTTGGAGCTTCTTCCCGGACAGGCTTCTCCGGCTTGTCCGATGAAGGTGGCGGATAGAACTTGGGCTGGAACGCCTCCTTCGGAGTCTGCTCCATGGGCTCAGAAGGTTTGACGAACCGAGCCGGAGGCGCTGGTGGAGGAGGCGTAGTGGTCGCTGGCGGTGAGGGAGTTGGAGCAGTTTTGTCTGTCTCAGCGCCTTTCTTCCCCCCTGGAATGATTACCATCGGCCGGCTCGTGGGCGTCGCTCTGGGTGGGACCCATTCCGAAAGACCCTCGGTCGTAAACGCTCTCGGCTGATCGCCGCTAATCGAGTTCGCGTCGGATGGCAGGTCTTTGAGAAGAGACTGTAGTAGTCTACTCAACGAGCTGTCCTCGTCTCCCTGCGGAGTAGCTGACCAGCTTCTCTGTGGTCGATAGAAGGTAGAAGCATTCACTGGTGCAGGGTTTGGAGGCGTAGGTGAACCTGCCGGAACAGGGGGAGTCTGGATCGGAATAGATGATGTTGAAGAGTCGGGTGTAGATGCGGCCATGGTCGTCGAGGCCTCTCCATTTTCTCCGTCTTCTTTCTCGTCTTTCTTCTTCTTCCCGAACAGGGTGAGTATTCCTATGACTGTGAACAAGGTCCAGATTGGATCCAGACTGGTAAGTTGGACTAGCATTCATCCAACCCATTTCTATTGATCATTCAGGTTCATCCAAGGATACTTGTCTCAGTAGTATTTCGAACAGGAGAACACAGCATGAGTTGTTCTTGGATAGGAATGATGTTACCCTAGTGAATAGTCAACGGAAACAACACGGGACACTTCACTCAAGAGCCGGACTCCGCATTCCCGGATTACCGAAATTACCTCTTTGTCTTCAGAATATCCGACTTTGTCAGAATACCAACAACGCTCTCGCCCTTCGCCACGAGGACGCCATAGTTACTCTGCAATAATCCCAGGACAAGATCAAGGGGAGTATCACTATTGACCACAGGAAACGGCGAATCCATGATCTCTCGAACCTTGAGGCCAAGCACCGACTCTAGGGACTCACCCCGCGCCGCCCGATCTAGAATCGTCTTCTCGGAAACACTTCCGACAGATCTTCCGCCCTCGAAAACCGGGAGCTGCGAATAGCCCCTCCGCCTCATCAAGTCCACAGCATCACGGACAAGTTGCGTTCGTGTCACGGAAACGACTGGCCGGCTGATCAGCTCATCCACCCGACGCGCAGGGCTCTCAACACCTGCTCGTTCTAGAGCGCTGAATAGTCTCTGCACTACCGAATAAGATGGATCCACAGAGCCGGCTTCGATCTTTGCGATTATTGACTGGCTTACTCCAGCAGATATGGCGAGTCTGGACTGCGTTAGTCCGAGCTCTTTCCTCTTCTTCGGAATCTCCCCCAAGGATGGAAGCATATCTTCCGGTCTGTCCGACGGTGCTCTTATTCCTATCGGAATACAGCAAGCCATATTCCTAACGGAATATGAGTACAACAGAACTTATATAATTAGAATAACTGGAAACACCAACGAAAACATGTCCCCTGATATCCAGCTTGCCGGAATTCACCCGCGGTCAGAGAAACTAATTGAGCTTACCCGCTCCTACGAACGGGCAAAAACCAGCTGGAGCCAAGTAGAAGTTCAACTTGAACAGGAAACAAAAGAACTCATCAAACTCCAAAAGAGTCTAGGCTTCGGCCATATTTCTGACGGAGCCCTCGGATGGCAAGATCAGCTAAGACCCATAACGCAATCCCTCAAAGGAATAGAGTCAGGGACACGATACTCAAGGTGGTTTGACACCAACACATTCTACCAAAAGCCCATCGTCGTAGGCAGGGTCTCGGTCGGCGAGATCGACCCGGAGAAATTTCTCCAAACCAAACTCTTAGCAGGAGAAAAGAACCGGAAAATCACCTTACCTGGACCATATACATTCTCGCAACTATCAGAAAACAAGTATTACGAAAAGTATCCTGACTTGCTCGTTGATGTAGCAGTTGCCGAGCGCGAGATTATCAAGAAACTCAGGGCTGAGGGCGTTTCGCTCTTCCAACTATCGGAACCGTGTTTGGTCTATCAGCCGTATCGAGCGACCTTCAGAGACGAGTCAGAGGTTGAACTCGCTCTCAGAGCAATTCGCTCCGTGGTCGAAAACAATCCCGGAGAATTTGTAATTCAGACCTATTTTGGCGATGCTTCCCCATTATTCTCCGAACTTCTGGACTTACCGGTTCGCGGTATCGGAATCGATCTGTTCGAAACTGACGTTTCCTCGCTTAGCGAACAGACCTCGAAAACACTCGTTTTGGGTCTCGTTGACTCAAAAGAATCCTACGTCGAGGACGCTCACTGGATTGCTGATACGGCGCGAAAATTCCGCGAGCAAGTAGACGTTCAAAACCTAGTTTTTGCTTCAAATTCAGACCTCAAGTTTGTGCCACAGGGAATCGCCAACCAAAAACTGGAAGCCTTGTCGAAAGCATCTGAACTGTTCGAGGAGAGCCGATAGATGTCGAAGCTCTTTCCGGTTCAGGAGATCGGAAGTCTAGCCAAGCCGAAATGGAGAACGAAGGGACTGCGACAACCACTCTCCGCACAAGACCTTTCCGAGGCCGAAGAATGGGCTGAGAAGCTCGGGATTGATGACTTTCATGACCGAGCCAAAAGCATTCTCAAGACTAGCGACGACAAGACACGCGCAAAAGAGATTCTGGAACTTTCCACCCTATATGGCCTCCGTCTCTTCGAAACCGCTGGCGTAGATAACGACGGCGTAGGGGGAGAGCAGCAGAGAGTCGAAATGTATGAGCATGTAATCAAGGCGGTGCAGGGAATGAACCTGCTAGGCCATGTCCACTCGTTCGACTACAAGTACTTCAACAAAGGAGTCGCCGAATCAAAAGTCTCAAGAAAACGCCCCATCTACGCGCCAGAATTTCTAGACGTGAAGAGATACGCTCACCGAGCCGTGAAGGTTCCGATCACCGGCCCATACACACTGGTGGATTGGTCCTTCAGCGGATACTACATCCAGAAACAACACGGTTCGTCTCCTAAGGCTCGAAAGATCGAGGCAAAGCGAGAGTTCCTACTCGATATCGTAGAGCAAGTCGTACGACCTGAAATCCAAGACCTAGTCAACGCAGGCGCATCCTGGATCCAGATAGACGAACCGGCGGTGACTACGCATCCAGAACCTCATGAGATGGAACTGTTTGTCGAAGCGTGGAATGAGACGGTCAAAGGGTTCAGTTGCAAGTTCAGTGACCACACTTGCTACCCGTCCGAGATAGGATACAAGGTTCTCGCAGAATACGCGCCGAAGCTTGAAAAGTGCGACCAGCTCGCGTTAGAATTCGCCAACCGAGACACTTCACGTCTGGGAGTCGATGAGAGCTCACGAGAAGGATACAGCGACCTCAAACATTTCGTCGATGCAGGTTTCACCGGCGAATTCGGGCTTGGTGTCGCCCATGTGCATGACTTCACAGGAAGCGTGTCCTCCGATGCGGGACAGGCAGTTGGCCGAGATCTGATCGAGTCTCCGGAACTGGTGCGAGACCGGCTTCTCTTCGCCACGAAGATTGTAGGTGATCCAGCTAAGATCTGGGCGAACCCTGACTGCGGACTTAGGACAAGAGCTTGGGACATATCGTTGACGAAGCTCGCAAACATCACGAAAGGTGCAGAGCTAGCTAGGGAGACATACGGTTGAGACTGAGTGATCGCGCCAGGCATCATAACCTCGTTACTGTTGAGCTTATTCCGGACAGAGTCGTTCCGAGCGATTTGGCCCTCCTGAAGGGTAGAGTTGACGCTATTACGGTTCCCGCTCTGCGGAATGGTCACAATGACCCGAGTTATCCGAAGTCCTTCCAGGTAACTCCCCAGCATAGAAGCCTCGCAGCGGCCTCTATCATCAACAGGGCTGGCATAACAGCTGTTCCCTCTCTAACATGTCGTGATTGCCGGAGATCAGACTTGTCCACAATCTCGAACCAAGTGGAGGATGGACTTGGAAACGTACTGATCGTCTATGGAGACCCTTATCGAGAGCCGCGTCCCGGGACGTACGAGTTTAGTACGACGAACGAGCTGATTCGAGGCATCTCTTTGGTAAACGGTGGATGCGACCCATGCATCGGGGCAGTGACAAACCAGCACTCTAATGACCGTGAAAGTGAAGTCTCCCGGACAATATCGCGGGTGGATGCGGGCGCAGATTTCATAGTCACAAACGTCGCCTTCGATTCCGAGAGTGTGCTCGCGCACAGAGATTCTCTTCTCGAAGCGGGATTGAACGTACCGTTGTTCATTCAAGTCTCGATTCCGATCAGCCTGGACAACGTGCTGTTCGTTGGGCAGAAATTCGACATTCCCGTTCCAGTTCAAGTCAGGAAGAAATTGTCAGAGGATCCGGTTGGAGGAAGTCTCGCTGTGGCGGCAGACGCCTACGAGGCTCTGCGGGGCGAAGCCAATGGTATCCACTTCTCATATCTTTACAGACACCGAAACCCAATCCCCACGTATCTCCACTTGCTTGAAACAGTTGGGATAGAGAGTCCAACGTTGGCTCCGATAATCGCTTCTGCCGTGAGGGCATAATCTATCCCCTAAGAGTTTTTTTGGACGATTAAGGTGTGATCAGAGTGTCAGTTTTCCGACTTAGTTGTCTCGATGGGTAATTGTGGGTCTTCCCCGAGCTGGAGTGCCTTCTTCAATTCCTTTTTCATGAGCGACTGGTCATGGTTGAGGTTGAAGTAGTCTGCAAATGTACTGGTCGTCCTTAGCATTCTCGTTCTCCCGATCCTCTCGTCGCTAATCAGGTCCATATCCTTCAGCTGTTTTACGTGACCATAGGCCAATTTTCCTCTGACGCGCACAACATATGACTGAGTGACAGGTTGCTTCAATGCAATGAAAGACAGAGTTCGAAGAGGCCCGGGTGTTAGAAGCGGCCTATTCGCCAGTTTCCGAACATGCTTGCCAAATTCCGCCTTGAGCTGCATAACAAAGCGTCCATCAGGAAGCTCCACGACCTGAATCGGGCTCCCTGCCATTCTGTACCGTTCAGCAACTGCGGTTGCGATTCCCCGTATCTTGTCCTCTGATCTAGCGCCAATGACGGACCCGATCATCTTCAGATCTAGTGGCCTTCCGGAAACGTATAGCGCGGCTTCGCAGAGCTGCTGCTGGAGGTCAGTAGTTTTCAGCTGAGCTGTGCTAGTCGAAACTTGTTCTTCCATCGTTTTTCAGCTCGATTTCAATATCTCCGAACTCGAGAGGCTGGGCGAGGCCAACTCTTCCCTCTACCGCCAAGAATAGTAGCATGATGAACATTCTCACTGCGTCAAGAGGGTCCCCTTTTCCGAGGAGGTTTAGGAAGGAGAGTTTCTTACGTGTCGGGCCGGCTTCTGCGAGCAGTCTCTCGAGAAACGATTTGATGTTTTCTTCAATTTTGACGAGGAAATCGTCCACTTGTTCGAACACTTCGGGCGTTCTGAGGATCTGCTGTGCGCTGGGCGGAAGCATCCTCTCCGCCATCAGCACCTCAAGCAGTCCTTTGATGACCTCTTCGACAGACGTGGTTGTCGATTCATATCTGAGCGGGAAGGCTAGTGGTGGTGGGACGAAATCCGTGGGCCTCTCGAGCGGGGGCTTAGGCGGCTCTTCCATCTTGAGGATGAGTTCTGATTTCATACGCAGAAGAATTGCCGAGGAAAGGAGAGCCGTTCCGGACACGGAGAAATCGATGAATCCTCTGCCCCTCATCTCGTGGAGAAGCTCGTCGAGGAGGTTTGCGAGGTTTACGTCCCAGGGTTTGACGCGGTGAAGATGGATTAGATCGAAGAGGACCGCGTAAGGCGCTTTGAGCCAGTAGGCTTCTTCGTGGGCTGTCAGTTGTTCTCGCTCCTTGAGCTCCTCGATCTGATAAGTGTAGCCAACCGTATCGCGTTGAGCACGTCTAGGTGAGCGTCGATCTCATCCATCACGTAGAATGGCATTGGATGGATTTGTTGAAGCGCTAGGAGGTAACAAACTGTGGAGACGGATTTCTCTCCTCCGCTCGCACTTCCGATGGTGAGCTCGGTTTTTCCTGGGAACTGTAGCAGGACATCTAGTCCGCCTTCGAATGGGTTTTCGGGATTGTCCAAGACCATTCTTCCATTTCCTTCACCTGTCATCTCGCGAAAAATGCTCTGGAATGTCTCGTTGACCTTGTTGTAGGCGCTCATGAATGTGTCATGCTTCTTCGTCTCTAGTTCGTTCATGAACTCGAGAATAGCTAGCTTCTCTCGTTCGAGTTCTCCGATTCGGACTGAGAGGTGTTTGTATCCTTCTTTCTGTGATTCGTATTGCTGCGCAGCAAGTTGGTTGATAGCGCCTATCTCGTCCCGCTCCTGTTCGAGGACACGTTTCATGTCTTCAGCCTCCTTGATCAGGTCTGGATGAGTCTCAAGCGGTTTTTCGAAGCCGAGGCCCTTGAGTTGTCCTTTGAAGATTGTTATTTGAGCGTCCGCTTCTCTGAGGCCTGCCTTTAGATCGGTGACGTTTGCGTTGAGCGGGTCCATCATCTGCAGAAGTTTCCGGGTTGCCTTTTCGACTTCCACAAACCGTTCTTCGTACTTCTTTCTCTCATCTACAACGCTGTCCAAGTTTCCGACTAGGCGTTCCTTCTCCTCGTTGAATTGTTTCATCTCTTTCTCCAGTGTTTCGAGTCGCCCATGCGCTTCGTTCGCACGAGTCTCTTCACGGTGAATCTCAGAGTCAAGCGAGCGAAGCTGTATCCGGATCTGATCGATTCCCGGCCTCAGTGTCTCAAGAGTAGACTGTTGATTGGAGAGACGCGACTCCAGCTCGAGCTTCTCCCGAAGAATAGCTTGGTTCTCCGCGACAACTTGGTCTCGCTCCGTTTCGAGCAGAGAGAGTCCTGTCCTACGTGAGTCGATTCTAAGCTTCGTTCTCTCTTCCTCGATCACTACGAGGCGCCTCTTCATTTCTCCCTGTTTTTCCGCGGTCTCTTCTAGCAGTGCCCGTTCTTTTCTCATAGAGCTTTGAAGACCATCAATTCGTCTTGTAGTCTGCTGGAGGAAGGCTCTTGTTCTCTCGAAACTCTTCTTTAGATCGGGGAACTATGTTGGAGATCTCGAGCGGGGCTCTGTAGTAACCGCTCTCCAAGCCTCCTCCAGGCTCGTAAAGATCTCCGCTTGTCACGACGCATCTTTGTCCTTTGGCTGCAGTTAGAAACGCTGCCCTCTGTGTTGTAGCGAGTATCGTATCGCCGAAGACGAATTGGACGGCGGGCGCGATGGACCTGTCGGACCGTATCACCTTTGAAAGAGGACCAATTATTCCTGGCGCCGGGTTAGCATCGAGATCATCGGTTGGGAGCTCAAGATCGTCTATGGGTACTATCTTGACTCGTCCGAGCTTGGTGCGTTTTAGGCTCTCGATGCACTTGATTGCGACTTCCAGATTTTTCACGACTAGTGCTTTCATCCAGCCCGCGCTGGCTGCTTGAATTGCCTTGCCATATTCTTCTGGAAACTTGACGAGGTCTTCGAGGCGTCCGTAGACGCCTTTCAGCGCACCTTCATCGGCCATCTCCTCGATCTTCTCGATGGCTCTGTCTTCTGCCCCCAGACTGTCGGCTAGGTTCTTTTGTGTGTTGAATTCGACTACTGTGACGCGTGCTCTCTTTGCGATTTCAAGGGCTTCGTCGATCTCTTTTCTTCGCTGGTCTTTGAGTTCGCCATAGTCCTTTGTTTTTTGTTCGATCGTTTCTAGTCGTTTCTCTTCTTCCTTCTGGAGCTTTTCCATTTCGCGGATTCTGCTCTTCAGTTCTTCTGAGAGCTGTGCGAACTCTTGTTGGCGTGCTTCGAGGGTCTGAAGGTGGCTGGCGGTTAGGTCGAGTTTTGTGGAACTGCCTTTGCTTTGGGCGGTTAGGTTTGAGAGTTCTTTGCCGAGACCATCAATCTCGTCTTGAACCTCTCGTAGTTTCTGGTTGTCTTGGTCGAGCGATACTCTCGAGACGGTGAGCTTTTGGCTAATTTTTTCGACCTTGGATGTGGACTCCTCCATTTTGTCTTCGAAGATCTTCTTGTGTGACTGGAGGCTTTTGATCGAGCTTGCCAGTGGTTTGATGGAGGTTTCCATCTCTTCTGCTTGTTTTGTGAAGGCGTCGCGTTGTCTCGTGCGAGTTGCAACTAGGCTCTTCGCCGTTTCTGAGGTTGATTTTGCTTCGACGATTCCCTTGCTGGCTTCGGCTATGCGTCTTTCGAGGTCGAAGAGTTCTTGGTTTCCTTGAGTGACTGTCTTTTCCTCGAAGCGGCGCCTCTCTTCCTCGATCGTTGCTCTTTGCTGTGTTAGGTCTTCTCGTTCACGTCTGACCTTATCTAGCTTGAGCTGTTCTTGGTCGAGGGTCTGTAGCATTTCCTGGTGTCGTGTTTCGAGTGATAGGATCTGCGCGGAGAGGATGCGGGCTTGTTGACTGTTTATCTCGGTCTTGAGAAGGTTAGACCGCAGGAGATCGTTTCTTTCTCTTTCAAGTTGTTCGATTCTCTGTCGGACCTCATCGACTCTTGCCGAGGCGACTTTGAGGTTCAAGTCCGCTTCGGACAACTGGACTCTTGCCTCGGCTTTCTTGGTCTCGAAGGTTCCGATTCCGATTAGGCTTTCCAGAATTTTTCTTCGTTCTTCGGTACTGATCTCCGCGAGCCGTGTGATCGCATGTTGTGAGATGAGGTTGAACCCGGTTACCTGGATGTCGGCCGAACTCATGATGTCCTGTACTTGTTTTCTTGAGAGGCGTCGTCCATTGAGCCGGTAGATTCCCTCTCCGCCCTTCGAGAACTCTCTCGAAATCGTTACGAGATCAGAGTCGACTGGCAGTTTCCGGTCGGTGTTGTCGAACTGGACGGCGACGTACGCGGAGCGTGCTCCCTCGCCCTGTGATTTGTGGACGAGGTCGGATAGGCTTCTCCCTCGCAGTTCTCTAGGGCTGAGTTCGCCTAGCGCGAATTTTAGAGAGTCAAGGATGTTGGACTTGCCGGAACCGTTGGGTCCGGTTATTACGGTGAATCCTGTGCCGAGGTTGATGGAGACCTTTTTGTTGAAGGTCTTGAATCCTCGGATGTCGATTCTCTTGATGAACACCAAGGCTGGGGCCCTGGACTCTCACTCGGAATCGTGGCGTGTTCTCATCGGCCGAATCTTCTGTAGCGCCTCTGGTAGAGTCTGATAGCCCT
>WNGJ01000635.1_pt1 | contig 32677 bp, 23 predicted proteins | sample 5400611 | NCBI WGS metagenome assembly WNGJ01 (sample SAMN13153375, study PRJNA577476) | soil metagenome | isolation source: 40 cm soil or saprolite under Garry oak tree replicate 1 | place: USA:California | collected 2016-06-15
CGGGGCCGTCGCGCACGAGAGCGCGGGTTGGCGGTCCGTGCCAGCCGTGCGAGCCGCTCCGCGGCGGCCAGCCGCTCGGCGGGTGTGCGGGCGAGGTCGCGTGCGAGCTGGTCGCGGCGGGCGGCGCCGAAGGCATCCGTCCCGTGCGCCGGCACGGCCTCGCGCACGAGCGCGGGGGCAGGGGCGCCGAGGTAGGCGCGAATGGCGGCGACGATCACGCGGCTGCGGGATTGGTCGAGCTGTTTGGCCCGCCGATCGAGTTCGGAAAGCACGTCTTTGGGCAGCGTGATGGCGATGCGAGCGTATGCCACGGTTCCTCCGCAGTATTACTGAGTATTACTCAGTATACTATGAATACAGATCTTTCGCTATGCTCAGGAAGTCCCTTGGCTACGCGCGCGCGCCGCGCGTCAACAGCAGGTCCCTTCGCTGCGCTCAGGGCAGGCTCTTCGCTACGCGCGCGTTCCGCGCGCTCCGCTCAGGATGACAGGCTCGCTCTTCTTTGAAATGAAGAAATAGGAGGGAGGAGCGGTTACGGGCCGACCGGCGCTTTGACCTCGTAGATGGGATGAAGCGCCCACAGCGCGCGGACCGACGAATTGCAGCGTCCGTGCTGGCTCGCGCGCTTGACCCCTTGAGTCGTTTTCTGGTGATAGCCATCGAAGAACGCGGCGCCGGTGAAGGTCACCTGGACCGGCGCGTTCAGGTCGCCGTTGGCGCCGAGGTGTGTGGTATCGACCAGGCCGGCGAGCTGGTCGCGCGCCTGGCCGTAGCGGCTGCCGTTTGCGGGCGCGGGGATTTCGACGATGACGCAGGATGCCGGGACGGGCGTGGACTCTTCCTCGGTGATCTCGATGTGCCAGTCGCCGTCAGATTCATGGAGCTTGATGCGCCGCACGTAGGCGGTGACGGAGTAGACGTTCTTTTCGCGGCCGATCCGCTTCGCACATTTGTCCTTGGCGGTGATGGTGCGTGGCGACCAGGTAAGCATCCCGGAGACATCAACGTCTGTGGGTGTCTGGTGGGCGAACGAAGTGTCGATTTTCTCGCTCCAGCGGTAGTGGGGTTCGGTGCAGGTTTGTCCGTGGGCGGTGGTGATCGCTATTGCGGCGAGTGCCGCGACGAGCGCCGGCGTGCGAGGCGTCATGGAGGTGCGCTCCTGAGGTAGACGGCGTGAAAGTGATGATTCGCGGAACTTGCCGTTAGGGGCGGTAGCCTCGCCCCGTTGACAACTCCTCGGCGGCGTCGCTAGACGCCGAAGCTGCATGATGGCCCGAAAGCGAGGCGCGGTGGGTTGATGATCACCTGCCGCGCCTTGTTGTAGTGGCCCGGGCCTGGGCCTGACATCTAGCGCAAAGAGAGATAACCCTTAGGTTCGCCATCTTCCCCAGCTGGACGCTATGTCTCTTCCGTCAGCCCAAGCGCAGCTTGAGCAATGGCGCGCCGTTCGCGCCGTCGTTCTCGCTCGCGACTCGCACGTTTGCAGAGCGTGCGGCGAAACATGCTCCCAGGGCGAAGCCGACGTTCATCATCTGATTCCCCGTGCCGCCGGTGGGGTCGATGACCCTGCCAACCTGATCACACTGTGCGATGGCTGTCACGCTGCGCACCATCCGAACCTTCAAGGTACGCTTGCTCGCCGGATGATCGAGCGCTGGGGATTGAGGCTGGCCAGGGCACTGGATTTCCGGCACGAGTTGGCTGGCGTTGATGAATCGCTCGGCGCGGCGATGCGGCTCCTTGGAGTCACCCATCTCCGCACTCCCCAGCTGGATGTGATCCTTGCGGCCCTTCGAGGCGAGTCACTTCTTCTCGTCAGCGCGACCGGCTCTGGAAAGTCACTCTGTTTTCAGGTGCCAATCCTGTTAAAGCGTGGGTGCGGGTTCGTGATTTCACCGTTGAAGGCGCTCATGAGCCAGCAGATCGCCGACCTTCAGATGAAGAAGGTCCCGGCTACCTTCATCAACGGTGACCTTGGCCCGCAGGAAAAGGAGATCCGGTACCAACTGTTGAGGGATGGCTCCATCAAGTTCCTGTATTGCACGCCGGAGCGCTTCGATCCGAGAATGGTTCGCCAGGCTGAAGTGGACGAGATCATCCGCGCCCGGCCGGCCTACTTAGTGATCGACGAAGCGCACTGCATCGATCGTTGGGGAAACGACTTCCGCCCGAACTACGGCAAGCTGGGCGCAATTCGCCACGCACTTGGCAGCCCACCGGTGTTGGCGTTCACCGCCACGGCTGGAACGAAGGGCCAGCGACGCATCCTGGAATCGCTCGGAATACCAGACGCCCGCGTAGTGGTGACGGGGGTGAACCGGCCGAACATCAAGTTCGTCCGTCTGCCTAACATGAAAGACAAGGTGCGGTATTCGCTAATCACGAACCTCCTCAGGATCATGCCGCATGGTCGTGCCATGTTGTTCGTGCCTACAGTCAACACCGGAAAGCAACTCCAGGACGGCCTTGGGTCGTTGGGGTTGGACCTTCCTTTCTTCCACTCCAAACTCGGTACGGCTAGCGACCGCGACATGCTGCTGGGCCAGTTCACGGGCCGGACCGACCCGCCCGTAAGAGTCATCATCTGTACCAACGCTTTCGGAATGGGACTCGATTTGCCCGACGTTCGACTCGTGGTTCACTGGCAGCATCCAGGGTCACCGGAAGACTACCTTCAGGAATTCGGGCGCGCTGGTCGGGATGGCAAGCCGTCGGTCGCTGTCATGTTCACCGGAGAGAATGACGAAGGATTGCTCAGGTTCATGGCCGAGAAGACATCCGAGACGGCAGGGGTTGACGCGGCGTCCAAGGCGTCGGCGCTCGAAGCCAAGCTCGAAGCCATCAAGGAAATGCGGCGCATTGCGACGTCGAGACGCGTCTGCGTTCGCAACAATATCGTTAAGTACTTTGGGGAAATGCCGTCGCGTCGGCACAGAAGCATCGCCGTACGAATTGCGGAATGGGTGCTCTTACGGTCCGTCCGTCTCCGACGAACCCGATTCTGCTGTGACCGGTGCGATCACGTGAATGTCGACGATGTCGACGCCGTCACTGATTGGGCGGTTGGGGTCTTTGCTCGGGAGCGGTAGGAGGATCGCTACCGTGCGCTAAAGCGCCGGCTCGGCCACTTCACGCCCCCTGAAGGGCGGGCGACCTCAGTTCCTGAGCGTAGTAACGAAGCCGGCAATAGAGATTGAACAACTCCATCTCCTCCACGCTGTTCGGCCGAGTCCGCACTAGCTTCGAGGAGGCGACGACGATGGCCAGGCACTGCGCCCGCGAGAGCGCCACGTTCAGGCGGTTCGGGTTCAGGAGGAATGCCGGGCCACGCGCAGTCTCTTCCAGGGACGAAGCGCACATCGAGAGGATCACGACGCTCGCTTGTTGGCCCTGGAACTTGTCCACCGACGCGATACGGATCTTGGGATCTGCGAGACGCTCTTTCAAGCATCGCACCTGGGCGTTGTACGGCGCCACGATGAGCAAGTTCTTCTCGATATCGAAGGAGTGTTGTGTCCCATCATCCTCGGTCACCATCGAGCGTCGCAACTCGGCCACATACGCCGCGATGCGATCGGCCTCCTCCTCGCTCGACTGCGTGTTCCCCTCGTGGTCGATCTCATCCAGAATGATGCCCGTCCCGCGGGTCATGACTGTCGCGCCGGAGGGGGGTGTGATGTAACGGCGAGCGGTGTTGGGACTCGGCTCAAGCCGCCCGTCGTATGCGGTATCCGAGATGAAGCGGCAGATCTCTGGATGCAGGCGCCAGGTGGTCGGCAGGAGCACGCCGAGGTCGGGCGGGACGGTCGCGTGGCCTTGGAGGAAGTAATGCAGGCAGGACCAGCCGCTCTTGCCTGGGTGCACCGCCTGCGCCGGTTGGGAGAGCTGCATCTGGTCGCCGATCAAAACGATTGTTTTGGCCGCGAGGCCCATGGCGACCGCGTTCGCCAGGCAGACCTGACCCGCTTCATCGATGAAGAGGTAGTCGAGACACTGGTCCAAGTCCTGGCGCGCGAAGGCCCACGCAGTGCCGCCCACGACGACACCGTCGGCGAGGTTACCCAGGATTTCCTTGGACTCGCATTGCGTGATGCGTCTTTCTGAGTCCTCGGCAGCATCTTCTTCCCCACCGGCTTTGTAGATCGCGAGCGGCTTGGCCAGACTGCGCGATGCGTTGATCACCTCGGTCAGGAGATTGTTGATTGCCTTGTGGGAGTTCGACGCCACGCCGACGCGTTTCCCGGCGCTCGCCAGGGCGACGATCACGGCGGCGGCGTTGTACGTCTTGCCTGCCCCGGGGGGACCCTGGATGCAGAGGGTGGTGCGGTCCAGGCGCTGGATGAGTGAAATGAGGTCGTCTGGGAACTTGGCGGGGTCCGGCAGCAAAGCTCCTCCTGTTGCACCGGTGAGTCGAGGCGCCCGGCGATGCAGCAGATCCTTCACAGCCTGGTATTTCTCGCCGTCCGACCAACGCTCGGCGAAGCGTTGAACCGCTTCCTGGAGGGTATCGGAGTTCAGATACTCGTTCGGGATGATGTGACAAAGGTCTGGGATTGAGCGCTTCGGTCCGAACTTGATTTGGAGCAGCCCGCGGTCGAGGTCGATCGTCTTGATCGCATGCTTCTCCGGTTCAATGCCAAACAGCAGGTACACAGGATCGCCCGCCTCGAGCTTCGTATCCTGGTCGGGATCGAAGGCGAACTCGACAACTTTGGACCGCTTGTCCGGAACAGCGGGCGTAGCTGTGCGTGTGACATTCGCGAGGCAAGCGGCGTCATCGTACAGATCTTCCGGCGGCGATTCGAGGCGCTCAAAGAAACGCCACCACATCGGCTTGTCCTCCCGCCGATGGTAGCCCAAGAGCCAGGCCACGAGTCGCGTGGCGTCGTCCTCGGCGCCTGCGAGGATCTGCTCGGCGAGCGCATCTTCGGGCCGCGGCTCGGCGGACTCCTCGGCTTCGGGAGCGGGTTGAGGGATGTAGGCGATGCCGGCTTCGTGCTGTCGCTGCCGTAGCCAAGTCGCTAGGCGCCAGGTGAATTCGCAGTCTTCGCGATTGTACTCGCGGATGCTATTGAGCGTGGGCGACTGACGCCAGTCGGGCGACTCGCCGCTCGCCAGCCAGTTGTTGTATTCGACGGTTGAGCTCGCCGCGTTGGTCACGAGCGCGGTGCGGGTGGGTGCGAAGAGGATCTCGATGTCCTTGAGCGAGTAACCCGCCGTGCCGATCGCGACGCCGTTGCGCGTGACCGCGTACAGATCCACGAAGACATCGCCGCGCAGCAGGTCGTCCACCGCGTTTTCGCGCGTCGCGTACTTGCCCATGAGGCGCTCGAGCGCGGCCACTTCGTAGTTGGCGTAGTGGTAGACGTGCATGTCGGGATGCTGCCGCAGCCGCTCATGGATCCAGTCGACCGTGCGCTCGAACGCCGCTTCTTCCTGCTCCGCGTTGTGCGCCCACTCGTCCTTGAAGAGGGGATTGCCGTTGTCGACGGTGACCGCGCCCCAGAGGTATTCGAGGCCGCCGTCGGCGAGTGGGCTGCCTTCGAGGTCAAAGAAGACGTCGCCCGGGGAAGCGGGCGGGAGGGTAGCGAGACCGATGCGCTTGCCCGGTTCGTGGGGCAGCGTCTCGAACATGGGCTTCAACTTGCCGCGCGACGCGATCTGGAGCCGAGCCTGCCGGCGCAGGCGGGCGAGGACGTCGTCCGAGAGTTTTTCGACGCGATCGGTCGAGGCTACCAGGGCGGCGCATGTGACAATCCCTTTGGCGCGCAGCCGTTTGATCTGGCTGCGTGTCATCCGGGCGACGAGCCGCAGGTCGTCGCGCTTCGCGAGGATTTCTTGTGCGGCAGTTTCCCACCGGCCCCAGCTCCGTTCGAGCGCGGGGTCAGGCTGTGCGGCTCGGTCGAAGGCTTCCTGGAACTCCAGGAAGGTATCCCGTAGGTGGCGATAGAAGTAAAAGAAGCGCTCGGTGTCGAACCAGCGTTCTTCGCCGGTGCCGAGGACGAAGCCGAGCTGGGGCGGGCGGGCGTCCTGGATGGTTTCGAGGTACTGCGCGTAGGCGCAGAGCTGGATCAGGAAGTAGGGCTTAGCCGAGCGGGCGAGCTTCGAGTCGAGCGGCCGGTAGGACCAGGGGCCGAGGCGACTCGGCGTGTCAGTCCGGAGCAGGAAGTCAGGGTAGCCGTGCCAGGCGCCGTCGTCGAGGCGGCCTTGGTAGATGAGCTGTCTGCCGAGCCGTACAGCCGCCAGTGTTTCTGAAGTCGCTTCTTCGCGATCAATCCGAACGGCCGGTCCGTGCAAGCCCTCGAGCTTTGCGAGGATGGATTCCTCGTGCTCCGCTCCCTTCTCCCTGTATAGCTGGCGCTCGAGATCCTCGTCGGGACGGGGGAAACTTGCATCCTGCTGCCCGCGCTCGGCGTACGCGCGTTCCATCCACGCGTCGAACTCGCCTTCGAGAAAGGTGATCAGGTCGGAGGGGGAGAACTGGAGCGAGTGGTTGGGCTGGAGACGCATCGCCTCTTATATCAGCCTTTTAGAAATCAGAGGGATGCCTCTCTCAGTACCGCCGTCCAAGAGAAGGTGAGATGTATATCCGGCTGCGGATCCAACAATCGCGCCGTACGCGACGTAGATCCCGAATTCCCGCACCCAAAGCGAGAATTGATCGAGATGATTGGGTGGGAGCGCAAGGCGGGTGGCCCTTAGCTCGGCCGCTCGCTCCAGCATGTCCACCTTGAGAGCAATAGCGCCTTGTACTCCCGTCGCGATTACTGCCGCGCCGGCGGCGACGCTGTGGCATTCGGACCGGTGCCAGCTGTGGATTGGTGGTTCGAGAACATCGGGGGCCTTGCCTCCCGCGTACCCTGCAAACAGGCCTGCGATTGTTGCAGCGAGTCTTCCATCGTTCGGCAATTCAGTGGTCGCAATTAACGAAGCGGCGCCGCCCGCGACTACCCCCATTCGTCCGTGTGTCCGGCCGTCTGGCATACTACAGCACCTTCTTGAGCTGGTGAAGAAACGCGACGACGTTTCCGCCGGTAAATCCGGTGGTGTTCAGTCCGCGCTCATTCCATAGGTCGATAATACGTTGTTCGAGGGCATTTGGGGGACGACCACCTCCGAACCCCGAGGAGCATCCCGGTGTAGCGAGCGCGAGATCGGCCCCGCCTTCCTGGATCCGCACCTGGACGCAAACCGCGACGCCGTCGCGACGGCGCCCGTTCACGTTTTGATTGATCCAGCTTTCGTCTGCTTCCTGAATCGTTTGCGTTAACGATCCGATTGAGATAGTGATCACAGAATTCTCCCCTCCTGATGTCCCAATAATCGGGAGAGGGTGTGACATCTCATACTTGCGCAATCGACGCAGGGGGTTGGGAAGCCCTTTTACGGGTATTTGCGACATCCTCAGCAAATGATCAGACTAAGGGTCAGCACACAAAGTGGGGGCGGAATGGCTGATAGCCGCTGTCAGGTGGAGTGCGAAGATTGGGTTCGGCGTAACTGGTTGCCTGAGAAGTTCGGGCAGGGCTTTTATCGCGAACGAATGCCGTTGAGGTCCGGTGGGGTTTTCGACTTCGACGCAGTCTCTTTGGACAAGACGATCGTGGCTAGTATCTCGACGAGTGGCGCCCGGACGGCAACAGGGAAAAATGCAGTGGGCAAGATGCAGAAGCTCAGAGCGGATATGCTGTTCTTGTTGCTCTCTGAGGCACCACGCAAGATTCTCGTTCTCTGTGAGAATGACATGTACGAGTTGTGCCTGCGGGAGCGAAGTAGCGGGCGCGCTCCGCAAGAAATCGAGTTCTTTTGTGCGACCCTCCCGGACGATCTCGCCCTGCGTTTGCGAGCGGCTCGGAAATTGAGTAGCGAGGAGGTTTCTCCTCGCTCCGGAATCCCCGACCAAGATCGGGGCTCTTGATGGACCGAAGTCACTTAATCCCAATCGATTACGTACCGCCCCCGTCTTGACAGGGGGGCGGGAATCATCTAGAATGTTGTTTACTCATCCCCGAAGCAGGCGCAAGCCTGTTAGGGTCCCTCCGGGTTACGATCCGGGGGGTTTTTACTTATGGGAGCTAGGATGGCTAACCGCGTTTGCTTCCTGGTCGACGGGTTCAACGTCTATCACTCAATTATCGAAGCGTTAAAGGCTCAGCCAAAGGATTCGATGAAGTGGCTGGATTTTCAGACGTTCTGCGCCTCCTTTCTGCCGCTGATAAGCAATGACGCAATCCTCGAGAAGGTCTTCTACTTCTCCGCTTCGGCGGACTTCCGGCCCCTGAAAGCTGCCCGACACGCGGTACTTGTCGCGGCTCTGCGCGCGACAGGCGTGGAGGTGCAGCTTGGTCGATTCAAAGAGAAGGATGTCTGGTGCGCCAACTGCAAGACAAGCTTCAAGCGCCATGAAGAAAAGGAGACAGACGTTGCAGTAGCGGTGAAGCTCTTGGAGCTTCTTGCTCTGGACGCATGCGATACAGTTGTGCTTGTGACTGGCGATACAGATTTAGCGCCGGCGATTCGCACGGCGAAGGCACTCTATGCTAATAAGCGAATCTGGGTCGTCTTTCCGTACGGGCGACACAACACCGAACTCAAAGTCCTCGCTCACGGCGCGATCAAAGTCAAAGCGAAGCGGTACGTAGCGCATCAATTGCCGAATCCCTTCAAGGCTGCCGATGGAACGCTGATTTGGAAGCCGACTGGTTGGTAAAACGCAGTAGGGTCGCAGGCGCTTCCGACCCGGGTGTCACAACACGCCTACATCACCCACCTTTGCGTTGATGGCATCGGTGACCTCTCGCGGGTCGTGCACAATGGCATAACCCCAACGTCCAAAGCTGCCTTCCGCGTTCACCGCATTCACCCACCGCTGCGCGGCTTCAGCCTTCACTGCTTCGAGTGGATCGGGTCTCCCTTTGACTTCCAAGATCATTGTGTAGAGAGGCTCGTCACTCAGTCGAACTAGGAAGTCTGGCAAGTAATCGTGCATCTGCCCATTGTGCAGGTAGGGAATTGCAAATCCCAGACTGGCGTTCTTGATGAATGCCTTCACATGAGGATTCTTGTCCAGCTTGGCGGAAGCCGACTGCTCCCAGCGGTTGGTATCGGCGACAACAAAGTTGATGTGGCTTCTGACAACCTCCCAGCACGGTCTGCTGGTCCAAAAATCCACATCACCTGACGTGCCGGCACGTCGGTTACGCTCGTACTCAGGGACCTCAGGCGCCTCACCCGCGCTCCCGTCGGGTTCAATCGCTTCGATCAGTCGCTCAATTACCCATCCGTAGTACGGTGACAGGAACAGGTCGAGTCTGTCCGCAGGGGGAATGACATTGACCTTCTCATCCACGTACCGCGTCACGATAGGGAGGACTTGCGGAAATAGGACGCCCGCGGCAATCGCTGCACGTCCATGATCCACAAAGTCCCGCGTGAGATCCGTTGCCATTTCAAATGCCAGCTGCTGAATTCGGCGACCTGCCCGGTAGGGCGCGAGGTTCACTTCTCGCGTACGGCCCGGGAGCAATAACGACATTCGTCCCTTGTTATTCGGGAGAGCAGCCGCCAACTCCACTTCGGGCGGGATGTTGAGCGGGTCGAGGACGATGGGCGCCACCCGATCCCAATTCACCGCCACACGGCTTTTCACCTGCCGTCGATATCCGTCGACCCGAGGGAACCGAACCTCATACTGCGCCTTCGTGGGCACTGCGTAGATATGAGTTCGCTCGACGGGTGGGGTTGGGCCGCCTCCAGACGCCGCCTTGAAGGGAATCACTTCGAACGGGACGCCGAGAACCTGAGCTACTTCTTCCGTAAATCTCCCCTTCTCGTCCTCCACATAGTGCCGCCGTCGGAGTCCTCGGCCAACGACTTGTTCGCATAGAAGCTGGGACATAAAGGGCCGCAGACCGACGATATGGGTGACATTGCTGGCGTCCCATCCCTCGGTGAGCATCGCGACGCTCACAATGCACCGCACATCGCGCCCAGGCGGCAGTAACGGACGTTCGAGCCTCTTGGCGAGCTCCTCAAAGCCGTCAGGGTAGAGGGCGCGGCCTTGAGAATCGTGCGGCCAATCGGTTTTGCCGATCGTATCGAGTGTGTATCGCATCCAGCGCTCTTCATCCGCTTTGGAACCCCCACCTTCGCCCGTCCCGCCATCAGTGTCATGGACGACTTTCGTGTCGACGCGAATCGTATTGACCTGTCCGTCGCGGTTGCGAAACTCCTCGAGACCTGATGAGGGAATGCCCGTGGGCTTCTTGTCGTCCGCCAGCCATTCGTGGACCACCTTGGCGATGGCAGTGTTCTTGCAGACGATAATGAAGACCGGTGGGCGACCGTTCGGATCCTGTGCGCGCTCGCGAGCGAATTCCTCGCGCCATTGGCCGGCGAGAATGGCGATTGGTGAATGGGCGTACTTAAGAATCGCTTCTGGCTTGGGCGACCCCCGTGTGCCACCACGTTCGGCAGGCGTCAGCTTCTTCGTGACAATCCAATCCCAAATGTTGAAGTAGTCTGGCCGATCCTGTCCTCCCTCGTCTCGAATCGCGAGCTGCGGGATCTTCACCAAGCCCGATTCAATCGCGTCAATCAGTCCAAATTCGCTGACCACCCAAGGAAAGGGTCGGCCGGTTTGCCGGCCAACGCGGCCGAGGTAGTAGGGAGTGGCGGAGAGGTCGAGACAGAAGTTGATGCCGCGGAGCTTGTGAACACGGTCCAGTCCTTCCACCCACACAGTCGCTTCCTGGAAGAACTCGTCCTCTTCATCGCCCTCAAAGAGGCCTTCATCGCCGCCCTCGTCGCGGCGAATGCGGTAGGCGTGGTGGGCCTCGTCGTTCATTATGAGAATATTCTGCTTGGCACCAACGTCACGTCCGATGATACGTTCCACGAGTGCGGTATCGCTCTCGACATAGCGTTCACGCTCAACCGTTACGCGGAGGAGCGCACCTGCTTCGTCACGCTCCTCCTTCAGGACCTTAAGCGAACCGCCTGCCTGCAATGCCTCAAACGCCGCGGCAGTCATATAGCGCGTGCCACGCGCGGTGGTCGTCTTCGTGGCTATGTGTATGGTCTCTTGCGTCGCGACTCTCACGCCAGCTTTTACAACCCGCGCGCTGACGCCGCCGGCATCCATTTGGTGGGGTTCAAAGAGATGCCAGTTGTGTACTAGGACCTTGCCGCGAGCGAGGTCCGGGAGCAGGTGGGGCGGAACGAGGTCGCGCGTACGGTAGATGGAAGCGTCGCCGACGGCCGGATCAAGTTCGCGTAGCCGATCCTTGATTGTGATGTTTGGGCAAACCACCAGGACGAAGTCGGAGAACTGTTTATTGGTCCGATCTTGGACCTTATTGAGGATGCTCCATGCGGCTACCATCGCCATGACGGTGGTCTTGCCCGCGCCGGTAGCCATTTTGCAAGCATAGCGAGCGAACTCACCCGTCTCTTCTCGCGGTACATCAATACCCTGTAGGAAGTCCGGCCGAGCCTCGCTCAGAAAAATGATCGTTTCCGCGGCTTCGAGCTGGGCGAAGAAGAGGCGCTGCTTACGTCCCTCGCGCCGCCACCACGCGACGAGTTCTTGCGTCACCCGACTTGCGCCCGGCCGCCCCTCCGCTTGCCACTTTTCGACCCGTTCACGAATCACGTTGACGAGCACCAGCTCATAAGCACGCTCGTAGTCCTTGGCGGGCTTTAGCGTGTGATCGCCCTGGAGAGGCCACGCTTCTCGCTGGTCGCGAGGCTGGAAGACGAGCGCGCGTCGCCGACCCGCCCGTCTTTCCGGCGGATGCCCAGGCCGAAGGTACCAGTGTTCCTCCGGGCGCTCGAACGGCGAGCTGATAATCGGAGTTTCGACCTGGAAGGACATGGCTACACAGGCAGCGGCTTCACAACGAGTAGTTCGTTGCCACGGTCGTCGATTACCTTGACGGCAATTTGTTTTTGCTCCCCGGCCTCAAAGGGTTCCGATGTCGTGCCGGCGAGGTGCTTCCAGACCGATTCGTCGAATTCTGCCTTGAGTGCCCGCTTCAGATTATCCCAGGCACTAGTGCGCGGGAAGAACGCCTGCGATACGCGAAAGCAGCGGTTGGCGTCGTAGTCGGTATCGAGAAACCAGGCAGGGACGTCGTCGCCCGTCTTGTGGATCGCCTCCATCGTGGCCGGATCGAACACGTCGAGGCCGAGGAGGCTTACCTGGTAGCGCTGAACTTCGCCGCGAGGGGTAACTGCCTTTTCGATTCTAATGTCTGGCAGTCCGCATACGGAGAACACCTCACTCGAACGCATCGTCTTGAGCAGGTCGCCCATGACCAAATCAGGTGTTGCCTGTACATATGTCGCCGGAATTCCCGCGGCAGCTTCGCATTGTTCCACGAACTGCCGAGCGTTGGACTCGATTGCGAAGCCGATGGCGTATAGATGCGCGTAGCTCTTTGCGGCGGCTTCCTTGGCGGCGGTGAAGACGAGCTTTTCGCTGATGCTGCCGTGTTCTGGTCCAAAGATGATCGCGACGGGTCTTCCCTCGACATTCGCTTCAGCCGAGAGCACGAGGGTCTTGGCGGGTCGGCGGGCGTTCTCCAACCGGACGGCCCGATTGCCGGGAAGATGGAGGTCCGGGCTACGGCGAAGGACCTCGACCATACGCTCGATGAAATCCCCATAACCTTCAGTCGCGCCTGAGTCCTCGGTTCCGTCGCCTTCGTAGTCCACAGGGGTTGGTATCGTTGCTTCCACGGTGAAAGGCCCGCTAACACGCGTGATGGACGGAATAACGTCTGGTCGATCAACTAACACTTCTTGCTCGGGAGGTTCGCCGTTGGCAATCGACTTTAGCGTGACGTGTGGTACGATGCCACCTACCTCCTCACCCCTGGAGTTTTGCTTACGTGTGTATGCGAACCCAGCGGCAGGGCCTCTGCTCTCGTCCTGAAGTTTGAAGTAATCATAGGTAGCAGTCAGTAACCGCTGACGTGCTAGGGCAAGCGGAACCCGGCTCGTGTCAATAGTGATCCATCTACGACCCCATTGTTCTGCAACGTGGGCAGTTGTGCCTGAACCGCAGGTGGGGTCAAGCACCAGATCGCCGGGATCAGTGGTCATCAGAACGCAACGTTCGGGTACCTTAGAATTTGTTTGAACAACGTAGTAGCGCGGTTCGGCAAATCCTCCTGTCACTGTATCATCCCAGAGGTTCGTTAGTCGGAACCACGGAAAGTCAGACGCGAATCTCCTGTAGGCCAGGGTGTCGCCGTAGGCCTCGAGGCGGCCTGAGGCCGCGAGTCGTTGAAGACCGTCTCGAGAGGTCTTCCAACCCCCACGACCGGGCGAATACTCTCGACCGTCGTGGGCAAAAGGTTTCGCTGCTTCTTCGGTGCGGGAGGTGGAAGTTAAGTTGTCTCGTCTGTAGACCGCCGCATGTTGGGGCAAGGCGGCCCAGTCCCGACGTTCATCGGGCGTCATCCGGCGGTGTACGCCGTCGGGAAGGCGCACGTAGTCATAGTTCACCCACCCCTCTCCCTGCCTTTGGTTATAGAGCTGTCTGTATTTGACCGCGCTTAGATCTTTGGCGTACCAAAGCAGAAAGTCGGTAGTTGCAGGAATGACATCGGTACCGATTGCCGGACTTCCAGCTCCGGTCGTTTTCTTAAAGGTTACTACGCCACAGAAGTTGTTGGCGTCGAAAACCTCATCGAGAACTTCGCGAACATGATGAACATTCTCGTCTGAGATTTGAAGAAAGAGTGACCCGCTTTCAGTGAGAAGTTCGCGACAAATCTTCAGGCGATCTCTGAGATACGTCAGATAGCTGTGCAGATTCAGTTCCCACGTATCACGATACGCTTGAACCATTTCTGGCTCACGCGTGAGGTCCTGATCATCATTGTGCGCGACGTCACGCTTTCGTACGAATGGTTGAAAGTTGCTTCCGAATTTCACGCCATACGGCGGGTCCATGTAGATCATCTGGACCTGGCCACTTAAGTGCTCGTATTGGAGTAGCGAATTCATGACGACCAATGAGTCACCTAGAATCATCCGGTTAACCCATTTGTCCTGGTATTCGTATGCCTTCAGGATCTGATCAGTTATCGGTCGCTGAACGTCGCCGAATAAATCCAGCCCCATCTGTTTGTCTCGACGATGTGATTTCAGGGACTCAATAATCTCCTTCGTCGAGAGCCGCTCGTGTACGAACAGCGGCAGCGTCGGGACCTCGAATGACAGCCGCTCGGCCTTGCCTGCCCAATTGAGGAATGGCTTCGAGATCGCTTTCAGCTCGGCGGCTGAAGTCTTGGCCTGATCGAGCGTGCTGGCCTCCAGAATCTCTGAGATCAACAGCTCCCCGCGTTCTCGAGCAGGGTTTTGGCCGTCCCAGTCGAGAGCGGGGGAGAGTGAGCTGTCGTAGCGATAGGCCTTGGGCGGTTTCTTCTTCTTAAACTGAGACTGGACGCCGACATCCGGCCGCGCCGCGCTTTCGGCGGTGGGGTGTTGGTAGTTTTCGGTGCGCGCGACGGTTGGATTTGCGTTTTTCTTTCTGCGAGCCATTCACACCTCAGCTGAGCACAGGAGACTGCTGCAACCATCTATTGTGTCGGCCGCTCGTCGGAGCGGCTAGGGCGATTTTGCGGCATCGAGGGCCGCGATTGCGGCACCTATTGCCTCGCTGACACTCGACCGCAGGTGTGACAGTCGTTCTTACCGGTGCAGTGTCCCACCCATAGCTTAAGCTGCTCGATTCCTGTACTGGCGGGGCGCGGTGCCGTCCTCTTTCGCTTGGCTTTCATACTCCGAAACCGAACGCCGCCAGGCGCTCGACGTGCTCGCCATGTTCCGCGAGCGCGATACCCGCGATGAGCTCGGCATTGGCGTCATCCGCGATGCGTTTGCGGACCTCTTTTTCCCCGGCACCAGCACCATCCAGACCCGGGCACGCTACTTCCTCTTTATCCCCTGGATCTACCAACGCCTCGAACATAAGCGCGTCCGCTCCGTCGAAATAGCCGAGCGCGCGCGCCGGGAAGAAGTGGCCCTGATTGAAGGTCTTTGCGATTCCGGTGAGAAAGACGGCGTTATCGGCATTGAAGCCCGCAAGAACCTAAGGCGCCTGCCGAGCAGCGTGTACTGGCAAGGGCTCAGCCAATGGGGTCTTCGCCTGTTCCTGGGTTCGATTGATCAGTACCATCGCTCGCTCGATCGCTTCTATCTCAGCGGCGCCCGTGTGGTCAAGAATGACGACGGCGAGCCGATCGACGGTTTCGTTCGGCGGAACTGGCACGCCGCCATTCCGGAACGCCCTGAGAGCTTCCCCGACGGCGCCACCATGAAGCTGAGCAAGGAGGAAGCGGACTACCTGCGCGAACGGGTCCTTACCGAAGCGCCGGAGTCGTTTCTTGCGTTCCTCCTGAACGACGCCAAACCGGCGGAGCCCTCATCCTTTCCCTGGATGCATCCGCAGCATGGCAGTTTGTCCCGGCGCATTCAAGAGCAACTGCTGCACGCAAGAAACTTCTCGGAAACGCTTCATGGCGCCGCGCTGCTTTACAACTTCCTTCTGGCAAAGCAAAGGAAGGCGAAGAAGCTATCGCAGGAATACGAGAACGATCTGCACGATTGGTCCGGCGTAATTGCCGCATCCGAGCGTCGGCTCTCCGCGTGGGATCGCTCTCGGTTTTGGGAGATTGCGATCGATGATGGGCGAGCTCGCGTGCGTAATGCGACCAGGCAATTCGTGGATACCTGGATCGACTTCGTGCTGGCGGGGTGCGCCCCTACCGCGACCTCGAACAAGAAGGCCTGCACGCTCATTCAGGCACGCGAACGAACGCTCAAGCGCGTACAGTCGCGCTTCGATAACCCACGTGCATTAGAGCTCTGGGGTGGTGCGGCCGGAACAAACCAGTTGGACTATCGCTGGGACCAGGTGCAAATCATCGTCGCCGACATTCAAACCGGTGCGCGCGAGCCCAGCCGTGCTTGAGCCGCAAGACCGGCAACTGTTACTGGAATCACTTCGGCCGCCCGAGGGCTACGAACTCGACCATGCCCTCGCGACGACCTTCTCGCTGGATCTGCTCGCGCTGCTTGTCGCGCCGCTCGCATTCTCGCTGTTCGAATGGCAGGAACAGGATGGCGAGCCGGCTCCTGACCGGATGGCATGGCTGGAGGCGATTCGCCGCTACGCCGATCGACTGACCGTCTTTTGTCAGGCCGGCCAGATCGCGGTGCCTAGACGCGATCAGCTGCTGTACGCGTATCTCGAGAAATCGGTATTCGAAGTCACGGTGCCACGGCCATCGGGCGTTTTTCATCCGAAGGTCTGGATCCTTCGCTTCACCGGCAACGATCAACCTGTCCGCTACCGGGTGTTGTGCTTGAGCCGCAATCTGACGTTCGACCGCTCGTGGGACACGCTTCTATCACTTGACGGTGAACTCCTAGATCGCGACAAGGGCATCGCCGCGACGCGAGGCCTGAGTGACTTCGTCGGCACGCTGCCAAAGCTCACGCGCTTCCCGATGCCGGCCCCGGCCAAAGCGAAGGTTGCGGAGATCGGAGAAGAAGTGCGGCGGGTTCGCTTTGCTCCGCCCCCCGGTTTCGACGAGGTGTCATTCTGCCCGATCGGCCTCTCGTCCAAACGTGACTGGCCGTTCAAGGGACGGATCGAGCGTATGCTCGTTGTCTCACCGTTTGTTAAGGAGAGTGCGCTTCGGGAGCTCGCGGCGAAAGGAGAAAAGCACATTCTAGTTTCGCGCTTGGAGGAGTTGCAGGTGCTGCCGCCAAGGGCATTCAAGGCTTTCAAGTGCATCTATACCTTGGACGCCGACACCGACGAGACGTCCGACGATCAGAATCCAAATGACATCAATGGCGTCCCCACAACCGGATTACACGCAAAGCTCTATGTCGCGGACGACGGGTGGAACAGCCGCGTATGGACCGGCTCAGCCAACGCCACCAACGCCGCATTCGGCCAGAATGTCGAAATGTTGGTCGAGCTCGTCGGCAAGAAGAGCGCTTGCGGAATCGACGCAATGCTGGCGACCGGTGACAAGGAATTAGGGTTTCTCAACCTATTGCAGCCCTTCGAGCCGGCAGAGCCGATCCCCGTCGACGCCACGGGGCAAGTCCTGGAAGACCTTCTCGAGGAGGCACGGTGCCGAATTGTCGATCTATGTCTCCGCGCCGCCGTAACCACGTCTGGTACGACGTTTAGTACGTCGCTGCAGTCGAAAGGCACTAAGAAAAAGCCTCTACCTCAGGACGTATCCGCGCGCACCTGGCCCATCACGCTCGCCGATGAATCGTCGCAGAAGGAGTTGGATTTTGGCGCCGGTACGGTAGTGACGTTCGACGAGATGTCGTTCGAAGCACTGACAGCCTTCTTTGCGTTTGAAGTGACCGCTCGCCAGGGCAAGGCGAGCCTGAGCCGGCGTTTTGTTCTGAATCTGCCGCTGGACGGCGCGCCGCAGGATCGCAAAGAGCGAATCCTTCGATACCTGTTGCGTGATCGCGGGCAGGTGCTGCGGTTCTTACTCTATCTGCTCGCTGATCAGGATCAGCTCTCGAGCGTACCGGGTAACTCGGCCGACCTCGTCGCTGATGACGCGGCCGCACGCGGCGCCTTCGATTCGCCCGCATTGTTCGAACAGCTCGTCAGAGCACTGGAGCGAGATCCTCGACGACTCGACGAAGTGAACCGTGTCGTTAGCGACCTTCGCGCATCGCCGGACGGTGAAACGCTGCTTCCCGACGGTTTCAATTCCGTGTGGGAGCCCCTTTGGGCTGCTCGGCAGGAGTTGGCCCGGTGACTCAGGAAGTCATCCGTCCGGATCCAGCGCGCATTTTGGAAGGGCTCAAGAAATTCCAACGTGACACGGTCGAGTACGTGTTTCAGCGTATGTACCTCGACCCCAAGCCAACTCATCGCTTTCTGATCGCCGATGAAGTGGGTCTCGGCAAGACCATGGTCGCCCGCGGGTTGATCGCGAAGGTCTTGGATCATCTGTGGGACGACGTGCCCCGTATTGACATCGTCTATATCTGCTCCAACAACGACATCGCTCGGCAGAATGTCCGCAAGCTCAACGTCACGAATAGGGAAGATGCCGCGATCGCGTCGCGTATCACGATGTTGCCGATGGAAGTCGCTGATCTGGGAAACAGTCACGTCAACCTAGTGTCTTTCACGCCGGCGACTTCCTTGGACTTGAAGTCAAATCTCGGCAAAGCCGAGGAACGCGCACTGCTGTACTGGATGCTCAAGAAGGAGTGGCAGTTGAGTGGCGCAGGTCCGAAGAATCTCCTCCAGGGTTACTCAGGGCTTGAACGCTTTCGGGAGTTGCTGGATTGGTTCGATCGGGAATCCATAGATGAGACATTGCAGAAGGCGTTTCACGCGGCTTTGGGCAATGCGCCTGACATCAGGGAGCGGTTCGCCAAGGCCTGCGATGTGTTTGGATTCTCTCGAAAGCACATTCCCGACGAGGATCGAGACGTCCAGCGTGAGATTGTCGGGGAACTACGCGGGGTTCTTGCGAAGACTTGTATTCGAGCGCTCGAACCTGATCTCATCATCCTCGACGAATTTCAGCGTTTCAAGCATTTGCTTGAAGGTCAGAGCGACGCTGGATTATTGGCGCGCAGCCTCTTCGACTATTCCGACGACGTTTCCAAAGCCCGAGTCGTGCTTCTCTCGGCTACTCCGTACAAGATGTACACGCTCACCGACGAAGCGGGTGAAGAAGACCACTACGCAGACTTCATCCGGACCGCTGGATTCCTTCTTAATGACCAACTGACAACACAACAATTGGACGACATTCTCGGCACCTATCGGCGTGAGTTGTTCCGGTCGGGCGAGAACGGAACGGATCGCCTAGTTGCCCTTAAGAACGAGTTGGAGACGCGCCTGCGTGGTGTGATGGTGCGTACCGAGCGACTGGCCGCTTCCGAAGATCGCGATGGTATGCTCATTGAGGTACCTCGCCGCGCCGATCGGTTCGAAAAGAGTGATCCGCTCGCCTACCGCGCGCTGCAGCAAGTCGCCACGGCTATCGAGCAGGGCGACACGCTCGAGTATTGGAAAGCCGCTCCGTACGTTCTGAATTTCATGGACGAATACGAGCTCAAGAGCGGACTCAAGAAGGCAGTGGAGGAAGGTCACCACAAGACAGAGCTCGAGGACGCTCTCACCCTTGCCGAGCGCCTTCTACTCTCCTGGAAAGACGTGGAGGCATATGCTCAGGTCGATCCGGGCAACGCGCGAATGCGGTGGCTGTTCGACGACGTAATCAACCGGGAAGCCTGGAAGGTTGCTTGGGTGCCGCCCTCGCTTCCGTATTACAAGCTCGATCCGCCTTTCAAGAATCCGTCGCTTGTTGGCTTCACAAAGAAGCTCGTTTTCTCGTCATGGCGAGTCGTTCCGAAGACGATTGCGGCGTTGGTCAGCTACGAGGCAGAGCGGCGGATGATGCAATCCGGCCCCTCGGCCGAGAAGGCTGAGAATACAGTAGAAGCGCGAAAGAAACGTCGTGGGTTGCTGCAGTTCACCAGGACCGACGGCCGGCTCACAGGAATGCCGGTTCTAGGCCTTCTCTATCCCAGCGTTGTCCTCGCCCGAGACTACGATCCGTTAAAGGTGGTCGGCGACCTCGGAGTACTCGGCGCGCCCGATGCCGCGGCCGTTGTGGAGGAGGTTCGCCGACGTCTGGCGCCCAGAGTCGCTAAGCTAACCGCCAAAGCCAAGACCCAAGGTCCTGAGGACGAAGCCTGGTATTGGGCTGCTCTTATGATGCTCGATAACGACGGGGCACCCGATGCGGCGCGCGATTGGCGGTCCGATCCAGACCTTGCCGACGAGTGGGCCGGCGAGTCGGAGAACGAGGACGATGAGGGTGTCGGAGCGCTGTGGCGAGAGCACGTTTCCGAATTCAAGAATGTGGGTCTGCGTCTAATGGGGAAGCCACCCGCGGATCTGGCCGTCGTCCTGGCACGAATGGCGGTCGCTGGGCCGGCCGTCGCTGCGCTGCGCGCGTTGGGCCGTGTGTGCGGGAGCGCAGCCGCAATCGAGGACCTTGGCGTGCGCAAAGCGGCAGGGAGAATCGCTTGGGGCTTCCGAGCCTTCTTCAATATTCCCGAAGTGATGGCGCTCATTCGTGGGATGAACGCACCGGAGCCCTATTGGCAGCGCGTGCTCGAGTACTGTGTGGCTGGTTGTTTGCAGGCGACGCTTGATGAATATGCCCACATCCTACATGAGTCGCAGGGATTGGTTGGTAAACCCGTTCCTGAGATCGCGGCAACGCTGTCCGAGATCATGCGGCAAGCAATTTCCCTGCGGACGGCAGCGCTCGTCGTGGAAGAGATCGACGTGTCCAAAGGAAATGGCGGAATCACGTTCGTTCCGCATCGGATGCGCGCGCGATTTGCCGCACGGTTGAGCGAGGATGAGACCGAGGCGCGGGGAAGACCCACCCGCGCAGATCAGGTCCGGACTGCGTTCAATTCGCCGTTCTGGCCTTTGGTTCTGGCGACTACGTCCGTCGGGCAGGAAGGTCTCGACTTTCATCAGTACTGTCACGCTGTCGTGCATTGGAATCTGCCTACGAATCCGGTCGACCTCGAGCAGCGCGAAGGCCGCGTTCACCGCTACAAGGGCCATGCAGTGAGGAAGAACGTTGCCGCGAAACATTCTGATACCAAGCTCACCGACAACGATCCCTGGAATTCGCTCTTCGCGGCCGCCGCGAAAGGAAATGGTGCCAACGAGTCTGGTCTGGTTCCCTACTGGGTCTATGCGACTCCTGGCGGGGCGCGAATTGAGCGTCATGTTCCGTCGTTTCCGCTGAGTCGCGAAGTGGGGCAGATGAACGCGCTGCGGAAGTCGTTGGCAGTCTATCGGATGGTATTTGGGCAGCCAAGGCAGGAGGATTTGGTCACATACCTGTTGGGACGGCTACGTGACGACGAGGTTTCCGCCACTCTGCAAAGTTTACGGGTAGATCTCAGTCCGCCAAGTCGCCAGAAACGGTAGATCCGAACGGTCGGCGTCACGGACCGTTCGATGTCCGTGCCGCTCGGTTCCCAAGCGGCTCGTGATTGCCTGTGGATATGAGAGCGCTTCTAGGATGGCATGCTCGCGCTTTCCGAAATGCTCAGTAATTTCGCCGTTTCACGATGAGTCAGCTCAGAGGATGCGCGTAGGGGGTTCAAATGACCGTTGATTCTACGATCGGGATGGTCGGACCGTCCCTCAGTTCTTTTAGTAGCTGGCTAATCCCAATAGCCATCGGACTAGTACTGTGGGTGCTGCTCTCCCTTCCCGCATATGTGATCGAGCGTTTTCTGATTCAAGCACGAGCAAAGCTTCGTGCCTTCGCCGCGGACGAAACTGCTAATCAGGAGCGCAAGAACTCGTCAGCGAGCAATTCAGCATCCGTTTTTGACCTATTCGCGCGCACTCATCGTCTCCGACGAGTCGTTGCGAATGTGCCAACTATTCCGAAGCGAGTCATCGAACGCGTCGCGCATCCTATCAAGAGGCTAAATGAGACCACACGCGACGCCGGTCAGCGGATGGTCGAAGCGACTGAAGGTCTGGAGGCGACCGCAAGAGTCTTGAAAGGGATCAGACACGAGCGCGGACCGTCCCTTTCTAGTGTTCACCTTCCGGCAGACGGGAGTCCGGAGGAATTTCGTAAGCTACGACGAGCGAAAGCAAAGCTCCTCGTCTCGAGCGTGCTCATTGCAGCTCTCGTCTTGGTAAACACTGGGATGCTAAGCCAGGTCCTCAAAGACGTTTTGGAATTTGGGTCCCGCCCTATAGTTGGTGGACTTCGGCTCTACCATTTTTTGGCATTCTTCGCAACTCTCGCTGAAGCTGGACTTGGGTATCTAATGGCAGCATCCCACCCTGACGATGAGCCAGCGAGCGAACGAAGTTATTTCATGCAGGGTCTACTAGCCGTGCTGACCGGCGGTTTGGCGATCGTTGAAGGATTCTTCTACTCCAGGATCGGTGCAGGCTCCGGGGGAGAGGTTGCCTCACTAAGTGTGTTCGGCCTGAAACTCGAGATGCAGCAGGCGTTCTTCGTGATGGGCTTTATCCTTCCCGTTACACTCGCTGGTCTCGGTCACATGTGGGGGCGAGCGTTTCTTCTAGTGCGTACCGGTCATGCGATTGACGAGCTACGGCACCTTCTTGATCGTGCGAGAACTCGTGTCGATAGGCTATCCAGCGACGTCGGAAAGTTAAACGACGCGATTGGCAAGGTTGAGACAAGAGCCAAACAAGTACAATCGTCCGTCCCGCAGTTCTCCAAAGAACACGAAGGGGCGTTGGCAAGAATCGTAAATGAGGCGACCAGCGAACTCGCAAGGCTAGGAGAGTCCCGCAAGAATGCGCCGGTTGAGCTTTTGGCAGTGAACGAGCAGGAGGTTCATCGAGAAGCTCTGCGGGCAGCCATCTGGTTCGGTCTCACTCTTCTCGCTGCCGTTGTCTTGGTTTGGTTGGGTTTTGTACTTCTCGGGGTGATGTATCCCGGCGTAAGTGCGTCGCTGCGTATCGCTAGCGCCCTTCTGTACTGCATCGTCCTTCTGGCTTGCGGGCTCGCTCTTCGTTCGGAGCCTCTCGTGTTGGACGAACGGGAAGGCCTTCGACCCGTCGGTAATTACCGCACACTGCTCGGGCGAGCGATTGCTATCGCTTCGATCGCGCTGGTGTTGACTTTCTCAGTGGTTGCGATGACCAGACAAGAGCAGGCGGGAAGTACACAAGGGATGTGGATTCTCGTAATGGCCGCAGGATTGAGTCTTGTCGTTCTCGGCAGAGAGTTGCCTGCGATTCTGGCGGTGGGAGCGGGACTGTTCCGGGCCGCTTGGCGAGGAACTGCGGTGCTCCTGCCACGCCTGATGATTCTGCTGATGCGCTTTGCAGTAGTGCTATTGGTTGTGGTTGAGTTCATCGTGGGTTTGATTGCGGCGCCTGTTCATTGGGCGATGGGTTTACGACGCTCAACTAAGCAAGCAGCGTGAACTCCACCCTGTTCACGGAAGATCCGACAAAGCAATGACAGAACGCACGCTTGCCTTATTGATTCCACTCTTTCTGGTCTTTTCGGGTGTCGAGGGCCAGAACCCGCCCCAGACTTCCGTGATCATCCTCGTCGATATGAGTGCGAGTTTTGCGCCACTTACGCCTCAGGACAAAGTTGCTCTGGAAAGTGCGGCGGAAGCAGCCTTGAGATTCTCATCTGAGGAGACGGAGGGTTGGCAACAGCCAGTGAAGTTTTTTTGGTCAGTAATTGGGTCGGCGAGTATGCGACAGCAGCCGCCATGCGGTAGCGCGATTGAATTTCGTACGATCATCGGTCCCAGAAGGCCGTCTGGAACCATCAGGAGTGCAGATAATTTACGCACCTGGTTTCAGGCTTGTGTTCTCCGGTTTATGGGCGGGGCCGTGCCGGTTCAGCGTTACACGGATATCTCCGGCGCAATTGCGCTCGCCGCCGAGGTGGATCGGCCCATCACGGGACTTAAGGTTCTGTTTGTCCTTTCGGATTTCCTGGAGGACCTACCACACGGCGACACGCCCTCAACATTCGTCTTGTCTGGCGAGCATGTGGTGCTGCTATATCGACCAGACCTGCGGTCGGGCCAAAGCGGCGATCAAGTGTTTGCCCGGGTTCAGGCTTGGGAGCGTAAGCTCCGGGCTGCAGGCGCATCGCACGTGTGCAGGTTGCCGGTTCAAGGAATTACGGCCGGTAGTATTGAATCTTGTCTGACGCCATGACGTCGGAGAACCGCGTAGGAGAGCACGAAGGACGACCTTCTAACGGTCCGGGAAAACCGATATCTGGAGTGCTGTTTCGGGGCGCACGTTGGGCTGCTGCAAGGCATCTCAGTTTCGCCTGGGTAGTAACCTTTGGTCTGGGTTCCTTGTTCATAACAAGGGGTGACCCCGCCCAATCACGGCGAATTATCGCACCCGTTGTACTGCTCTTGGTCTATGCCCTCTTGGGAACCCTAGAGAAGAAGAAAAATCCACTCAAGTTTGCGGATTCATTGTATTTCCTCGGTTTTCTGTGGACCCTCGTCGCGCTTATCAACGCGATTCTGCCCGGTTCGCTTGACCTCTCACTAACGCTCAAAGCCTTTGGATATGCACTTCTCACAACGGCCGCGGGCATGTTGTTGCGATCTGTCTTTCTTCAATTCACTGAACCTCTTCCTGAGCAAGCGCTGAATGCCCAGGAGGACTTGGAACGGCAGATCGTCAACGTGAGCCTACGATTTCAGAAGGCCAAGGAAGACGTAGACAGATTTGGTGTTGCCTTGCAGTCGCTTCAGCAGAAGCAGATTCAGACCCTCGTCCTTTCAGTGGAGGGATTGAACCAGGCAATTGCTAGCGCCAAGCAGGGAGCAGCTGAGGTTGGACGAGCGGGAGCCGAGAACGCGTTGTCTGGCTTGGACGAACACTTAAAGAAAGCTGTGCATGGGTTTACAACGCTCAACAAAACCGCAGGTCAGCTCAATGATATGGCGTCAAATGCGACCACGCTTCTTACAAACATTCACGAGCTTTCAGGGTCACTTGAGAAACACACGGGTTCATTGCGTCAAGAAATCTCGGCGTTCGGTGAACACTACAGACAATCCTCCTCCTTGCTCCACGCAGCTTTCGAAAGCGGTTCCAAAGCGGTCGAGCGTTCGATGTCTCAGGTAGCGTCCCTCCTTGCAAGACAGACGACACCAGCTGCGGATGAACAAGCGAGCCCGATCGAGGCCTTGAGATCATTCTCTCTAGAACTGCAGACGAGCGGTTCCGCGGTCCGCGCGCTGAAGAAGGATGTGGACGATCTGACAGGTAAGATCAGAGATACAGTGACTGGTCTGACTGAGTTGCCAAGAACACTCGCGAATGTTGAAACGCGAACGGAGGCGCTCTCAAGCGAGGCGCTCCTAAGTGTCGCCACTAGGCTTCACGACCTCGACCTCAGTGTTGAGCAGACCCGTAGAACTGCGGAGTCATTCAATGAAGCCATCAGAGAAGTTTTGGAGTTCGTTCGCACTGAGCTCTCGCGAGAAACAATCGGCAAATGAGATTGAGTCCACGAGACAGTGATCATTTCGTTGTCGGGATGTCGCTTGCCGAGATCTTTCTGCTACTGGTGTTCACCATTCTGCTCGTCGCCGCTCACAAGGAAAACACTGATGGACCTATCGAGGTCGAACGACTGCGCCGGGAAAACGCGAAGCTCTCGGCGGAGAATGCGGTTCTCCGAGGGAAGGTCAACGAGCTCAGCCAAGTCCTCGATCGGAAGAACGCAATAATCGACGTTCTTGCATCGATGGCTGGTGTTCCTATAGACAGCGCTGGAGACGTTCCCAATGCGATCAACGCTCTCAGGCGTGGGGCTAAAGCTTGCACGAAACCCAACACGCTGATTGCCGCTCGCGCATCCGGCAGGCATCTAACACTTCGATTATTGGTCGATCTTCCCGAACTCGATGTAAGGGCCTCGGAATTCACAGTCGTCGTTCGTGAGGGCAAAACTTTGTCCGATCCGGTTTCGACAAATGCATTCCTGCTAAGTGTACGCCACTACGGCTCTGAGTCGAATCACAACTGCCGTTTTGACTATCGGCTCGAGTTCGCGACGTCGGAAGACTATCTACTCGCTCGAGATAGTTTGGAGAGGTTCATGTATCCCGAAAGAATAGTACGTGTCGAGCCCTGACTTAAACGAAGAGATTGTGGAACTGAAAGCATTGTTCATCGATGTGCTACTGTCGAGACGCGTAGGCTCGTTCTCCACGGGTCGTCGTCAAGCGAAGGAGCGTTTGCGGTCTGGGGCAAGACTTCGCGACGTATATGAATGGATTGTGGCCGCTGAGCAGCGAAGGCTAGACCAGACCTCTTTGATCACCAGAGCGTGGTATCGTCTTCTCGCATTCCTCTCCCGTCGTCCATAAGCACGATTAGCTGAGGCCGTTACGATTTGCGTCGTTCTGGGCCCTATGAGACCGCACTGTCACACCAGTGACGTAGTGTGGTTGCCGTGACCAAGACCGAGCGCTGGCTCAACCTCCTCGCCTTTCTCCTCGACCGCCACTACCCGGTCCCGCGTGAGGAAATCCTCAGCCAGGTTGAGGACTACAAGGACGCCTGGGTTGGCGGGAGCGACAAGAACCGCGAGTCGGTGCGCCGCAAGTTCGAGCGCGACAAGGCCGAGCTCAAAGCGCTTGGCGTCGTGATCGAGCCGCTCAAGGAGAAAGTCCTGGCGGATCACGCTGGCCAGGAGGTCGAAGCGTACCTCCTCAAGGCCCGCGACTTCTATCTCCCCTATCTCGAGGCACCTGGTCGCCAGACGAGCCGGCCGTACTTCCTTAATAGCGTGAGGTTGGAGGCGAGCGACCTCCCGATCCTGCGCCGCGCCGCCGAGCGGGTCGCCGCTCTCGAGGGCACACCACTTGGCGCGGCTGCCCTCTCGGCGGTGCGAAAACTGGCCTTTGACCTCCCCGAGCTGCAGGTCGGCGCAGAGGAACGTGCCTTCATGCCCATCGCGGCCGAGGCCATCGAGCGGCAATTCGCAGTGCTGCGACACGGCGTCGAACAGCGACGAGCGGTCCGCTGTCGCTATTACTCACTTAGGCGCGACTCCGAGGAGCAGCGCGTGATCGAGCCATACGGGCTCATGCTCTCTTGGGGCCACTGGTACTGCGTCGGCCGCGCACGCGAGCGCGACGCTCTACGGGTTTTCCGTGTGAACCGGTTCAAAGACGTGAGCCTCATCGAGGGTGAGATGGGCGCGTTTGTTGTGCCGCGAAATTTTAAAATCGATGCGTATCTGAACCGCGCTCCCTGGGAGCTGTCGGACGACAGGCCGGTGACCGCACGTGTGCGGATCGCGTTCCCGCAGTCGCGCTGGGTGATCGGTGAGAGACTCGGCAAGGTTACAAAGCGCGTGACGGACGATGCGGGGAGCGAGTTTGAGTTCGAGGTACGCGTTGTAGATGCGTTCGTACGGTGGCTTCTCCCCCTCGGCCGCCGTGTGGAGGTGCTATCGCCGCCAAGCATCAGGAAACAGCTCGACGACGCACGCGCGCAGATCCGCGCCTTGTATCGCTGACCGTGCCCACGACTGCACAGGCTCAGGCGCCGCGTCTCGTCGAGCTCATTGCCTGGCTGTCACAGAGTGACAGCACCAAACCCATCTCCTACCGCGCCGCCGCGAAGCACCTCCGTGTCCATGAGGCGACTGTTCGGGCCGACTTGGAGGTCCTCCTTGGCCTCTCCACAGAGCACAAGGACTGGCTCGCCAGTTTGCGGGTCGCGTTCGTGGCGGACGGCTTCGTCGTCCACAGCCTCGGCGCGTACCGCCGGCCGATCCACTTCACGGGTGAGGAAGGGCTTGCCCTTCTCATGGGCCTCGGTGCTGTGCGCGGCGGTCAGACCGTCGCCAAGAAGCTTGCCAAGGGCTTGAAAGGCGTGCCCCCCGCGGAACGCATCGAGACCGCGTACGCGATCGGCACTGCGCCCAGCATCGAGCTCGAGAGCATCCTCGCCGTGGCGCGGCGGGCGCGGGACGAGCGTCGGAAACTATTGATCCGTTACTGTGGAACCGCCGGCGACCCATCGGAGCGCGTTGTGCACGTGCATCAGATCGTCGAGTCGGTAGGGCGCTGGTATCTGAACGCGTGGTGCGAGGGAGTCAGCGCGTTCCGGCACTTCCGGGCGGATCGCGTACTCGAGGCTCGCGTGCTCGCGCCCGAGTTCCGACCGCAGGTGCTGTTTCAACCGATCCGCCGTGCGCAGGACTTGCTGAGCGGCGAGGAGATGGTGACAGCGAAGGTGGCGTTCAGTCGCAAGATTGCCCGCTGGCTCGCCGAGCGGTACCCCGGCGGCCGGGACGAGCCCAGTGGTCGCTACGTCGTAACGTTTCCGGTAGCTGATCCTGTGTGGTTTGTGCGGGAGGTATTGCAGTACGGGGCGGAGGCCGAGGTTTTGGAGCCGGAGAGTCTCAGAACAGCCGTAAAGGAGGCGGTATGGTAGAGCTTAGTCTCGATGCACACGACGCCCTGGATCTGCTCGTCGCGGCGCCCGGTACGAAGGAAGACAAGCAGGAGTTCTTCGAAGACGAGTTCGACGTGCGGGTTCCGAAGACGAATTACGATCTCATGTGGGAACGATTGGTTGACGAACTCGGTGAGGATCAGGCCGCAGAAGCTGTGTGCGCCTTGGTCCTGTCTTCTCCTGACTCGCGCGCGATTCAGCTGCTGAGACGTGCGACCAGTGGGCGGGCAGTCAGCCTTCGGATCGACGAGCCTGCACTTGTAGAGCTGCTGTTCGAGTCCGATGACGAATTGACGGCCACTGGCGAGGCCCTAGCGGAGCGATTGCGCCGGAATGATTCGCCGATCGTCGAGCGTCCAGCGCCACGGAGCCGACCTACCGTTGGGCTAACGCCAACGGCACCACCCCCACCTCGTGCCCCGACGTCCACGGTGGGAGCCGATGTCATACTTCACTGGCACCATGCCAAACCCGACGCTCCCGAGAGTGGGCCCTGGCGTTGGTCCTCGTGTCTGTACGCATACGTACACCCAGCGACGCGGGACGTCTTGTACATCGGGAAGACAGTCGATCTCACCGTTCGGCAGCGGTTCGTTTCGAACTTCAAGCGGAAGTTCAACGACCTGTACGCGCGACTTGGCATCGTAACTGTCGACGTCCTCGCTGCTCGGATCGAGTCCAACATCAGCTCGAGGCTTACGAGACAGTGGCTGGACGATCTCGAGTCTCTCTTGATCCTCTGGGTTCAACCGGCCCTGAACCAGCAAAAGCGCAAGTCGTGCTCAAACACGCGACGCGGAACGGTGGTGGTGTGTACCGGTGCTTGGCCGCTTGACCGGGCTCGCTTCGTCGATCGAGGCTGAGCCTCCATGAGCACTCCGCCCGTCGCACCCGCCAGGCCAGAAATCGACGCACTCCTGGTCGATCGCCATCGCCTCATCCGGTTACTGCGCATCGCCCTCGCGGAGTTACACGGACGGCGCCTGACCACACCGCATTGCACCGGCGAGATGGACATCGTCAACCTCCTGCGCTATTGGGATTCGGTGTTTGGCTGGATCAAAGAGCAACAAGGCGACGAGCTCGTATTGATGAGTAGGCGTATGATTGATCGATCATGAAGCGTATCGGGCTCTTGTGCCTCGCCCTAGCCGTCGCCTTGACGGCGCGGGCGATCTCCGCCCAGCAACTCGAAATCCGCTTTCTCGATGTCGGGCAAGGCGACGCCGCGTTGATTCGGTCCGCTAACAAGACTCTGCTCATCGATGCCGGCGGTTCCGCTGGAGTCGTTTCCTACCTTCGCGCTTTCCACATCGACACCATCGATCTCGTCATCGCGAGTCACAATCACGCCGACCACATCGGTGGGATGAGCGGCGTGCTCCTCTCCGCCGTCGTCCGGTTCTATATGGACAATGGCGTACCACACACGACGGCGACGTACCAGCGGACGATCCAAGCCGTCCAGGCAAGCGGAGCGCAATATCTGCGACCCACCGCGCGCACCATCACGCTCGGCGACGCGCACATCCGGATCCTTCCGCCGCCCCCCTCCCCCCCGAGTGGCCAGGACCAGAACAACACCTCGGTGGGGGTGCTCATCGAGTACGGCGAGTTCCACGCCCTCTTCACCGGAGACTCGGAGCTCCACGAGCTCGACTATTGGCTGAGCACCGGGGCGATTCCCCACGTACATGTCGTGAAGGTCGCGCACCACGGCAGCCCGAACGGCACGAGTGCGGCGTGGATCGAGGCGACGCACCCGCAAGTCGCGGTCATCTCGGTCGGGGCGGGGAATTCCTACGGTCATCCCTCAGCGGGCGTCATTGCCGAGTGGGAGGGCGCGGGGGCACGCGTCTATCGCACCGATCGCGATGGCAGCGTGCTCGTCTTAGCAAATGATGACGGGAGTTTCGTCGTGACGACGGCCCGGGCTGACACGGGCGGTGTTGTGCAGTTGCGTCCCTTCGTGCAAGACACCACGGCTCCGGCAACTGCTCAGCCGGTGACGTCTCCGGCCTGCTGCCGGATCTGTACGCGCGGCAAAGCGTGTGGTAATTCCTGTATCCATGCCGCGTACCAATGCCATCAGCCGCCCGGCTGTGCGTGCAATGCCAAGCCATGAGTGACGTCTTCTACGCGGTCGATCGCCTGGAAGGACAAATGGCCGTACTCGCGGGAGACGACGAGACCACCGTAGATCTGCCGCGGCGTAATCTTCCGGCCCGAGTGCGCGAAGGCACTGTACTGCGAGTCGAGCTCGGCGCTGATGGAAGGCCCGATTGGGCGAGTGCCAAGATCGACGATCAGGAGCGCGAACGGCGGCTGAAAGCCGCGCAGGAACGGCTCAACCGGATGTCGGAGAGCGATCCGGGTGGGGACATCACGCTCTAGGCTGGGCTGAAAGACGAAAGCCGGAGAGCTTTTGCTCGCTGGCTTTCTTGCGTAGCGAAACTGGCCACGCGGTGACCTGTCACGTATGTAAAACATCGGCGACCAGTTTCGCCGAGTCAATAGGGAGCGAGGTTGTCACCCCGCCACCACGGCCGCGGGCGCCGGTCCGGCATCGACGAGCTGCTTCGTGACAGGTTCGACTCGGAAGTTTAGGCCTTCCAGCGTGCGAGAGCCCAGCAGGGTCAGGTCGCCCGGTTCGCCGAACACGACTTCGTCGCCCGCCCGCTTCCCCGCGACGTATACCGACACCGTGCCGGTCCAGCGCTCGAGCACCGTCCCATTCGCCTGGCGGAACCGCCACTGATTGTTTCGCTCGATACCTAAGGATTTGAGCACCTCGGCCGGCACCCAACTCAACTCCGCGCCCGTGTCGACCAGGACAGACCGGAGTGTGCGCTTAACGCCCGGCTTGGCCGGGTTTTCCAACTCCATGTCAACGCGAAAGGTCCCCATGTCGTTTGGCATAGTAGCTCCTGAAAGCACGCCGAGTAGTACCATACGCGTGCGGGCGGTGTCAATAGTTCACCGCTTCTGCCGTGAGCGCAGCGAAGGGCGGTTCGTACTCGACCGGGCGTGCTGACGGCCGTATCATTACCACGCCGCCACATCCTTCACCTCGAGAGCTCTAGTCCATGATCGTTCGGACGTCTGCTTCACGCCGGCTCGCCGGCGCCGCGCTATTGTTCGCCCTCGCCGCCTTCACCACCCCACACGCCCCCGGTCCCGTCCCGCCCGCACTACTCGCGGGCCTCTCTTGGCGCAACCTCGGCCCGTTCCGCGCGGGGCGCGTGTCCGCCGTATCGGGCGCCATCGGCGGGGGCGGGGGCGGGGGCCAGCCAGGCACGTTCTACGCCGGCTTCCCCCTGGGCGGCGTCTGGAAAACGACGAGCGCGGGCGAGACCTGGTACCCCATCTTCGACTCGATCAAGGACGCCTCGTCCGTCGGCGCCATCGCCGTGGCACCCTCCAACCCCGACGTCATCTACGTCGGCATGGGCGACCTGATCGCCGGCGGCATCAACGAGGGCAACGGCGTCTACAAGTCCACCGACGCCGGCCGCACTTGGCAGCACCTGGGAGGGAGCCTCGACCAGACGAAACAGATCCCGTCCATCCTGGTGGATCCCAAGAACCCCGACCTCGTGCTGCTCGCGGCGCAGGGCGACGTGCACAAAAAGAGCGACACCCGCGGCGTCTATCGCTCGAGCGACGGCGGCCGCACATGGACCAAGACGCTCTACGTGGATGACTCGACCGGCGCGCAAAAGATCGCCTGGGCCGATGATCACCCCGAAGTCATCCTCGCGACCACGGTTCGCCACTGGAACCCGCCACCTACGGGTCCGGCGCGCTTCACTGGCGGGGGCCCCGGAGGTGGCGGCGGCGGGGGCGGGGGCGGCCCGAACGCTCCCACACAGACGCACCTCTTCAAGTCGACGGACGAGGGCGTCACCTGGAAGGAAATCACCGGTGGGGGCGGGGGCGGACTGCCACGACTCACCGGCCGCACGTCCGTCGCGGTCGCGATGAACACGAACGCGCAGCGCATGTTTCTGATCCAGAACTCGGGCTTGTGGCGCTCCGACGACGGCGGCGCCACGTGGCGCCAGATGGACTCGACCGACACGCGGATCCGGAACGGCCAGGGCGGCTACAACTGCGGCGTCTACGTGGACCCCAAGAACCCCGACGTCGTCTACACCGTCAACACCGCGAGCTATAAATCCACGGACGGCGGCAACACGTTCACCGGCTTCAAGGGTGCGCCCGGCGGCGACGATCCGCAGCAATTGTGGATCGATCCCACCAACGGCCAGCGCATGCTGATGGGGGTCGATCAGGGCGCCATCGTCACGTTGGACGGCGGGGCGACGTGGAGCTCGTGGTACAACCAATCCACCGAGCAGGTCTATCACATCGCGGTCGACAACTCGTGGCCGCCTCTCGTCTACGCGTCGCAGCAGGACGCGGGCGCCGTGCGCACCCGCATGCGCGGCAACCAGGGCGCCATCACGCCGCTCGACTGGAATCCCGTGCCCGGCTGGGAATGGGGCAGCGAAGCCCCCGATCCCCTGAACCCGAACGTCGTCTACGCGAGCGGGGTCGGCATCTTCAAGATCAGCTACCCGAGCGAGCAGTGGA
>WNGJ01000901.1_pt1 | contig 32660 bp, 24 predicted proteins | sample 5400611 | NCBI WGS metagenome assembly WNGJ01 (sample SAMN13153375, study PRJNA577476) | soil metagenome | isolation source: 40 cm soil or saprolite under Garry oak tree replicate 1 | place: USA:California | collected 2016-06-15
ACGGCGTCATTACAGGCAATCCCACCATCTGGGATAAACAATGGGGCGCCCTGTTACATACCCACCCGATCTATTATGGGGAATGGGCCGTGCTTCCTACCTCCTTTACCATTAGCCAATGTAAGGGTCTTACTTCGACCAACGCAGATGTGATCACCCTTGCTTTCTTAAACTACCTGGAACAAAGAAATGCCAGCTGGACGGCCTGGGATTTTAGGGCCTCCAACTTAATCAAGGATGCCACCAGTTTCGCTCCCACCTCTTTTGCGGTGGGCGCTTCCTGGGTCTGCGGAGCTCCTTCTGCGACGCAAGCAGGCATGGGCAAAGATGTACAGGACTACTTACACACCGTATTCACCTCCCAGGTCCGGCATACTCACTGAGCCAGGGAACTGGTTATGCATAGGACTGGTAGAGTTTGGCTGACATAGGCCCAGGGTTAGACAGTCAGAGCCTTGCTCTGGCTGTACCCATCCATACGTATGTGTCGTTGCCGCTGTTCTCCCTGCGTCTGCTCTCGCTCCTCCAACATCGCTAAAAAAGCCCCGACAATACACGGATCAAATTGGCTCCCTGCACCTCGTCGTAACTCTGACTTTGCCTCACTCACAGTGAGTGGCACCTGACGATACGGTCTGGGTGAGGTCATCGCGTCAAAGGAGTCCACCACTGCGAGCACACGAGCGGGAAAAGGAATAGCCGTTTTCGCTAAACCGTAGGGGTAGCCGCGTCCATCCCAACGTTCGTGATGGGCCACCACGATGTGAGCCAGGCGCTCAAAGACCCCACCGATCTGGTCAAGGATATGATAACCGATTTCTGGATGCCACTGCATGATCTGCCGCTCTTCTTCCGTCAGCGGGCCTGGTTTGTGCAGAATGGCCTCAGGAATACCAATTTTGCCAATATCATGCAGGAGTGCCGCCACCCTCACCAGAGATTGTTCTTCCAGCTGCTGTAACGTGCGTACCGTTGCCGAAGCCAAGTCTGCAACCCGCTGCGCGTGTATCCCCGTCTCCCAATCATGTGCCAGGGCTGTAGCAGTCAAGGCCTGCATGACCATGTACTCCTTGTCATCAAGCATTCCCGCCGGAGTAGACGACTGCGCCCCTGCGAGAAAGACACGGTTACGGCCGGCAGCTTTTGCCTGGTACATTGCATGGTCAGCCGCTGCAATCAACGCTTTGCTCGACATACCATGCAGCGGATAGATCGCCACACCAATACTGACGGTGGTAGCGATAGAGATAGCAGGGGAAGAAACATCTGACTGCCACGAATAGGGGTGTGCAACAATGACTGAGCGCACGCGTTCGGCTGCGCGGATCGCTGCATGTACGCCCATCCCTGCCAATACGACGAGAAACTCTTCACCGCCATAGCGTCCCACGAAATCATCAGGACCCAGCGCAGTGCGTAACCGGCAGGCAACCTCACGCAGCAGCGCATCGCCTGCCAGGTGCCCCCAAGTATCATTCACGCGCTTGAAACGGTCAACGTCAATAAACAGCACCGCGCTCGATCCATGTATTTGCTGGGAACATACTATGGTCTCATCGAGCCGGTGCATCACAGCTTGATAGTTCGGTAAGCCACTCAGCCCATCTATGTACACCGCGTCTATTAATGCAAAATAGAGATGGTCTCGTTCTGCCATCAGGTCACTCTGATGCTGCACTAAGATTTCTTGCTCGTCATAACTTGCTTGGAGTTGCGCTCGTAACAACTTCGTATTGCTTGTCATTTGCCACGAGATATCCAATGCCCTGCTCACAATCTTTCCTTCCTCTTCCTGTGTAGTGCCAGTACGAACGGTGTGTATAGAAAACGTTTCCAAGAATTTGCAAGAGTCGGTATGTCTCTTTCTAAAGAGAGCGCATGTCCGCGGAGAAAGTAGTTCGCTGTAGCTCTCGTCATCGGAAGATTAGTTCTCTGTGGAGGTTCCTGAGCATCCAGGTGAGCAAAGAGATACTCCTGACACATACAGCCCATCCACCACAATTAAGTATAGCACGCGTGCAAGATTTTTCAACAAGTAATGGGAGTTATAAATATCAAGAGGATAGTGGCTCTTCCCAATTCTCTCCTATGTAGTATACTTTGTTGAACAAATCGCCGGAGAAGCTCTGTTCACTGCTGTTTCCCTGACCGAGTATACTGAAAGAAACAAAAGCGAGAGTATATTCTATGGCGCAGAAACACGCAACCCAACATGTACCCAATAGCAATGAGCGAAAGGGCATAGATGCAGCCATAATTCAGCTGGCATCTATAGTAGAGTCCTTAGGACCGGTGTAGAGACGATAGAGATCAATCAACAGTGTTGTCAGACGTGAACACTCGGCATAAATCCAGGCCGCTTTACCTGCCCCCCTGGCAGGATTGCCGACACTATTACCTCTCCCCGGAGAGGATGATATCTACCTTCGGTCAGGCGGCCTGTAACCAAAAGGAGCATTATGGACGACCATCCCACCATTGAACAGAAACAGCGAATCCTGGTGGTTGATGATAGCGAGGATATGCGTGATCTGCTGCAACGACTGCTTGAGAGGGCAGGCTACCGTGTCGTTTTAGCCGAAGACGGACAAACTTCCCTGACCCAGGCCAAACTGCACCACCCCGTTCTCGTCCTGATGGACCTGTCTTTACCGGACATGGATGGATGGGAAGCCGTGAGACACTTACGCAAGATGCGTGAGTTTGGTACTATCCCGATTATTGCCGTCACCGCTCATGTCTCTCCCCGGGAAGAAGAGCGCGCCATGGCTGCCGGGTGTACGGCTCATATCGGCAAGCCCTTCGATACGTAGGTTTTGCTCCAAGAAGTAGCCCGCCTGTTGACAAATAGGAGTAGTGTCCATGGCACGTAAACGCACTTGCAATATGTACTCAATGAACTGGGAGAAATAGATGAACAACGCCTCTGCACGCAAACAGCAAAATAGCCTGGTCAGGCTGATAAGACGCCGCCTGCTTGTTGTAATTTGCTTGCTTGTCTTCGCTTTCCTTTTCAATTTCCTGGTGGGTATCTATGTTTCTAACAGGCAATATAATTTGGGTGAGCAAAAAGTTGCCTTACAAATGGACCAGGATGGCATACTGATAGCAATGCTCAACCAGGAAACTGGTTTGCGTGGGTACATCGCCACCAATAGCCCTGCATTCCTTGAACCGTTTAAGACTGGCCGGCCGCAATTCCTTCTCTCGGTACAACAGCTAAAAGACCAGGCGCAAGGCATACAAGCCCAGGATTTTAGCGGTGCAAATACGGCACTAGCGCAGGTGGCAGCGCGAGCGAATGATTGGTACAGCAATTATGCTCAGGTACAGATCAAAAGAATGCAATCTGGCAATCTTGCGGTGGCTCGCTCAACAAGTACTGTCTCAGTCGGCAAAGGGTTATTTGATAGATTTCGGGCTTCAGTGGAGCAATTACAGCAAGCAATCGTTCATGATGTGAACGCCATCCAGCTTCGGGTAACAGCATTTAACCAGTTCGTTCTTCTTATTTCCTTTTTTTTGTCGGCCATCGCACTTTTCATTTTAGGGTATACCTGCATCACGTTTGTCAAAGTTCTCCTTCAAGACCTCAACATCCTCAAGGCTGCGACCAACCAGCAAGGATCGGGTGATCTGTCGGTTCGCGTCCAGGAGCTTACGTACGATGAGCTGAACCAGTTAGGTCAAATCTTTAACACTGTAGCTGAGGAACTCCAGCAGCGGCAAACCGTTCTCCAATCTCAACGCGATGAACTGTCGGCAGTAAATTCGGCTCTGGAAGAAGCCAATCGCGTACGCAGCGAGTTCCTCTCAACGATGTCACACGAATTGCGCACCCCGCTGGCCTCCATTATCGGCTTCAGTCAGATGTTGTTAGAAGACGCTGTACAAGCAGATTGGAACCAGCAACAACAGAACAATCTGGAGCGTATCCTCAAAAATGGTCAGCACCTGCTCGATCTGATTAACGATGTGCTGGACCTGACGAAAATTGAGGCGGGTCGTATGGTCGTCAAGTACAGCCAGGTAGATGTGAGAGAATTGCTGACCTGGGTGGTAGAAGAGACGCAGTCAATTGCCATCGCGAAACATCTCGTCTTGAGAGTAGAGGTTGATGAGAGGATTGATTTCCTCGAAAGCAATCCGATGAAATTACGCCAGGTTCTGCTCAACCTGGTCTCCAACGCCATCAAGTTCACGGAGCAGGGTGAGGTGACGGTCTCTGCGACACGAGTGATATCTCCTGGGCAGAAGGCAGACCAGATTGCGCTTGCCGTGAAAGATAGTGGGATGGGGATTCCTTCACACATTCAAGAACATATCTTTGAAGCCTTTTACCAGGCCGATGGGAGCTACACACGGAAATTTGGGGGGACGGGACTCGGTCTTTCCATCGTGAGCCAGCTGACGACGCTGTTGGGAGGAACGATAGCAATCAAAAGCGCGCCAGGCCAGGGCAGCACTTTTACCGTGATGTTCCCAATCAAGGCCGTTCATCACTACATTGAGCAGGATCTCCCGCGTTTGCATGCCGCACAGCAATCGGAAGCTTCCACGATATCCTCCACTTCTGTTGAGCTCACGTCAGCAATGCCCAATGAGGTATTTGCAGTTTCCGCACAACGAGAAGCACGAGATGGGCAACCCAACCCAATGAGGTATTTGCAGTTTCCGCACAACGAGAAGCACGAGATGGGCAACCCAATCTGGTGCTGGCGATAGATGACAACGCGGATGCGGTTGTCTTCATCAAAGCGGCCCTGCAGAACACATCGTATACGGTAATCGGAGTGCAAGACCCTTTACAATCGGATGAGAACACTAGGAGTATTGTCCATGGCACATAAACCCACATTGCAGAGTGTACCCGATGAGCCAGAACAATCACGTGGCTACAAACAAGAAAAAGAGACAGTAAATACGGATGAGTATACAAGAGCAATTGAAGAGGCGTTTCGTATCAACGAAGCTCACTTGGAAGCAGCCTTGCAACTTGCGGAAGCCAATTATGCGCAGCTCGAACACACGAAAAGTCAACTGCGTGCCATCATCGATGCCTCTCAAGAGGCCATGCTCTTTCTCTCACCCGACGGGCGCCCGCTTAAGGTGAACATGCGCTTTACCGACTTCTTTGGGCTCGACGACACTACCGTGCTTTCGCAGTCAGCTGACCAGTTGGCGGCGCTGCTGAAAGGACTGTTCGTTGACGCCGTCCAGCTGGATCGACCGCTGACCTGGAACACCACGGACCTGGAACACATCTTTCGCGAACAGCAGGTGCAAGTGGGGCCAGAGCGGCGGGAGTTTGATTTCGCTTCTCTGCCCGTCATGAATGTCGATCAGACCTATATTGGTCGGCTCTATGTGTGGCATGACGTGACGCATGAACGCGAGGTCGATCGGATGAAGTCCGGATTCGTCTCAATGGTCTCCCATGAATTACGCACTCCGCTGACCTCCATCAAGGGCTATGTTGATCTCATCTTGACCGATGAGACGGTTGGGGAACTGACCGAGTTGCAACGGGAATTCCTGGGGATTGTGCGGAACAATGCCCGCCGCCTGGTGAGCCTCGTCAATGATCTGCTGGATCTTTCACGCATGGAGTCTGGCAAGATCGAATTGCACCGCAAACCCCTCGATATCACCCTCCTCATCCGCGAACTGGTGCCCTCCTTTCAACCAGGCTGGGACGAGAAGCGACAGACGTTCACCTTGCATCTGCCTGAGAAAGCCCCCAAGGTGCTCGCTGATGCCGACCGGCTGATGCAAATCCTCAGCAATTTGCTCTCCAATGCGCACAAATATACCCCTGATGAAGGACACATCGACCTCTCTGTCGAGATAGCCGAACCGGTTGCCCGCGTGGAGGTAACCGATAGCGGCATCGGGCTGTCCACAGAGGAGCAAGCCAAGCTCTTCACCCGCTTCTACCGGGCGCACAACCCCGCGGCAGAGGCGGTCGGTGGAACTGGCCTTGGCCTGGTGATCACCCGATCGCTGGTGGAGATGCAGGGAGGGGAGATGCAGGTGTCGAGTGAGCCTGGTCACGGTTCTACATTTGGCTTCACCTTGCCCCTTGCCCAGGTTCTGGAGCCTTCAACGTTCCCACAGGAGACCCTATTGGGCAAGCGTATCCTGGTGGTCGATGATGAAACGGACACCCGGCATCTCTTGCGGAGCTACCTGCAAGGCGCCGGCTATGAGGTGATGACAGCCCCCAACGCTGTAACAGCCTTTCAACTTGCCAGAACAGCCAAGCCTGATTTGATTACCCTGGATATGCTCTTACCGAATAACTCTGGCCTGCCTATCCTCGAATTGCTCAAAAGCGATGCTATCACCGCCAGCATCCCAGTGATCTTGCTGACAGTTGTCAATAATGATGGTCAGAGGCGTTTGTTGGGAGCGACTGATTACCTCGACAAACCGATCGAGGCATCAGATCTGCTGCAGCGGATCACGACCGTTTTCGCCGACCAGACTAAGCGCCTCGTTCTGCTTGTCGCCCCATCGAGCAAGAGTCACGAACTGCTTGCTTCGGCGCTGCGCGAGGTAGGCCACCGGGTAACGTTCGTTCCCGATGGGCGAAAGCTTCTGGCCCTGGTCAAACGCGCTCACCCTGGCCTCATCATTCTTGATGCGACGGTGCCTCCCATGGGTGGGCTGGCACTGCTTCAGGCGCTGCGGGCCGATCCAGCCACCCACAAGCTGCCCGTAATCATGACCGGTATCCAGCCTGGAGAATTGGGCATGCACTGGCACACCTTGACTCCTATCGGCTATATCGACATCTGGGGGAATCCCGACCATGTCAAGGCTATCGTGCAAGTGATCACTCAACGCCTGCAAACAGGCACAAGTGCCTCTGTCTAAATGCTACCAGGTTGATTACGTGGCCTGAGTCTGTGGCTGAGTAGTATCCTCAGTTACTTGAACCTCCGTTTGCTGGCCTATGTTGCGCACTGAAAAGACGTATGATCCGACGAAGGTGTGTGCAGTGCTGGCGCCAGCACTGCACACACCTTCGTCGGCAAATCCGGTCGGTCCGGGGGCTTGACATTTTCTATGGCTTCTATTACAAGCAAAGAAGGACAGCATATAGGTATTGCTCCCGGTGCGGAGCCAGGGGCGAGAGGTTCTCGTACCGAGGCGGCAAGCGCACGAAGGAGCAATGGGGAAATCAGGGCGGCGAGAACGGCTGGTGTCCAGGATAGCGGAGCAACCATGGACACCAGCCGTTGATATCACATGTGAGCAACTGCCTCACGTGTGGATGCCTGAGATGGCGAGAGCGGGAGGGTAAAGGTAAAGGTATACCCCTCCTCCGCTTTAGCGCTCACCTCCAGGGTACCACCGTGCAGTTCCACCAGAGAACGGGTAATGGATGGCCCCAGCACGCTTCCCACCGTTGCTGACGGGGAAAGGGCTGGATCCTGAAAGAAGGGATGAGTAAAGGTCGCCAGTTCTTCGGCAGAAAGGTCCCCGCTGCTGGAGCAGGTGATGCGAACCATGGTGTCCTCCGGCTGCGTTTGCCAGTCTATGCGTCCTCCCACCGGCGTATGATTCACGGCAAAGGTCAGGAGATTGGTCAGGATTTGCCCCACGCGATTCTCATCCCCCAGCACGATGAGTGGCGAGGACGCCAGGCGCAGGGAGAGTCGCTGGTGCCGCTCCTCGATCTGTGGGCGCATACCGCGGGTCACATCGCGGATGAGGAAGTGCAGGTCGAGTGGGACCGGACGGATCACCATTGTCTGCGCTTCCAGCCGCGACATATCGAGCAAATCATTGACGAGCGCCAACAGCCGCTGTGTATTGCTCTGGACGATCTCCAGAAATTCCCGCTGCAGGTCAGTCAGGGGCCCGGTCTCTTCTTGCTGGACTAGCAGGTCCGTATAGCCTTTGATGGAGGTCAGCGGTGAGCGCAACCCATGAGATACCAGGGCGTTAAACTCGGCTTTCAGGCGCTCCGCTTCCCGCTCCCGCGTGATATCGCGCAGGACGTACAGCCGACCCAGATAGGCATTGGTGGAACTGGACACCGGTGTCGAAAAGACGGCCAGCTCTCGGTACTGCGGTTCCTTCTGGGTCACCGTTGTCGTGTAGCAGCGCTCATGGTTAGTGCCATCCTGTGCCAGATCCGCGTGAAAAGAGGCCGCATTGACCAGGAGCGCTTCCCACTGAGGTTGCAGGTCAGCAAAGGGCATCTCTACTACTCCTTCAGCGGACATCGCAAAGAATTCGCGGAATAGACGGTTGAGGGCATTCACCTGCCCACTGGCGGAAATGAAGAGGAAGGCCTCGCTGGAAGCATCAAAAATGGCCCGGCTCTCACTTTGGGCACGTTCCACCAGGGCGTACTGGCGTTCGAGGGCGTGCATGGACTCCTCTATAGCCTGCTGGTGCTGCTCGATCGCTCCGGCCATGCGATTGATAGATTGACCGACCTGGTCCAAATCGGCAAAGGGCAGGGGGACAACCCTGGTGGCTTGCTCCCCCTGGCCCAGCCGCTCGGTCGTGCTCGTTAAGCTCACGATCTGGGTTTGGAGTCTCTTGGTGAAGTTCCGCAACATGAACAGGAAGGCTGCGTTCGCAACGATGGCGAGTACGAGACCCCCGAACAGCAGGCTGAGATTGATAGTATCGACCTGGTTCTGATATCCAGCGAGGTCTTGGTCGATGGTCTTTTGCAGTTGGGTGATCGCCGCGTGAAATCGACCAAAGAGGGTGTTGCCCTGGAGCATGCTCCACTCGGAACGCGGGCCAGTGAAATTGCCAGCCTGCATCTCATTGACCTGGACTATCGCATACGTGCTATACCAGTCATCGGCTACTTCTTGCACCACCGACAGCCCAACAAGGGTATGTTGAAAGGGGCCGGACTGCAGTTGGGTGGTGAGATCCTGCACGGAGCTGATATAGGCTGATCGCCCCTGGCGAAAAGGTGTGAGGAACAGCGGGTTATTACTGCTGATATAGTCCCGCAAGCCGGTCTGCTGGTCAATCATCGCCTGCATAATGCCGCCTGCGTCCTCGCGTAACAGCACTTTCTGATCATCCAGGTGGCGCTGCACGTTAAACGCATACACACTCGTCGCGACCCCGAGGAAAAACACCACCAGGATCAGGGTAAAAATGAGTGTGAGACGCGCGTTAAGCCAATCTACGACACGCCCGTGGCGTTTCTTGTGAATAATCAGGTGCATGAGCGTTACTCTTTCACTGGAAAGCGGACTTGTTCCCGCAGCACTTCTGCGACACAGGTGCGCAGTGACTGGGATTCGAAAGGTTTGACCAGATAACGGGTGGCTCCGCTACGCAAGCCTTGTTCGATTTCGGCTGCCTGGCCTTTAGCGGAGAGCAGGACGGCGGGAATGGACGCGGTCAGCGGATTCTCACGCATAGCATCGAGCACCTCCAGCCCTGTCATTTCGGGCATCATGATATCAAGCAGCACCAGATCGGGCCCCACCTCGCGAATTAATTCCAGGGCGCGCCTGCCGTTCTGGGCCTCATAGAGATCGTAGGAACGCAGCAAAAAGACGATCAGGCGGCGGATGTCGGCCTCGTCATCGGCAATAACCAGTTTGGGCTTCATGCTCTTGCTTCTCCCTTTCTCGGTCGCTACATCTCCTTGCGATGACATGCGCCGCCTGCCATCGAACGCCCTGCCTTAGCTACCCTCTCTCAATATCATCACTGTTCTGCCGGGGCTTCCATAGGCACGACGCTTGTTACCTGTAGTATAGTCCTCGTCTCCAAACGGAACGGGACCTGCACACCTGGCCCGCTTCTGCCGATAGTGAGAGATGAATTCACCTACGGAGAAAGAAGATGTGTAGCCATGCGAAAGATCATAGTGCTGACGTTCATACTCTTAGTGTTGGCGTCAGGGGCCTTGCTGCTCCGTCACCAGCAGCCTGTGGCCGTATCAGGCACCGGGTGTGTCGATATCCCGGCCTCTCCTGATTATCTGAGTACCACTAGCGAGGCCGATGCCATCGCGGCCATCAATAATGCTCACGCACAGGAGAACCTCCCCCCGCTCCGCCTCCCAGCGAACTATTATCATCTGGGGCCCCCACAGCAGCAATTGATCTTGCTCAACATTGAACGCACCGATCGGAGACTGCCACCCCTGCAAATGGATGCCGCGCTTTCACAGATGGCTCTGGGATATAGCAGACAGTTGTCCAATTTGCATTTCTTCTCCCATACCAGCCCCATCAGCGGGACCTTCGCCGACCGCATGGTGAATAATCCGGCCACGGCCAATCATTACAGCCTGGCGGCGGAAAACCTTGCAGGAAACCCCGTTGCGGGCGCCGGTCCGATCTATGAATATATGTATGATGACTCGGTGGAAAACTGCGGCCACCGGCTGAATATCCTCGATCCTAAGCTCACTCTCGTGGGCATCAACTGGATACGCGGCGGCCAATACGGCAGCGTATCAGCGCAGGAATTTCTGACATCGGCTGGCTGGAATCCCTATTCTCGCCCGTCTCCCGATACCATTGCCCCCTCCGTGGTTCTGGGGCCACCTCTCCTGGAGGGTTCGCTTCTCTCTTGCCGCACGCTGGTTGGAGATAACGTCGGGGTGGTGCGCATTACCTGGTTCCTGGATCGCCTCGGCAACCAACCGTCTCTTGGTCCTGCCTTGACGCTTGATGTGGGCCACCTCTCACCTGGCAGGCATACGCTCCTGGTGTATGCGGTGGATGGCGCGCTGAACTACAGTACGGCGAGCTGTACATTCATCGTCAAGCCATAAGCGAAGGCCGGAGGGAGCGCGAACCATAAGCACAGGGGCATTCAAAGACAGATTTTAGTAACCGCCGGTTCCTACGCTCCGCCGCGTCCCCGAAAAATGACGGGGAACGTGAGAGCGATAAGTTTGAGGTCTTTCCAGAGGCTCGGCCTCTGCAGATAAGCGATGTCCATTTCGACCATTTTTTGAAATGTCACTCTGCTCCGCCCATAGACTTGCCAGGAACCCGTAATGCCAGGTTTTCCGCGGAGCCGCAGACAATCGCAAGGGCGGTAGTGCTCGACTTCATAAGGAAGGGGTGGACGCGGCCCAACAAGAGACATCTCTCCGCGCAAGACGTTGAAGAATTGAGGAAGTTCATCGAGGCTCGTTTTCCGGATAACCCGACCTACTCTTGTAACGCGTTGATCATCAATCCGCTTGTATGAGAGTTCGCTAGTTGCATTACCGTTCACTTTCTGACCAAGCATATAGCGCGCGATGGTTTCTCGATGCAGGCTCTCGTCGCTATCTGCATACATCGAACGGAATTTGAGCATTTCGAATTCCACCCCGTTTTGACCAACGCGCTTCTGGCGGAAGAGAACAGGCCCATCCGAGTCCAGGCGGATACAGAGAGCAATGATTGCCATGACAAGACAAAGTGGAATCAAAGCGAGCAGGACGAGAGAAATGTCAAGCACACGCTTGATCGCCTGGTAACGCGGGTCGATTTTGATCGTCTCGACAGGGCCTACTTGGGTTGGCGTAGGTATAATCTATCCCCTCTACTTCAATGTGTAACAAGTTTCTCTCTATCGTAAGGCGCACCTCTGGTAGCATCTGCTCCCATCTACTACTAGCATATGCTGTGAAATAATTGAAAGATTGGTATATGGAAGTGAATGCTTTCGCGGTTTGATGGCAGTTACAGTTCTTCTTCTAAAGCCTGCACGATTTTCGCCGATGTTTATCTATAGGATTGTTTTCCTTGCGAGCATCTATGTCTAAACGCAGAGCTCGGAAACTCGTCGACTAGCTGAGCTTTTGAGGAGCGCTGTGAGATGACTGTATACCGCTTTTTGATAAGTAGAAACCCACTGCTCAAGTGCCTTGTTGGGCTTATTCTCATCCTGATCTTTACCTCGATAGGCGTTTTGCAAAGCGCCATCACGCATCATAAAGAAGCGCCGACACTTGGCGTACAAATTATGGGGATACGCCCTTTCGCCGATAGCTGGAACAATATCCATACCTTTCTCACGTTTGACTACGACATTGCTAATTCCGCTGCCGTAGCGAGTCGCTATGATTTTGTCTGGGGGGCGGAGCCGAGCCATGTGACCGCCCTGCACGCGGCCAATCCAAACATTTTCCTCACCTACTACATCCCTTTTCACCGCGATTTTGGCACGTACTCCACAACAGGTACACCCCTGAGCCAGGGTTATTGGAAATCTGTCCATCCCGATTGGGTGCTCTATAAGTGTGATCGCCGCACACCTGCTTATGAATACGGCATGCCGAATATGCCGCTCGCTTTTTCTAACCCCGCCGTAATAGCCTGGCAGATCGCGACGTACGCGCTGCCCGCCAGTGCATATGGGTATGACGGTATCGCCGCCGATAATCTAGACCTGCAGAACTCGTTCGGCGCATGTGGGAGCTATCAGGGTGGCAAATGGGTGCAGCGTTACACCGGCCAGAGCAATGACCCGACGTGGAGCACAGATGTCGTCAACTGGCTCACACAAATGCAGAGTGCGCTCCATAGTCTTTCGCACCCACTGGCTCTGATCCCTAACCTCAGCGGAATCTCTCCAGGAGATCCGATGATGACACAGGTACTTAATCATATCGATGGCGTTCTGGATGAGCGTGGTTTCACCTCCTGGGGCGATGGTCACCTCACAGGTGCGCAGTGGGTACAGAGTATCGGATTGATGGAGCTGGTACAGCAGCAGAATAAACCCTACTTTGGCATCAACCTTTTCCACAAGGTGACCCCTGCCGGTATCCAGTGGGCGCTCGCCTCTTACTTGATGGGGAAAGAGCATGCAGCCGCACTGTTCATCTCCACCGTTAATCGGTACGGTTCGGACGCCTGGCGCAGCGAGTACTCTGCGCTGATCGGCAGCCCCAAAGGTGCCATGTATCAGGCACAGAACGTCTACTGGCGCAGCTATAGCGGTGGTGTCAGCATCGTTAACCCCAGCGCAACGAGATCCTACACAATCATATTAAGCCCTGGATATCACTACGTTGACCTTTCTGGTAATGTGGTCGGTCCGACCATCATGATGGCTCCGCACTCTGGGAACGTGCTGTTATCCACTTCGAATGGTGCATCTCGTTCGAAGGGTATTCCTTATCGGAGAAGAACGAGCGATTCACCACTGGACAGCAACAGCGGGAGAGGACGACGGTTGCCAGGGGGGCAAGGCCCTAGCGTCTCTTGACGGTGGCGCGAGGGGTCTGCTGCCCATGCTCCTGGACTTCAAGAGCCGCTGCGAAGCGCTCGTGCATCTGCTTGCCGCTCAACATTTCCAGCAACTTTTGATAGCGTTCTGCCATCAACTCCCATCGATAAAGCTGATAATCTTCAGCGGCGCTGGCCACCATCTGTAAGCGCTTCTCGGGGTGTTGGTACAGGTCGATGATCGCCTCTGCAAAGCTTGCCGGGCTTGAAGGTTCGCACAAAGCGATTGAATCGGGACGGAACAGTGAGCGTATTCCCCGCAGATTCGACGCGATCATCGGACGGCGCATCCGCGCAAACTCGAACGCCTTTGTCGGCAGAACGAGTTCCATGTAGCCGCTACCCCGGTAGGGGATGATACCCACGTCGGCACAAACGAGAAAATCTGCTACCTCTGCCACGGGACAGCGACGACTAAAAATGACGACATCTTCCAGGCCCAATTCTGCCGTAAGTTGCTGCAAGTGTGCAGCTTCGCCGAATCCCTTAATGCACAGACGTATTTCCGGCACAACGCGATGAGCCAGCGCTACTGCACGAATGGCCGTATCCAGCCCCTGCATCTTCCCCACGGAGCCATGATAAGCGAGGACGAAAGGCTGCTTACCGGGAACAGCTTCAGCGATGGGATGATTGCGGGTCCGCTGCGAAGCAGGAAAGATTTTCGGGTCGGCGCTATTGAAAATGCTGGAAATCTTCTCCCGGGGAACGCCGCGCTTCAGGAGAAGTTCCTCGAGGGTCCAGCCGACCGTAATGACGTGATCAGAAAAGCCGGTAGAGAGGCGTTCTTCTGCGGTCGCAAAGAAAGTAACTATTTTCCGCAAGGGCCCCCCCACCCTCTCTGCCATGAGTTCCGGGCAGGCGTCCTGCACGTCCAGAACCACTTTCGCTCCCGTGAGCTTGGGAAGCAATGCGGCGAACACGAAGAAATCCGGCATGTTATGCACCTGAACAATGTCGTAACGACGTCTCAGGTGTAGCCGGGTAACGGTTGCCCCGGCCAGGAAAAAAAACCAGCACCAGCTCAGGATCGTCAAGAGAAGTGAACCGCCGTAGCTGCGGCTCAGCGGCATGCGATAGATATGCACCCCGTCGTCTACTTCATAGCGTTTCTGATGAGGTTGGCGCAGGCACACGACATCAACTGCACATCCAGCATCGGTGGCAGCCCGGATCAGACGGAAGGCACGCGGCTCAAAGGGGAACCAATCAAAAGTGATCGCGCACACGCGAATTGACGACATAACATTACACCTCCACTGACTACGTTTCCATTAGCGACGTTTCATGGCGCGATTGAGCGTCTCTTATTCGGTCGTACACGCTCCAGGTAGAAGAGTGCCCCGCCTGGCTATGCTTGCCTTGCAAGGCAGTTCCTCGCTTCCGCCCACCGGTCTGCCGCGTTTATGGGATCGCTTGCTCATCGCTTGTTCGTATACGGCGATGACCTCCTTTGCCACAACAGAGTACTCCAGGTCAGCGATATCGGCTCTCCCGGTCGTCGGCCCACTGTAGAGCAAGGCCTCTTCAAGCGCTGCCGCAAAGGAGTCGGGGTCGCCGGGGCATACTTTACAACCCCTGGTGCGACCAATAACCTGGGCGACATCGCCCACGTTCGTGGAGACAACGGGTACGTTGCATGCCATCGTTTCTTTGACGATATTCGGCGATCCCTCGTGGATCGATGGGAGCATGATGACGTTGCTGGCATTGATGTACTGCACAACTGTCGCCTGCGGCAGGCCGTGAGCAACCACCAGTTCCGCCTCGATGCCCCTGCTACGTAACCGCTCCATGGCCGCGAGGGCCAGCGGGTAATTTTTCGCCGGCCGCCGGGGGTTATTGCCGAAAAGCACGTAGCGGCGGTCTTGATCCCATCCGAGGCCGGCCCTCGCTTCTGCACGGGGGATAGGGCGGAACAGCTCAAAATCTACTCCGTTGGGAATTACAAAGATATCATTGTAGCCAGCGGCCCTTTTCATCTCTTCGGATTTGACGATGACGGCATCGACGACATGACAAAGCCAGCGGCTGACCGGCATCACGATGAGATCCTTTTTACTTCGCCCGCCACCGGCAAGGGGCGTTCCCAGCAGATCGTCTCCCAAAAAAGAAACGACAACGGGAGTCCTCCACTGGAAGCGCGCTGCCAGGCACCAGAGGCCGTAGTGGCCATGCACGATGTCGTAGCGCCCGCCGAGCGTCTTCAGAAAGACCCGGAGAGTGGCCCAGGCATAGCGGGCAGGCGAGGGCCGACCGGGTGTCGGGTGGATAACCTCTACTTCGAGACCCTGGGCCCTGAGCGACTCGGCCTGGCTTTTGATAAATGTGCCGAGGTGGGGTGCGGATTCTGTCGGGTACACCCCCGTGACCATGAGGACACGGAGAGGCCTTTTTGTTGTTGCAGGCATAGAGTAAACTGCTCCTTTCAGTGCGATTACTTGCTACGTGTGGCCGGATCTTTCCCCAACAGACGTGGGAGGTGGATCCATGTACACCTGGAACCAGAGTTCGAGGCAGATCAGCCCCCAGATCGCTTCTCTGTGATGCCCTCGCCTCGCGTCGGCGGGGTCCTTCAGCAGGTCACGCATAAACTGCGGGTGAAAGATGCCGCGTTGACGGGCCCTCTGCGAGTCGAGCAGGTCGTGCGCGTAGGTGGCCAGGTCGCCCTGAAGCCAGGCCCGCGTCGGTAATTCGAAGCCGCGCTTGGGACGCGTCACTATCTCAGCAGGAAGCAAGTCGGCTGCGACTTGCTTGAGGAGAGACTTCGGCACGCCGCCGCGCAGACGGATCGCGGAGTGGAGCGATGCGACGTATTCCGCCAGGTGATGGTCGAGAAAGGGCGTACGCGCCTCCAGTGAGTTGAACATACTCGCTTTATCGACCTTCACGAGAATGTCGTCGGCGAGGTAGGTTTCCACGTCGACGTGTTGCATGGATGCCGCGCAATCAAGCTGCCCCGCTGCCCGGAACTGGCTGAGCAGCCGCTCGTAGGGGTCGGACTCGCGCACATACGAAAAGAACTGCTGATCGTACATCGATGGTCGCGTTGCGCAGGGAAAAGATATGATGTTCTGCAAGTAGCGTGCGGGCAGATCGAGGCGCATGCCGCCGAGGCGTCCCTTGCCGCGCATGCCGGGGGGCAACAGCATGCCCACGCGCCCCAGCAAGGACCGCACAGGTGCAGGAATGCGCGCATTCGACAGCTCGCGCTGGTAGCGGGCGTAGCCGCCAAAAATTTCATCCCCCCCGTCGCCCGTAAGGACGACGGCGACCTGTTCGCGCGCCAGCTTGCAGATATAGTAGGTCGACAGCTGGGATGAGTCGGCAAATGGTTCGTCATAGGCCCATACCAGCTGTGGTAAGGTAGAAAGGAGGTCCGGCCGCACAATAAACTCGCGGTGATCGGTGCCGAAGCGCTGTGCGACCCTGCGGGCGTACGGAAGCTCATCGGTGTCTTCTTCCCCGAAGCCGATGGAGAAGGTTCTGACCGGCTCTCGCGTAACCCGGCTCATGAGGGCGACGACAAGGCTCGAATCGAGCCCACCGCTGAGCAATGCCCCCAGCGGCACTTCGCTCATCAGGCGAACTCGCACGGCCTCCTCGAGCAGCGCACGCGTGCGCTCGATCGCTGTGGCCTCATCGTCGGCGCAGCGCGGCGCAAAGGACAGTTCCCAGTAACGTTTGATGGTGACCCGCCCATTTTCGTGAGTCAGGACATGGGCGGCGGGTAACTTGAAGACATGCTTGAAGAGCGTATGTGGAGTAGGGACATAGCGATAGACCAGGTATTCATCGAGCGCACGAGGACTGATTTCGCGCGGAATACCCGCTTCAAGCAGCGCTTTGATCTCGGAGCCAAAAACGAGCCTTTGGCCGTCCCAATAGTAATGGAGAGGCTTTTCGCCAAAGCGATCGCGCGCGGCGAGAAGGCGCTTGCGTCTGCCGTCCCAGAGGGCGAATGCAAACATACCGCGCAGTTGTTTCACGCAGTCGTCGCCGTACTCTTCGTAGGCGTGAACGATCGCTTCCGTGTCGCAATTCGTCGCAAAGGCGTGCCCGCGCTCCTCCAGGCTTTTCTGTAGCTCGCGGTAGTTATAAATCTCCCCGTTGAAAACGATGAGGATGCTGCCGTCTTCGTTAAAAACCGGCTGGTGCCCGCCCCGTCTATCGATGATGGAAAGGCGGCGCACGCCAAGCGCTGCTCCATCACCAATCCACGTCCCCTGATCATCTGGACCACGGTGCCGGATGACCTGACACATGCGATCGATAAGCAGTTCTGCGCTGTCTCTGCTACGATGCGCATCGATAAAACCGACTATTCCGCACATAGTTAGATCTTCTTTCTCTACGATGACCGCTGAGAAGTCTCACGCGTCGTCGGGATTCGCCGCGTATGGTTTACTGCCCGGTGGGCGACATTTCGATAGAGTTCAAGATAAGCGCTGGTAATGCGTTCAAGTGAATAGCGCTCTTCAACCGTTATTCGGGCTGCGTGGCCGTATTTTTCAAGCGCAGCCGGATCCCCTAAGAGGCTCACCATAGCCCGCGCCAGGCTTTGATAATCTTCGGGTTCGACGAGCAGGCCATTGAGACCGTGCTGGATTATGTCCTCGCTCCCGCTCACGCGCGTTGCCACGCAGGGCAGGCCGCAGGCCATCGCTTCCAGAACGGCGACGGGCATTCCTTCCCAACGCGAGGGGAGGACTGCCAGGCTGCCCCGGTGCAGTTGTGCCGGTATATCGCCTCGCACACCGGCGAATTCGACGCTGCCTGCAATACCCAGCGCCCGGGCCATCCACTTCAGTTGAGGTTCGAGCGGACCATTTCCGACGATGACCAGGCGCGCCTTCAAGTCTGGGGCCAGTTGTTGCAAGAGGTTCCACGCCTGCAGCAACACATCGATACCTTTCTCGTAGCTCAGGCGAGAGACACAGAGAACCGTCCTGGCTCGTTCTTCGGATGCGCGAGCTGCGTAACCAGGATGAAAACGCGCGGTGTCTACCCCATTGGGGATGACCTGGACGCCCGGCAAGGTAAAATCGTATGCTGCGAGGTAGCCCTTCATGCGCGAGCCGACTACTACGGGCACGGCGCGGATACGTAGAAGCAGGGCACGTGAGGCGCGCATTCCGAGCGTCCCCAGGCGCTCCAGGTTTGCCAAATCGCCTCCGGCTTTGGGTAGCGCATCGATGTGCAATGGCGCAAGAGTGCTATCGAGAGGCCCTGCGACGAGCGATAGCCTGGCGAGGGATTTTTCTCTTTTCCCCAGGCCCGCACTGTGAACGACCACGATCATTGGTTTGTTTGCCAGCCAGCACGCCAGTGCGGCGGGCAAAGCGAGCATGGTGAATTGATGGACGTGTACAATATCGTAGTGCCGACAGCGTCGCCAGAGTACCCAGCCCATCATCGCCAGCGCCAGCGCGTACGCGAATCTTCGAAGAATCCTGGGCAGTTTTTCCCTGCTTCCCAACAGCAAGCCGCCTATGCGCACGACTGGCACGCCCTCGACAGTTTCGTGACGTGGCCATCTCCTGTCGTGACGAAATGTCACAACGCTCGCCTCGTACCCCCTTGCTCGTAAATTCCGGCACTGGGCGAGTGCCTGCTTTTCGGCTCCGCCGACGATGGGATGAAAGGAGGCGATAGCCATACAAACTCGCAGATTACGTTCCACTTCTCTCCTCCGTACCAATCGAGTTGTGTAAGGACGCGTCGCGCGACCGCCCGGTTTCGAACTCAGTGGCTCGACCACCGGCAAGAAGGCGACGATAGAGTTCGACGCAGCGGTCGGCAACAGAACCAAGCTGATAGTCACGGACGACTGTACTGCGCGCTTCGTTCCCTAACCGGCGCGCGAGGTCGGTGTTCTCTACAATGCGGCGGAGCACCCGAGCTAATTCGGTAGGCCGCTCCGGGTTTACCAGGAAACCGTTCACGCCGTGAGCGATCACATCCTCGCTGCCACTGACACGGGTGGCTACGCAAGGCAGCCCGCAGGCCATCGCTTCCAGGAGCGCATTTGGCATCCCCTCCCAGCGTGAAGGGAGAACGAAGCCCCACGATTGTTGCAGGAGGGTCACAATATCCCCGCGCTGACCGAGAAATTTCACGCTGTCTGCGATATCCAGCTCTGCGGCTATGCGTTCAAGCTGCACCCTGAACTTGCCGTCGCCCACCAGGTGGAGTGCGGGCCTCAGACCGCCCCGCCAGGCAGGGGGGGCATGCATCATCTGCGCCCAGGCATGCAGGAGCACATCTATCCCCTTGGCATACTCCAGGCGCGCTACGCAGATGATGTTGCGCGCCGCTCCTGCGGGATCGGGAGACTCCTCCCGCGCTACCCGGAATAGCTCCGTATTCACGCACCCCGGAATAGCGACGATCCGTTCGACGGGAAAGCCCTTTGAAGCGAGAGAGGAATGGCAGCGTGTGCTAAGAACCTGGTAGTGCGCATGCGACCTGCGCAGGAGGCTCAGGAAGATGCGACCACCCAGCATCACCTGCGGAAGACCAGTGACATCGCTTCCTCGTATGGCCCAATCCTCTTTCGCATCCACCTGCAGTCCATAGGCGCCGACCCGAGGGTCACCTTCTCGCGATTGAAACTGCGCGAGCTGGTTTTCATCTGGCCCCGCGTTCTGAATGCTCACAATGATCGGCTTACGGGCGATATGACTCAGCAGAGCCGCCACAACGCTGGGCGGAGCCAGTTGGAAGGCGTGAATGATATCAAAGCGATGGCGCTCGCGCCAGAGAAAGAGGAGTACACCGGTTGCAATGAAGAGGTGCCCGAACTTGCCCAGGCGCAGTTGCCCGTCACGCCTGTATTTCCCCCCCACGCGCACGACCGGCAGACCATCGAGCAACTCCGTCCGCCGCCAACTTCTATGGAGGCGCAGGGTAATGACGGTCACGTCGTGCCCAAGCGCCTGGAGTTGGCGAGCATGCTTTTCGGCGCGGGCCTCCGCGCCCCCCACTACGGGCGCAAACTTATACGAAATGCAGTAGATGCGAATACGGTCCTTCATACCCCTACTCCTTTGCTACCCAACCGGATGGCCTCCATCTGCAGTACCGTCGCCCGATCCGGCGCTTCCTCAGCGGAAGGGTGCTTCTGCCTGGACCAACACATGGCACATGGGAGCGCCATGCTAACCCAGAAGTACATGCCGACCGCCTGTGTCCAGAAATCGTTGACATCAAAGGACTGCAAGCATACACTCACGAGGATCGCGAGGGCCGCGACAAACAGCATGCGCTGCTCACCCTTCGTCTCGCGCATCCCCTTGACGATGCCGGTGATGAGGGCAACGAACACCAGAATGAGCAAGATCAGACCGATAACCCCATGGTCGTACAGAGTGCCCAAAAAGAGGTTGGACGGTGAGGTGGCGATCAAGTTCCCGTTAAACCCCACCTGCAGGTTGGCTAACAGGGTATCGGAGGCATGTAGCCCATTGCCAAGAAGCTGCGTGGGTTGAAAGTGGTCGAGCAATGCCTGCCAGAGGTAGATGCGCCCGTTGAGCGTTGCAACATCCTGGTTAAAGAAGCGACTTAAAAGAGGAATGTCGCTCGCCTTGATGAAGAACACAACGCCAGCGACCAGCCCCGTCATGCTCACAGCCAAACCGATCTTCATCTTGCGCGAAGGCGAGAAGAGAATCATGATGCCGATACTCAGGGGGATACTGATAAAGGCGCTGCGCGCAAAGGTCAGCGCGCTGGCGACCAGCAAGAGCAGCGCCGCTAGCGACACGCCCCCGCGCTTCCACCCGTAGAGCGTAGACGCCCGGTAGAGAGCGAGCGGGATGACGATGGAGAGAAATAAGGCCAATGGCGGCGCGGCACTGAAGATAGAGTAGATGCGGAAGGCCGAAGTCGCCGGGTCGAGTACCCCGTTTTGCCTGGTGACATAGCCATAGATACCGTAGAGCGAGACGAACGTCCCCCCCCATATGATGGCATCGATTAAGTGCATCAGGCGCTGACGCGTGGAAAGTACATGGACCGTGAGTGCGGCAACCGCCAGATAATCCAGGAAGGTGAGCCAGATCACCAGGAATGTCCCCCCACCGATAGCCGATAGGTTCATTCCGGCAAACACCCAAACGAGGTAGAGGAGCAAGAAGAACAGCGGCGGCATACGCTTGAATATGTGGCTGACGGGGAGATGGAACAGCAGTAGCAGGGTCGGCACCGTCAAGGCTGTCAGGAAGTGGTTGTTCGTGAAGAATGGCAGGCGCGGGCTCACGACTACGCTGACTGCCATCCAGATCACCACCAATGCATAGCGGTAGCGCAGCAGGGCCAGCATCATGATTGAGCCTAGCGCGATGCGCAACGTGTAAAGAGAGTCCAGGAATACCGCTACCGCACCTGCGGCGAAGACGGCGCTCCCAAAAGCGACACGGACTATGAGCTGACGAGCATCCGCGAGGATCACCCCCCTTTTCCGGGAAATATATTTCCTGTACCATCGGTGCACACGTGACTTCTGCAGAACTTTCATCGCTTCTGGTGGGGGAGTCAGAAGATCAAGCTTGCCGATCGCGCGTCTAAGCGTGTAGAGCATTGCGCACATCGTGCATAGGTATACAGCCGATGTAGCCAGGGCGATGCCCTCGCTCTGCCAGAAGCGGGCAAAGATAGAGTCGAGGACTGCATTGGTGACCACACTGAACAAACTGACCCCCAAAAGCACTTTGGTCTTGCTCAGCGCGCTGAACGCTCTCGCGGTAATGATGCCCAACGACATTGGGCTCAAGCCGACCATGAAACCGACGAGCGTGGTGGCAGTGCGACTGGTATCTCCAGCCGTGAATGCTCCACGTTGGAAGAGGATTTGCACGATAGGGTGCGCAAGTGCGATCATGAGCACGCTTAAGAGCAGCGTGCCTATGCCGACGACCCACAAATACAGGCGCAGTGTTTCCTTAAAGGCTTTCATATCATGAATGTCGGCCTGCCGGGAGAGATAAGGCAGCGCCGCCCGACCAACAGAGGCAAAAATCACGCCGGAGCAAACGCTGACAAGTTTGAGCGAATAGCTAAGCGCTGAGATGCTGCCCGCTGGGAGAAACGAGGCGAATACCTGGTCAATGAGGGGGCTGGCCTGTCCGATGAGCGCAGCAAGCAGGGCAGGCCACGCTGCGATCAGAATCGACTTTACCGCCGGATTGCGCATATCCAGGATGGGACGGTAGACGAGTTTAGCCCGCCTGGCCCGCACGAAATAAGCGCACAGTAGCAGGCAGAGACCCAGCAACATCCCTACACAGAGGGCCCGGACACCCTGCGATTTCCCTGCCGCCAATACGAGAACCGCGGTGGTGAGTGGTACGAGCAAACCAGCGTACGCGGGCCAGCCAAACTGACCTTCCGCGTTCAGGATGCACTCCAGGAGACCGACGATAACCAGCAATGTGAGCACTGGAAAAATAAATGGAGCCAGGCTGATTGCGAGGTCTATACGAAATGGGTCCAGCGCCGGAGCTGATAGTTGAATCAATTGCTGGCGGAACAGGAACAGGACGCAAGTGAGGAACACGGTTCCCGCCAACAAAAGATTCAACAGGGTGCTGAACAAGACGGAGGTCTGATCCGTGTCGCTCTGCACGCGCGCCTTTGTATAGGCAGGGATGACGGCAGCCTCGATAGCAGTAATTGCAACATATGCTACTGTCGTGGGCAACGTGGAAGCCACGAAGTAAGCATCCATCATTTTCCCCGCCCCGAAGCGCGAAGACACGATGACCTGATTGAGCATGCCCGCCATACGGGTGAGGAGAGCCGCGGACCCCAGGCTCAGCAGGGCGCGAAAAATTTGCTTGTTGGCTGATCTTCCGCGCCCTGCCGCCAGGCGCGCACCGGTTGTGCTAAAGGACGGCATTCGAGACACCTTTCTAACCACTTCACAGAGAAGAGACGCTACTATCGGTTTTCGGTCTGTAGCCTGACCCGGGCAACACTCCTGGCCAGAGGTTGGTACATACCTATGGGCTCTTTTCTCTGGCGGTAAAATCAGGTGGAGGGTTTCGTTTTGGTTTACTCGGAAGCGAAAGCGCGCGAAATATTACAGGATACTCACCACCCGGTGCCGAGGTAAGCGGCGGAAAATCGATCGGCATCTGCTGCTGCAAGGGTGATGCAAACTCACTCTGGCGACGATGTCCATGGCGTCGGTCCGCATCTCCATCCCCGCAATCAGGCCAGCGGCTCTTGTTGAGGACAACGCCCACTACTCTAGTACGTGTCCTGTTCAATATCTGCCTGACGCGCGACAAAGCTCTACGCGGCGTCTTTGACGGATCGATAACCAGCACTACGGCTTCGACGAGCGGTACGATGACCTGCGCGTCGGCGACCGAAAGGAGGGGAGGAGCATCAAAAATAACGTAGTCGAATGGAAGCGTCTTAAAATACTCAAAAAGCCTGTGGGCCGGTTGCGATTGTAGCAAATCTGCCGGATTGTCCAGGATACTGCCCGCAGGAAGGACTCGCAGGGTAGGGACGGTAGTTCTCTGGCCGTACAACTCGTCCAGAGGTCGTCCCCCCGCCCCCAGGAAAACGTTCGCCAGACCGAACTGGTTTTTTAGATTAAAGCGCTGATGCAGTGAGGGATGGCGCAGGTTAGCATCGACGAGCAGCACATGCTTACCAGACCTGGCTAAAAAGAAAGAGACATTGGCAGCGACGGTAGTTTTTCCCTCCCCCGTTAGTGCACTTGTGATCATGACGAGCTTGAATGGCCAGTTCGCCCGTACGGCGTTCAAACTGGCGCACAGCATGCGATATTTTTCCACAACCGCCTGTTCTTCTTCGAGGCCGCTGCCTCGCTGATCGCGGGTAGTGCGAGGGATAGAAGCCACTATTTCCATTGCTAGCAGTTCCTGCACTTGTTTAGGGGTGCCGGGTCGATCTTCGATCCACTCGAAAATGATGATGAGTGCGATTGCCAGACTCAGGCCGACGAGCGCCGCAATCCCTGTATCCTGAGATGGCTTCGGCTTAATTGGATTGGTTGGCTCCTGGGCGGGGAGGATCTGGACAGGGGCCGAAAGGCGCGAATTGGCGTATTGCGCAAAACTCCGGCAAATCTCATTGGCAAGCTGCATTGCTAATTTGGGATTGCGATTCTGGACATCGAGTTCGATGAGTTGCGTATTAGCTTGAGGCTTCACGGTAACCATCGCGCTCAGCTGCTCCAGGGACATCCCAGGGTGCTGCGTGATAACTGGCTCAAGCACCTGGGAGTTCGTGATCAGTTGGGCATAGGTTGGCTCAGCAGCAATGCTGGCAGTAACGTCGCCTGAGGATGATGTGTCCATAGCGATAACGAGTTCCGCGGAGGCCTGATAGACCGGGGGGGTGATTTTCTCGAGAAGATAGGTAATACCCCCGCACAATGTTATTCCCAGCACAAGCAACCAGGCCCAACGCTTCATCAGTAATACGTAGCGAATCAACGGATTTAGCATGATTTGGAACGCCCCTTCACACGCCTACAACTTCACAGGTGTCTTGGCAATAAATGTATAAGAAACACTAGGTAACTACGCTGATCGCTGTCAGGATGGCATTTCTTAGTACGCTCTGTATCGGATACGTCCATTATAACTTGCATTTTAATAGATATATGCTGATATACTATTTAACTCCCATGAATTTTTCCAGGATAGTAACTATTTAAAACAATAAATTTTTGAGGCCATTACAATATTAGTAAATCATAAATTTATGTATATCGTGATCGGCTGATTGTCAACCGAAAGGAGCGACAGGTGATTCCCCTGTCAGGGCTCATCCAGAAGCGGAGGTTCAAGTGAGAAAGCGGCGTGTAGCGAGTGTTGCGGTCCTGTTCATAGTCGTTATCCTGGTTGTGGACGCGTTGTTTTTTGGCAAGGATTGGCTGCCCTCTGGCGCCAATGGTGAAGGAAGCGCAATCCAGGCCACAGTGTCAGCTCTCAACAATCCTATCACGCGTGAAAATGAGCAAGTGGGGACGAACAAGTGGATGATTCCAATATACAGGGAAGCCTCGACACAAATTCAGGCGTATGCAGGGGCAACTTCTGTACTTCCTGGGAAACTACTCACATTTTATGTGAGCGTTCAAAAAGAAGGGACACCCTACTCCATTTCCATCTATCGCCTGGGGTGGTACGCAGGTTATGGAGGCCGCTTGATGGCTTACGATGTAGGTCTGGTAGGTCATGCGCAGGGATACTACGATGGGGCTTCGCGGATGCTGGTAGATTGTAGCGCTTGTCACGCAGATGTGAAAACGGGGCTGGTGGAGGCAAACTGGCAACCATCCTACACGCTGATGGTGCCTTCCGACTGGACGACAGGCATCTACCTGGCTAAGTTTACGGATAGAAACCAAATGGAGACGTACGTGCCTTTCGATGTCCTTGGCAACTTTCATTCGCTTTACCTGGCAGTCACTCCTGACACAACCTATGCCGCATACAACGCCTGGGGAGGATACAGCCTGTACGATGCGGATAACGTCGTCCATGTTGTCCAGGGGGTGAATCTGCCCAGGGGGGTAGAGGTATCCTTCGACCGGCCCTACGCGGACACGCAAGGAGCAAGCCAGGTCCTGGTTTACGAGATCGATGCAATTCGCTGGATGGAGCGACAGGGGTACGATCTTTCCTACATAAGCGATGTTGATTTGCACGAAAATCCAGCTCAGCTACTCAATCACCATGCTTACCTTTCGCTCGGCCATGACGAGTACTGGACGAAGGAGATGCGGGATGGCGTGGAAAACGCTCGCAATCACGGAGTCAACCTGGCGTTTTTGGGAGCAAATGCCGCCTACTGGCAGATGCGCTTTGAGCCGGATGGCGCTGGGATTCCAAATCGAACGATTGTATGCTATAAAGTGGAGACAGGTAATGGTGACCTGGCCGTCGATCCCCTCTACGGTAAGGATAACAGCCGCGTGAGCGCTCAATGGCGCGATCCAGTGATTGGCCGCCCCGAGAATGCTTTGATCGGAATCATGTACTCGAACCTGACGCACCAGCGCCTGGGCTTTCCCTGGCGCGTGAGTCCGGTAATTCACTCGCCGCTCATAGATGGTTCCGGACTGCAAGCCGGACAGAGCTACGGCTGTGACCTGGTCGGCTATGAATGGGACCGGGTCTTTACAAATGGTGCCACACCCCAGGGGTTAGAGGTGCTTGCTCAGTCACCCACTCTCACCGAGAGTGGCAAAGCCGACTTCAGCGACACGACCTCCTATATCGCTTCCTCGGGAGCGCTCGTCTTCGCTTCGGGCTCTATCTACTGGACACTTGCCCTTGACGATTACCGGCTTAGGACAGATAAATTATGCGCGAATTCGCTCCCCGTTGTGCCTGGTATACAAAAAATGATGGTGAACGTGATGGATGCCTTAGCGTTTCTCCACGTCTCATATCCGCTCACCCCGTCCGCCGGTGCGGCAACCGCCAGGCCGTCAAAAAGTTAATTCCTACTATTTTACAAAAGAGGAGAGCCACACTTTTATCAAGTGTGGCTCTCCTCTTTTTACCCTGGCCTCACACAGCTTACCATCTTAAGCGAGTTCAGTCTTGCCTGGTTTCTGCCTGGGCAGGACGAAAGTTCAGGGCAACAGAATTGATGCAATACCGTTCTCCCGTTGTCTCACGCGGGCCATCTTCGAAGACATGACCCAGGTGCGCTCCACAATTTTTACAAACAACCTCCGTTCGTCTCATGAAAAACGATTTGTCCTCGTGCAATTCTACGTGTTCACGGTCTATTGGCCGGTCAAAGCTAGGCCATCCTGTGCCTGACTCGAATTTGGCATCGGAGGTAAACAAGGGTTGCCCACAGGCAACGCATTCATACACCCCCTGATCATGATTGTAGTACAATGCCCCGCTAAAAGCTCTCTCAGTTCCTTTTTGACGCACTACTTTATACTGCTCAGGTGTAAGCTTCTCTTTCCAGAAGCTTTCCGGCATGTTCTTGAAATCACTCATGGTGTTTTCCTCTCCTATAAATTTATATTCTTCAAAACGCTTGTGCATACAGCGCATTCAGGTTACCCATTTTCACGGAAGAAACCTGCTTTTAATAATACCATCCATAAGGGAAAACAATACGAACGTGGTATGTGTTCCCATGGAAGGTCTTACTCCCACCGAATTAGGCCATGGGTAACTGGATATGAAAGCTCGTGCCTTCCCCCGCAATACCTGTACTCTCGATCCAGATTTTTCCACCCATGGCTTCCAGCAGGCGGTTGGAGATATATAATCCCAAACCAGAACCTCGTATCGGGCTATTCATCTCCCGCTCCAGGCGGACAAAACGTTGGAAGACGCGCGCCTGATCTTGTGGCGCAATCCCATTGCCCTTGTCAGTCACGCTGATGACAGCCTCGGAATTGGAGTCGATGGCGACCTGAGTAGCAAAGGTTATGGGGGTACCTGGTGGTGAATATTTGAGGGCGTTCATGCTGATGTTGAGCAGTACTTGACGAAGACGCCCTGCATCGGCTTGCACACAGAGATGAGCTGGAATGTGTCGATGGACCTCACGCTGTTGTTGTGTCACATGCGGTTCAATGAGGGTGATGACACTCTGTACCATCTCTTGGACCGACACGTGCTCAAGATGTGCTGGAATTAGGCCTGCTTCAACCTCCAGGCGGCCCACATCCATGACATTATTGAGGAGCACCACTAGCTCATCGCAGCTCCGCCGGGCCTTTTGTAGACATTCCCGGCGCTGCTCTGCCGGAAGGAGATCCTGAAATTCTGCCAGCAATTCGAGGTATCCCTGCACGGAAGTCAGGGGCGTCCGCAGTTCGTGTGAGGCCGTCATCAGAAACTGGTCTTTGAGGTGGTCAAGCTCGCGCAGACGTTGATGGGCCGTCTGTAAATGCTGGTAGAGCTGTTCAGCTTCTTTACGCCGCCGCTCTTGTTCTTGGAGGAGCAGTTCCTGGCTTTCTCTGAGAGACTGTTCTCCCTGCTTGCGCTCGGTGATGTCGCTCAAGATCACAAGGCGACCAGCGATCGTAACATGACCATTCCGCTGGTGCAGGGGCGCGATACGCAGGTCAAAGCAGCGCTGGGCCTCATCTGCATCCACGACGATCTCTTCATGGACCTCTGTCATCTCGTAGTAGCGCTCGCCCAGCTGTGGCCAGGCAGAGAAAACCTGGGTAGCCGGTTGTCCGACCAGCTCTGTAACCGCACTGCCAAGGAGACGTTGTGCTGCTGGGTTGAGGTCTACAATGCGGTTCTGCTCGTCCAGCACAAGCACGACATCACTCATGTTCTCGATCAATACCGCACGCGCTATGGGCAGGATGTCTAACAGCCGGAAGCGCAAGAGGCTGGAAGCCATTGCCAAGCCCGTCACTGTAAAAGCAAATGGGGTAAGATCCAGGTGAGGGAAGGGGTTCCACCCAAAGATCGTTAACGCGTTCGCAATCCAGGGCGCAGCTACGGCAACCAGTAAAGCGCCGATCTGTCCCCTGTAAAGGGTTGCCGAACGCACGAGCGCCTGGATGAGTGAAGAGATCAGCAGGGTGCCGAGCAAAAGCAACAGGTAAGAATAGGCGATGTTGAACCAGAACCAGGCACCGTAGGTGAAAATCAGTGAGGAGAACGGACCGCTTGTGTTCAGCCTGACAGAATTGTTGATCAGGCCGTGCAGGTCATTGGTCCAGACGAGCAGGAGTGTGACGAGCGGCTCGAGGGCCAGGATGATCACGTTGCGGCGCGTCAACCATCCTGTTCGGCCCGTGTATTGAAGGGCAAAGGTGAGCCAGGCTGCTGGCGCGCTCACGGCTCCCAGCCAGGCAATGTTGTCCCAAAAGAGTTTGGTGGCCAGGTCAGGGCTTGCCAGTTCCAGGGCATATCCGAGCGACCATTGGGCCACAGACAACATGAGCAGGCTGAACGGCGTTGCGCCAAGCATAGGGCGGCGTCGCCAGGCAACGAGTGCGAGCCAGGCCGAGACAACCGCTGCGGCGACCACGGGGAACACATAGGGGGTGAACTGCCAGCGCATTGCGCTTCCTCCTACGTACCTTACTTACCACTTGTGAGTCAAATGAGCTCCCAAGATCATGATACCACACCCTGATGATCACAGTATCCTCACATGGTATATATTCATCGGTACCGGAAGCCGTTTTCAAGATATTATGATGCTCAATCCAGCGAGTGGTCAAATAATCTGGTATCGGCACCATACAGCTCACATTACGCTGCCTTCTGAAGAGATAGGGACACGCTTCCAAGAAAGAGGCGAGCAAGTATCCGAGGGTGCAAACCATCCTTGAGTAGTATGTCACCAACGCAGAGTTTACTTCATATCCTGTGGCTATAAGAAGCCGATTGATTAGTTCTCGAAATTCACGGTCACGCGGGGCAGTTTCAGTTGGGCTGCCCTGTGTGCCCAGGAGCGAATGGCCTGCGCCACCACTTCGTTATCGCGAGGTTGGCGCAGTTTATCACGCTGCACCACGCGCCTTGTCATGACTTGTATCTGCCAGCCTCCGTTTACACGCTTCAATCCTGAAGGAGTGGCTACCTTCAGCAGGGCCGCTATACGGGGAGACTGATTGTTGATGACCTGGAGGATGTCTGACCAGTTATCATGCAGGACGGATGTAAACTGATCAGCAAATTCATCATATCTAGCGTGCGGGGTTTGCTCCATGAAGTGCCTCCTCGTCTGACTAGAGAAAGACTGGCATGCCACAAGTATACCATATTTTTGCCCGCTTTTAAGAGGGCGCAAGATCGCATATAGAGAGTTACTATCATATTTTTGCTTTTTGCAGGTTGGTTCTGCTAAACTGGTAGCATTCGTATGTTATTCTCGCGGCATCATCAGAAAAAGGAGCAGGTCATCATGGCAGTTGTCGATAGCAGATTGACGCGCCTGGCCCAGGTCTTGATTCGTTACTCGCTCGATGTGCAGCCCGGTCATCTTGTGGCGGTTATAGCAGGAACCGAGGCCGTTCCCCTGGTACGCGAGGTGTATCGTGAGATTTTGCGGGTTGGCGCATTCCCTGAACTGCAACTGGAAATGGAAGATGCGCGTGAGATTTATCTGAAGGAAGCCAATGAAGATCAGCTTGATTTCGTTTCCCCGGTCAGGCAACTGATTACCGAGCGTTTTGACCGCCTGCTCTATATCGAAGCTCAGACCAACACGCGCCGCCTCTCGCGGGTTGACCCGCGGCGTGCCGCGCAGAGGCGCAAAGCCAGCGATGCAGTTGACACCCTGTGGGCACAGCGTGCCGCGCGGGGAGAGATGCGCTGGACTTATACACAATATCCAACCCAGGCCTACGCACAAAACGCTGATATGTCGCTGGAGGACTACTGGGACTTCGTGTGCAATGCCTGTATGCTGAACGAAGCGGACCCGGTAGGCTGCTGGCAAGCACTGGCCGAACAGCAGCAGCGACTCATCACCTGGCTGAAAGGGCGCAAGAAAGTACATATTCTTGGAGAAGATACCGACCTGACGCTGTCGATTGAAGGTCGTCCATTTCTAGCTTGCGATGGTCACATCAACTTTCCGGACGGCGAAATTTACACCGGCCCGCTAGAGGACAGCGCGCAGGGATACATCCGTTATGCGCTTCCCAGCAGTTACGACGGGCACGCCGTTGACGATATTCGGTTGCGCTTCGAGAATGGCCGCGTTGTCGAGGCGCGCTCCGCATCAAGTGAAGACTACCTGCTGAGTATGCTCGATATAGATGAGGGAGCCAGGCGTATTGGCGAGTTTGCTTTCGGCATGAACTTTGGCATACGCGAGGCAACCCGCAATACGCTCTACGATGAGAAAATTGGCGGGACCCTGCATATTGCGCTGGGACGCAGCTATCCCGAATCGGGCGGACTGAATGTCTCGGCGCTCCACTGGGACATGGTGTGCGATCTGCGCCAGCAGGGCGAAGTGTGGGTAGATGGCGAGTTATTTTTGAAGGATGGGCATTATATCCTATGGCTATAGGAAATGCCTCCTTGTCTTTCCCTAACTGCCACCATACGACTGAGATACCACCTACCTCACATAGGCCAGTCGCTAGAGCAAATCCGATCCAGAAGGGATGTAGCAGCGCGCATCAAAGAAAGGTATGGTAGCAGTCGAGTGAAACGTCTCGACATAGATGATATGAAAGCCGCTCTCTAGCAATGTCGCCAGGCACGGATGTTGTCCCGGCACATCAATCCGCACCCTCTCGGCCCGTTGTTGGGCCCAAATCGTGGCTGCCAGGACGCACGCCTTTGCATCTTCTGGCTCGCTCACCCCCACAGGACCCACAACCCAGGTTTGGGGCGTGAGCGCTGTTTCCGCCACCAGCCGCACGTATGCGTAGCCAACGGTAACGCCTTGCCGTCGAAACCACAGGGGAACGCTCTGCTGCTGCCTCATCCAGAAGGCATGATCTACCGGGCGCGCCCTTCCGCTGACCTGTGCGTCCCACTGGAGAAGGGCCGGGTCCTCAGCCTGCCCCTCGACAACCTCGAGGTCAGAGGGTGACTGTTCCTGACGAGCATGTCCCTGCCACAGCAGGTTAAAGTGCGGAAAAACTGGCTGCATACCCAGGCGAATATAGAGGGCCTGCGCTCGCGGGTCCGTCGAACTCATAGTGCAGCGAATACCTTGATCCTGGGGAAGGACATGCGAGAGCAAGGTCTTTCCCAGCCCGCCCGACTGGGTCTGGGGATGGACGAACAGGTCGGTAAGAAATGTGACCGAACCTCGTGTAATTGCCCCTGCAAAGGCCAGGATTTGACCATCCTGCTCGGCCACGTACATCGTGCCGGTCTCAAACACGTGGCGCAGTACAGAGGGAATGGTCAGGGGAGGTGCTGTATCGACACCCTCCGCTTCGCCTACCTCACTCAGATAATATACCAGGTATATAGAGGCAAGGTCACTCGCTCTTGCCGCACGAAAATTCATCATGCTGATCTCCTCCTTTTATATGATTTAACCAGCTAAGTCCTCCTTGTTTGCTTTCGCCTCAGCGTGTAATCAAGTGCGTCGCGAATAGTTCAGAGGAGGGCATCGTCGGGATCAATCTTGCTAATAGCTCGTCATTGACGGCTACACCCGCCGCCTCTAACGCTGAGAAGAGTACCCCCACAATTGGCTCGAAACGGCTGCGTGTCGGGCGCACCTCAGGCGAGGTCGTCCGGACGCGCTCAATAATCGTATCTGCCAGCAGAGTAGATGGATGGCGCAAGACCCCTCCGGCTAAGACCAGCGAAAAGGGGGTACCTTCAAGCCCGACGCGCCGCGCCGCCACTATAGCGTAGTTACCAAGCGCCCGACCATGTTCCTGCACAATCTGCCGGGCCAGCAAATCACCTGCTTCTGCTTCATCCAACAGTAGGGGCGCCAGGCCATCAATGT
>WNGJ01001011.1_pt1 | contig 32646 bp, 27 predicted proteins | sample 5400611 | NCBI WGS metagenome assembly WNGJ01 (sample SAMN13153375, study PRJNA577476) | soil metagenome | isolation source: 40 cm soil or saprolite under Garry oak tree replicate 1 | place: USA:California | collected 2016-06-15
CGCCGGGGGCCAGATGGCTACGCCCCGGACAGCGCTGAGCCACGGCGGAGAGGCATTCGCGACCTTCTTGGACCCGGCGGGGAACCTCTTGGGGCTCTATCAAGAGCCGGGGCGGTGATCGCCCTGAGGGAATCGGAAACGACTGAAAGGAGTTGGCCACATGCGACTGGCCCATCCAACATGCCTCATTCTAGCAGCCGCTGTTGTCCTGCCCGCGCACGCCAGCCCGCCGCCTTTGCCCAACCGCGTTACGATCCTGTACGATGCCTTCGGGGGCCGCGCCGGCCTCACGCAGGACTGGGGGTTCGCAGCGCTCGTCGAGTACAACGGGAAGCGGATCCTGTTCGACACTGGCAACAACGCGGATGTCTTCGCCAAGAATGTCCGTGCCTTAGGGGTCGATCTGCGAACCGTCGATTTCGTGGTCATCTCTCACCGTCACGGCGACCACACGGCAGGCTTGAACTACCTCTTGACCGTAAACCCCGGGGTCAAGATCTATGCGCCCAAGGAGGGCTTTGGGGTTTTTGGTGCCGCCCTCCCTGGGACGTTCTATCGCTCCGATTCCATGCTGGCGAGCCGCATGCGGTACTTCGACGGCCGTCCGCCGGCCGAGCTCACTTTCGGCACGGCCTGGCCGACGGCGCATTTCGTCTGGGTGGACAGCGTGACCGAGGTCGCCCCTGGCGTATCCATCATTCCCACCGTGTCGCAGAAGCCGGGCACGTTGGAACTGCGGGAGCTCTCTCTAGCGCTGCGAACGCCGAACGGGCTCATCCTGCTCGTCGGATGCTCCCACCCGGGGATTGAAACAATTGTGGAAGCGTCGAGCCGCGTCGCTAATCACGTTTACCTGATCCTCGGCGGGCTGCATCTCGTCACGACACCGGACGCCGAAATCGAGCGTGTCGCCACGGCGCTTCACGACCGCTGGCACGTCGATCGCATCGGCCCGGGGCACTGCACGGGAGAGCCGGCATTCGCGGCATTACAGCGAGTATTTGCGGCCCAATACGTGTACGCAGGGCTTGGCAGCACCATCGACGTGCCGTGAGCCAGCGTGGCACAGCTTGAGCAAGAATGAGATCGCGACGTGTCCGAGCGTCCCATCGCCTGCACCCTCACTCCCGCTGAGCTTCAACAACGCCGCGCCGGACTGCTGCCGGGCCTGCTCGCCCGCGCGAGAGAGCGCATCCCCGTTCCCGACGGCTATCGCTGGCGCTTCGCGCCGGCGGACGATCTCCTCGCCGCAGTTGCGTCCGTCATCGACGCGGAGCGCCGCTGCTGTCGCTTCCTCCGCTTCGTCGTTGCAGTGGAGCCCGACGGCGGCCCTATTTCGCTCGAGGTCTCGGGTCCCCCGGGGACCCGAGCGTTCCTTGAGCAGCTCGTGGTCGGGGTTGCGCCCTAGCGAGCGCTCGCCGCCGACGTACCCCGCATCGTTCGTTCTCCTCTGATCGGCCGAGCGGCTGCCCCGCTGGCCCGAATCCAGGTCAACGTCTAACTTGGGGCGACCCGACATCATTCATGACCGTTCCCTCTCCCGAATATCTCGACCCGCGCCTCACTGAGCAGCGGAATCCCCGGACGCAGCGCATCGACGTCGCCGCGACGCTCGAGATCGTGGATCTCATCAACGCCGAGGATGCCACCGTGGCGCAGGCGGTGCGCGCGGTGCGCGAGGACATCGGCGCGGTGCGCGAGGACATCGCCCGCGCCATTGACCGCGTGGTCGCGACGTTCCGGCAGCAGGGTCGCCTGATCTACGTCGGCGCGGGCACCTCGGGCCGGCTGGGCGTGCTGGACGCGAGCGAATGTCCCCCGACGTTCGGGACGCCGCCCGAGATGGTCGTCGGCATCATCGCGGGCGGCTACCAGGCCCTCTTGAAGGGGCTCGAGGGCGCGGAGGACGACGTGAACGCCGGGATGGCGGCGATGGACGACGCCCGCGTGAGCGCCAAGGACTTCGTGCTCGGCATCGCGGCGAGCGGTACCACGCCGTTCGTGCGGGCGGCGCTGGCGCGGGCGCAGACGATCGGCGCGGGGACCGGCCTCTTGTCCTGCTCGGACCCCCCGAAGCTCCTGGTGGAGACGTGCGACGTGCTGATCCTTCCCCGGGTGGGCCCCGAAGCGCTCACCGGCTCGACGCGCATGAAGGCCGGCACGGCGACGAAGCTCGTGCTCAACACGATCTCGACCGGCGCGATGATCCGGCTGGGCCGCGCCTACGGCAATTTGATGGTAGACCTGATGGCGTGGAGCGACAAGCTGCGGGACCGCGGCGAGCGGATCGTGATGGAATGCTGCGGGGTGGACCGGGGCGCGGCGCGGCGCGCGATCGAAGCCGCGGGCGGCAGCGTGAAGCTCGCCATCGTCATGGTCGCGAAGCGCGTGGGCAAGCCCGAGGCCGAGCGCCTGCTCGCGGAGGCAGGCGGGTTCGTGCGGCGGGCCGTGGGAGACCCGCCGCCGGTCAAGGCGTGACCGCGCGTCTCGCCGTCGGCCTCATGTCGGGCACGTCGCTCGACGGAGTGTCCACGGCGCTCGTGCGGCTCACCGATGATCCTTCCATCCCCGACGCGCAGCTCGTCGCCTTCCACCAGGAGCCCTACACCGCGGCGGAGCGCGGGCAGATCATCGACACGATCGCGCGCGGTGGCTCGAAAGACCTGGCGCTGCTGCACGTCGCCCTGGGCGAGCGGTTCGCCGGCGCCGTGCTCGAGCTGCTCGCCCAGGCGCGCACGTCGCCCAAGGACCTGGCGTTCGTCGCCTCGCACGGCCAGACGATCTGGCACGAGCCGGGTCGCGCGACGTTGCAGCTCGGCGACCCGGCGGTGATCGCGGAGCGCGTGGGCGTGCGCGTGGTGAGCGACTTCCGCGCGCGCGACGTCGCGGCGGGCGGGCAGGGAGCGCCGCTCGTGCCGCTCGCTGACGTGATGCTGTTCGGCCACCCCGAGCGGGGCCGGCTGCTCCTCAACGTCGGGGGCATGGCGAACGTCACGTGGGCGCCGCGCCGCGGGGTGATCGCCGGCGCCCTCGCCTTCGACACGGGTCCCGGCGTCGCCGTGATCGACGCCGTCACGCGGCGCCTCGACCCGACCGCCCCGTTCGACCTGGGCGGCGAGCGGGCGCGGCGCGGCCGCCCCGTCCTGCGGGTGCTCGACGCGCTGCTCGCCGACCCGTACTTCGCCCAGCCGCCCCCCAAGAGCACCGGGCGCGAGCGCTTCGGTCTCGACTACGCCAATCGACTCATCGACTTGGTCACCGGGGGCGGGGGCTCCGACAACGACGCGGTCGCCACCGCCACGGCGCTCACCGTGGAGTCAATCGCCCGGGGGATCGAGCGGTGGCTGCCCGCGGGCCGCGAGGACGAGCTGGTGATCTCGGGCGGCGGGGCGCGCAACCCGGTGCTGGTCGCGCAGCTCGCCGCCCGGGTGCGCCCGCGTCCGGTCCTGCCGTTCGATCAGCTGTTCTTCGACGGCGATGCGAAGGAGGCCCTCGTGTTCGCCTTCCTCGGGCACCTGACCCTCGCGGGGCAGGCCGGCAACCTGCCGGCCGCCACGGGCGCCCGCGGCCCGCGCGTCCTGGGCCACGTCACCCCGGCGTGACCGCGTCGCTCGCGCGCCTCGTGTTCCCCGCGCTCCGCTGGCGACGGGAGAGCTTCGCCCACGAGCGCGCCAAGATCGACGCGGCGCTCGCGGCAGGCGTGGGCGGGTTCATCGTCTTCGGAGGCACGCACGACGCGGTCGCGGCCCTCGCCGCGGCGCTGCGCCAGCAGGCCGGCCGCCCCCTGCTGATCGGCGCGGACCTCGAGCGCGGGCCGGCGCAGCAGGTCGAGGGGCTCACCGAGCTGCCGTCGCCCGCCGCGCTCGGCTGGCTCGACGATCTCGAGGCGACCGCCACCGCCGGGATCGTTACCGGGACCGAGGCGCGCTCGGTCGGCATCAACTGGGCCTTCGCCCCCGTCTGCGACCTGGACCTCGAGCCGCGGAACCCGATCGTTCAGACGCGCTCCTTCGGCGTCGACCCCGTGCGGGTGGGCGAGCACGCCGCCGTGTGGATCCGCGGCCTCCAGGAGCACGGCGTGCAAGGGTGTGCGAAGCATTACCCGGGACACGGCCGCACCACGCAGGACTCGCACCAGACGTTGCCGCGGGTGGGCGCGCCCGCGGCCGAGCTGCAGCAGGTGGACGGCACGCCGTTCGAGTACGCGATCCGCGCCGGCGTGGGCAGCGTGATGAGCGCGTTCGTGGCCTATCCCGCGTGGGACGCCACCGGCCGCGCCGCGAGCTTTTCCCCCGCGATCCTCGGCTACCTCCGGGACACGCTCAACTTCGCGGGCCTCGTCGTCACCGATGCGCTCATCATGGCCGGGGCGAGCGCCGCCCAGCCGGTGCCCGCCGCCACCGTGACCGCTGTCGCCGCGGGCTGCGACGCGCTGCTCTACCCGGAAGACTTCGCGGGCGTGGCGGCGGCCCTCGACCGCGCCGTGGGCGGCGCAATCTCTGCGGCGCGGGCGGACGAGGCCCTCGGCCACTACGACGAGACGCTGGCCGCGTGGGGCGACCTGCCCGACCAGGGAGAGCCCGACCTCGCCGCGCACGGCGCCTTCGCGGACGGTCTCGCCGACCGTGTGGCGCACCTGGTGCGCGGTGACGCGCCGATGATCCGGGCGCCGCTCGCCGTGTCGATCGTCGACGACGACGTCGGGGGACCGTACACCGTCGGACCGCGGGACGTATTCGTGCAGGCGTTGCGGCAGGCCGGCGTGACAATCGGGCACCGCGCAACGGGCAACGTGAAACGCATCATCCTCGTGTACGCCGAGCCCAGGTCGTGGAAGGGACGCGCGAGCCTCGGCGCCCGCTCTCTCGCGCAGCTCCGTCGGCTCGCGCCCGGCGCAGAGCTCGTCGTGCTGTTCGCGCATCCGCGGCTCGCCGCGCAGATCCCCGGGCGGGCGCCGATCCTGTGCTGCTGGCACGGGCAGCCGTTAATGCAACGGGGAGCCGCGCGCTGGGTTCTAGCGCGGGTGCAGTAAGGGGCGTCGCGACGCTTCCTATCTTGCCGTGAGCTGGTTCAAGTAAGCGGTGATGGCGGCCGCCGGAACGGCGTAGATGATCTTCCCTTGCGACTCGCGGCTGCCGCCGAACAGGATCGCGGCCACGCGTCCTTCGCGGTCGAAGATCGGGCTGCCCGAGGAGCCGGGCGCGCCGTAGCCGTCCACCTGGACGAGATTCGAAAGCACCTTGCTCACGGTGCCCACGGTGAGGGTGGGATCGGCGACCACCCCGCTCTGGCCCAGGTGCACCATCGGCAGGTCCTCCCCGAGCGGGTAGCCGATGATCGCTACGGGATCGCCGCGCGCGAGACTGTGCGGGTCGCGCGAGAAGCCCGCGACGCGGGGCGTGCCCCCGCGGATGTCGACCTTCACGACGCCCACGTCCGCCGAATCGGCGACACCCGCCAGGCGGCCGGGGAACCACTGCTTCGAGCCCGAGAACTTCACCGCAATGCGGCGCGGGCGGCGGTCGCCCTGCTCACCCACGAGCACGTGCTTGTTCGTCACGAGCGTGCCCTGGGAGTCGGCGGCGAAGGCGGTGCCGCTGAACACCTCGGCCTCCGAGTACTCGACGACGAGCAGCGCTACGGCCTCCTGGTTCTTCTGGGAGATTGCGCGGTAGTCGACGGCCGCTGCGCCAGCCAGGCCGCGTTGGCGCGCCTCGGCCGTGTCGAGCGCCGCCCGCAGGCGTGCCACCACGCGCGCGTCGCCGGTCGAGCCCATGGCGGCGAGCTCGGTGCGCAGGCGGGCCACCTCCGCCTGCGATTGCCGCAGCGCGTCGCGCACGGTCGCGAGCTCCGCCTGAAAGCGCGAGAGCAGCGCCTGCGCCGCGAGACTCAGGCTGTCGGCCCGGGTCTGGAGGCGCGCCAGCTCGCGCGCGTCGCGACGCGCCGTCCACTGCAGCCAGCCGAACGCGGCGAGCACCACGGCGAACACGCCGATCAGGATCTTGGTTGTGAGCCGGAGCTGCCGCGTCTGGCGGGCCACTTCCACGGCGATCCGCACGGCGGTGCTGGAGCGCCGTGGCGCAGGGGGAGACAGGGCCTGGTACTGCTCGCGTGGCGAGGAGATCCGCTCGGCCGTCGCGCGCAGCGTCGCGGTGACGCCCTCCGCCTCCGCGTCGCCGCCGCTGACGTGGAACTCGACGGCCGGCCCGTTCTGCCCGAACGCGATCACGTCGCCGTCGTTGAGGGCCGCGTCCCCGGTGATCTGGCGGCCGTTCACGAAGGTCCCGTTCGTGCTGCCGAGGTCGCGCACCAGGAACGTCGCCCCCTGCCGGATGACGGCGGCGTGGCGCGATGACACGTCCAGGTCCCGCTCCGGATCGAACCGGACGTCGGAGAGCGGGTGGCGACCCAGCCCGATGTAGGCTTTGCGGAAGGTTTCGACCTGTCCGACGCGCGCGCCCGACAGGAAGGTGAACCGGGCGGTCACGGGCTCCGCGTGACCAGGTAGAGCGCGGCGGCGACTGCCGCGGCCGCGACCAGCACCAGCGTGATGACGCGCCAGCGCTCTCCCCCCGCCCGCCGACGCGCCGGCTGAGGCGGGGGACTCCCCGTGTACACCGGGACGGGCTCGGTGCTGGTCTCGGTGTCGAGCAGGGGATAGACGTGGTGGCCCACTTCTTCGAGCGCGTTCGCGGGGCGGAGCCCGGCGCCGTCGAACCGGGCGATGATCACCGTGATGTTGTCGGGACCGCCCCGCTCGTTGGCCAGCGCGATCAGCCGGTCGGCCGCGGTCTGGAGGTCGCCGGCATGGGTCACGATCTCGGCGATCTCCTCCTTCTTCACCTGGCCCGAGAGCCCGTCGGAGCAGAGCACCAGGATGTCGCCGCGCCGCACTTCCTGATGGGTGAGGTCGACCTTCACGCGCGCGTCGGGGCCGAGCGCCTGGAGGATGATGTTGCGGCGCTCGCTCTTCGCGGCCTCCTCTTCGGTCAGCTCCCCGGCTTCGACCAGGCGCTGCATCAGCGACTGGTCCTTCGTGAGCTGCACCGCCTGGCCGTTGCGGATGAGGTAGGCGCGGCTGTCGCCGACCTGGGTCAGGTAGAAGTGGTCGCTCAACACGCCGACCGCCGTCGTCGTCGTCCCCATGCCGCGCACTTCGGGATGGGCCTTGGCGTAGGCGTGAATGTGCCCGTTGGCGACCTCCACGGCCTCCTTGAGGCGGTACGCGAACCGATGGGGCGTGGCCTCCCGCTCCCGGCCCCAGGCGCGGATCATCTGCTGGTAGATCGTGTCCGTCGCCATCTCGCTCGCCAGCTCGCCCGCGGCCGCCCCGCCCATCCCGTCGGCGACGACGAAGAGCGACCCGCGCTCGCCCACGTCGTGCTCCCGGACGTCGGGCAGGAGCGAGGCTTCCTGGCGCGTCAGGTCCGCGACGAGGAAGCGGTCCTCGTTGTGGTCCCGCGTCCTGCCGCGGTCGGTCTTGGCGAAGACCTCAACTTTGACGGGCTTGGACGAGCGTCCGAACATGCGCTAGGGCTGACACAGGCTGTTCTGGAGCACCTGGTATGGGTGGTTGTCCGGGTCGAGCCGCGCCGATTCCCCGGCGTATTGGCATGCTTTGCCCCGGTCGTCAAGGCGGGCGTAGGCGTTGCTCGCGACATACGCCGCGAACGCCCGGTCCTTGGGCCGGACGCCGGGCGCGCGGTAGATGTCGAGCGCCGAGTCCCGGATCGTCGCGGCCGCGAGCACCTTGTTGCTGAACTTGTCGAACAGGTCGTCCACGAGCTCGTAGGCTCGCGCGGGGTCGATCCCGATGCCGAAGTCCACGACGTTCACGAGGTCCACGCCGTCCCGCCCGCGGGTGAGCATGATGTTGTCGGGCTTGAGATCGCGGTGCACGATGCCGAGGTCATGCGCGGCCTGCAGCGCGTCGGCCACCTGGACACAGATGCTCACCGCCCGGTGCACCGGCAGCGCGCCCTCTCGCTCCATCAGGTCGGTGAGCGGCTCCCCCTCGATGAACTCCATCGCGAGGTAGATGAGGCCCTCGGGCGTCTCCCCGAAGTCGTAGATGGCGCAGACGTTCGGATGGGTGATGCGACTCGCGTTCGCAGCCTCGCGGTTGAAGCGCGCCACCGCGTCCGGGTCGTGCACCATGGCGGGGTTCATCACCTTGATGGCGCTCTTCCGTCCCATCTTCACGTGCTCGGCCAGGTACACCTGCCCCATCCCGCCTTCGCCCAGCTTGTGGAGCACGTGATAGCGGTCGGCGACGACCTGGCCCACCAGATCGTGCGCCGGCGAGCAGGCCCGCAGCGTCTGGCCGTCGTTGGGGCAGAACCGCACGTCGTCGGGATACTCGGTCGAGCAGACGGGGCAGATCTTCACGCGGGAATCTCGATGCGCAGCAGCTTGTCGCCCACCAGGACCCGCGAGGCGTTCCGGAGCGGCATGTGGCCGCGGGCCGCGAGCGCGATGCCGTTGCGGCTGTTCGCGTCCACCACTACGAAGTCGGCGTCCTCGGACTGAACGATCGCGTGCCGGGCGCTCATCGACGGATCGTACGGAAACAGCCAATCTCCCTGCTCCCGGCCGATGATCACGTCGCGCCCCGGCGAGAGCTGGACGACGTCACGCGCGCTGCCGTCCGAGCGCAGCTGCGTGAGGCTCGCAATGTCGGCGCTCGGGATCAGGCTGCCCATCCGCTTCGTGGCGTCGGCGTCGGGCGGGTGCGGCCCGGGGTAGCCGAGCCGCCGGAACCGGATCACCTGCGAGCCGATGAGCAGCAGGTCGCCGTCGACCAGCCGGTGGGGCTCCTCGAGAAACACCCAGGTGCCGTTGCGGCTCCCGAGGTCGCGCACCACGAGCGCCTCCTGCTCCCAGGAGATCTTGGCGTGCAGCGGCGAGAGGAAGACGTCGTCGGGGAAACGGATATCGCCGTCCTGGCGACCGATGGTCGTGTCGGGCGCGCGCCGCTCGAAGCGCTCCTGCGCGTTGCCCGCCTCGTCGAGCAGCACGAGGACGATGGGGGCGCCCGCGCGTGGCGTGACGGCGGGCGAGCGTCGCGCCTGGGCCTCCACGAGCGGGGCGCCGCAGGTGGCGCAGAATCGCGTGCCGGCGGGGACGGTCGACCCGCAGCGCGCGCAGCTCGGCCCCGAGCCGGGCGCCGTGAGCCGCCGCCCGCATTGCGGGCAGAACGGCAACAGGGCGCTGGCGTGACCGCCGCAGAACGGGCAGGGGATCGGCTCGCCGCGTGCCGGCGCTAGAGGCGGAGCGGCCAGCCCAACGTGCGCCCCCGGCCCCCCCGGCCCCCCTGGGCCCCTCGTCCCGCCTCCCGGCGCCGCCGCGGCCCGCAGTCGCCCGGACTTGCCCATCGGCTTCCCGCAGTCCATGCAGAACTGCGCACTGGGGTCGTTATTGCGGCCGCAGTAAGCGCAGGCGGTCACAGGCGCACGTGCTCCACAGGGCCCATAAGTTACGGCCTGCCAATCCATTCCGCAATTGACGGGTCGAAAGCGGCGATGCTAGTTTGCGCGCCTGTGCGATCGCTCGGCGTCCTGCCGCTCCGCCTCCTTGTTGCGCTCGCGCTGCTCGCCGGGCGGTCCGAGGCTCAGGTCGATCCCTCCGGCCCCTGGCGCACCCTCCACACGCCCCACTTCCGCATCCACTTCCGTCCCGCGTACCGCGACGTCGCGCTCACCGAGGCGCGCGAGGCGGAGCGGGCGTACGCGCTGCTCGCCTCCGAGCTGCATCCGCCACGCGGCACGGTGGACCTCACGCTGGGCGACGACATCGATGGCTCCAACGGATTCACGACGGTGTTTCCCTCCGGTCGCATCACGATCCTGGCCCCGGCGCCCGCGACCGATCCCGGGCTGCTCCAGTACGACACCTGGCTGCGGCTCGTCACGACGCACGAGCTGGCTCACGTCTTCCACCTCGACCGCACGAGGAGCTTCTGGGCCGTCGCGCAGCACGTGCTGGGACGGGCCCCGGGCCTGTTCCCGAACGAATACCAGCCGACGTGGCTGGTCGAGGGACTCGCGACGTACTATGAGTCGCGCTTCACGCACGGCGGGCGCGTGCGGGGCAGCTTCCATACCCAGCTGCTCGCAGCAGACCGCGCGGCCGGTGCTTCGCGCTCACCGTGGGACGCGGAGCCCTTCACGCGCTGGTCTGACGGCTTCGCGCCCTATGCCTACGGCAGTCGGTTCCTGCAGTACCTCGCCGCGACGGTCGGCGACTCGGCGGTGCCGCGACTCGTCGAGGCCACGGCGGCGCAGCTCATCCCGTTCAGGGTCGGTCGTCAGGTCGAGCGCGTGGCGCCGGGACGCACGCTCGCGGGCTTGTGGCCGCAGGCAACCGCGCCGAGCGCGGCGCCGGGCGCGCCGGCAGCGGGCACCCGGGTGCTCGACAGCCTGCTGCGGACGGAACCGGTGCCGAGCGTCTCGCCCGACGGCCGCCGAGTCGCCTACCTCGCCGACGACGGCAAGGGCGCGAGCGAGCTGCGCGTCCTCGATGGGGAGACGCTCCGGCGGGTCGCGGCGCACGCGGTGAACGGCAACGCGAGCTACGGCTGGGACGGGGACACGATGGTCGTCGCGCAGCTCGATTACACGGGGCGCCGGAAGCTGCGGAGCGACCTGTACCGCTGGGTACCGGGTGGTGTTTGGCGGCGGGAGACGCACGGCGCGCGCCTCACTCAGCCGGCCGGCCGCTCCGTCGCCATCGAGTTGCGCCCGGGGGCCAATCGGCCGACGGTGCCGGCGCCGGCAGACCCAGGTGTGGGGGCCGAGACGTGGGAGGCCGTCGTCCCATCGCCTGACGGGCGCTGGATCGCCGGCACCCGCAACGCCGCGGGGCGCTGGGCGCTCGTGCGCTGGCCGGCCGATACGCCGGCTGCTGCCGTCGTGCTGGTCGAGTCCCGCTCCGTCCTCGCCGATCCGGTGTGGACGCCGCGCGGCGAGCTGTGGTTCGTCGCCGATCCGTCGGGGTTCCCGCAGGTGTACGCGTGGCGCGACGACGGGATCGCTCAGGCCCTCACGGCGGAGCCGCTCGGCGCGCGCAGCCCCGCCCCGCTGCCAGACGGGACGCTCTTGTACTCGGCGCTCACGGCAGGAGGCTGGGAGCTGCGGCGTGCGCCCGCGCTCGCGGACGGCCTCCCCGCCCGGTTTTCGGAGCCGCTGCCGTTCGATTCCGCGCCCCCCCTCGCGGCGCCGGCGCGCGAAACCGGTTACGCCGTGTGGCCCTCGCTGCGGCCCCACTTCTGGATCCCGTTCTTCCTGAACGCGGGGCCGACGGGGCGGTTCGGCGGAGCCGTAACCGCCGGGACGGACGCGCTGCACCGCTTCACGTACGCCGCTGACCTGCTCCTCGCGCCGCAGCCGTTCCGTGTGACAGGCGACTTCATCCTCCTCAGCGACGTGCTCGGCAACCCCACGCTCGATTTCTCGGCGTCGAGCGCCTGGCTCGACGTGGCGGCGCCGCCGGGCGTCACGCTCTCGGAGCTGAACCAGGCGGCGGCCGTCGGAGCGGCGTTCGTGCGGCGCCGCTGGCGCAGTCTCGCGAGCGTGCGGCTCGCGGCGGAGGTCCAGCGGTTTCGCTACGCCGCGGCGCCCGACAGCGCCCTCGCTGCCGCCTGCCCCGGGTGCCTGGCGCGCGATCTGATCGGCGGCTCGGCCACCTTGGCGCTGTCGCGGGTGGTCGCTGGTGTGCTCTCCGTGTCGCCCGAGGACGGGTTCTCGTGGTCGCTCATGTATCGACGCCGCGACGAGCGCGGGACCGGCCGCTGGTCGAACGAGCTGCGCTCGCAGCTCGCGCTGTACGCGCACGTACCGGGAGGAGGGCTCGGCGGGTTCGCGCACTCCGTGCTCGCCGTGCGGCTCGCCGCCGGCGGCCTCGACGGGTCGCTCGGCTCATTGTATCGGGTGGGCGGGGTGTCCTCGGGGAGCGTCGCGCTCTCCTTCGGCCAGTCGCTCGGCGTCAGGCGCCTGTTCCCGATCCGCGGCTATCACTACGGTGAGCTGGCCGGCCCGCGCGCGGCGACGGGCACGGTCGAGTACCGGCTTCCCCTGGCGCTGGTGGGTCGCTCGCTCGGTCACCTGCCCGTGGGCGCCGACCGGGTGTGGCTCAACGCCTTCGCAGACGCGGGTGACGCGTGGGATCCCGGCACGTCGCCGCAGCTCACGCGGCTGCGCTCCGCCGGCGTCGAGCTGGCCGGCGCCGTCACCGTGACGTACAACCTGCTCCTGCAGCTGCGGCTCGGCCTGGCGGAGCCGCTCGCCGCTCCCCCGTCCGGAGCCGCGCGGCGCGCCAGTGTGTACTTCGCGTTCGCGTCCGACTTCTGAGCCGGCGGCCCGAACTGGGGTTGCGGCGCGGCATATAATGGATACCGCCATGCGCGCCGCGCTCCCCCTGCTGCTCGCGCTCAGCGCCGCCGTCCCGCATCGCCTCGCCGCCCAGTCGCCTGCGGACCGGGCGGCGCTCGAGGCGTTGCGCGACTCGCTCACGGGGGTGCGCGACTCGATCGCCCTGAAGCGCCTCGAGGCCGCGGGGATCGAGCTGGCGAAGCGGCACCGTGACGACTCGCTGATCCATCTGCGGCTCGGGTTCATCGCCTACCGGCTCGGCGAGGTCACCGGCGCCAAGGGTCATTATGACGACGCTGCGAGCGAGTTCGAGTGGGCCGGCGAGCTCGCGCCCGATTGGCCCTACCCGTGGTACGGCCTGGGCCTCGCTGAATTCGCGCAAGGCGAGGCCGCGTCCATCGCGATCGAGAACATCCGGGAGCAGCTGGGCAAGGACTACATGACCAAGGCCGCCCGTGCGTTCGCGCGCGCGGTGCAGGCCGACCCGGCATTCGCGCAGCCGACGATCGATCTGGCGCGCACCGCGCTCGCCCAGCGCATCCAGCCCCGGCTCGACGTCGCGCTGGAGGCGGTGCGGCTCGCGGCGGCGTCGCCCGCCGGTCGGAATCCCCGGTTGCAGCTCGCGCGCGGGCGCGTGGAACGGGAGGTCGGCGACCCCGACTCCGCGCTCGCGGCCTTCGGGGCCGCGCTCGCGACGGGCGCCGATTCGGGCCTCGGCCTGCTCGAGCTGGCGCGCACCTATTACTTCGTGAATCGCCCGGCGCAGGGCTGGCGCGCCTACTTCGCCGGGGCGCACGCGGCGCGCTCGCCCGAGGCCCTCGCCCTGTACCGCGCCGACCTGAGCGTGGTCGGTGGGCCGGACGAGATCACGCCGTTCGACGGCTTCACCTCCCCGGGCCCGCGCGCCGAGTGGCTCGAGCACTTTTGGCGACGCCGCGACGTGGTCGAGGCCCGCAATCCCGGCGAGCGCCTCGCCGAGCACTACCGGCGCTGGTTCTACGCGTGGCGCGAGTTCCGGCTCGTGAGTCGCCACCGCCATTACGACATCACCGAGCGCTATCGCTCCGACCAGGCGGAGTTCGACGACCGCGGCATCATCTATCTGCGCCACGGGCCGCCGGACAAGCGGGCGTCGTATCAGCAGGTGCTCGACCGCATCGAGCCGAATGAGACGTGGCTGTACCGCCGCCCCCCACCCGAGGGCGACCTGATCTTCCACTTCGTCGCGCGCGGCGACGTGCAGGACTTCAAGCTGGTGGAGAGCCTGGCCGACGCGCTCGCGGCAGGCCACGGCGGGGCGCTGACGCTCGAGGTGCGGCGCCCACGGTTCGACCCGGTCCTGAGCGACTTGTTCGCGTCCCGCGCCGAGATCAGCCCGGTCTACGCTCGCCTGGGCAACACCCTCGGCTCGACGAACACGGGCAGGGCGCTCGCCGACGAGCGCACGCTCGGTCAGCGCAGCATCGCCGTCGGCACCACGACCGACAGCTACACCCGCGAGTTCGCCGCGCCGCTCGGCACGGTTGCGTCCGAGTTCGTGGTTGGGGCGGTTGGGGGGGGCGGGGGCGGGGGCGGGGGCGGGGGGGGGCAGGACCTGCACGTGGTGTTCGCGATTCCGGCACAGCGGCTCACACCGCTGTCCGACTCCGACCGCGTCGTGTATCCGCTCGCCTTTCGGTTGTTCGTGTCCGATACGGCCGACGATCTCGTGGCGCGGCTCGACACCACCCGGGCCTTCAAGGCGCGCGCGCCGCTGGCGGGCGGCAGCTATCTCACCGGTCAGCTGCGGCTGGCCGTCCCTCCCGGCCGCTACCGCTACCGGCTGTTGGTGGAGCAGCTCGACGAGCACGCGGGAGACCTCGTGACGCGCGACTCCGTGACGGCCGAGCACCTGGACGGCCGCCGCTTCGCGGCGAGCGATCTGGTGCTGGGGCGGCGCGGATCGGGGCTCGTGTGGGTGACGTCGTCCGACACCGTGCCGCTCAACCCGCTCGCGGAGTTTCCTGCGGGGGGAGCGGCCGAGCTGTATTACGAAGTGTACGGCCTGGGACCGGGCGCGCCGTACCACACCGTCGTGCGGCTCGAGCGGACGGGCGGGCGCTCGTTCTTCAGCCGGCTGTTCGGCGGGAAACAGGCGCCGGTGCTGCTCGAGTTCGACGCGTCCGCGGACGGACCCCGCACGGTGGTGCGTCGCAGCCTCGACCTGCGCGAGACGCCCAAAGGGAATTACGTCCTCACGGTGCAGATCCGCGATCCCGCGACGGACGTGACGCTCACTCGGCGGTGCCGGTTCGTCGTCGTTTCGCGCTAATCAGTTGACACCCGCTCCGGCCGGTCCCTAGCTTTCACCGTTCCCTCGGAGAATGGATGTACTGCTCCCGCTGCGGCACCCAGAACGACGACACCAGCAAGTTCTGCCGCTCCTGCGGGCTGGACCTGACGACGACGACTCCGGTCGGCGCCGTCCGCGACCAGCACCCCGACGTCACCGAGATCGACTTGGTGCGGGAGCAGCTGCGGGACGAGTACGACATCCTCGAGGAGCTGGGGCGCGGGGGCATGGCGATCGTCTTCAAGGCCCGCGAGAAGCAGCTGGAGCGCGACGTCGCCATCAAGGTCCTGCCGTTTTCCCTCGCCTTCGACAAAGAGTTCGTCGAGCGCTTCCAGCGCGAGGCCCGCACCTCGGCCAAGCTCGAGCACCCCGGCATCATCCCGATCTACCGCGTCGGCAAGAGCGGCCGCGTCATCTACTTCGTCATGAAGTTCCTGCGCGGCAAGCCGCTCTCGAGCGTGCTCGCCGCGCGCGGCTCGCTCCCCCCGGCCGAAATCCGCCAGGTCCTCGTCCAGGTCGCCCGGGCCCTCGCGTACGCGCACAAGAGCGGGATCGTGCACCGCGACATCAAGCCCGACAACATCATGTTCGATGAGCACGGGATGGCCGTCGTCACCGATTTCGGCATCGCGAAGGCGGCGACCGGCGGCAAGCTCACGGGCACCGGCATGTCGATCGGCACGCCGCATTACATGAGCCCCGAGCAGGCCCGCGCCCAGGCGCTGGATGGCCGCAGCGACGTCTACTCGCTCGGCGTCGTCGCCTACCAGTGCCTCACAGCGCGCGTGCCGTTCGACGGGGAGGACTCCTTCTCCATCGGCTACAAGCACATCATGGAGGAGCTGCCGACCCCCCCGCTCGAGAGCTACGATCAGCGCACGCTGTTCGAGATCATCAAGCGGATGATGGCCAAGTCGCCCGACGACCGCTTTCAGACGGCCGACGACCTGGTCCAGGCGCTCGAAGCCGGGGGCATGTTCGCCGTCGTCGGGCTCGCGACGGCGCCCACCAAAGCCATCCCCTCGCTCGCGGGCGCGCGCCTGGCGGGCGCCGCCACCACGCCGCTCCCGCGTGTGCCCGGGACGGCCCCCCCCGGCGCCGAGCCGCACCGGCGGTCCGTGACGGCCGGCATCGCGCTGTGGGTGCTCGTCGTCGCGGTGGCGCTCGGAGCCCCGGGGCTGTACGCGTACAAGAAGGGCCTGTTGTTCTTCACCCACGGTGTGCCGCACGACTCCGCCGCGGCGATCCTGCAGCGCGACACCGTCGCGCAGCGCCTGCTCGCCGACACCGGTACCGCGCCGGCCGTCGACTCCGTCCCGCCCGCGACGCGGAGCCCCGCCGACACCGCCCGCGCCCGTCTCGTCCCGCCCGGGACGCCCGGCCGCCTCACGCTCCAGGGCCTGCCCGCGGGCGCCCGCGTCACGCTCAACGGGGCGCCGTTCCGCGGCTCGCAGGGCGAGGTGCCCCCCAACGTCTACAAGCTGGCGGTGCAAGCGGAGGGCTACGCCGCCTTCGAGCGCCAGGTGATCGTCAGTCCGGGCGCCCCGCTGACGGTCAAGGTCGACCTGCGGCCGTCGCGCGACTCGAAGTTCGGTCCGTGCGAGCAGTACGGGCCCGCCTACAACCAGGACGGCATCTGCTGGGACGCGCGGCCGGTGCCGCTCGCGTCCACGAAGATCCCCGTGCCGGCTGACGCACCCATCGTCCCCCGGCCGGCGATCCTGCTGTGCCACGTGTCGCGCTCGGGGGAGACCATGGAGGTCCGCGTCTTCGTGCGCTCCAACGTGGATCCCTTCAACGACCAGGCGCTCGATCTCGCCAAGACGCTGCGCTGGAACCCGGCCCAGAAGAATGGCGAGCCCGTGGACTCCTGGGTGCAGGTGCAGTTCGTGCCGGAGCGGCAGTAATCGACATCCATCCGACGGCGTTCATCGCTCCCGGGGCGGTCGTGCTGGGAGACGTGACCCTGGGGCCGCGCGCCAGCGTGTGGTACGGCGCGGTGCTGCGCGGCGACATGGCCGCGATCGCGGTGGGCGAAGCCACGAACCTCCAGGACGGCGTGATTGTCCACGTGGACGAGGGGAAGCCGACGCGCATCGGCGCCCGCGTCGCGGTGGGGCACCGGGCCATCCTGCATGCCTGTACCGTTGAAGATGAGTGCCTGATCGGGATGGGCAGCATCCTGCTCAACGACGTCCACGTCGGGACCGGCAGTGTCGTAGCAGCGGGCGCGGTGGTGCCCGAGGGAACTCGGGTCCCGCCCGGCTCGTTAGTGGTGGGCGTGCCGGCGCGGGTGACCCGCGCGGTGGATGAGGTGCTGCGCCAGCGGATCCGGCACACGTGGCAACACTACGTCGCGGAGGCCGAGCGGCACCGCGCGGGCAAGTTTGTGATGTGAATTCCCGGAACCCCTTACGCGCGCGGCGCGGTGCGCCAGCCTTGCTCGGGTCGTCGGGCGCGCCTACCTTGACCTCCCGCGCTTGCTGAGCCGGCGGCCGGTTAAATTTCACTACATCACGACCACGCTGAGACACGCGCTCACCGAAAGGGACGAGCTCGCATGACTGCTTCCAGCCGCACAGGCACCCTCGATCTGAGCCCCAACGCCGTCACGGTGCTGGAGCGGCGCTACCTGGTGAAGGACGACCAGGGCACCCCCGTCGAACGGCCCGACGACCTGTTCCGGCGGGTCGCCCGGACCGTGGCCGAGCCGGACCGGCGCTACGGTGCGTCCGACAAGGGCGTGGAGGGCCTCGCGGAAACGTTCTTCGAGCTGATGGCGACGCGGGTGTGGATGCCCAACTCGCCCACCCTCATGAACGCCGGCCGGCCGCTGGGCCAGCTGTCGGCGTGCTTCGTGCTCCCCGTGGACGACTGCCTGTCGAACGGCCAGAGCGGCATCTACGACACGCTGCGCGCCATGGCGCTGGTGCACCAGTCGGGCGGCGGCACGGGGTTCTCGTTCTCCCGGCTCCGGCCCAAGAACGACGTGGTCCGCTCCACCATGGGCGTGGCGTCGGGCCCCGTGTCGTTCATGAAGCTGTACGACGCCTCGACCGACGTCGTGAAGCAGGGCGGGACGCGCCGCGGCGCGAACATGGGCATCCTGCGGGTGGACCACCCCGACATCCTCGAGTTCGTGACCTGCAAGGACGACCTCACCCAGGTGACGAACTTCAACATCTCGGTGGCGGTGACGGACGCCTTCATGAAGGCCGTCGAGGAGGGGACGAGCTACGACCTCATCCACCCGCGCAGCGGCAAGGTGATGGGCCAGTTGGATGCGCGCGACGTGTTCCGCCAGATCGTCCATGGCGCCTGGAAGACGGGTGAGCCCGGGGTGTACTTCATCGACCGGGCCAACTACTACAACCCCGTGCCGCGCCTCGGCAGCTACGAGGCCACGAACCCGTGCGGCGAGCAGCCGCTGCTCCCCTACGACGTCTGCAACCTCGGCTCGATCAACCTGGGCCTGTTCGTGAAGCAGGGAGACGTCGACTGGGAGCGGCTGCGGACGGCGGTGCACGTGTGCACGCACTTCCTCGACAACGTCATCGACGCGAACAAGTACCCGCTCGCCGAGATCGACGATCTGGCGAAGCGCATTCGCCGCATCGGCCTCGGGGTGATGGGCTGGGCCGATCTGCTGGTGCACCTCGGCATCCCGTACGACTCGGACGAGGGGGTGGCGCTGGGTCGCCGGGTGATGGAGTTCGTGGATGAGGAAGCGAAGGTCGCGTCGGAGCAGCTGGCGGAGCAGCGCGGCGTCTTCCCCGAGTGGGAGACGTCGATCTGGGGCCCCGACGCGAGCTGTGCCCGCGGGCCCGACGGCGAGCGGGTGCGCCCGATGCGCCGGCTCCGCAACTGCAATCTCACGACGGTCGCGCCCACGGGCACGATCTCGATCATCGCGAACTGCTCCTCGGGGATCGAGCCGCTCTTCGCGGTCGCGTTCATGCGCAACCAGGCCGGCGTGCTGATGCCGGACGTGAACGAGGACTTCGTCGCCATCGCGCGACAGGAGGGCTGGTACTCGGACGACCTGATGCAGCGGATCGCGGAGGCGGGCCACATCCACTTCGACGCGGTGCCGGCGCAGTGGCAGCGCGTGTTCGTGACGGCGCACGACGTCACCCCCGAGTGGCATATCCAGATGCAGGCGGCCTTCCAGGAGTTCACCGACTCGGCGATCTCCAAGACCTGCAACTTCGGGCACGATGCGACCGAGGAGTACGTGGAGAAGATCTACCGCTACGCCTACAAGCTCGGCTGCAAGGGCGTCACCGTGTACCGCGACGCCTCGCGCGAGATGCAGGTGCTCTCGACCGGGGCCACCGCGAAGAAGGTGCAGGAGCAGGCGGCGAACGGGCAGACCGCCGTGGCCGAGGCGCTGGGCCGGATCGCCGAGCTGGAAGCGGAGCTCGAGCGCACCCGCGGCATGCTGCATGACGCGGAGGCCGAGAACCTGCAGCGGCGCGCCAAGCGCTCGCGCCCCGACCTGCTCAAGGGATCAACGCGACGGATCGAGACGCCGCTCGGCACGATGTACGTCACCATCACCGAGGACGACCGCGGCCAGCCGTTCGAGGTCTTCATCTCCCTCGGCAAGGCGGGCGGGGCGCTCATGGCCGACGTCGAAGCCGTCGGGCGCCTGATCTCGCTCGGGCTCCGCTCGGGCATTCCCATGCGGGAGATCTACCGCCAGCTCCGGGGCATCTCGTCGGACCGGGCCGTCGGCCTGGGGCCCAACAAAGTGCTCTCGGTGCCGGACGCCATCGGCATCGCGATCGAGAAGTGGATGCAGGACCGGCAGGGCATCCAGCAGGATCTGCTCGCCGAGGCGGAACGGGGAGGGGCTGGGGCGGTGGGGGCGGCGGGCGCTCCGGGTGCGGCGGCTCCGCTGCGGGGAGTCGTGGCGGGGCAGGGGGGGGGGAGCGCCGCGGCGCTCCAGGGTGGCGCGACCCAGCAGGACTTCATCGGCGCCTGCCCCGACTGCGGCTCGCAGCTGGCGTTCATCGAGGGCTGCGCCAAGTGCCACGTGTGCGGATTCTCGGAGTGCGGCTGAGCGGCGCCGGGGCGCAGCGGGCGCGCCGCTGGTCAACCGTCACCCGGCGAGCGGTTCCGGCCGTGTGACGGCTGTCACGACCCCCTGTGCGGGGGCCGTGTTATTCTACGGCGTGACTGCTCCCTTCCGTCCCCCGACGCCCACGCGGCTCCAGGCCAAGGGCTGGGCCCGCGTCGGCAAGCCCGGCGCGCACCTGCTGCGCCGCGGCGCCTGGTATCCGGTGGTCCGCGTCTCGTCGAGCCACATCGTCGTGCTGGACGTGAACCGGCGCAACGTCCCGGTCGACCGGCGCTTCCTCGAGATCCGCTACCATCCGCCGGAGCGCTGGAGCATCGTGCGGTGTGAGCCGCGCGAGATCCAGCGCGTGGGCCGGCTGTTCCCGCTCACGTACGCGGTGTGCCCCACCTGCCGGCACCGCCAAGCCTTCGGGGCCGACGTCAAGGAGCTCTCGTGTGAACGCTGCAAGAAGGCGGCGGCGCTGGCGTGGGATGAGTTGAGCTAAGCTGTCAGGGACCAGGTGTCAGGTGTCAGGGCCTGACACCTGGCACCCGACACCTGACACCGTTAGAGCAGTACCACCCGATCACCCACAGAAACGATTCCCGCCCCGACTCCCAGGCAGTAGAACCCGCGCATTCCGTCGTCCAAGAACTGCAGCGTTTCCTTGAGGACCTCGGGTTCGACCGTGCCGCCCAGCGCCCAGCCGCTGAACGGCCGGCAGGGATGCGCGACCTGCAGCACCTCCAATCGCACCACGTCGCGGCCGTCCTTGTCCACGAAGGCGACGCCGCCGCCGAGCTCGTCGAGGGTGATCCGGCGAGCGGTCTCCACGAGGACATTCTCGCCCGCGCAGCCGGGCGTGAGGCGATCCCCGAAGCGCTCCCGCATCAGCGCATAGTGCGTGGTGAAGCCGATCGAGACCCCGTGCGCGCCGTCTTCGTTCTTGGTGTTGGGGTGCGTCCGGTGATGCACGTCCACCAGCCAGGACCCTTCGGGCCCTTCGCCCAGCACGCCGTCGGGTCCGACGGCGAGCCGTGCCACCGCGAGGCAGGGGGTCGGGTCGTAGACCCGCAGCGGCTTCTCCCCCGTCTTCAGCGACGAGCGTTGGATTTGGAGACGCACGATGCGGCCGAGGTCGCGCATAACGAAATCTATCAAAACGTGGTATGATGTGAGGCGCGACCTCATGCGGATCAGGCTCGGCTGGGCCCGCTGTGCGGACAACGTCGCGGACATCCTGCGCCGCGGCGCCTGGTATCCCATCGTCGAGGAGTCTGCGGACGGCCACCTCGTCGTCGAGGTGCGGGAGCAGCGCGTCCGCCTGAGCCGGGGGGACGTGTCGGTGCGCACCGACGCACCCGACCACTGGAGCATCGTCGTCCGCACCGGGGTGCTGCGCCCCGCGCTGGGAGGGCAGGGGATGGAGGTGGTGACGACCTACGCCGTCTGCCCCATGTGTCACTACCGCCAGGACTTCGCAGGCCGGCCGGACACGCTGCGCTGCGTCCGCTGCGGGGCGACGTCGGCGGTCGATTGGTCGGAGACCTGCTGAGCCACGGTTTGCGATTGCGTAAGTACTTAGTATGTTAATTATCAATATGTTAACTTTCTCCCTGCTGATCCCTGATGCCTGAGAACTGACGATTTTCCGATGCCCGATCGCTCCGCGCTCGCCCTCCAGCTCACCGATGCCATCACGGCGGCGCGGGCCGCCGTCCACCATGCGGGAGATCGCGCGTTTCGCACGTACGGCCTCTCCCACCGTGCCCATGCCGTGTTGACGGCCGTCGACGTGGGCGGGCCGGACGGCGCCCGCCCCAAGGAGATCGCCGCGCAGCTGGGGGTGTCGCGCGCGGCGGCCACGACCTTCATTCAGCGGCTGGAAACGAAGGGGCTCGTCGAGACCACTCCCGACCCGGAAGACGACCGCGGCGTACGCGTGACGCTCACGCGCACCGGGCTCGAAGTGTTGCTGCGCGCCGGGCAGCTCGAGCGGCGCCTCGCCGCTCGGGCGATCGAGGGCCTGCCGGCCTCGAGCATCGCGCGGGCCGTGCACCTGCTCCAGGAGTTCAAGCGCCGACTCGAGGAAAAGCAGATCGGCGTGGTGCACTAGTTTTCCACATCCGGCTTTCCACGGTCATGTTGAAAAACCCCGTTGGCCCAGAGAAGGAGTCCATCTGATTCGCCGCACGAAGATCGTCGCGACACTGGGACCCGCGACAGGCGCCCCCGAGCACATCGAGGGGCTCATCGACGCGGGTGCGAACGTGATCCGCGTCAATGCATCCCACGGCAGCCCGGAGCTGCGTGCGGCGTGGATCGCCGCGGTGCGGCGCGCGGCGGACGCCGCGGGCAGTAACGTGGCGGTCCTCGTGGACCTGCAGGGACCGCGCATCCGCGTGGGCGCGCTGCCGCAACCCCGCGCGTTGCGCCCGGGCGAGACCGTGGCGTTCGCGCCCGAGGAGGTCGCGAAGAGCGGCGAGCTGCCGACCACGTACGCCGGTCTCGCGACGGACGCGCGGGTGGGGGCCCGCATCCTGCTCGACGACGGGCTGCTGTCGGTCGAGGTCACGGGGATCGCCCCACCCCGCGTCGAAGGTCGGGTGGTGGACGGCGGCACCCTCACCTCCCACAAGGGGATGAATCTGCCCGGCCTGCAGGTGAGCGCGCCCGCCCTGACCGCCAAGGACCGCGAGGACGTCACGCACGCCGTCAAGGCGGGGGTCGAGTACCTGGCGCTGTCTTTCGTGCGGCGCGCCGAGGATCTGGCCGAGCTGCGGCGGCTCGTCCCGCCCGCCATCAAGCTGATCGCGAAGATCGAGAAGGCCACCGCCCTCGAGGACCTGGAGCGCATTCTCGCGGCGTGCGACGCGGTGATGGTGGCGCGGGGCGACCTGGGCGTCGAGCTGCCGTTCGAAGAGGTCCCGAGCGTGCAGAAGCGCCTGATTCGGGAAGCGAACCGTCACGGGAAGCCGGTGATCACGGCGACCCAGATGCTCGAGTCGATGGTGCACCACCCGCGGCCCACCCGGGCCGAGGCCTCGGACGTCGCCAACGCGATCCTCGACGGGACCGACGCCGTGATGCTCTCGGCCGAGACCGCGGTCGGCGAGTACCCGTTCGAGGCGGTGCGCGCGATGGACCGCATCATCCGCGAGATGGAGCGCCAGGGTGGCGGGCCCAGGGAGCGCGGCGGGGGAGGTCGGGACGAGCGCCGACGCGGCGAGAGCGAGACCGTGGCGGTGGAGGACGCGATCGCCCTGGGGACGAGCGCGGTGGCGCGGATGCTCAAGACGCCGCTCATCGTGACGCTCACCAAGGGAGGCTTCACGGCGCGCAAGGTGGCGGCGCAGCGCCCGCCGGTCCCGATCCTCGCGGTCACCACCGAGCCGGTCACCTACCGGCAGCTGGCGCTGGTGTGGGGTGTGACACCGGTGCTCGTGGACCAGGTGCCCGGCTACGACGCGATGCTCGCGGTCGTGCGCGACCTGATCCTGAAGCGCGGGTACGCCCGCTCGGGCGACCGCATCGTGATGACGGCGGGGGTGCCGTGGGACGTCTCCGGGACCACCAACCTGCTCAAGGTCGAGGTCGTGTGACGTGAGGCTGGTGTTTCTCGGGACCGGGACTTCCTACGGCGTGCCGCAGATCGGCTGCCGCTGCCGCACGTGCACGTCGCCCGACCCGCGGGACCGCCGCACCCGCACCGCGGCGCTCGTCGAGGCCGGCGGGCGTCGTCTCCTCATCGACACGCCCCCGGAGCTGCGGCTGCAGCTCGTGGCGGCGGGGGTCGACGCGATCGATGCCGTGCTGTTCACGCACGCGCACGCCGACCACGTCCACGGCATCGACGACCTGCGCGCCGTCTCGGTGCGTCGGGCGGGTGCGAGCCGGCTGGAAGTGTACGGCTCGGCCGAAACGCTGGCCGAGATCGCGCGCCGCTTCGGCTACATCTTCGACGAGACGCCGGCCCAGCCGGGCACGAGCAAGCCCGAGCTGGTGGCGCGCCCGCTCGACGCGGAGCGCGAGACTGCGATCGCCGGCATCCCGGTGCTGCCGCTCGTGCTGCCGCACGGGGACCACACGGTGTTCGGCTACCGCATGGGACCGCTCGCCTACCTCACCGACGCGAAGGCGATTCCCGACGGGGTGTGCACGCGTCTCGGGGGGCTCGACGTGCTGGTGCTGAACGCGCTGCTGCCGCGGCCGCACCCGCTCCACCTCTCGATCCCGGAGGCGGTGGAGGCGGCCGAGCGCATCGGCGCGCGGCGCACCTTCCTCACGCATCTCACGCACGCGGCGCCCCACGCCGAGCTCGCGGCCCAACTGCCGGCGGGCATCGCGCCCGCGTACGACGGGCTGGTCATCGAGGTGGGCCCGGTCTAGATTCGACGCCAGGAGGATCGCTCCATGGCCAACGCATCCGACGCGGCACTCCGCCGGTTCGAGCGCCCCGCCGCGCGCCAGAGCGCGGCGCTGGACGAGCTCGTGCGCCAGGCCGTGTTCGGCGCGCTGGAGGAGCGCGAGCAGGCGCGCTGGCTGATCTGGGAGATCGGGCAGGCGGCGGGCGTCCGGCCCGCGTCGATTCACGAGCTGTATCTGGCGCGCGGCCGCGGCGAGGTCCCGCCCTTCACGACGCCCGCGATCAACGTGCGGGTGCTGGCCTACGACTCGGCGCGCGCCATCTTCCGGGCGGCGCGGCGCCTCGACGTCGGCGCCGTGATCTGCGAGATCGCCCGCTCCGAGATCGGCTACACGGAGCAGCGGCCGGCCGAGTACGTCGCGGTGATGACCGCGGCGGCGCTGCGCGAGGGCTTCACCGGACCGCTCTTCATCCAGGGCGACCACGTCCAAGTCAACGCCAAGAAGTACGCCGCCGACCCCGAGGCGGAGCTGCAGGCCATCCGCACGCTGATCGAGGAAGAGCTGCACGCCGGCTTCTACAACATCGATGTGGACACCTCCACCCTCGTGGACCTCTCCAAGGCCACGCTCGACGAGCAGCAGCGCGTCAACTACGAGCGCGCCGCCGAGCTGACGACGTTCATCCGCGAGCGCGAGCCGGACGGCGTGACCGTGTCGGTCGGCGCGGAGATCGGGGAGGTCGGGGGCAAGAACTCCGACGTGCACGAGCTGCACGCGTTCATGGAGGGCTATCGCCGCGCGCTCCAGTCCTTGGGCCCCCCCCCGTACGCGGGGATCAGCAAGATCTCCGTGCAGACCGGGACGAGCCACGGCGGCGTGGTGCTCCCCGACGGCTCGATCGCCAGGGTGCAGCTCGACCTCGAGGCGCTGCGGGCGCTGTCCGCCGCAGCGCGCGCCACGTACCGCCTGGGCGGTGCGGTGCAGCACGGCGCCTCGACGCTGCCGCCGGACGCCTTCAGCCACTTCCCCAAGTGCGAGGCGATCGAGATCCACCTGGCGACCAACTTCCAGAACATCGTCTTCGACCACCCCAGGCTGCCGGCCGAATTCCGGCGCGAGCTCAACGACTGGGTCAAGGGCGAGTGCAAAGACGAATGGAAGAAGGGAGACACGGAGGAGCAGTTCATCTACAAGAGCCGCAAGCGGGCCATCGGGCCGTTCAAGCGGCGGCTGTGGGATCTGCCGGCGGACGTGCGGGACGCGATCGGCGCCGACCTCGAGAAGACGTTCGCCTTCCTGTTCGAACAGCTGCGCGTGACCGGCACCCGCGCCGCCACCGACCGCTACGTCAAGCCGCCACTCCAATCCCACGCGCAGCCGCGTCCCGTGGCCGTCGCGGCGCCGGACGACTTGGAGGCAGGCGAGTGAGCGAGCGAGGGTCGGGGTTCGGGTCGTTCCTGCTCGGACTGGGGCTGGGGGCGGTGCTCGGGTTCCTGTTCGCGCCCGAGCCGGGCGACGCGACCCGCACCAAGCTGACGCGCCGGCTCCGCGGGCTGCGGGAGCTAGCGACCGAGAAGGCCGGCGAGCTGGGGCAGCTGCTGGAGGCGGAAGACGAGGACGCGGACGAGCCGCCCGCGCGGGAGGCGCTCGAGCGCCGCCTCACCGACGCGAAGCGCCGTCGTCGCGGCGCCCGGCCGGGGCAGGGGCACGGCGCTGAGGAGGAGGACGAGCCCTCCGCGTGAAGGCCGACGGCGGCTGGCATCGGTCGCTGACCGGCATCGTCCGCCGCACCGTCGAGGCGGCTTACGAGGACAACATCCCCTTCCTCGCGAGCGCCCTGTCGTTCGATCTCCTCCTCACCATCATCCCGTTCGTCGTCGTGCTGCTCGCCGTCGTCGGCTCCCTCGTCCAGCATCAGATCACGACGCACCAGGTGCAGCTGCACGAGCTGCTGTCGCGCTTCCTCCCGACGGCGCCCGGCGGCGACACGGACAAGGTGTTCGCGCAGGTGGAGGCGACGCTGGCCGGCGTGGTGCGCCACCGCGGTCGGCTCACCGCGGTCGGCCTGCCGCTGTTTCTCTGGTTCTCCACGCGGCTGTTCGGCGGGCTGCGGGCGGCGCTCAACGAGGTGTTCGACACCGACGAGCGGCGCACCTGGCCGATGGCCAAGCTGCTCGATCTCGGCATGGTGTGCTGCACCGGCGCGCTGCTCGTGTTGAGCGGCGTGCTGGCCGCGTGGGAGGCGCGGAACGCGAGCAGCGTGAGCCGCAGTTTCCTGCTCGATTGGCTGTGGCGTTTCGGCCTGGAGACGACGGCGTTCGCGCTCGGCGTGCTGCTCTTCTTCGTGATCTTCAAGCTGCTGCCGAGCCGGCGGATCCACTGGCGCACCGCGCTCGTCGCGGCCGTGTTCTGCTCCCTCGGCTTCGAGGTCGCGAAGCGGCTGTACGCGCTCTACGTGACGCGGTTCGCCACGCTCGATCGGGTCGCTTCGGACGCGAACGTCGTGGCCCTGGTCCTGTTCCTGCTCTGGGTCTACTACACCGCGTATCTGTTCCTGCTCGGCGGCGAGGTCGCGGAGATGTACGACCTCGTCCGCTTGCGCCGGTTGCAGCGCGTGCAGCTCGGATGACCGCGGCGCCGGTCGATTTGCGGAGCGACACGGTCACGCGGCCGTCCCCGGGGATGCGCCGCGCGATGGCCGAGGCCGAAGTCGGCGACGATGTCCTCGATCGTGACCCGACCACGCGCCGCCTCGAGCAGCGCGTCGCGGAGCTCCTCGGCACGGGCGACGCGCTGTTCTTCCCCTCCGGGACCCAGGCGAACCAGACCGGCGTCGCGCTGCTCACGCGCCCGGGGACCGAGCTGCTGCTCGAGGCCGACGCCCACCTGGTGCACTACGAGCAGGCGGGCGTGGCCGCCAACTGGGGCGTACAGATCCGGCCGATCGCGACGCCGGACGGGTTGCTCACGGGCGAGCGCCTGCAGGCGGCGCTCCGTGCGCCGTCGCCCCACGTCCCCCGAGCGGGCGCGGTCGCGGCGGAAAACACCCACAACGCCGCGGGCGGGAAGGTGATGCCTCCCGCGGTGATGGACGGGATCGTCGCGGCCGCGGCCGCGGCGGGTCTGCGCGTGCATCTGGACGGCGCCCGGCTGTGGAACGCCGCCGTCGCGCTCGGCGTGCCGCCCGCGCGGCTCGCCCGGGGAGCGGCGACGGTGATGGTGAGCTTCTCCAAGGGACTCGGATGTCCCGTGGGGTCGTGTCTCGCGTTCGCGGGTGAGGAGCGCGAGCGGGCGCTGGCGATCCGGCGCCGGCTGGGCGGAGGGATGCGTCAGTCCGGCATCCTCACCGCCGCGGCGCTGTACGCGCTCGACCACAATCTGATCCGGCTCGAGGAAGACCACGACAACGCGCGCCGGCTCGCTGAGTTGCTGTCCGACTGTCCGACGGTCCGACCGACCGTCCCCGAGACGAACATCGTCATGCTCGACCTCGTGCGGGACGGCGCCACGTCGCAAGCCGTCGTGCCGCAGCTCGCCCAGGCCGGCGTGCTGGTGGTGTCGTTCGGCCCGCGCCGGCTGCGGGCGGTCACGCATCTCGACGTCTCACGCCGCGAGATCGAGCGTGCGGCGCAGCTGATCGTGACGGCCCTCCGGTGACCCGGGTCACGCGACCGCTCGTTATCTTGTGACGATGGACGCCGGCAGCCCCCTCCGCCGACCGATCCCCGTCGCCCGGTCTATTCTCTGGGCTCCTCCCCTGGGCGGGGGTGTCCGGCCGGCCGAGATCCCGTTCCCGATCTTCCTATCACAGGTCGCGCTGACCGCGATCTCCGAGCACGTGGCCACGCCGTTGCGCGCGGGACAGGGCGTGCTCGGCTTCCTGCTGGGCGATCTGTGCGAGTGTCCGGAGACGAACGTCTCCTACCTCGTGATCGATGCCGCCCTACGGCTCAACCAGGCCATCCACGGCGACCGGAGCCGCGACGTCGTGACGCGGCTGTGGGACAAGATCGAGGCGCAGCTCGCGGAGCAGCAGGCGCATCTCATCGGGTGGTACCACACGCACGCGCCGCTCCCGCTCACGTTGTCCGACCACGACGTCGAGACGCACGAACACTATTTCGCCGAGCCCTGGCAGGTCGCGATGCTGCTGGCAACGGACCCCGCCGAGCCCGCCGGGGCCTTTTTCCGGGCGGGGGCGGACGAGTGGGTCGCCACGCCGTTGCCGTTCTACGAGCTCCTGTCAGATGACTCGATCCGGCCGGGTGGGAAGAAGCGCTCGTTCGTCACCTGGAAGAACTACCGCGCCTACAACCCGGTCGTACCCCAGGCCGCGCCCTCCTCCCATCCCGAACCCGAAGCCGAGCCTGAACCGGAGCCCCAGCCCCAGCCCGAGCCCGAGTTGGAGCCTGAGGCACGTTCATCGCGCGCGGCCCAAGTGCCGGAGCCCGAGCCCGAGTTGGAGCCTGAGGCAGAGCCCGAGCCAGAACCAGAGCCAGAGCCAGAGCCAGAGCCAGAGCAGGAGCAGGAGCAGGAGCAGGACCAGGCGCAGGAGGAACCTCTCGCCGAGGCGCCTGGTGTGGAGCCGACCGCGTACGAGACGGGGGCAGACGCTTCGGGGTGGCCGGCCGAGGAGTACACGTCGGACCAGTACGCGTCGCAGGAAGAGGTGACACAGTGGGAGGAGCAGGTCGAGCCCGAGGCGTACCCCCCTCCCGTGGCGCCCGCCCCCAAGAAGCGGCGCCGGCGCCGGCGCTGGCCCTGGCGGCGACTCCTGGTGAGGCTGGCCGTGGTCGTCCTCCTGGCGGGCGCGGCGGGTGCGTACTGGTGGTTCCAGCCGGCCTTGCCGTCGCTCACCGTGCCGCAGGGTGTTAAGGACTTCGCGGCTCGGCTGGCGACGCTGCCGGCGCGACTGAAGGAGGCTGTGACCAAGGCGCGCGCCCGGCCTCCCCGTCCACGCGCCGCGACCCCGTCGCGTCCGCCGCCGGCCCGGCAGCCGGCGCCCACGACGGCGGCGCCCCCTCCGTCCCCCGCGCCCGTCACGGCCGCGCCCGCGCCTCCGTCGCCCCTGGGACGGCTCGACCGCGTCGGGGATTCGCTCGCGCTCGTGGTGCGCGGCTTCAACGCCGGTGCCGCGCAGTTCGCGCGGGGGCAGCTCGCCTGCATTGGCCTCGCCCACGCGCTCGGGGCGGTCGAGCAGCGCTGGACGGCGTACACGGCCGCCCGGCGCGCCGCCGGCGTGCTCGACGCGACGCACGCCGCGCGCGATCAGAGCCTGTACGCCGGCGTGGATTCGGTGGAGCACCGCTTCGACAAGTCGGGCTGCGAGCGACCGTGAGAGCAACGCGGAACGACGACCGATCCTCTGTTCCGCGTTCGCACTTCCGCATTCCGCGTTAGATTTCTACCAATGATCGCCCTTGCGCGAAAATACCGCCCCAAGCGCTTTTCCGACCTCATCGTCCAGGACCACGTGGCCGCCGCGTTGCGGGGCGCCGTGGCGGGCGGCCGCGTGGCGCACGGCTACCTGTTCGCCGGCCCGCGCGGGGTCGGGAAGACGACGGCGGCGCGGATCCTGGCGATGGCGCTGAACTGCGAGCGGCGCGGCCCGTCGAGCGCGGGCGAGCCGTGCGGGGAATGCGACTCCTGCGTGCGCATCTGGACCGGCGCGGCGAATCTGGACGTCGTCGAGCTCGACGCGGCGTCGAACCGCGGCGTGGACGACGCCCGCGACCTGCGCGAGCGCGCGATGTACGCGGCGTCGGCCGAGCATCGCCACAAGGTGTACATCGTGGACGAGGCCCACATGCTCACGCGCGAGGCGTGGAACGCGCTCCTCAAGATCCTCGAGGAGCCGCCGCCCCGCGTGGTGTTCGTCTTCGCCACCACCGACCCCCAGAAGATCGCGCAGACCGCGGCGCCGATCCTGTCGCGACTCCAGCGCTTCGACTTCCGCCGCATCGGCCCGCATGCCATCGTGGCGCGGCTGAAGCAGGTGCTCGCCGCGGAGCGGCTCGAGGCGCAGGAAGACGCCCTCCAGCTGATCGCGCGGAGCGCCGACGGCGGGATGCGCGACGGACTCTCCATCCTCGATCAGGTGCTCTCGTTCGGAACGGAGGGCGGGCCGGTCACGGCCGAGCAGGTGCGCGAGGTGCTCGGCCTCATCCCCGACGACCTGTACGGCGAGATGTTGCGGCTCGTGGCGGAGCGGGACGCCAAGGCCGTGTTCCCGCTCGTGGAGCGGCTGGTGGATGGCGGCGCCGACCTGGGCGAGTTCGTGGCCGGCGCCGGGGAAACGCTCCGCGCCGTGCTGCTCGTGGGCTTGGGCGGCGAGCCCGAGGGGCTGACGGAAAGCCTGCAGGCCCTCGTCAGGAAGTACCGCTCCTTGCTCCCCGCTCCCGATGTCGTGCGCCTCTTGGCGGTGCTGAGCGAGATGGAGCTGCAGATCAAGTCGAGTGGTAACACGCGTCTCGCCGTCGAGCTGCTGCTGCTGCGCTGGGCGATGATGGCTCGAACGGTGGAGCTTGAAGAAGTCATCCGGGCTCTGGGTAGAGAGCCGGGGAAGGGTGAAAGGCCAGGGAAGGGGGACCCCGTGCCGGTTCTGCGCGACGCTGCTCCCCTTCCCCCTTCCCAGGCAGTCTCCCCGGCTGTTCCCCCGGAGAAAGGTCCCGTGACCGTGGACCGGCTGCGAGCATTGTGGTCCCGCGTGATCGAGGACGCGCGCGTCAAGAGCCCGATGCTCGGCGCGCTGCTGCAACAGGCCGAGGTGGCGGCCGTGGACGGCACGACCGTCACCATCCGGCTGCTCGACACCAATCCCGTGCACGCCGAGGGGATCGAACGCCAGCGCGAGGCGGTGGCACACCTCCTTGGTCCGTACGTGTCGGAGCCGGTGCGGGTCAAGCTCGAGGGAGCGGGGAACAGGGAGCGGGGCGCGGTGCGGCCTGCGCGCTTGACCGAGGGCGCGGCGCGTGCCGAGCGTCTGAAAACGCTGCGCGCCAAGGATCCCGGCCTCAACGCGGCCGTGGACGCGCTAGATTTGGAGTTATTGGAATAGCTTGCCACCTGTTTAGGCGAGGGGTAACTTTCGGCGTATGGCGGATTTATCCAGCCTGCTCCAGCTGGGGCAGCAGATGCAGTTCCGATTGTCCGAGATTCAGTCGCAGCTGGCGCAGCAGACCGTGACCTGCTCGGCGGGCGGTGGGATGGTCGAGGCCACGGCCGACGGGCGGGGGCAGATTCGCGCGATCAAGATCGACCCCCAGGCCATCGCGGGGGACGTGGAAATGCTCGAGGACCTCGTGCTCGCCGCGGTGGCGCAGGCCCAACAGCGCGCCGCCGAGCTGTATCAGGCGGAGGTGAAGAAGCTCGCCTCGGGCCTGCCGTTCCCGTTTCAGCTGCCGCTCTAGTTCGCCGTGTCGGCCATCGATGATCTCGTGACGGAGCTGGCGAAGCTCCCCGGGATCGGGCGGAAAACGGCGCAGCGGCTCACGTTTCACCTGTTGAAGCAACCGGTGGAGGCCGCCACGCGCCTGGCGGACGCGATCCGCGCCGTCCGCGAGCGGGTGCGGGCCTGCAGCGTGTGCGGCACGCTGACCGACGAGGATCCCTGCGCCATCTGCGCCGATCCCCGCCGCGAAGCGAGCATGCTGTGCGTGGTGGAGGAGCCCGCGGACGTGACCGCGATCGAGCGCACAGGGCGATTCCGCGGCCGCTATCACGTGTTGGGGGGCCGGCTCTCCCCGCTCGAGGGGGTGGGCCCGGAAGCGCTGCGGCTCGACCCCTTGATGGAGCGCGTGGCGAACGGCTCGGGGGTGCTGGAGGTGATCATCGCCACCAACCCCTCGATGGAGGGCGAGGTGACCGCCACCTACCTGCAGCAGCTCCTCAAGCCGACGGGGATCCGGGTGACCCGCATCGCGCGGGGCCTGCCGGTGGGCGGGGATCTCGAGTACGCCGACGGTGTGACGATCGCGCAGGCGCTGCTCGCGCGGCGGGACATGGCCGAGTCCGAGTGACCGAGAGGGCGTGATGGCGGGTGCGGCGAGCTGGTCGTTCTCGGAGAGCGACTTCAAGCAGATCCAGCAGCACTTGCAGGCGTTCCTCGGCGACTCGAACGCCCGCTGCGCGCTGCTGGTGGACCGCACCGGCCAGCTCGTCGCCACGGTGGGCGACCCGCCGCAGTTCGATTCCGCCGCGTTCGCTTCCCTCACCGCCGCCGATTTCAGCGCCAACGACCAGCTCGCCAAGATGGTCGGCGAGCACGAATTCGCCTCCCTCGTGCACCAGGGCGAGAAGGAGTCGATGTTTCTCGCCGACGTGGCGAAGCGCGTGATCCTGGTCGTGCTGTTCGACCAGCGCACCACCCTGGGCCTCGTGAAGCTCAAGGCGAAAGGGGCGGTGGAAAAGGTGGCCAAGGTATTCGAGGCGATGTTCAATCGGGTGGGCGCGGGCCCGGCGGCGCCCGAAAAGGGCCTGCTCGAAGGGGCGGAAGACGAAATTGACAAACTCTTCGG
>WNGJ01006050.1_pt1 | contig 32601 bp, 31 predicted proteins | sample 5400611 | NCBI WGS metagenome assembly WNGJ01 (sample SAMN13153375, study PRJNA577476) | soil metagenome | isolation source: 40 cm soil or saprolite under Garry oak tree replicate 1 | place: USA:California | collected 2016-06-15
CCCGCCATGGGGGCCCTCGCCGCGCTCGATCCACGTCAGGTCGCCGGCGCGCGCTATGGCCGCCGCCATATCCAGCCGCAGCGCATAGGGCGCGCCCGATTCGAGCAGCCGCGCGCGCTCGCTGGACGAAAGCAATTTTGCCGCGCCCGGATAGAGCGGCGCCCCGTCGGGGTCGCGAGGCCAGATACCGTTCGCCTCGCGCTGCGTGACCAGTCTTCCAATTTCGGCGCGGCTCTCGAAACTGGGAAAGACGAGATCCTGGGCCGAAAGCTGTGCAAGCGCGGCGCGATAATCGGAAAGATGCGCGGACTGCCGCCGCACCGGCCGTTCCCAGACGATCCCGAGCCAGGCGAGATCCTCATAGATCGCAGCCTCGAATTCCGGCCTGCAGCGAATAGGGTCGATGTCCTCGATCCGAAGCAGCAACCGGCCGCCCGACTGCCGCGCCAAATCGAAATTCAACAGCGCCGAATAGGCGTGGCCGAGATGCAGGTGGCCGTTCGGGCTCGGGGCAAATCGGAAAACGGGTGGCGGCGTCATTTATTACGTCTCGTCATGCCGGCGGAGGCGATCCGCATCCATCCTTCAAGAGTCTGTTACGGTATGAGATGGGTGCGCGGCTCCCCATCCATGCCAAAGGCCTCGACTGGCTCTATCAGAATCAGTCCGCCGAAGCTGTAGCGAAGGGCGGGAAAGACCGGCCATGACGAACGAGCAGGTTAATAACTTCCCGATGACCGTCCACTTCAATATCCAGGCCGACCTCGAAGACGCCCTCCACGCGCTGATAAAGCAGGACCCGCGGCTGAAGCCGATCTTCGAGGTGACCGGCATGCCGGCGTTGCGGCGGCGCGAGCCGGGCTTTGCCGGCCTCGCGCACATCATCTGCGGCCAACAGCTTTCCACCGCAAGCGCGTCGGCGATCTGGGCCCGGGTCAGCAAGGCCTTCGACCCGTTCGACCACGACGCGCTGCGCCGTGCCCGCGCCGATCGCCTCGGCCGGCTCGGACTATCCGCGGCGAAGATCAAGACGCTCAAGGCTCTCGCGCGCGAGATTTCGGCCGAGCGGCTGAACCTCGATGTGCTCGCCAACGGCGCCGCGGCGCATCTGTGGTGGAGCTACTACCGCGCGATCAAGAAGCGCGAGGGCGTGATCGGCAGCACCAATTGATCCTCACGGCACGTTGGCCATGGTGCACGAGAGCATCACGAATTCGCAGCAAGCTATGGTGACAATGCAGAGCGGCTGCTTGCAGCCAAGCACCGCTACGATCCTGACGACGTGCTCTCCTCCGCCATTCCGCTGCCGCGCTGAGCGGACATCCCGGACAAAAGCGAACATCGTTTTAAACAATGTTGCTGTTGCAAGACGGATATCGGTGGAGGCAAAGATCGTGGCACGACAACAGCCGGGATCGAAAACATGAAATCCACCGACTTCGTGGTTGCCCGCGACGATCTGCAGCAATGCAAATCGATCGAGACACACCTGCCCGATGCCGATGTGTTACCCGCCGACGCGCTGCTCGTCAAAGTCGACCGCTTCGCCTTCACCGCCAACAACATCACCTACGCGGTTCTCGGCGACGCGTTGAAATACTGGCAGCTGTTTCCGGCGCCGCCGAGTTTCGGCAACATCCCGGTCTGGGGATTTGGCAACGTCATCGCCTCGAAGCATGCGGGCGTCGCGGAGGGCGAGCGCCTGTTCGGCTATTTCCCGATGGCGACGCATCTCGTGATCGAAGCCGCTGACGTGACCAAGCGAGGTCTGCGCGACGGCGCCGCGCACCGACAGGGGGTCGCGCCGGTCTATAACGCCTATGCGCGCGTCAGCGGCGATGCCGCTTTCGCAGGGCGCCAGGGCGATCATCAGGCGTTGCTGCGGCCGTTGTTCATGCTGTCGTTCCTGGTCGACGATTATTTGGCGGAGAACGGTCTTTTCGGCGCGCGCGGCGTGATCCTCTCCTCCGCCTCCAGCAAGACCGCGTTCGGGCTGGCGCATCTCCTGCACACCCAGCGCAAGGACGTCAGGGTGATCGGGCTGACCTCGGCGGGCAATGCCGATTTCGTCGAAAAGCTCGGCTGTTACGACCAGGTCGTGACCTATGATCGCGTCACCTCACTGTCGTCAGACATGCCGGTGGCGTTCGTCGACATGGCGGGAAACAGCGAATTGCGCGCGGCCCTGCACCGGCATTTCCGCGAGCGAATAAAATATTCCGGGCGCATCGGGCTCACGCATCGCAGCTCATCCGACAACGAACCGGAACTGCCCGGCGCAAAACCGTCCAGGTTTTTCGCGCCCGACCAGATCCGCAAGCGTGCGAAGCAATGGGGACCCGGCGGCATCGACGCACGATTCTCCGTCGCGTGGTCGCATTTTGCGCCGAATCTGGACCAGTGGCTCACGGTGATCGAGGGCCGCGGGCCGGCCGCGGTGAAACAGGTCTATGTCGATACATTGGCGGGCCGCATTCCGCCACAGCAGGGGCACATGCTGTCGCTGGTGGAGTAACCGGCTTTCTGTGCAATCCCGGAGGGTATAGGTTTCAGGCAAGACCAACGCAGCGAAGCCGGACGGTGACAGGAAACGCCAATGCTCGACAAAACCAACGATGTTTCCATCGCAGCGGAAAGCTGGCTCGTGCAATTCGAAGCCGCCCTCGCCGGGAGCAACGACGGCGCGCTGAAAGTGTTGTTTCACCCCGAGAGCTATTGGCGCGACGTGCTGGCGCTGAGCTGGAACATCCAAACCCTCAACGGCGCGCCGGCCATCTTGAACGCGCTGAAGCTGCACGCGGGCCGCGCCTCGCCGCGCGGCTTTGCCGTCGATCCCGACCGCGCTCCGCCGCGCCGGGCGATGCGGGCCGGCACCCATGCGATCGAATCGATCTTCAAATTCGAAACCAATGAGGGACGCGGCAGCGGCATTTTCCGACTGATCCCGGACGCGGACGACGGCAACCGGTTGAAGGCCTGGACACTGCTCACCGCGCTCGACGAGCTGAAAGGTTTCGAGGAGCAGCTAGGAAACGCGCGCCCGCGCGGGAAAGCCTATTCGCGCGATTTTCGCGGGCCGAACTGGCTCGACCTGCGCAAGGCCTCCGCCGACTATGCCGACCACGATCCGACCGTGCTGGTGGTCGGCGGCGGCCAGGCCGGGCTTGCGATCGCAGCGCGGCTGAAGCAGCTCAAGATCGATACGCTGATCGTCGATCGCGAGGCCCGCATCGGCGACAATTGGCGCAGGCGCTACCACGCGCTGACGCTGCACAACCAGGTGCAGGTCAATCACCTGCCCTACATGCCGTTCCCGCCGAACTGGCCGACCTACATCCCGAAGGACAAGCTCGCCAACTGGTTCGAAGCCTATGTCGATGCCATGGAGCTGAATTTCTGGACCGGCACCGAGTTCGAAAGCGGCGGTTACGACGAAGCGGAGGGACGCTGGACCGTGACGTTGCGCCGCGCCGACGGCTCCAGGCGCGGCATGCATCCGCGCCATGTCGTGATGGCGACCGGCGTCAGCGGCATCCCGAATGTGCCCGACATTTCGAGCCTGAGGGATTTCGCGGGCCAAATCCTGCATTCCAGCCGATATGACGACGGCGAAAACTGGAAAGGCAAGCGCGCGCTGGTGATCGGCACCGGCAACAGCGGCCATGACATCGCGCAGGATCTCTATTCGAGCGGCGCCGAGGTGACGCTGGTGCAGCGCTCCTCGACGCTCATCACCAATATCGAGCCCTCGGCGCAGCTCGCCTATTCCGCCTACAACGAGGGCACGCTGGAAGACAACGATCTGATCGCGACCTCGATGCCGCTTGCGCTCGCGCGGCGAAGCCACGTCCTGCTCACCGAGCAGTCGAAGAAATTCGATCAGGAATTGCTCGACGGCCTGGAACGCGTCGGCTTCAAGCTCGATTTCGGCGAAGACTCCACCGGCTGGCAGTTTAAATACCTCACGCGTGGCGGCGGCTATTATTTCAATGTCGGCTGCTCCGACCTCGTAGCCAGCGGCGCGATCAAGCTGAAGCAGTTTTCCGATATCGATGCCTTCACGGCCGAAGGCGCGCGAATGAAAAATGGGGAGCCGATCGCCGCCGACCTGATCGTGCTGGCGACCGGCTACAAGCCTCAGGAATATCTGGTGCGAGAACTATTGGGCGCGGAGATCGCCGCGCGTGTCGGCCCGATCTGGGGCTTTGGCGACGGGCAGGAGCTGCGCAACATGTACGCGCGCACCGGCCAGCCCGGGCTCTGGTTCATCGCCGGCAGCCTCGCGCAATGCCGGATCAATTCGAAATACCTGGCGCTGCAGATCAAGGCGATCGAGGAAGGGTTGTTGCCGCGGGGCGTGATTCCGCATCGCGCGACTGCATGAATATTTGATCACCGTCATTCCGAGGCGCGCGCGAAGCGAGCGAACCCGGAATGACACATCCGGGGAGAGAACACACATGCCGACCATTCTCGGTTCAGGCGAGCATCGCTACCGCGTGGTGGAGAACTTTGCGAAGCTGCCGGAAGGATGGGAGCTCACCGACGTCGCTTCCGTCGCGGTCGACAGCAAGGACCGCGTCTATGTCTTCAACCGCGGCGCCCATCCGATGGTGGTGCTCGATCGCGAGGGCAATTTCATCACGAGTTGGGGCGAAGGCCTGTTTGCGCGCGCCCACGGGCTCTACATCGACGCCGACGACAATCTTTATTGCACCGACGACGGCGACCACACCGTGCGCAGATGCACGACCGACGGCAGGGTGCTATTGACGATCGGCATTCCGAACAAGCCGGCGCCGTTCATGAGCGGCGAGCCGTTTCACCGCTGCACGCATACTGCGCTGTCGCCCAAGGGGGAGATCTACGTCTCCGACGGTTACGGCAACGCCTGCGTCCACAAATACACGCCCGACGGCAGGCTGCTCAAAAGCTGGGGCGAGCCCGGCACCGACCCCGGCCAGTTCAACATCGTCCACAACATCGCAACCGATGCGGACGGATGGGTCTATGTCGCCGACCGCGAAAATCACCGCGTCCAGGTGTTCGACGGCAACGGCAGATACGAGACCCAGTGGAACAATCTGCACCGGCCCTGCGCGCTGCATTGCTGCGGCGGCAAGCATCCGAATTTCATCGTCGGCGAACTCGGTCCCGGCATGCCCGTCAATCTGAAAGTGCCCAATCTCGGCCCGCGCCTGACCATCGTCGATGCCAAGGGCAACCGCATCGCACGGCTCGGCGGCGAGCATGGCCCGGGGCTTCAGACCGGCAAATTCCTGGCGCCGCACGGGCTGGCGCTCGATTCCAAAGGCGACATCTATGTCGGCGAGGTCGGCGTCACCAACTGGAAATCGAGTTTTCCGGACACGCCGATGCCGCCGGAGGTTCGCGGCGTCCGCTGCTTGCAGAAGCTTGAGAGGATTCGCGAGTAGTCCGTCGTAGCGAGCTTCGTCATTGCGAGCCAACCGGTCGGCGCAAAAGCGCCGCCGGATGACAGGCTCCGCGAAGCAATCCAGACTTCCTGCTTGGCTCTGGATTGCTTCGCTTCGCTCGCAATGACGGGCCAGCGCCCTACTCCGCCTTGATGTTCGAGGCCTTCATGATCGGCCACCAGCGTTCGGCCTCCGCCTTCTGGAATGCGCGGAGCGCCTCGGGCGATTGCTGATCGAGCGGCGTGATCTGAATGCCTAATTCGTCGAAGCGCTGCTTGACCTGCGGATCGGCCAGAATCTGGCTCATGGTGGCGTTCAGCTTCGCGATGATCTCCTTCGGTGTGCCCTTCGGCACCCAGAGCCCATACCACAACGACGCATAGAAGCCCGGCAGTCCCGCCTCGTCGGCGGTCGGAATGTCGGGAGACGACCGCAGCCGCGTTCTGCCCGTGATGGCGAACGGCTTGACGCTGCCCGCCCCGAGCAGCGCCTTGAAGTTCGACGACGGCTCGATCATGAAGTCAATCTGCTCGGCGAGGAGATCCTGCATGGCCGGGGCATTGCCGCGATATGGCACAAACTGGAACCTGGTTCCGGTCTCCTTCTGAAATGAAATTCCCGTGAGATGGCCAGTGGCGCCGACACCGGCGATCCCCACCGACGCCTTATCGGGATTGGCCTTGAGCCAGGCGATCAGCCCCTTCAAATCGTCCGCCGGCAGGCTTTTCTTTGCGACGATCAAGAGCGGCTCGCTGCCGATTTCGATCACCGGTTCCAAATCCCTGAGCAGATCGAACGGCAGAGCATAAAGGCCGCCGGTCAGCACATGCGTCGTGGAGGTTCCGATGCTCAGTGTATGGCCGTCAGCGGCAGAGCGGACCGCGCGGCCGACACCCAAGCTGCCGGCAGCGCCAGCGACATTCTCAATGACGACGGGCTGCCCCAGAATGGCCCTCATCTTCTCACCAAGGAACCGCGCCACCGTGTCGGTGGCGCCACCCGCCGGAAATGGCACGATCATGGTGATCGGCCGGACCGGATAGCCCTGCGCCTTGCAAATATTGCTCGATCCCATACCGATAAACGCCGCAATCAATAGCGCCAACCATTGACGCATACGCCATTCTCCCCCTGATTCCACTGCTCTTGTTCAGCCCTTGGGCGCGGGCCGGATGCGCGTTCGGCGCGGACCGCGATTGCGGGATAAGCTATTCTAAGCTCTTCACAATCCCGTCACGCTGCATGTAGTATGTCAATACAAGCTGCGTCGCAGCAGATATGGGAGTCAGGAGCGTTATTTGAACGCACACGTCTCACAAGGCGGTTGGCCGGTACTCGTACTGAATGCGGACTTCCGGCCGCTGAGTTATTACCCGCTCTCGCTTTGGTCGTGGCAGGACGCGATCAAGGCGGTGTTCCTCGATCGCGTCAACATCGTGGAACACTATGACAGGGCGGTGCGCAGTCCCTCGTTTGAAATTCAGCTGCCAAGCGTGGTGTCGCTGAAGTCCTTCGTCAAACCGAGCACCCACCCGGCCTTCACCCGCTTCAACGTGTTCCTGCGCGACCGGTTCGTCTGCCAGTATTGTTCGGCGGACGACGATCTCACCTTCGATCACATCGTCCCGCGCAGCAAAGGCGGCCAGACCACCTGGGAAAACGTCGTCGCCGCCTGCTCGCCGTGCAACTTGCGGAAGGGAAACCTGACGCCGCAGCAGGCGAAGATGTTTCCGAGGCAAGCCCCCTTCGCGCCAACCGTGCATCAATTGCACCGCAATGGCCGGCTGTTCCCGCCGAACTATCTGCACGATAGCTGGCTCGACTATCTCTATTGGGACACCGAGCTCGATCCGTGAGGGTTGGGGCTGCTTTGTGTGGGACTCATATTTGTGTGGGACTCATAAGAGTGTCAAAAAGCACAAAAGACTGCCACGTTTCTCACAGCCCGCTGAGCCGGCCGGGCCGCTGAAATCGCAAGCGTCGATGAGGCGAAGCGCGGTGCTTGGACTCATCGGCCGATTAAGTTCCAAGGACGCGGAGGAGCGGGACCTGCGCAGAATCTTCGCAGACAGCAGCCGGAATTGCCGCGAAAAGCCCAAACACCATCACTCCGGGCTCTCCATGGAAAAGAGCGGACGCGGCGAGTAGCAGAGCTGGAGCGGATGTAAGAAATCAGCCGACAGGAATCGCGATAAATCGCGTTGCGTCGTTTGACTTGACTCGTGCTAATGCGACGCGCCTGCCCTGACTTTGAACCTCAGTCAGCGCCTTGTAGAAGTCGACAGGTGTTTTGATCACGGTGCCGCCTACGTCGAGAATGACATCTCCGATCGAAAGACCGCTTTCAGCGGCCACACCAGCGGTATCAAGTTCAGTCACGACGACGCCTCCAACAACGAGACCGAGCTTGTCTGCAGGCATCAAGGTCAATCCTATATTTGCCTGATTGCCATCTGCCGCGGGTGATTTTTGCTTTTCGGTAGTCAAGCCGCTTTCATTGCGAGGACCGGGAAGTTCGCCTAGCGTTACGCTAATGGCTTTTTCCTCGTTCTGATGGATCAGGCGAAGCTCGATTGATTTTCCAGGGGACATATCGCCGACCCTTTTTACCAAGTCACGATCGTCACTGGTCGGTTGGCCCGCGAGGGACGTAATGACGTCGCCCGGCACGATGCCGGCCTTTGCCGCCGGGCTGTCCGGTTGGGTTTCGGCGACCAGGACGCCATGGACCGATTTATTGAGACCAAGCCCCTCGACGATTTCGGGGCTCAAGGACTGAACCTCGATGCCGATCCAGCCGCGCCTGATGGTGCCCTTGTCTTTGAGCCTGTCCGCGATCGTCTTCACTGTTTCCGCTGGAATGGCAAAGCCGATACCGATCGAGCCACCGGTGGGCGAAAATATTGCACTGTTTACGCCAATGACGTTGCCGCCGACATCGAAGGTCGGTCCGCCAGAGTTGCCCTGATTGACCGGCGCATCGATCTGAATGAAGTCGTTGTAAGCTGCAATCTTGATGTCGCGCGCGCGAGCAGAGACAATTCCAGCCGTCACTGTTCCACCGAGTCCGAATGGATTGCCGACAGCAAGAACCCACTCGCCGATTCGAGGGGCCTTGTCAGCTATCCGGGCAGCCGGGAATTCGTTTCCGCCGTCTATCTTGAGAAGTGCGAGGTCGGTCTTCGGGTCAGCACCAACCAGCTTCGCAGGGTAAATCTTTCCGTCGTCGGTGGTGACCTCAATTTTTTCGCTGCGCTCGACCACGTGATTGGTGGTCATGGCATATCCGTCCGACGATATAAAGAAGCCCGACCCCTGACTGGTGGCGACATGGGGTTGGTTCGCGCCGACATTGCCCTTAGGCAAATCGGAACGACTGGAGGGCGCGCCGTGACCGGTAGGCTGATCCTCTTCGTCGGCGTCTCGCTCCACCTTCGCGCGGACGCCCACAACGGTTGGTTTGATTCGTTCCACCAGATCTTCAAAGCCCACCGGCAGCGCAGCAGATTGAAATCCAACCGCGGGGTTGTACCAGATATACAGGTCTCTCCACGTTGAGACACGCGATCCGACCAGCCAGGCGACCGTTCCGAATCCAACAATTCCAATCGCAAGGATAGAACCAGCGAGAGCGCGACGCATCCTGCCGCGGGTACGCCCTTCGGTCATGAGATGTCTCCCTACACTAGCCAAAGGCGGCGACCCAGCATCTGACGAGCATTGGGCGGCTCTGCTTCATTCCTGTCGGTCATCGCTGGATCGGTTTGCTGTTATTTCCCGTTCTGTGAGGGCAAATCAAAACGACGCGAAAGGTTCCCGACCTCGCGATACCCCGACCTCGCGATACAGAGACGGTGGAAGGAACCCTCCCTTGCTTTCGCGGCCTAGGTCAGAGTTCACTCCAACCGCATCGCTTGTTCGTGATATCTTCCGTCTTCGTGATATCTTCCGTCGGCGATTGGTGGGATGGAGTCGCCGCCGAGCGAGAGGGCGTCCGGTTGATTGCGGCGGCAGACGGACAGGTATTGGCCTTCGATCAAGCCTGATTGCGCGGGCAAGGATTCCAAAAGCGCCGGGCTGATCTCACCGATGGATCGATTTCATCCGCTTCAGCCGGTTTGGGTGTGCTCTCCGCCCGGTCGCGAGATTTTGCTCAACGCTTCGCCCGCCTTTCCATCGCTGGCGGTGGCGGCAACGTCTCCAAGCGACAAAATGCCGACAAGCCGTTTGTCGCGATCGACCACCGGCAGGCGCCGGACCTGGATTTCACCCATGTTGCGAATAACGTCATCGACCTCCTGGTCATCAAAACAGTACTTTATCTCGGTCGTCATGACGTCGCGAACTTTGGTATCTGGGCCCTTTCCCTCCGCAACGCCGCGAATTGCGATATCGCGATCGGTGATCATGCCAACGAGCCGATCACCGTTGCTTATCGGCAGGACGCCCGCGTCGATTCCCGCCATGGCCATTGCCGCCTCCTGGATGGTTTCTTCCGGGCTTACGATAAAGACGCCTCGCGTCATGGTTTCGGCTACTCTCATGGTCATCTTCGTCCTTCGTCTAGCGTTTTGCGCGCGCCCGGTTCCGGATCGCAAAAGGGCGCTCTTGACCCTCCAGCATGGAACACCTGGCCGGCCACCACATTGAAAACGAATGACTCGGCCTCAAAAATGTTCCGCTCGTTTCCAACCCAGATCGCATGATCGATCGAGCGGCATCTCTCGCTTTAGGTTCCGTTGGGAAATTTCATCGATACCTATGACCAATTTCATTGGAACGGTGTCCTGATTAAGACGTTTTCCTTAATGCTCACCTTAGAGGAGACGCAGATGAGAAAACTGACACTGACATTTCTCGCCGGCGCCGGTGCCCTCCTAGCCACGAGCGCCTATGCCGCCGACCGGATTCAAACCGGAGACAACTCGGCTCTGCTTCACCAGGCCAGGCTGGTCTGTAATGACGCTGGCCAATGCTGGAATACCCGGGGTGATCGTCGCGTGATCATCGGAGGCAGAGAGAGTTACTATGGACCGCGATACTACGACGACTACGATCGCGGCTATTACCACCGTGGGCCGGGCGTTGGTGTCCGTGGACCGGGGTTCAGCTTCGGTATCGGTCCGGACTACTGATAGCGCCATTGAGCCGCGCAGTTTAGGAGACACCATAATGCCCACCGAGCTAGGCTCGGTGGGCATTATGCATCGGGTCCCGCTCGATTCCGACGTAGATAGGATTGCGGTGTAGTTGCATATTAGAAACTCATTCCGACTTTCTCCGAGAGATTGCGTCGGCCATGAGCTCGATGGTGCCCGCTCCCGGCACGACCGATGCCACCCGCTCCGGCCTGATCCGCTTGCTCCCTGATCAGATGGGCCGGCATGAACGCGCCGACTTCGCCGCGGTGCCGTATACGGCCATTCCCGGCGGCTCCAGTCATCAGGCAGATGCGCGACGTCTTCGTTTGCCAGTTGAAGCAGCCGGAACATCATGAGCGGATTTTATCGCGTGGTCGCGCTCAATCGATGTTAGGCGCGCGAGACCGCTTACAACTAGCCGCTTCTCGTCGTGCTCCCCCTTATCGAACATGCCGTAAATATGCTGAGTGAGAATTTTCCGTGCCTGCAAGATTACCGACCGGTCGCGCTCCCGCAGCTGTTGATAGATACCAAGTGCCCGCTCGATGGCAGCGGCGGCAAACATTTCATTATCGCGTTCGTTCATGGGTCGACTCTTGGATCGAAATATCAAGCGCAACGCGGCAGGCTACTTGGCCAATACGATTTGATAATCAATGACCCCCCGCCTGGTTCCTCCGTGGCACGTCCTTGTTGAAAGCCGACAGCGCCGCGCTTGCCCCCGACACGTCCGCTTTGTTGCACTACATGTCAGAAACGACGGCGCTTCCCGTGGGTTCTGCCAATCAGTGCTCGGACATGATCCAGGCCCGCCGGCGCGGAATCGCTGGAGCGAGCTTGTAGCTATGATTTGCCTCGTCGGGCAAAGCTGGCGATTTCTCCAAGCCGCACCCGACGGGCCCGATCAGCCTGAATTTGCAGCGCAAAAAAGGCACGAGCGTTCTCGTCGATTTGGTGGCCGACCGGCACGCTCGCTCAATCATGCTCGCTCAATCATGAATCAAGCACAAGATGCCGGCCCCATCGGCGAGTGTCGGAATGGCGCCAGCTTTCGAGTTTTCGAGTTTTCGATCATCATCGCAAGTTGGCGCTGCAGCATCACTATCAAGCGGTGACACGATCTGTTACGGTTTGGTGCGCTGCGGTGCCCGTTCTTCGCGAATGAACCGATGGATATTCCAAACTCGCCGCAGCGACGCCGGCAAAACATCTCGGCAAACGCCAAAGGGAAAAATCGCTGCGCGGCCAATTCAATAGCTTGCAATTCAATAGCGTGAAAGCCGGCGCCTGTTCAGCCGCGCTCAAGGATTGAGCATGAACGCCGGCTCTCTGAGGGTCAAAAAAGCGACAAAATGGCTGGGTTCCCTTCAAAATAAAGACTCGGCGACAAGCCCGATGCCATGACTTGATGCCATGACTTGATACCATGACTTGATACCATGACTTGGGCGAGGATGGGGGCGTCTTGATGAAAACGAAATCTGAATTGTAGGGAACGCGGCACGAGATCGATCGCGTCGGCATACGATCGTGCGCAGCGGCCCGGCAATGCAGCGACTACGCATAAAAAAATTCAAACCGGAGGAAGTGCCCATGACGAAACAGTCGAATTATCTTGCCTTACCTGTTGCCGTTGTCATTGCAGCGACATTCGCCGCATCGTCGACGTTTGCTCAGTCAGTGGATACCGCGCGCATCGAGGCCGGCGGCCAGAATGACTGGTTGACCTACCACGGCTCCTACAAGTCTCATCACTACAGTCCGCTCGCCCAGATCAACCCAAGCAACGTCGCCAATCTGGGCGTTGCCTGGATCCATATTCCTGGACGATCCACCCGTGGCCTGCAGTCAATGCCGCTCGTGGCCGATGGCGTGCTCTACTACACGGGATCCTACAGCCGAACCTTCGCGCTGAACGGCGCCACCGGCGAGGTGATCTGGTCCTACTTCCCGGAACTGGACGAAGCGTTGATCGCCCGGCAGACCCACTCGCCCTACAATCGCGGCGTCGCGCTTGGCGAGGGCAAGGTCTATGTCGGCACGATGGACGGCCGGCTCATCGCACTGGACATGAAGAGCGGCAAGCCGCTCTGGGATACCAAGCTGATCGATTCCCAGAAGCTGACGGTCGGCTTCACCGGTGCGCCGCTTTATGCCAAAGGCACGGTGGTGATCGGCTCGCAGGGCGGCGAATGGCCGGGCCGCGGCCCGATATTCGGTGTTGATGCGGCAACCGGCAAGAAGAAATGGGAATTCCTGACCGTCGCCGGCACCGACGAAGCCATGAAGACCTGGGGAAGCGACTCTTGGCGCACTGGCGGAGGCGGCGGCTGGATGCCGGGCACTTACGATTCCGAGACCAACACCATTTTGTGGGGCACCGCCAACCCGGCGCCGCTCTACGATTGGTCGGGTAACGACTATAAGACGCAAGGGGCCCGCCCTGGCGACAATCTCTATACGACCTCGGTGATTGCTCTCGATGTCGATACCGGCAAGTTGAAATCTTACCATCAGGAGCTGCCGCACGACGCCTGGGACTTCGACAGCGCGGTCGGCGAGTTCTTGATGCTCGATCGCGACGGCCAGAAGCTCATCGTGCATCCCAACAAGAGCGGCTTCATCTTCGTCTACGACCGCAATCTTGCTGTGAAGAACGTCTGGCGGCTCGTTCAGAACATCAATTTCGTCAAGGATATCGACCCCAAGACGGGCGAGTTGATCGGTCGCCGCGACTTCACAGCCGGGAAAGTCGAGGCACCGCCGCTGTGCCCATACATTGGTGGCGGCGTCAGCTGGAACGCCGGTTCGTACAACCCGAAGACGGGCCTCTACTACAAGATCGGCCAGGAATGGTGCATGACGCTTGACGTCGTGAAGACGACGCCGGTGACCGCCCCACAGGCCCAACTCAACATCGGCGCCGATTTCAAGATTGCACCTCCTCCGGGCGGCGAGATTTATGGTCATCTCGACGCACGCGACCCGGTGACCGGAGCGAAGAAGTGGGAGGTTCGCTTCCCCGAGCCGCCACTCGGGAGCGTGCTGTCGACCGCGGGAAATCTCGTGTTCGTGCCCGACTCCGTCGGTGGCAAGCAATATATCGCCATGACCGCCGGCTTCGGCGGTATGCTGTCGGACGATTACGCCGCGACGTTCGGCGGCGTCTACAAGAGCATGCCGCGCGATGATGGCGCGCTGATCGTCTACAGCCTGAAATAAGCGATTGAGATCGCCTGACGGGGAGCGAGCAAGCTCGCTTCCCCGTCATTCAAACGGGCCGATGCGCCGCTGCAGAACCAGAACATCATGAAATTGGACATGGACGTTAAGGCACTACTCGCCGCCGTGCTGGCCGTCTCGTTGATATGCGCCCTGCCCGCCAGGGCACAGCCCGCGGCCAATGCACCGGACAGCGGGGCATTCGATGTCGAACAGCTGTTCGCATCGACCTGCGGCTTTTGTCATTCCAGCGGGGGACGCGCTGCCGGCAGGGGACCGCAGCTCATGGACTCGCCCCGAAGCGATGACTTTATTCGGGACCGTATCAAGAACGGCAAGAACGGCGCGATGCCCGCGTTCGGCGCAACCTTCACCGACGCGCAGATCGACGACATCGTCAAGTACATTCGGTCATTGAAACCGCGTGAAGGATGAGGCCGCAAGATCCGGTCCATCCGCCACCTGAGAAAACGGCATGAAAGCGATTCTCCCCCTCATCGTCGCTGGCGTCATCGGCCTGATCGATCCGGCACAGGCACGGTCTCTCGAGACGATCCGCTCATACGGCACCATCGGGCTGTGCGCCCACCCCAACTCGCTTCCATTCGCCAGCAAGGCAGGCGACCCTCCTGGATTCCAGGTCGAACTGGCTCAGGCCCTGGCGCGCGAGCTTGGCGTCTCGCTGAGGCTCGACTGGATCATCACCCAATACCAGATGCGCAGCGCCGGCTGCGACATTGTGATGGATGTCATCGCGGATCGCGAGGCACAGGGCGAAACCAACCTGGCGATCTCAAAACCGTACTATCGCACGGGTGTCGCACTCGCCGTGCCTTCAGCCAGCAAGCTTACGTCGTTCAAGAGCCTTGACGAGCACACCAAGGTCGGAGTCCAGGTCGGATCCATCGCGGCGATGATCATAAGTCAGCGTCACGTGCCGACATCGACCTTCGGGTTCGAGGTCGACAGCCTTGAAGCCCTGGCCAATCGCGAGATCGACGCAGCAGCGGTCACGCCAACCATCGCCAGCTATTTCAATCAGACGCGTCGGGACAATGCGGTCCGCATCCTGGATCGCGACGAAAGTGAGACGAACCTCAACTGGAATGTCGCCGTTGGCATGGTGCGCCCGGACCAGAAGCTGCGCGAGGCGATCGATGCGGCTCTTGAGCGGTTGCATGGCGATGGGACGATCGACCGAATATACGGGCGCTACGGCGTCGTGCTGCAATCGCCGAGATAGTTCGCTTTACTGACGTCCTTTATGTCCCACTTGGCAATCCCTTAGTCCATCGGAACGGGATCTTGCATGTCCGAGGTCACATCGGCTGCCTCTCTGACGCAACGCCCGTCTTGCGTCACAACTTCTCCGATGATGGTGCGGACGGCTGAGGCCTGCCGCAACACAACGCGGCGACAAACAGCCGGATCGTGGAGGACCGAGATGCTGATCCCGATGGCCGACGTGCCGCGGTGGTACGCCGAACGCAAACCAGACGACACGATCGCGATCAGCCATGGCGCGGACACGCTCACCTGGGGAGAGCTTGAACGCGGCGCCAACGCCCGCGCCCGCGCCTTTGCCGAGAAGGGCGTCAAGCCCGGCGACTTCGTCGCGATCGGTCTGCCCAACGGCAACGCCTTCTTCGAGACCAGCTTCGCGGTGTGGAAGCTTGGCGCGACGCCCACGTCGCTGTCCTGGCGGCTGCCGCGCGGCGAAGCCGCCGCCGTGCTCGACGTGCTCAAGCCTGCGCTCGTGGTCGGCGGCGAGGCCGACTGGAACGCGCCCACTGCGCTGCCGGCCGATTTCGTGCCGGAAGGTTTTTCCGCCGAACCGCTGGCGAGCCCCGTCGCACGCTATTGGAAGGCGATGACCAGCGGCGGTTCGACCGGCCGGCCCAAGGTGATCCTCGACCATGCGCCAGCCGTGGTCGACACCGCATCCGAGCCGCCGCTCGGAATCCCGCAAGGCGCCTCGCTGCTCAATCCCGGCCCGCTCTATCACAACGCGCCATTCATCCTGTCGCATTCTTGTCTGTTCGCGGGCGGCCGATTGACGGGCCTTGCGAAATTCGACGCCGAAGAGGCGCTGCGCCTCATCGAAACCCACCGCGTGCAATGGGTCAATTTCGTGCCGACCATGATGCATCGCATCTGGGCACTGCCGGACGAGGTGCGCAATCGCTACGACCTCTCGAGCCTGCGAATCGTGTTTCATATGGCAGCCCCGATGCCGCCATGGCTCAAGGAGAAATGGATCGCATGGCTGGGGCCCGAACGGATCTGGGAGCTCTATGGCGGCACCGAGCGGCAGGGCGCGTGCGTGATTTCCGGCGTCGAATGGCTCGCGCACAAGGGCTCGGTCGGCAAGATTGGGGAGACCGCCCGCTTGCGGATCATCGGCGCGGACGGCAATGACGTCGCGCCGGGCGAGACCGGCGAGATCTATTTCCTGCCCAATGACGGCCCCGGCAGCACCTATCACTATCTCGGCGCCGAGCCGAAGCGCCGCGCTGACGGCTGGGAATCACTTGGCGACATCGGCCGGCTCGACGCGGACGGCTATCTCTATCTCGGCGATCGGCTCGCCGATATGATCCTACGCGGCGGCGCCAACATCTATCCCGCGGAGGTGGAAGCCGCGGTGAGCGCGCATCCGGACGTGCGCTCCTGTGTCGCCGTCGGCCTGCCCGATCCGGAGTTCGGTCAGCGCGTTCACGCCATCCTCGAACTCGACGAGACGGCCGATGCGCAGGCGATCGCCGACGGTATGGGAGATTTCCTCTCCGACCGGCTCAGCCGCTACAAGCATCCCGAAAGCTTCGAGATCGTCCGCATTGGCCTGCGTGACGATACCGGCAAGGTTCGCCGCACCCTGCTGCGCGATGAGCGCGCGGCATGGCTGAAGGAGAATCGCGCATTCCGGATCATGCCGTCACGAGCACGGGCCAAGGCGCAGTAGAGCATGATCCGGAAAAAGCCTGCCCCGCACTTGATGCGGGGTGGGTTACCGGTTTTCCCTTAGCTAAACAAACGCGGAACGCGTTTGCGCGGAGATCATGCTAAGACAATAAGCTCGAGCGCGATGTCGACCCATTCTAAAATCATTGCGCTCTAGCCCCGGCGTCACGCGGTAGTGTTGCCAGATAACGAGGACCAACGGAAAATGGACGTCGGGACCTGGCTTGGCAGTCTCGGCCTCGATCAATACGAAGACCTGTTTCGGGAACACGAGATCGAAGCCGATATCTTGCCGGAGCTGACGGATGAGCATCTCCGGGATATCGGTGTGCCGCTTGGACACCGGTTGAGAATGCTGCGCGCGATCCGGCACCTCGCCAGGAAGGCGCAGCCGGATTCCAACCCGCGGCCGCAGGAAAACCCTGAACGGCGGCAGTTGACCGTCATGTTCTGCGATCTCGTCGGCTCGACGGCGCTGACGGCGCAACGTGACCCCGAGGACATGGCCGATCTGATCCGCGCGTTTCAGGGCGCGGTTGCGGCCCCGGTAGCGCGCTTCGACGGCCATGTCGCCAAGTGGATGGGCGATGCCGCCATGGTCTATTTCGGCTATCCCCGCGCGCATGAAGACGACGCCGAGCGCGCAACGCGAGCCGGCGTCGCGTTGATCGATGCCGTCGCGGAGCTGCGGCGCCACCATGACACATCGCTCGAAGTGCGGGTCGGCATCGCGACCGGCCTCGTCGTGGTCGGCGAACTGATCGGCGAGGGCGAAGCGCGCCTGAGGGGCCTGGTTGGAGACACGCCGGATCTCGCCATGCGGCTGCAGGGCTTCGCCGAACCCAACACCATCGTGGTGTCGGAATCGACGCGCCGGCTGCTCGGCAAGACCTTTGAGCTCAAGGCACTCGGGCCGCAGACGCTGAGAGGTTTCGACGTGCCGGTCGCAGCCTGGCTCATCGCGGGCGAGCGGGAGAATGTCAGCCGGTTCGAGGCCTCGCGTTCGGAAACCCTGACACCCTTCGTCGGCCGCGAGCAGGAGATCGCGCTATTGGACGAGCGTTGGCAGCGCGCGATGAAGGGCGAGGGCCAGGTCGCGTTGCTGTCGGGAGAAGCCGGCATCGGCAAATCACGCGTTCTCGCGATGTTGCGCCAGCAGATCGGCAAGCAAAACTACCTAGTGCTACGCTATCAATGCTCGCCGCACCACATCAACGACGCGTTCCATCCGGTGATGGGCCAGATCTGGTACGCCGCGGACTTTGTCAGTGGCGAGGCCGCGGGCAGTCGGCTCGACAAGCTGGAGAAGATGATCGAGAGCACCGGCCTCTCAAATCGCGATATCGCGCCATACCTGGCCTCGCTATTGGCAATCCCGACCGGACAGCGCTACCCGGCGCTGGATCTGGCGCCAAGCGAATTGAGAGAACGGACCATCGCTGCGCTGATCGCGATGACCGTCGGGGCGGCAAAGCAGATACCGCTCCTGATGATCGTGGAAGACGCACATTGGATCGATCCGACGTCGCTCGACCTCATGAACCGGCTGGTCGAGCAGATGCGTCATCTGCCGATCCTGCTCGTGACGACGTACCGTCCGGAGTTCACCGCGCCTTGGCTCGGCCGCGACAATGTCACGACAGTGCCGCTCAACCGGCTCGAGCGGGATCAGGCGGTGAGGATGATCGAGCGCATGACGTCCGGCAAGAAGCTGCCGGCGGATGTGCTCGACCAGATCGTGGCGAAGACCGACGGCGTTCCGCTGTTCATGGAGGAGCTGACCAAAAGCGTATTGGAATCCGGACTGCTGCGCGAGGAGAACGGAACCTATGTGTTGGCCTCGGCACTGACGCCGCTCGCGATCCCCTCGACCTTGCATGACTCGTTGGCGGCGCGGCTCGACCGGCTGTCGCCGATCAAGGAGACTGCCCAGATCGGGGCTGCGATCGGACGCGAGTTCTCCCAAGCGCTGCTGGAAGCGGTATCGCCGATCAAGGGAGCGGCGCTGGACGAGGCGCTGCGCCAGTTGATGGAAGCCGAGCTGATCCACATCCGGGGCGCCCCGCCAAAGGCCAGCTATGTGTTCAAACACGCGCTGGTCCAGGATACGGCCTATGGCTCGCTGTTGCGAAGTCGCCGCGAACGCATCCATGCTCATATCGCTTGGGCTCTCAAACAACGCCTCACCGACGAAGAGTATCCGCCCGCCATCATCGCACACCACTATACCGAAGCCGGGCTTTCCGACCAGGCGGCACGGAGCTGGCTTGCGGCGGCGGAGCTGGCGCTGTCGCAGTCGGCGCCTGTCGAAGCCGAACGTCACGCCTCTATTGGCCTTGCGCTGATTCCGAGCATTGAAGCGGGAACTGAACGCGACGCGCTCGAACTTGGTCTGTTGGTCGCCCGCGCCAACGCGCTGGTGCCGCTAAAGAGCATTTCGGCGCCGGAGACGTTCGCGGCGCTGATGGCGGCGAAACAGCTCCTCGACCGAGGTATTGGCACCGATCTGCAACGCGTTTCCATCCTGTACGGACTTTGTTCCTCGTCCACCCTGACCGCGCGCCTGAAACAGGCGCTCGATTTCGCACATCAGATCATCGAAGTCGCCGACCGGCAGAATGACCCCGCCTACCAGCTGGTCGGTTACCGCCAGTTGGGAACGCTTCAGTTTTACGCCGGGAATTTTCGCGAAGCGCTAGCAAACCTGCAAAAGGGTCATACCTATCGCGACGCACGCCGGCAAAAGGCGCTCAGCTACCGGTTCAGCTGGGATCAAGGCATCGCCATCCTGTCGTTCGAAGTCCTGGTGCGACTGTCGCTCGGCCAACTCGATAGCGCGGCACGCGTCAGCGAACAGGTGCGCAGCGAGCTCTCAAGTCATGGTCATACCACCACGATCGCATCGGCGACATTCTGCGTGACCGTTTGGCCTCAGTTCGCGCTGAGGGACATTGAGGCGTTGGAGCGCGATAGTGCCGAACTCAGCGCCTATTGCGCCGAAAAGAAGGTCGAGCAGATCCGGCTGCTGGCCGGTCTTCTTGGCGCCTGTGCCAGCGCCATGCGCGCGCCGACCGAAAGCCGTATCGTTTCCATTCGCGAGGCCCTGGTCGCGCTGCGCCAGTCGGGCGGCAATACCGGAAATTCGATTCTGTTGTCGAATATTGCCGAGGCATTTTTGATCGCGGGAGATCTGTCCGGCGCCGAAGCTGCGCTGCAGGACGGCTTTGCCTTTGTCGAACAATCCGGCGAGCAATACTGGCTCGCCGACCTGCACCGGCTCAGCGGGCAGGTTGCGCTCAGGCAGGTCGAGCCGGATCGCGCACGCGCGGAAGCCTGTTTCACCAAGGCAATCGAGGTCGCGCGAAATCAGCAAGCGCGTCTGCTCGAACTGCGTGCGGCGACCGATCTTGCCCGGCTCCGGCGTGGCAGCCGGGCGAATAGCGATATTCGAGGCCTGATCGAGCCGATTCTCGCCATGATCGAGGGCGGCGAGACCGCGCGGGACGTCCGCGAGGCCCGTGCCCTGCTGGCTGAGCTCCATTGACGCAGAGGTTGCGTAACGGCCAAACAACACTCAACTCCATCCAACTGCGCTGGTGCGCATCGGTCGAATAGTGATACATTAAGCAACAAATACCGCTTCGGCGGCCACGGATTTCGGCGCCGGAATTCCGCCATTCGCGCCGAGTCGCGCCGATTGAACAGGAGAGCCGCGATGCCCTCTGTGACCGAGTGGAAAGTACCACCTGCCTTTCAGCCCCGCCCCAGCGACTACCGTTTCGATCTCGATCGCGCCCTTTCCTCGGTGGTCGGCCTGCATTCCCTCATCCCGGCCGACGCCTTCACCGCGGAAACGCTGGGCACCGAGCGCGCCGGCAACGGCGTCGTGATCGAGGACGGACTGGTCTTGACCATCGGTTATCTGATCACCGAAGCCGAGACGGTCTGGCTGCATCTTGGCGACGGCCGCGTGATGGAGGGCCACGCGCTCGGTTTCGATCCCGTCACCGGCTTCGGTCTGGTGCAGGCGCTTGGTCGCATGGACCGCAATCCGTTGCCGCTCGGCTCTTCGGCGGCGGCGCGGCTGGGCGACCGCGTGGTGGTCGGCGGCGCAGGCGGGCGCACGCGCTCGGTGGCGAGCCACATCGCCGCCAAGCAGGAGTTCGCCGGCTATTGGGAGTATCTGCTCGACGAAGCGATCTTCACCTATCCCGCGCATCCGAACTGGGGCGGCACGGCGCTGATCGCCAACTCCGGCGAATTGATCGGCATCGGCTCGCTTCAGCTCGAACGCGAGCGAGCCGGCAAGGCCGAGCACGTCAACATGATCGTGCCGATCGATCTGCTCAAGCCTGTCCTCGACGACTTGCGCAAGTTCGGACGCGTCAACCGGCCGGCGCGACCGTGGCTTGGGATGTACTCGACCGAGATTGACAACCGCGTCGTGGTGATCGGAATTTCCGGCAACGGGCCTGCCGCGCGCGCCGAACTGAAGGCCGGCGATGTCATCCTGGCGGTCAAAGGCGAAAGGATCACGAGCCAAAGCGCCTTCTACCGCAAGCTCTGGTCGCTCGGGCCGGCCGGCGTCGACGTGCCGCTCACCGTCCACCATGAGGGTGTCACCTTCGACGTGGTGCTGGCCTCGACCGACCGCACCAAGTTGCTCAAGGGTCCAAGACTCCACTAAGAGAATTTCACGAAGAGAACTTCGTTAAGAGACTGCATTAGATCTGCTCCATTAAATCTGCTTCGCTAAATCCACCGCATTAACTCTGAAGTCTGCACGAAAGCTGAAATCGGGAAAGCGCGATGAGCGAGGCCGTGATAGACGACATCGTGGCCGTGCTGCCGCCGCTCTTGCAATCGATCGAGGCGCTCGCTTTCGTTGCGCGTCACCTCAACCCGCCAGACTTCGATCGTGTCATGCAAACGATTGGCGCGCCCGAGGAAGCGTTGCAGACGGTTCGCACGCGTCTCACCGAACGGCCGGAACAATTCGCGGACGTGCGCGCGTCGCTGGAACGGTCGAGCGATGCGGCGCTCGCGGCTTTCGCAGGCATGCGCGCGGTCCAGCACGGCAATGGCGATCTGGTCGCGGTGTTTCGCGCGTTGCGCTACCTCCCGCGCGCGCAGGAAGCGCTGTACCCGCTCGCGGAAAAGTTTCCGCCGGTCAGCGATTTCTTCCTCGATCCGGCGCTGCGAGACGATGACGCGCTGAAGGCCCGCCTTGCCGCGCCGCGGTCTGAACACACAGGCGTCACGCACGACCGCGACGACCCCGGCAGCCGCGGCGGATTCTCGCTCTACGTGCCGGAATATTACACGCCAGACAGCGCCTGGCCGCTGGTGATGGCGCTGCATGGCGGCAGCGGCAACGGCTGCAATTTCCTGTGGAGCTGGTTGCGCGATGCGCGCAGCTTCGGCGCCATCCTGGTCGCGCCGACCGCGACCGGCCCGACCTGGGCGCTGATGGGCGACGACACGGACACGCCGAACCTGTTGCGTATTCTCGATGACGTAGGAAGCCGGTGGAATATCGATTCCAAACGGCTGTTGCTGACGGGCATGAGCGACGGCGGCACGTTCTGCTATGTCACCGGGCTCGACGGCGCCTCGCCCTTCACTCATCTGGCACCGGTCGCAGCCACCTTCCATCCGCTGATGGCGGAAATGGCAGACGCGGAACGATTACGCGGCCTGCCGGTGTTTCTGGTTCACGGCCGGCTCGACTGGATGTTCCCGGTGCAAGTCGCGCGGCACACTCAACAGGCGCTATCGGCGGCCGGGGCCAACGTGACCTACCGAGAGATTGCCGATCTCAGCCATTGCTATCCGCGCGAAATCAACGCCGAGATGCTGACATGGCTGAACGGGCCTTGATCAGACCATGCCGCCATTGGTGCGCGGCACCTGGGCATTGATCCATCCGCCTTCGGGACCGACGAGAAAAGCCACCGTGGAGGCGATATCCTCAGGCGTACCCAGGCACTCCATCGGATTCATCTTGGCCATGCGATCGACCAGCTCCTGCGATTTGCCCGTCCGGGAACATATCCGTCGCGACCGGTCCCGGTGCCACGACATTCACGGTAATGTTGCGGCCGCGAAGCTCCTTCGCCAGGATCGCGGTCATGGTTTCCACCGCGGACCTGGTTGCGGCATAGACGCTCGTCGATGCCGCCGAACGTCGTCTCGGATCAACCCATTCCAGGTTGCGCAACATCACCGACATAATCTCGTCCGAATTTCTCCTTAACCGTGAAAGGATCAGCAGACAACGGGGGCGTTGGTCGACGCGGTTTTGATGGCCGCAACGGGGCTCGCCATGCTCTCAAATTCTCCTTCCACATCGCAGTCCTCCTCCGCGCGTGTTTCCACCTCCGTGCTGCTTGCCAATGGCGTCAGCCGGCTCGGAGCCACCCTCAAGCTGACCACCGCGATTCTCGCGCTTGCCGCCGGCGTCTACACCTATCTCGGCGTTCGCGAATTGCTCAACGGCAGCCCGACGACGGTGTTCTTCGCCGCCGTGATCTACTCGGTCGCGGTCTCGGTCGGCATCTACACGTTCTGGGTATTCCTGATGCAGTTCATGCCGCATGTGGTCAGTTCGACCGGCCGCGGCTTGATGTTCGGCTGCATGCTGCTCGGCTCGCTGATGATCGTGGCGATGTCGTCCTGGCTCAATGCCTCGGCCTTGGCGGGGGCCGCCGCCATTCAGCAGCATCTCGCGATTACCGTGCAGGACTACACGCGCGATCTCGACACAGCCAACACCAATGCGATCGCAGCCCAAGGGCTGCTTCCGGATATTCAACTCGCGTCGTCGCGCTTTGCGCGCCTGGCCGACGCCGAACGCGCGGGCTCGCTCACGGGCACCGCCGGATCCGGCACCGTGGTGCAGCTGTTGACCCAGATGTCCGGACAACTCGACAGCCTCGGCCAGCAGGTCCAGGATTCGGCCAAGCGCGTGTCCGCCTTGTACGAGCAGGGTGGCAAGAACCTCGCCAAGATGCGGGAGTTGATATCGGACCGCGGGCCGATTGCCGCGCGCAGCGATGCCTTCGCAACCGAGTCGCTGGCGCTGATGGGCGTCATCGCCAATCTGCAACAAACCTCCGTGGCACCGGCCGTGAAGCGCGCGGCGACCGCGCTGTCCTCGGGCTTCATCGCCCCGGCCGCCGGCGGCCGCACCTCCGATCTTGCCGACCGTCAGACCGCGGTGGTCGGGAAGGTGGAAAGTTCGATCGCGACCCAAGCGGCCTCGCTGGCCGACGCCGCGGACAAGATTCTGGCGATGCGGCATGTCGAACCTGCGAGATTTCAGACGCTGTCGCCCGCCGAAGCGGTGCTGCGCTATGCCGGCGATTTCATTCCAAGCTGGGCCGGCGCGATCTCGATCGATCTGATGCCGGCAGTACTGGTGCTGATCCTGTGCGTCGTCCACGCAGCGATCCGGCGCGAGGGACTGCCGGTGGTCAACGCGTCGAACATCACCGCAAGCGAACTGGTGTCGGCGCCTGCAGTCGCTGAGGAAGCGAAGCCGACGGCTCCTGAAGAGACCGAGCCAGCGGTTCCTGAAGAGAACGTCACCTCGCTCTCATCGGCACGGTACACCAAGTAGCTATCATGTCGGCATCTCTTACCCTGCGGCAGCGTTTCCTCGCCTGGCTGGCGGACAATTTCGACGAAGCTTTGTTACGCTGGATTTTCCGCTGCCTCGTCGCGGTGACGATTGCGGTGCTTGGGGCCGATCTTGCAGGCAAGACTGGATGGATCGGCAAGGAGGACTCGACTTCCGCGCCGGCTGAAATCAGGCAGGATTCGCTGTCGCCGGATTCTCCCGGCGTTCTCCCGTCGATCCTCGCGCCCTTGCTCCCCGGCGGTGACAAGCGGCTGATGCCCCTACAGCAGCCGGACGGCGCGCTGGCACAGGCCATGACTTTCGAACTGGCTGGCGGCGGCAGACTGATGGCGACCGGCACCATCACGCCCGGCAGCTCACAGGCCTTCGCGGCGGAAATCGAACGGCGCGGCGACTATGTGAAAACCGTGGTGCTGAATTCTCCCGGCGGCTCGGTGATGGATGCGCTGGCGATGGGACGGCTGATCCGCGAACGAAAATTCGCAACGGAAGTCGAGGCTGGAAAATATTGCGCGTCGTCCTGTCCGCTGATGTTTGCCGGCGGCCTCGAGCGCCGCGCCAGCGATCGTGCCATCATCGGCGTGCACCGGATCGCGGCGATCCAATCGGCCGCCAACACCCCGCCGCGCGACGAGATGAGCCTCGCCCAGAACATCTCCGCCCGCTGTGAGCGCTATCTCCGCGAGATGGGCGTCGACCTCCAGGTCTGGCTGCACGCGATGGAGACGCCGCATGACAAATTATTCGTCTTCAAGCCGGACGAATTGAAATCGCTTGCCTTGGTGACGTCGCCGACGGGTCCGCAAAATCCCGCCAACAAGAACGCCCGCTAGAGCGTGATGACTTTTCTTCGAATCGTCATCTCGCTCTATCTTTTTGTTTGAGCATGATCTCCGCGCAAACGCGTTCCGCGTTTGTTAGCTAAGGGAAAACCGGTACCCACCCCGCATCAAGTGCGGGGCAGGCTTTTCCGGATCATGCTCTAACGATCTCTGTGATCGCCAACTGTGGAGGACGCGGGAACCTTCCTCTGCCGGCCACGTTGAAGGGCGTCATCGGAGGGTTCGACATGCAGATTTTTCTCGGAATGATCCTGGGCGCGCTGCTTTTGGTCGTGGGCGTCTATTTCTATGATTCGATGCGGACATCGAGCGTCGCCAACGGCCAGGTCGCACAGATCAATCGCACCATCGTGAACTGGGACGTCGCGGCCAGCGACTGGCATGCGCTGAAGGAGCGCGCGCACGACGATTGGGTCCGAATTTCGTCGAAGTAACGACGGAAGCCGGTTTACCGAAATTCAGGCACCTTCGTCGCCGACGAAGGTGCCTTTGCTTTGCCGTTGCCTTAGTTGCTTGCCTTCGCCTTGCGCGCGTCGGAGATCACCTGCTCGAACTGCGCGATCGTGAGCACGCCCGGCACGCGGAACTTGCCGACGATGAAGGATGGCGTCCCTCTGAAGCCAAGCCCCTCGGCTTGTTCGTTGTTGCGCTGGAGGATGGCATCGATCGCGTTGGCATTGGTGGCGAGGTCGCGCTTGGCGCGGTCGACGTCGATGCCGGCCTCCGCCAACAATTCGTCGATGTGCGGCTCCGTCAGCTTGGAGTTGACGCTTATGAGCGCCTCGTGCGCCTTGTCGTATTTGTCCTGAAACTTGCACGCCAGCGCCATGCGCGCCGCAACGACCGAGACGGGCCCGAGGATCGGCCAGTCTTTCCGAAGCCAGCGAACCTTGCCGTCATCCTGGACCACCTGCTGCAGCTCGGGCTCGAGCTTGCGGCAATACGGACACTGGTAGTCGAACCACTCCACAATCGCGATGTCGCCTTCGGGGTTGCCGGCGACCGGAATATCCGGATCGCGCAACACGGAGGCTTCGCTCGGCTCGGCTCCCTGCGCCGACGCAAGATGCGGCGCGGCGCCGAGTACCGCGGCCCCCCCGACAAGCCCCAGTATTTGACGCCGGCTGCGCTGTAGACCCACTAAATCAACCATTCGTGTCTTTCGTCCCAGTTTGACCTAGACCTATCTACGTTCAGGATAAGGCCAAGTTACGCGCCAGCATATAGAGCGCCACCGCAATAATCACGGCGGCAAACACGATATTGAGCGCCCCGCGCCGCTCCGACAAATGCCGCGCCATGCGCGTCCCGGCGAGCCCTCCGGCAATACCGCCTGCGATGAACAGGCCGGCCAGGCCCCAGGAGACGAGGCCCGACCAGGCGTAACTGGCTGCCGTGGTGAGGCCGAACGCCGTCACCGCGACGAGGGAGGAACTGACCGCGTTGATGATCGACATGCCCGTCGCCAGCATCAGCGCCGGCACGATCAGGAATCCTCCGCCGATTCCGAAGAAGCCGGACAGCGTCCCCGTGGCGAGACCAAGGCCCGTGATGGCGGGCAGATTCGACAGACTCATCTTGACGTCAGGCAGGCCGATCCGCGAGCGCGTCTTCAGCATCAGCGCGGCGATGACCAGCATGATCAGCGCGAACAGGGCCAACAGCTTCTGGCCGTCGAGCATCTTGCCGAGCAGCGACCCGAAGAACGCACCGAGGATTCCCGCCGCCGCGAACACCAGCGCGCATGACCACACCACCGTGCCGCCGCGCGCGTGGTTGGAGAGATTGACCGCGGCATTGGTGGCGACTGCGATCGCGCTGGTGCCGATCGCGACATGGGCGTCGGGCACGCCGACGACATAGACCATCAGCGGTACCGCGAGGATCGATCCGCCGCCACCGACCAGGCCGAGCGAAAATCCGACCAGCGCGCCCGATGCCAGGCCGAGCACGCCTTGTGTCGTGGAGCTGATCAAGATGGGAGACTCATTTGCACGCCGCGACCCTAGAAGAAATCTTCGCAGATCGCTATGACGACGGCACACAACTGCGCTGCAGCAGGGATCAAGGAACCAAGAGCGTCACAGACAGCGGCACCAGGAAAGAGGTCACGAGCGCGTTGAGGCTCATGGCGATGCCGGAGAACACGCCTGCGATCGCGTCGACCTGAAAGGCACGTGCCGTGCCGATGCCATGCGCGGCGATCCCGGCCGCGAAGCCGCGCGCCCGGAAATCGGTAATGCCGGTCCGGTTCATCAAGGGGGTGACGATGATCGCGCCCATGATGCCGGTGAGGATCACCGAGACCGCCGTCAGCGACGGATCGGCATGCAGGGTTTCGCTGATGCCCATGGCGACGCCCGCCGTGACCGATTTCGGCGCCAGCGACAGGACGACAGCGCGCGGCAGGCGAGCGGCCTCCGCCAGCACGACCACCGAAACGATCGCGGTGACCGAGCCCGCCACAAGGGCCACCAGCATCGGCAAGACCGCCGCCGCGACCGCCTTGCGGTTTTCGTAGAGCGGCACGGCCAGCGCTACCGTCGCCGGCCCGAGCAGAAAATGCACGAACTGGGCGCCCGCGAAATAGGTCGTGTACGATGTGCCGGTGAGCAGCAGGAATGCGCCGATGATCCACATCGAATGCAGCACGGGATTGGCGAGCGGATGCCGCTGCGTGGCGAGCGATACCGCATCCGCAAGCGCATAAGTCAGTACAGTCACGGTCAGCCAGAGCAGCGGCGACTGCGAGAGGTAGACCCAGAGCGAAAACGGGTTTTCGTTCACGGCGTGCTCATGGTGCATCTTGTCGTGTATTCTGGCCGCGCGCCAGGAGACGGCTTGCGACGACAAATGTCGCCACCGTCACAAGCAACGTCACCACCACGGAAACCGCAAGAACGAGAACGATGGCAATGCCATGCGCAGCGAGCAGATCGAGCTTCTGCACGACGCCGACCCCGGCCGGAACGAAAAGCAGCGACAGATTGGCAAGCAGACCCCGGCTCGCGCTCTCGACACCATCTCCCTGCAACGGCCCCCGTCTCAGACCGGCGAAACGATCGCGTGCCAACAACGTCAGCAACAGAAGTATCAACCCGATGACCGGGCCCGGCATCGGAAGGCCGACGCCGCGCACGATGACTTCGCCGACGAGTTGACAGAGCAAAATCAGGCTGAGGCTCGCGGTCATCGGCCGTGCGTCCGCGCGGAAAAATACGCGCTCATCAAGTGGTGCCGGGCCGGCGCTTGTCAATCTCTACAGCATGTCTTCTTAATATCCTTGCCTGAGGTGCTTTGCCTTAAGCCATCACCGCCTCGGCATTGACGATATATTTCGCCGCGCTACGGCGGATCGCATCCGTAAACGCCACCGATTTGCGCGCCTGCCGGTCCATATGGACGCCGGTGATCTCGCAGCTCGCCGCGATCTCGCCACTCTCGCCGTTGCGCATTTCATGCAGCAACCGGATCGACTTCTCGACGATATCGCCGGCGAGCAGTTCGCGCTTGTAGGTGATGTTCTGCTGCACGGCCGCGGGGCCAGCGCGGGCGCGCGCAGCTGATCGCGCGCTCCGCCGAGAAACTGCTCGACGAAAAGGCCTGACGCGGCCGGACATCATCGGTCCGGCCGCATCCGCTTCGTGGGTTACGCCGCGCCCTTCAGCCGCTTGTTGCATTCGCTGTAATAGCCGCCACCTTTCTCGATCCACTTCAGGCCGCCATTGCCGTTGCTGGTCTTGTTGGCGTTGTACTGATCGACGCAGGTATGCATGCGGGCCTTGCCGGCGGTCTCCTTGGCGTATTTCGAATCGACCGCGCTGGGGAAGACGGCGTTACCCGCGGCAGCCGGTGCCGGCGGCGGCGCGGCTGGCGCCGCTACCTCCTTCTTCGGCTTGGCTTCGGCGGCCGGCGCAGGGGCTGCGGGAGCTGCCGGCGCGGCGGCGGTCGGTGCCGGGGCCGCGTCGGCGGCGCACTGGGCTTTGCGGAAGTCATTCCACTTCTGGCCGCCGAGGGTGCCGGCGTCCTTGGCAGCCTTATATTTTGCACTGCATTCCTGCATGGTCAGCGCCTGCACCGGCGCGGTCGCCGCGAAGGCGGCAAGGCCTGCCACCGCCGCCGCGCACAATAGCTTTGCTTGAAACGTCATTCTTGGTCTCCCTAACGAGCTAAAACGATGTCCCGATCCTAGCGCAGCGCCGAAACTTGACAAAGCAGCGATGCTTCAGAGGTCCCAAATATAGTGCCCGGGAATGCGCATGGCGGCGGGTTTCATTCATGTGTGGTTCAGCCTCGCGGCGCAAGCCTGCGTGCCTTTCCTGACCCCATAGGTGTTTCCATGATGACGATCTCTTCCCGCGCGGCGGCCGCCGCCTTCGCTTCGCTTATGCTGATGAGCTCCGCCTTTGCGCAGACGACGGCACCCGCCACGTCCACCCCGGCGGCCAAGACGGAAAAGAAGGCCGAGAAGCCGCGCACCACCGAGTCGCTCGATTGCTCGAAGCAGGCCGACGACAAGGGACTGCACGGCAAGGAGCGCAAGAAATTCCGTTCCGACTGCATCAAGCAGGCCAAGGAAGCGGCCAAGAAGTGAGCCTCCGCCCTCTCTCCTTCCGGGAGAGGGCGCGAACATCGCCAGATGCGAGCCGGGCGAGGGCCACTCCAGCGGAGCCGGTCCCTCGCCCGCTGCCGTGGGAAGCTATCCCCCCTTTCCGCAAGGAGACGGGAACGGAGCGCATTGCTGCACCTGCGTTGGCGCATTTGTTTCCCGCCGGCGGATTTGCCATAAGGCGGCGTGAAGCAAATCGGCCCATCCGTCATCTCGTCCATCAGCTCATCCTTGGCATTTGCCATTCCAACCCGCGCCAAATCCCTCAGCGCGCTTGAAACAATCGGCCTCGGCACCGCGGGCGGGCTGCTGGCGCTCTGGGCGAACCTGCCGGGCGGGCTGATCTCGGGCGCCATGATCGCGACCGCTATCGCCGCGATCGCAGGACGGCCGCTGGCAATGCCGCCGATCGTGACCCAGGCCGTGCTGGTGGTTTTGGGGATTTCGCTGGGTTCGGTGGTCTCGCGTCAATTGATCCAGCATGTCAGCGCCTACCCCGTGACCATCTTCCTCCTGGCGCTGGCGACCTTCTGCTCGACCTTCGGATCGAGCCTCTATCTGCAGCGCGTCCATGGCTGGGACCGGACGTCGGCGTTTCTGGCGGGAAGCCCGGGCGCACTGTCCCAGATCACCATCCTCGCCGTCGAACGGGGCGCCGACCTGCCGGCGATCGCCGTGGTGCAGACCATGCGCGTGATCATTCTCACCGCCGCCCTGCCGCTGATCCTGGCGCTGACCGGGGTCGCGCCGGCCTCGTCGCCGGGCATCGCGCTCACGGTCGCTTCCCCGCTCGGACTGGTTGAGCTGGTCGCATCCGCGCTGGCGGTGGCGTTGTTGCTGCGGATCATGAAATTTCCCGCGAGCTGGATGTTCGGCGCGATGATCGCCTCCAGCGTGCTGCACGGCACCGGACTGGTCGACGGCGGCGTGCCGCCCTGGGTGCGCGGCGTGGCGCTGGTCGGGATCGGCGCGCTGATCGGCAGCCGCTTCGCGCGCATGCGGCCGAAGGTGCTGCTCGGCCATATCAATGCGGCGCTGGGCTCTTTTGCAATTGCGATTGCGATTTCGGGTGTCTTCGTCGCGTTGATCGCGCTGACCACCCAGGTGCGGTTTTCCGACGTCGTCGTCGCCTTCGCGCCCGGCGCGATGGACGCCATGCTGGCGCTGGCCTTGACCTTGCACATCGATCCGATCTTCGTCGGCGCGCATCATTTGTCGCGCTTCGTGTTCGTCACCATCGCAACGCCGGGCATCGTCCATCTGTTCGGACGGACCCAGGACGACGTGGACGATTAAACGCGCTTCGCGGTCTTGGCGATGCCCCAGGCCGCGATCGCCGCCATCAGAAGCGAGATCAGCACGTTGTAGCCGGCCAGCGAGAGGCCCAGGAAGCGCCACTGCACCTCGTCGCAGCGCACGACTTTCACGGTGTCGAGCCGCTCCAGGAGATTACCGGCGCTGCCGAGATTGCCGACCGGCCCGGTGCAATCGGTTGGCCCTTGCCAAAACTTCCACTCGACGCCGGCGTGATAGCTGCCGAGCCCGGCATTCGCCAGCGCTGCAAGCGCCAGCAGCGCCAAGCCCAACAGCAGCACGCCGCGCGGGGCCCCCCTCGCAGCAGCAAGCGCGACCAGCGCCGCGAACGGGACGCTCGCGTAATAAGCATAGCGCTGTTCGAGGCAGAGCGGACAGGGCAGGATCTCCAGCACAAGCTGAAAGAACCATGCGCCGGCCAGGGTCGCCGCCGCGACCAGCAGAAGCGCGAGCGCGGCGGTCAAGGCGGGGCTGGTATCGGCGCGCGCGGCTTGCGGAATGGCGGTCGTCTCGGACGTCACGTTCATCTCCCCGGCAAGAGGTGCCAAAAGCGTCCTATCCTTCGCAGCAAAACCTGTCGAGGCGGCTGGAAATCACATCCGCGCGGGTTGACCCTCTTCGGCCGCCCGCTATAGTCCGCCCGCTTCGCTGGCTTTGGGCCTTTTTCGGCCCGGGGGAGACGCGAATGCCCCTGTGGCGGAACTGGTAGACGCGCTCGACTCAAAATCGAGTTCCGCAAGGAGTGCTGGTTCGATTCCGGCCAGGGGCACCAACTAGGCTGTTCAAGCCCGTTCCAAAGCGTCCGCAACCGTCCGCGAAGTGCTCGGAAACCCTTGAAAAATAGGCACTTCCGCGTACATCGGTGTTCGTCACCGTTTGTTCTTATCCGATCCCAGCCGTCCGATTTGTTGGTATTTTTGTTGGTATCGGGAGAACAAACGTTCACGGCGACTTTCGCTATTCCGACCGAAGGGAATTGAGCAGATGGCCCGCAAGAACGATGGCGCGTGCGCCAACCCCAAGCAGATCAGGACCGACGTCGACTGCCGCGCCGCCCGACCGAAATTCGACAAGGACGCGTGGAGCCCCGCCAAGATTTCCGACGTGACCGGCGGCGGTCTCTTTCTCTTCGTCACGCCGGACGAGAGCAGGCCCGGCAACGCTGCCTCCAAGCTCTGGCGGATGGGCTACCGCTTCCACAGCCGTCAGAAAACCTACTCCATCGGCCCTTACGGCAACGGCAAGGATGGCACGTTCTCGCTCGCCGACGCGCGGCGCGAGCGCGACAAGGCCAAAGACCTGCTCAAGGAAGGCAAAGACCCGAGCACCGAGAAGCAGCTCGACAAGCACAGGCAGGCGGCCGCCCGGCCTTTCGAGCAATGGGCCGACGAGTGGCTCGCGAAGAAGAAGGTGGAGAAAGTCAAACGCGGCAGGA
>WNGJ01002341.1_pt1 | contig 32567 bp, 29 predicted proteins | sample 5400611 | NCBI WGS metagenome assembly WNGJ01 (sample SAMN13153375, study PRJNA577476) | soil metagenome | isolation source: 40 cm soil or saprolite under Garry oak tree replicate 1 | place: USA:California | collected 2016-06-15
CGCCAGCGCCGGCGAGCTGCACCGGGCGGTCGCGCTGGCCGCCGCCGCCCGCGACCGGGCCGACCGGGACGCTCCCGGCAGCCGGCAGGCCGCCGCCGCCCGACACAAGCTCGCGCTGCACCTGCTCGGGGCCGACCGTCCCGAGGAGGCGTACGAGGCGACCGCGCAGGCGCTGAAGCTGGTGCCGGCCGAGCCGCCGACGTCGACCTGGGTCTGGTCCTCCTCCACCCACGCCCGCGCGGCCATCAGCCTCGACCGCGACGCCGAGGCCGCGCGTTACGCCGAGCAGGCCTTGGCCGGCGCCCGGCGGCTCGACCTCGCCGACGCCGAGGCCGACGCGCTCGCCACCCTCGCGCTGGTGGCCGAGAGCGAGGGCGACTCGCCGCTGGCGCAGGCGCGCCTGCTCGAGGCGCGCGACCGGGCGAAGGTGGCCGGCGACCTGCCGGTCGAGCTGCGGGCGACGTTCAACCTGGCGAGCAGCCACTTCTACGCCGGCGACGTGGGCACGGCGCTGCAGGTGCTCGACGCCGCGGTCGAGCGGGCCGCGGCGACCGGCCTCACCTTCAGCGCGTACGGGTTGGAGCTGCGCGTCCTGCAGGTGATCGCCCGGTACATGGCCGGCGACTGGGACGGCAGCCTGGAGGCCGCGTCGCTGGCCGGCGACCGGCCGCCGGACTCGGTGGTGGCCAGGCTGGCCGCGGCGGCGCTGTATGTGGAGGTCGGGCGCGGGCTGCCAGTGGCGGCCGAGCGGGTCCGGCAGGTGCGCGGCTCGTGGAAGGACGACACCAGCCTCGCGCTGGTCGCCGGCGGCAGCGAGGCCGACATGCTGCGCTGGCGCGGCGACTTCGACGGATCGGTCACCGCCGCGGAGACCGCGATCGCGTACGTGAGCCGCCGCTGGGAGAAGTGGTACATGGGCGGCATCTGGCTGGCCGCGCTCGGTCTGGCCGCGCTCGCGGACAAGGCCGAGGCCGACCGGCTGCGCGGCGAGCAGGCCGCGGTGGCGACCGCGGTGGACCGGGGCGGCGAGCTGATCACCCACGCCCGTATGACCGCCGAGCGGGGCCGTCCCCGCAGCGGGAAGATGGGCCCCGAGGGCCGGGGCTGGCTGGCCCGGGCCGAGGCGGACTGGTCCCGCCTCGAGGGCAAGTCCGACCCGAAGCTCTGGCGCGCGGCAGTGGAGATCTTCGGCTACGGCTACCCGTACGAGCAGGCCCGCAGCCGCTGGCGACTGGCCGAGGCACTGCTCGGCACCGACCAGCGGGGCGAGGCCGCGGCCGAGGTTGCCGAGGCACACCGGACCGCGGTCCGGCTCGGCGCGGCACCGCTGCGCGAGGCTCTCGAGGCCCTGGCCCGCCGTGGCCGGCTGGACGCCGGCCTGCCCGTGCCGGTGCACACCGACCACGCGACGCTCACCGTCCGGGAGCGTGACGTGCTCGCCCTGCTCGCCCGCGGCCAGACCAACCGCCAGATCGGCCGGACCCTGTTCATCTCGGAGAAGACTGCCAGCGTGCACGTGTCCAACATCCTCGGCAAGCTCAGCGCGTCCGGGCGCACGGAGGCGGTCGCGATCGCGCACCGGCGCGGGCTCATCCCGTTGAGGGAGGACGTCCCGGCCGGGTAAGGCGAGACGCGACCCACCGGCTGACTGACGAACCGCGAAGTCGCCACCCGCGCCGTATGATCCTTCAAACCTGGGAGGTTGACGGCGTGGAAGAGGGCACGATCCGCAGAGCGGAAGTTGGTCTCCCCCTGCTCTACGAGCCCAGTCCGAAACACAAGCCAGTGCCGACGCCGGGTAGGCACGGTTCGATCTGTCCTCGCGGCGCCGACGGTCCCGGTCTGCTCAAAGACAGCGATCTGGTCGGAAACAAGAGGTACGCGACCAACGGCGTCGATGCCTACTGCGCTCACCAGCATAGACCGAATGCCTGGCATGGCTTCCCCGTCGGATGGGATGAGGTGCCTCCACAGCTCGTCGGACGATGGGTTACGGAAGGAAAGGTGGATCGCAGGACAATACGGCGAGCAAAAAGGCAGCGCGAGCGATGAACGTGACTTGGGAACGCTTCGCAGGCAGAACTGATGTCTTTGCAGTACGCCTGAGCTTCATCTCTGATCCGGAGGAAGGGCTCGCTGCTACCGCAGAGGAGGCCGCCTCATGGGGAGCCCTGCAGGTCTGGGTAGATGGACAGAATCTTTGTGCTCAGACGGACCAGGGCGAGACGCTGCAAAGTGCACATTGGTACTTTTTGGGCCTGCTGGAGTGGATGGCTGCGAACTGGAATCCGCTGCTTCATGAAGAGAAGTTGCCTAACCGGAACGTGACAGAAGATGCAGCGTCCGCGTTGGACGCAACTCGAAACCCGCCCGCTCTGATCGGCGAGAAGGAGACCGTAGCCTGGGAAACGGAGTGGTTTGGGTGGCGTGCGCGACATTCGTTGCGCGCAGCCCGCGACGGCGGGTTGCTCCCCAATGTTGTTTTCCGCCGACTCCAAGACTTCATCGAGGTCAGCTGGAGGGAGGAACCGCTCGCGGGCGCGTCTGCGGGATTCCAATTCAGCTCCGGAAGCGGGGTGAGCCTACTCCCGCCGCTCGAGGTTGCCCAGCCTCTGTTCGATGTGTTGTCCTCTGCTGCGCGTCATCTTGAGGAGCAGAACCCTTCGAGCCTCCGCCTGCGCAAGCTCGTGGAGGCCATCGAATCGATTCGTAGACCGCAAAGAGACGAGCGACTCGGCTGGCTCGTCGGCTTGAGAACTCCTTCGCGGTTGCCGCGGCCTGTGCTGCAGCAAGAGGTCGACGATGACGCTCGACGTATGTGGAGAGAAGTTGTTGATATCCTGCGGCAGTCCGCAAGGTCTGATTGGGAGAGAGAGGCAGTGGCCGCCACGCTCGCGACGGATGAGGACGAGCTGGCCGTGGTAGGCGCATGCGAAGCTGCTCTTCTCTTCAGCGCGGTCTCCCCGTCCATTTCTGACTCAGACGTTCGGTCGTTGTCCAGATTGCTCATCGAGCAGTACGCTGGAGACGGTCGCGAGGACGATCCTCTGGAATCGATCTCCGGCACCGTCCCGATTGATCCCGCAATCGCAGCGTGGGAGCAGGGATATGACCTCGCGGAAGCGCTGCATCAGATTCTCGGTATAAAGGGAGCGTACGTTGACGTGGAGCGGGTGCTCACGCAATTCGGGGTAATCAGGAGCGATGTGACTCTTGACGACAAAACGATACGCGGATGCAGCATCGTCGGTCCCCGACATCGACCGACTGTAGCATTGAACAGCCACTCCCCGTTCTCCTCTGCGGAAACCGCAGTACGGTTCACCTTGGCTCACGAACTCTGCCACCTACTCTATGATCGTTCGTACGCGGCAAAGTTGGCGATTGCTAGTGGGCCTTGGGCTCCCAGGGCAATTGAACGGCGCGCGAATGCCTTCGCCGCGATGTTCCTCATGCCGCCTCATCTTGTAAAGCAAGCCATCGCCGACGCACCGGATCCCATCACGGAAGTCGAGGGCGCGCGCCGCGTTGCCGAGCGTCTAAGAGTCAGCTTTCGCGCCGCGGTAGAGCATCTGTATAACCTGACGCTCATGACTGAGGAAGATCGCGACGAACTCCTGCGAGCGGGGCTAGATTCCTACCGCTGACGGGGCGGTGAGACGCAGGTGCAAGTGCCCAACCACACCTCCGACCGGCACCGATGATTCCAGGCCGCGCTCCTCGCCCGCCGGGCCGAGCCGCGTCGGCCGGCCGCGCACCGTCCTCGGCGGAGCCCTACGGGGGTGCTCGCATTTGTCTGGACCGCCGACGCCGACGGTCCACCAGGGCTGGTCGCGGTCAACCTGTCAGCCCGTACCATCGCCACGCTGCCCGGCCGGCCGCTGCTCCCCCAGCGAGCCGGTCATCACCGCCGGCACGTTGCCCCCGAGACCGTCTGGGTTCGGCCCGGCTGAGGTCCGGCGCCCGGCTACGGCGGCACGAAGCGGAGGCTGGGTTCTGCAGGGTGCGAAATGGTGGCCCCCGCAGCGCGGCTATGGTGCGCGACCGGTCTCCGCCACCGAGCACCACCAGCCAGCGTGGCCGGCGCCGCGGACGCGAACGGCAGGCGAGTCGCGCCAGATCGGAGGGCTACGGGCGCCGGAATGGTCGTCGCCCGCGGCGGAGAAGTTTGAGCGCTCTCGTCCACCGGGAAAACCACAGATCAACAACGAAGCGCGGGGGGCTCGTGCATCGGGAGGTGCATCCACCGTGGCTACCCGCACCCGGTATCGCTCTCCGTCGAGCGTGATCACCGGAATCGCCGCGCTCATCGCCGGCATCATCATCCTGGGGATCGTCCTCGTGCTGATCAAGGCGAACCCGGACAACCCGATCGTGGACCTGGTCCTCGACATCGGCACGTTCCTGACCCGGCCGTTCCGCGACCTGCTGCCGCAGCGTGACCCGCGGCAGAACATCCTGGTCAACTGGGGCATCGCGGCGCTCGCCTACATCCTCATCGGGGCCGTGATCGCCCGCATCATGCGCCGCTGAGACCGGCCGGCGGTCCGCTCGCGGCTCGCTTGTGAACCGCGCCCACCGGGACGAGGATCCCCGGTGGGCGCTGGCGCGCCCGGAGCGGAGGGGTCGCCTGATGAGCGTGCCGGTCGCCGCACGCCAGGTCAGTCTCAGCGAGCCAGCCGGCAGGTGGGTGCTGCTCGCGACCGTCCTCGGCTCCGGGATGGCGTTCCTCGACGCGACCGTCGTGAACGTCGCGCTCCCCCGGATCGGCGAGGAGTTCGGCGCCGCCATCGAGGGCCTGCAATGGACGCTCAACGGCTACACGTTGACGCTCGCGTCGTTCATCCTGCTCGCCGGCTCGCTCAGCGACCGCTTCGGGCGGCGGCGGGTGTTCGTGATCGGCACGATCTGGTTCGCGGTCGCCTCCGCGCTCTGCGGCGTCGCGCCGAACGTCGGGGTCCTGATCGCCGCCCGGGCGCTGCAGGGCATCGGCGGCGCGTTGCTGACCCCGGGCAGCCTCGCCATCATCTCCGCGTCGTTCGTGCCGGAGGACCGGTCCCGGGCGATCGGTGCCTGGTCCGGACTCGGCGGGATCGCGGGCGCGATCGGACCGTTCCTCGGCGGCTGGCTGATCCAGGCATGGTCGTGGCGGCTGGTGTTCCTGATCAACCTGCCGCTGGCCGTCGTCGTCGTCTGGGTGGCCACCAGGCACGTACCCGAGTCCATGGACCCGACCGCCACCCACCGGCTCGACCTGCCCGGCGCGGTGCTCGGCGCGGCCGGGCTCGCCGGCCTGACCTACGCCTCGATCTCGAGTGGCGAGCGCGGAGTGGACGCCGTGGTGCTGCTCACCGGGACGCTCGGCGTGCTGGCGCTGGTCGGGTTCGTCGTGACGGAGCGGCGCAGCGACCACCCGCTGGTGCCACCCGGGCTGTTCGCCTCACGGCAGTTCACCGCCACGAACGTGGTCACCTTCGCCATCTACGCCGCGTTCGGCGCGGTGTTCTTCCTGCTTGTGCTGCAACTGCAGGTGGTGGCCGGCTTCAGCCCGCTCGCCGCGGGGACGTCGCTGCTGCCGATCACCGTGCTGATGCTCGTGCTGTCGCCGCGGGCCGGCGCGCTCGCCTCCCGGATCGGCCCGCGGCTGCCGATGACGCTCGGCCCGCTGGTCGCCGCCGCCGGACTGCTGCTGACGCTGCGGGTCGGACCCGGCGCCTCGTACCTGACCGACGTGCTGCCCGGCGTCGTCGTCTTCGGTCTGGGGCTGTCGCTGCTGGTCGCCCCGCTGACCGCGACCGTGCTGGCCGCCGCGCCGCCCGAGCACGCCGGCACCGCGTCCGGGGTGAACAACGCGGTGGCCCGGGCGGCCGGCCTGCTAGCTGTCGCGCTGCTGCCGCCGATCGCCGGACTCACCGGCGAGGTGTACCGGAACCCCGTCGCCTTCGCCGCCGGCTACCGGACCGCCACGCTCATCGGCGCCGGGCTGCTGGTCGCCGGTGGGCTGCTGTCCGCCGTCACGATCAGCGACGACGGCGTCCGCCGCCACCGGCGCGGTCCGGACGAGCCCGAGGCGGGTACGCCGGAGGTCGAGCACTGCTTCTCCTGTCCGGTCGCCGGGCCGCAGTTGGAGACCGTCCAACCCGCCCGAGGAAGGTCCTGATGCCCTGATGGACGAGCAGTCGATCCTGTCGCACATCCACGAGCTGGTCGAGGAGGAGAAGGCGCTGCGCATGCGGCACTCCGGCGTCGGCCTGAACGACGTCGAGCGCGAGCGCCTGCAGCGCATCGAGGTGGAGCTCGACCAGGCGTGGGACCTGCTCCGGCAGCGCCGGGCCAGGACAGAGTTCGGCGAGAACCCGGACGCGGCGGAGACCCGGCCTCCGGACGAGGTGGAGTCCTACTGGCAGTGACCGCAGGCCGACCCTATCCTGGGCCGGCCGGGGACACCCGAGCTCGCTCGGGTGAACCCGGCACTCGGACGACGGCCGCGCGGACCAACCGGACCAGCCCGACCGACCGGCCGCCCCGGGGGTCCGGGGGCCGTCCCCGGAATGACTCAGCTGCTGACGTCCTTGGTCGTCATCCGCGACCACGCCAGCGCGCCGAAGACCGCGACGTACGCCGCGGTCGCGAGCAGGCCGCGGGTGAGGCCGTCGACGGCGACCGGGTCGCGCAGCAGGTCGCCGTAGTTGAGCCAGTAGTGGCTGAACAGCCACGGGTGCAGCCAGCCCAACTGCGGCACGGCGTCGAGCACCTGGCTGGTCACCGCGAGCACCGCGGTCGTCGCCATGGCGGCGACCGGAGCCTCGGTCAGCGTGGAGACGAACAGCCCGATCGCGGCCAGCCCGGCCATCATCGCCGCGACGTAGAGCGCGACGAGCGCGAGCCGGCCGAGCCCCACGGCGAGCGGGACCTGACTGCCCGACAGCAGGGTGACCGGCCCGATCGGGAACAGCAGCGCGCCCAGCCCGGCCCCGACCGCCGCGACGATCAGCGCAGCCACCAGGCAGTACGCGACCGCGCCGGCATACTTCACCAGCAGCATCCGGGTACGCGACACCGGCACCACCAGCAGGTAGCGCAGGGTGCCGAGGCTGGCCTCGCCGGCCACCGCGTCGCCGGAGACCACCGAGACCCCGAGCGGCAGGAACAGCGGCAGCACCACCGTGAGCGCGGTCAGCGCGACGAACACGCCATTGCCGGCGATCGCGTAGAGGAACGGCGGCCCGGCCGACGGGTCGTCCGGCGGCGCCGCGAGGCGTACGGCGATCGCGATGACGGCCGGGATCGCGGCCAGCACGGCGAGGATCACCTGGTTGCGCCGGCGGCGGAAGACCATGCCCAGCTCCGAGCGCAGCAGCCGGGTGCTCGCGGCGGGCCGGCGGGCGACCGGCGGTACGGCCAGCTCAACCGCTGACATCGAAGCCCTCCCCGGTGAGCGAGACGAAGACGTCCTCCAGGTCGGCGGCGGCGACGATGAACTGCCGTACCGGCACACCGTCCCGCACGAGGGCGGCGACGATCGCTTCGGGCTCGAGGTCGCCGAGCAGCGCGCTCACCGTCCGGCCGTCGGTATCCACGTCGGTCAGACCGAGGCCGGCCAGAGCGCGGACGGCGTGCGCGGGGTCAGCGCTGTCGACTGTCACCCGCGGTGCCTGGCCCTGCCGCAGCTCGTCCAGCGTGCCCTGCGACACCAGCCTGCCGACGTGCATCACGCCGACGTGCGTGCACACCTGCTCCACCTCCGACAGCAGGTGCGAGGACAGGAGCACCGTCACCCCGTCCGCGGCCAGCGCACTGACCAGGCTGCGCACCTCGCGGGTGCCCTGTGGGTCCAGCCCGTTGGTCGGCTCGTCCAGCACCAGCAGCTCCCGCGGCTGCAGCAGGGCGGCGGCGATGCCGAGCCGCTGCCGCATGCCCATCGAGTACGCCCGGTAGCGCTTGCGAGCTGCGGCGGTCAGCCCGACCCGCTCGAGCGCGGTCGCGATCCGCTGGTCCGTGGTCGCCGGGTCGGCGGTGCGGTCGGCCGCGTCCAGCCGAGCCAGGTTGGCCTGGCCGGACAGGTGCGGGTGGAAGGCCGGTCCCTCGACGAGGGCGCCGACCCGCGGCAGCACGTCCGCCGCGTGCCTGGGCATCTCCCGGCCGAGCAGCGTGTGCGACCCCGCCGTCGGCGTCACCAGCCCCAGCAGCATCCGGATCGTGGTGGTCTTGCCGGATCCGTTGGGGCCGAGAAAGCCGTACACGCTGCCGTGCGGCACCACGAGGTCGATCCCGGCGACCGCGAGCTGGCCGCCGCGGAAGCGCTTCGTCAAGCCGGCGGTGGCGACCGCCGCACCGTCCACCTCGGACGGTGCGGCGGCCGGAATCCGCTCGGTCAGGCTGGTCGTCACCGGGCCGCCGCCGCGTAGAGCAGGTCCGGCGGGACCGCGCCGACCAGGAGTCGGCCGTCGTCGGTGAGCAGCGCGCTGACCAGCTTGGAGGTCAGCAGCCGGCCACTCCCCCAGCTCCCGCTGACCCTCGGCAGCCCGTCGAGGAACGCGGACAGCGTCCGGTCCTGCTTGCCGGCGGAAGGCGTGGCCTCGCGGATGATCGCGACCGTCGTCCACCCGGTCCCGACCGTGGTCGGCGCCGAGCCGGCCTCCGGGAGCGTGCCTGTCTTCGGCTGGGGACCCGTCTTCGGCTGGGCACCCGTCCTCGGGAGCTCACCGGTAGCCGGGTGGTCGGCCGGCAGCCTGCCCTCGGTGACCGTGGCTCCCGGCGGCGGGGAGAACCGGAACTGGTCGGCGCCCGGCACCTCGAAGCTCACCCTGGTGAAGCCCACCGAGAAGGCCGGCCCGGCCGCGCTGGCGCGGCTGAAGACCTGCACCCGCAGCGGCACCGACGTCAACGCGTCCACCGCGATGCGGACCTGGCCGATCAGCGAGCGGCTGTCCCGCGGCGCCAGCACCAGCTCGTACGCCTTCCGCCCGGCCACCGGGCGGGTGCCGTCCGTGCTGACCGACGTGGTCGGGTCGATCGCGGCCAGCGCCTGCTGCGCGGCCTGCTGGGGGGTCAGCGGGCTCGGCGGCGTCGGCTCCGGCTTGTGTGCCGAGGGCGGTGGGAGCTTGTAGTGGGTGGCGGAGTTGGAGTCGCTCGACCAGAACCAGGCATCCTGCCCGTTGCGCACCACGTCGGTCTCGCCGAGCGAGCCCAGCAGCGCGAGGCGCTGCTTGGTGTCCCCGGCGTACCAGACCCGCAGCGTGTGCGACCCGGTCAGCAGCGAGGTCAGGGACGAGCCGCCGTGGCCCGAGCCGATGTCCGGCAGGGCCGGCAGGCCGAGGTCGGAGTCCTGCACGATCGTGCCGGAGAGGCCGTCGACCCGGGCCCCCTGCACGTCGGCGAGCAGTTGCGCCGCGGTCTTCGGCGGCAGCGGCGGATCGGCCTGCGCGGTGAGCACGCCGGAGGCGACCAGCCCGACCGACGCGGCGGCGGCGACCGGTGCGGCCCAGCGGAGCAGCACGGTGCGGGTGAGCGTTGCCATGCGGCGATCCTGCGCGGTCCGCGCTGAGAGCAGCCTGAGATGAGCTGACCGCCTGCTGAGAGGATCACGCCGTGCCGGCGGGGACCTCCTCGCCGGACGGGAGGTCCTGGCGGGCGGTGCGCGGCACGCCGGCGGCGGCGTACGCCGCCTCGGCGTCGAGGGTCTCGTGCTCCAGCAGCTCCTGCGCCAGCCGCTCGAGCCGGTCCCGGTTGTCCCGCAGCACCCGCACGGCCTCGGCGTAGCACTCGTCGCTGATCCGGCGCGCCTCCGTGTCGACCAGCTCCTTGGTCGCCGGCGCCGGCCCGGTCCCGTCCACCAGGAACGGCTGCGCCTGCCCCTCCGCCGGCAGCACCGCGATCGGGCCGATCCGCGGCGACATGCCCCAGCGGCCGACCATGTTGCGGGCGACCCGGCTGACCTGGTCGAGGTCGGCCTCGGAGCCGGTGCTGACGTTGCCGTAGACGATCTCCTCGGCGGCCCGGCCGCCGAGCGCGCCGATGATGCGGCCGCGCAGGTAGGGCTCGGCGTAGGCGTACTGGTCGGCGTCCGGGCTCTGGAACGTGACGCCGAGCGCGTGCCCGCGCGGGATGATCGACACCTTGCGGACCGGGTCAGCGCCCGGGGTGAGCATGCCGAGCAGGGCGTGCCCGCTCTCGTGGTACGCGGTGCGCTGCCGCTCCTGTCTGGTCATCATGATCTTGCGTGGCGTGCCGAGGACGATCTTCTCCAGCGCGTCCAGGAAGTCCGCCATGGTGACCGCCGAGCGGTCGCGGCGGGCGGCGGTGAGTGCGGCCTCGTTCACGAGGTTGCGCAGGTCCGCGCCGACCATCCCCGGGGTCGTCGCGGCGATCGCGGCGAGGTCGACGTCCGGTGCCAGCGGCACGTGCCGGGTGTGCACCTCGAGGATCTTGCGGCGGCCCTCCTGGTCCGGTGGGCTGACGATGATCCGGCGGTCGAAGCGACCGGGGCGCAGCAGGGCCGGGTCCAGCACGTCCGGCCGGTTGGTCGCGGCGAGGACGACGACGCCCTCGGTGCCGGTGAAGCCGTCCATCTCGGTGAGGATCTGGTTGAGCGTCTGCTCCCGCTCGTCCACGCCGCCGATGCTGCTGCCGCCGCGGGCCCGGCCGATCGCGTCGAGCTCGTCGATGAAGATGATCGCCGGAGCCGCCTTCTTGGCGGTCTCGAACAGGTCGCGCACCCTGGACGCTCCGACGCCGACGATCATCTCGATGAACTCGGATGCGGACAGGTGGAAGAACGGCACGCTCGCCTCGCCGGCGACGGCCCGGGCGAGCAGGGTCTTGCCGGTGCCGGGCGGTCCGGACAGCAGCACCCCCTTGGGGATCGCGGCGCCGAGCCGGCGGTACCGGTCCGGGTTGCGCAGGAAGTCGACGACCTCCATCAGCTCGGCCTTGACCTCGTCGATGCCGGCGACGTCGGCGAAGGTCGTGCGCGGCCCGCTCTCCGGCTCGTACCGGCGGGCCCTGGACCGCCCTATGCCACCCAGACCGCCGAGCCCGCCACCAGCGGCACTGCGCCGGAAGAACCAGACCAGCAGGCCGAGGAACAGCAGCGTCGGACCGAAGCCGACGAGCAGTTGCTGCCAGACCGGAGCCGAGTCGGGCGGCTTCGCGTTGACGTCGACGTGGTGCTGGAAGAGCAGTTGGGTCAGCCCGTCATCGGCGAACGCCGGCCGTACGGTGGTGAACCGGGTGACGTCCTTGGCGTTGGCGTCGCCGGGCGGGTACTTCACGGCCTTCCTGAAGGTGCCCTCGATGGTGTCGCCGGTCGAGGTGATCTCGACGACGTTGTCCGCCTGCACCTGCTCGCGGAAGAACGTGTAGGACACGGACAGCCGATTGGAGCTGAGCACCGCCGAGGCGAGGATCCAGTTCACCAGCAGCGCCGCCAGCACCAGCCACCAGGACCGGCGGGCGACGCGGCGCCAGTCCGGCTTGCTCGGGCCGCCACCGCCGGGCGGACTCGGCGCGCCCTCGACCTTCCACGGCTGCCGCTCGGGCGGCCGCTCCGCCGGCCGCTGCTGGGTCCCGTCCGGCCGCGGCGGCGCCTCTGTCGCGCGCCCGCCGATGCCGCGGTCACCGCCCTGCTGGTCCCGACCTTCCGTCACGCTGCCGCCCCTCGTCCGCACTCGTCGTCTCCGCGTCCATTCAACGCGCAGTGCAGCAGCGGTGTGCCCGGGCTGCCACGTCTCAGTCCGGGTCCGCTCCGCCCGCATCCCGCCGCCGGCCTCGTGGCACCCTCGACGGGGAGGCTCAGCACGGTCACAGGTCGGTTGCGGGACGCTGCCGCCGGGTCAGGAGGTGGGGACGTGCGGCTGCTGGTGGTGGAGGACGAGGTGCGGCTCGCTGTCGCGCTCCGCCGCGGGCTGCAGGCCGAGGGCTTCTCCGTCGACCTGGCCCACGACGGGGTCGAAGGACTACACCTGGCCCGCGAGGGGGCGTACGCGGCGGTGGTGCTGGACGTGATGCTGCCGCGGTTGTCCGGCTACCGGGTGTGCGAGCGGCTGCGGGCGGACGGCAACTGGGTGCCGGTGCTCATGCTGTCGGCCAAGGACGGCGAGTACGACGAGGCGGACGGTCTGGACGTCGGCGCCGACGACTACCTGACCAAGCCGTTCTCGTACGTGGTGCTGGTGGCCCGGCTGCGCGCGCTGCTGCGGCGGGGTGCGCCGCCCCGACCGGCCGCGCTGGCGGCCGGCGACCTCGTGCTCGACCCGGCCAAGCACCTGGTGACCCGCGGCGAGACGGAGATCGGGCTGACGCCGCGGGAGTTCTCCCTGCTGGAATACCTCCTGCGCCGCGCGGGGGAGGTCGTCCCGAAGATCGACATCCTGCGCAACGTCTGGGACCCGCACCAGGACGGCGACCTCAACGTCGTCGAGGTGTACGTGGGCTACCTGCGCCGCAAGATCGACGTGCCGTTCGGGCGGCGGGCCGTGCAGACCGTCCGAGGTGCGGGCTACCGGCTCGCCGCCGACGGTGGCTGAGTTGTGCTGTCGAGATGGAGCCTCCGGACCCGACTGACGGTCGTCGCCACCGTCCTGCTCGGCCTCGGCATCGCCGCCGGCGCGGCGCTACTCGCGGCGACCGTGCACCGGACCCTCCAGGCCGCGGTCGACTCGGGTGCGCTGCAGAGCGCCCGCGAGGTGGCCACGCTGGTGGACATGGACGAGCTGCCCGACCCGGTGCCGGTCGGCGGCGAGGGCACGGCGGCGATCCAGGTGGTGGACGCGCGGGGCCGGGTGCGGGCGGCGTCCGCCGGCACCGACCGCCTGGTGCCGGTGCTGCGTCCGGACGAGCTGGCGCTGGTGCGGACCGGCAAGCGGATCGTGGTCGACGGCGGGCGGCTGGGCCTGGAGGGGCAGGTGCGGGTGGTGGCCGTGCCGGCCGGGCCGGCCGGCGACCGGCAGACCGTGGTGGTCGCGGTCGACTACGGCAGCGCCCGCTCCGGCGTGCGGATCCTGAGCCTGGGGCTGGTCGTGGGCGCGCCGCTGCTGCTCGCCGTCGTTGCGGTGGCGACGTGGGAGGTCGTCGGGCGGGCCCTGCGGCCGGTGGAGGCGCTGCGCCGCGGAGCCGAGGAGATCACCGGCACCGGCGGGTCACGCCGGCTGCCGCTGCCGGCCGCACGCGACGAGGTGCGGCGGCTCGCCGTGACGCTGAACGACATGCTCGCGCGGCTGGACTCGGCCAGCGCGCGGCAGCGCGCCTTCGTCTCGGACGCCGCGCACGAGCTGCGCAGCCCGCTGGCGAGTGCGCGCACGCAGCTCGAGGTGGCCGCCCGGGTGGACGTGGGGACGCCGGCGGGGTCGCTGGCGGAGGACGTGCTCGTGGACGTCGAGCGGCTCGGTCGATTGGTCGACGACCTGCTGCTGCTCGCACGCGTGGACGAGGCACCGGCGCGGCGGCGCGAGCCGGTCGACCTGGTGGCGCTCGCCGCGGACGTGGTCGGTCGGTACGCCGCGGCCAGGGTCCCCGTCACCCTCGATCCGGCCCTCCGGCCCACCCCCGGGGCAGCTCCGGTGGACGGGGCGACGGTGAGCACGGTGCGTACCGCCGCCGCCGTCCCGACGGTGACGGTGCGGGTGGATCCGGCTGCGGTGCGGCGCGTGACGATCAACCTGGTCGACAACGCCGTCCGGCACGCGGCCTCCGGGGTGTGTGTCGCGGTGTCGGCGACGCCGGGCGGGGCGCTGCTGTCCGTGACAGACGACGGACCCGGGATCGCGGCGGCGGACCGGGAGCGGGTCTTCGACCGGTTCGCCCGCCTCGACGCGGGCCGCGGCCGGGACGAGGGCGGTGCCGGACTGGGACTGGCGATCGTGCGGGAGCTGGTACGCGCCCACGGGGGCGCCGTCACGCTCTCGGACGCCGGTCCAGGGCTGCGGGCCGTGGTGACCCTGCCGGCCTGACCTGGGCACTACCGGGCGGACCAGCAGCGCGGCGGGAGAGGGGGGAGGGCGGGGAACGCGGCGAGCGTCCCCCGCCCTCTGGTGGGCCCCGGCGCCGTGGGGGGATCGGAACCGGAGGCGTGAAGCATAGGGCACACCCGCGGGCTCTCCGGAAGCCCCGACGCCGAGTTCACCCGAACGGCCCTTACCGAGGGTGAGAAAAAAGCAGGCTTGACTGTTTGTCTCATGGCCGGCACGGTGTCCTCGTGACCGCCGCGCAGGCGCTCGGCCGGCAGGAGGAGCGAAGCCGCTCCACCAGGCTGCGGGTGCTCGAGGCGACCATCGACTGCCTGGTCGAGCGGGGCTGGTCGGGGACCACCACGACCGTGATGGCCCAGCGGGCGGGGGTGTCCCGGGGTGCCCAGCTGCACCATTACCCGACCAAGTCGGCGCTGGTGATCGCGGCGGTCGAGCACCTGGCCGAGCGCCGGGCGCGCGAACTGCGTGCGGAGGCGGCGGCGATGCCATTGGGCGGCGACCGGGTGAGCCGTACGGTCGAACTGCTCGTCTCGCTGTTCACCGGGCGGCTGTTCGCCGCGGCCATCGAGGTGTGGGTGGCCGCACGCACGGACGCGGCGCTGCGGGCGGCGCTGGTGCCGGTGGAGGCGCGGTTCGGTCGGGACATGCACCTGCTGACCGTGCAGATGCTCGGCGCGGACGAGTCTCGGGCCGGCGTGCGGGAGTCGGTGCAGGCGACGCTGGACCTGATGCGAGGCCTCGGGGTGGCGAGCCTGCTGACCGACGACTCGGCCCGGCGGGAGCGGCTGCTCGCCGAGTGGTCGCGCCAGCTCGTCCGCACCCTTGCGAGGGAGCCGGCGCGGTGACCGGGAGCGTCCGGATCGGCAACGTGAGCGGCTTCTACGGCGACCGCTCCGCCGCGTTCCGCGAGGTGCTCACCGGGGGCCCGGTGGACGTGCTCACCGGCGACTACCTGGCCGAGCTGACCATGCTCATCCTCGCCCGCGACCGGATGCGGGATCCCACCGCGGGCTACGCGAACAGCGTCCTCCGGCAGTTGGAGGAGTCGCTCGGACTCGTCCTGGACCGCGGCGTGCGGGTGGTCGTCAACGCCGGAGGCCTCAACCCGGCCGGCCTCGCGGGCGCCGTCCGCGTGCTGGCGGACCGGCTCGGGCTGGCCGTCGCGGTGGGGCACGTCGAGGGTGACGACGTCCGCGGCCGGACCGGGATCGCTGCGGACGCGCTCGCCGCGAACGCGTACCTGGGCTGCTGGGGCGTCGTCGAGTGCCTGCGCGCCGGGGCGGACGTGGTGGTGACCGGCCGGATCACCGACGCGTCGCTGCTGGTCGGGCCGGCGGCGTGGGCACACGGCTGGGCCAGGGACGACTGGGACGCGCTCGCCGGAGCGACCGTCGCCGGGCACGTGCTGGAGTGCGGGGCCCAGGCGACCGGCGGCAACTACGCCTTCTTCCGCGAGTTGCCCGACCCGCGGCACCCGGGCTTCCCGGTCGCGGAGGTCCGTTCCGACGGCAGCAGCGTGATCACCAAGCACCCAGGCACGGGCGGCGCCGTCACGGTCGACACCGTCACCGCGCAGCTGCTGTACGAGATCGGCGGTCCCGCGTACGTCGGGCCTGACGTGGTTACCCGATTCGACACGATCCGGTTGACCGGAGACGGGCCGGACCGGGTCCGGATCGACGGGGTGCGCGGCAAGCCGCCGCCGGCCACGCTCAAGGTCGGCGTCAACCGGCTGGCCGGCTTCCGCAACGCCGCGACGTTCGTCCTGACCGGACTCGACGTCGAGGCCAAGGCCTCGCTCGTCCGTGACCAGGTCGAGGACGCGCTCGGCGAGCGGCGACCGGCGAGTCTGGTGTGGACGCTCGCTCGCACCGACCACGAGGACGCCGGCACCGAGGAGGCGGCGAGCGCGCTGCTGCACGTCGTCGCCCGCGACCCGGACCCGGACCGGGTCGGCCGCGCGTTCTCCCGGGTGCCGGTCGAGCTGGCGCTGGCGTCGTACCCGGGCTTCCACCTGACCGCGCCACCCGCCGACGCCAGCCCGTACGGGATCTTCACCGCGGCGACGGTCCCGCAGGACGCCGTCGAGCACGCCGCCGTGCTGCCGGACGGGTCCCGCGTCCTGGTGGCGCCGCCACCCTCGACCCGGGAGGTGTCGGCCTCGGACGCGCGGGAGGCCGCGGGCCCGGTCGACTTCGGCCCGACCCGGCGCGTGCCGCTCGGAGCGGTCGCCGGTGCGCGGTCCGGGGACAAGGGCGGGACGGCCAACCTCGGCGTGTGGGTGCGGTCGAGGGCCGCGTACCGGTGGCTGGTGCGCTTCCTCACCGTGCCGATGCTGCACGAGCTGCTGCCGGAGACCGGCGCCCGTCCGACCACCCGGTTCCTGCTGCCCAACCTCCGCGCGATGAACTTCGTCGTGGACGGCCTGCTCGGCGAGGGCGCCGCCGCGGCCACCCGGTTCGACCCGCAGGCGAAGGCGCTCGGCGAGTGGCTGCGGTCCCGCCAAGTCGAGGTGCCGGAGGCGCTCCTGCCCGGCCAGAACGCCGAGAACGCCGAGCCGGCGCCGGGGCCCGCGTGATGACGCTGCGGTCCGGTGTGGACACCTTGAGCCCCGCGTACCGGGAGAACCGGGAAGCGGCGCTGGCCCGGCTGGGCGAGCTGGACGCCGAGCTGGCCAAGGCCCGTGCCGGCGGCGGCCCGAAGTACGTCGACCGGCACCACGGCCGGGGCAAGCTGCTGCCGCGCGAGCGGATCGAGTTGCTGCTGGACCGGGACTGTCCGTTCCTGGAGCTGTCGCCCCTGGCCGCCTGGGGCAGCGACTACCCGGTCGGCGCGAGCCTGGTCACCGGCATCGGGGTGGTGTCCGGTGTGGAGTGCATGCTCAGCGCGAGCGACCCCACCGTCCGCGGCGGGGCCAGCAACCCGTGGACGGTGAAGAAGGCCTTCCGCGCGCACGACATCGCCGCCGAGAACCGGCTGCCCCTGGTCAGCCTCGTCGAGTCCGGCGGCGCCGACCTGCCGAGCCAGGCGGAGATCTTCATCCCGGGCGGGCGCACCTTCCGCGACCTAACCCGGCTGTCCGCGGCCGGTATCCCGACGGTCGCGCTGGTCTTCGGCAACTCGACCGCCGGCGGGGCGTACGTGCCCGGCATGAGCGACCACGTCGTGATGGTCCGGGGCCGGGCGAAGGTCTTCCTCGGCGGGCCGCCGCTGGTGCGGATGGCCACCGGCGAGGAGGCCGACGACGAGTCGCTCGGCGGCGCGCAGATGCACAGCCGGGTGAGCGGCCTGGCCGACCACCTGGCCGAGGACGAGCGCGACGCGCTGCGGCTCGGGCGCCGGATCGTGTCCAGGCTCAACTGGCGCAAGCTCGGGCCCGGCCCGTCGCAACCGGCGGACGAGCCGGTGCACGACCCGGACGAGCTGCTCGGCATCGCCAGCGCGGACCTGCGGGTGCCATTCGACCCGCGCGAGGTGCTGGCGCGCGTGGTCGACGGGTCTCGCTTCGACGAGCACAAGCCGGAGTACGGCACCTCGCTGGTGACCGGCTGGGCGTCGATCCACGGCTACCCGGTGGGGGTGCTGGGCAACGCCCGCGGCGTGCTGTTCAGCGAGGAGTCGCAGAAGGCCGCGCAGTTCATCCAGCTCGCCAACCAGTCCGACACCCCGCTGCTGTTCCTGCAGAACACCACCGGCTACATGGTCGGCGCGGCGTACGAGCAGGCCGGGATCATCAAGCACGGCGCCCTGATGATCAACGCGGTATCGAACTCGCGGGTGCCGCACCTCACCGTCGTGATGGGAGCGTCGTACGGCGCGGGCAACTACGGCATGTGCGGCCGGGCGTACGACCCGCGCTTCCTGTTCAGCTGGCCCGGGGCGAGGTCCGCGGTGATGGGCCCGCAGCAGCTCGCCGGGGTGCTGTCCATCGTGGCCAGACAGGCGGCGGCCGCGCGCGGCCAGCCGTACGACGAGAACGGGGACGCCGTGCTGCGCGAGATGGTGGAGTCGCAGGTCGAGGCCCAGTCGCTCGCCCTCGCGATGTCCGGACGGCTGTACGACGACGGCGTGATCGACCCCCGGGACACCCGGACCGTGCTCGGGCTCTGCCTGTCGGCGGTGCACGGCGCGACCTGGCAGGGCACCCGCGGCTACGGCGTCTTCCGGATGTGACCGGAGTGATCAGGCGACTGCTGGTGGCCAACCGCGGGGAGATCGCCCGGCGGGTGATCCGGACCTGCCGGTCGCTGGGGATCTCACCCGTGGCCGTGCACTCCGACGTGGACGCGGCGGCGCCGCACGTGCGGGAGGCCGACCTCGCCGTGCGGCTGCCGGGTGCGGCGCCGGCCGAGACGTACCTGCGCGCCGACCTGCTGGTCCGCGCGGCGGAGCGGGCCGGTGCCGACGCGGTTCACCCCGGCTACGGCTTCCTGTCGGAGGACGCGGCATTCGCGCGGGCCGTGCTCGACGCCGGCCTCGTCTGGGTGGGGCCCCCGCCGGAGGCCATCGCGGCGATGGGGTCCAAGGCGGACGCCAAGCGGCTGGCCGCGACGGCTGGCGTGCCCGTGCTCCCGTCCTGGTGGTGGGAGGAGGTGCCGGTGGACGCACCCCTCCCGCTGCTGGTCAAGGCGTCGTACGGCGGGGGCGGGCGGGGGATGCGGATCGTCGCCGACCGCCGCGAACTGGACGCCGCGGTGGCCGCGGCACGGCGGGAGGCGGAGGCCGCGTTCGGCGACGGCAGCGTCTTTGTCGAGCCGTACGTCGAGCGCCCGCGGCACGTCGAGGTGCAGGTCCTCGCCGACACCCACGGCGCGGTGCTGGCGCTGGGTGAGCGGGAGTGCTCGATCCAGCGGCGCCACCAGAAGATCGTGGAGGAGGCACCGTCGAGCGGCATCTCCGCGGACCTTCGTGCCTTCCTGGCCGAGGCGGCGGTCACGTCGGCCCGATCCATCGGCTACGTCGGCGCGGGCACGGTGGAGTTCCTCGTCACCCCGCAGGGGGAGCCGGCCTTCCTCGAGGTGAACACCCGGCTGCAGGTCGAGCACCCGGTCACGGAGGCGGTGCTCGGCCTCGACCTGGTGGCGTTGCAGCTCGCGGTCGCCGAAGGCCGGGCGCTTCGCCGGTGCGCGGGCACGCCGTCGAAGTGCGGCTGTATGCCGAGGTCCCGACTGCGGGATGGCGGCCGTCCACCGGAAGGCTGCACCGGATTGCGGTGCCGGGCGTGGACGTCACGTTCGGACCCGGCCACGGCGAGCGCGGGCTTCGGCTGGACTCCGGGGTGCAGGACGGCTCGGAGGTCTCGCCGCACTACGACCCGATGCTGGCCAAGCTGGTCGCCTGGGCGCCGACCCGCGACGAGGCCATCCGCCGGCTGTCCGCGGCGCTGGCCGGCGCCCGGCTGCACGGCGTCACCACCAACCGGGACCTGCTCGTCCGGGTGCTCGGGCACCCCGCCTTCGCCGCCGGACAGACCGACACCGGCTTCCTCGACGCGCACCCGGACCTCTTCACGCCGCTGGCCGGTCCGGCTGAGGTGGAGGAGGCGGCGCTGGCGGCGGCGCTCGCCGCCTCGGCCCGGCGACGGTCGACGGCGCCGGTGTTGCGAGGGCTGCCGGCCGGCTGGCGGAACAACCCGTCCCAACCGGCGACCGCCGCGTACCAGGCTCCGAGCGGCACGATCGAGGTCGCCTACCGGCCCGCACCCCGCGGGACCACCGTCGTGGAGTCCACACCGGACCGGGTCGTGCTGGAGCGGGAAGGGATACGGCGGACCTACGCGGTCAACGCCGTCGCGGCGGCGTCGTACGTGGACGGTCCGGGATGGTCGGTCACGCTGTCCGAAGTGGACCCGCTGCCGGAGCCGAGCACCCTGCTGCCCGTCGGCTCGCTCACCGCGCCGATGCCAGGGCTCGTGCTCGCCGTGCACGTGGCCGAGGGCGACAGCGTCGTCGGCGGCCAGCCGGTGCTGGCCCTGGAGGCGATGAAGATGGAGCACGCCGTGGTGGCGCCCACCGACGGCACGGTGGCCGAGCTGCGGGTCGCCGCTGGATCTCAGGTGGACGCGGGTGCCGTCCTCGCCGTCATCACCGGCCCAGCCCCCACAAGGCCTGGCCCGGCCGCACCCAGCGGGACACACCGAGGAGGGACGTCCTGATGGACTTCGCCGAGACCGCGGAACAAGCCCTGCTCCGGCGGTCGGTCGCGCAGGTCGGCGCCCGCTACGGCCACGCGTACTTCCTGGAGAAGGCCCGCACCGGCGCGAAGACCCGCGAGCTGTGGGACGAGGTTGGCCGGCTCGGCTACCTCGGCGTCTCGGTCCCGGAGGAGTACGGCGGGGGCGGCCGCGGGATCGCCGAGCTCGCGATCGTCTGCGAGGAGCTCGCCGCCGCCGGCTGCCCGCTGCTGCTGCTCGTCGTCTCCCCGGCGATCTGCGCGACCGTGATCGCCCGCTCCGGCACCGAGGACCAGCGGCGCCGCTGGCTGCCCGGCCTCGCCAGCGGCGAGGTGCGGATGGCCTTCGCGATCACCGAGCCGGACGCGGGCTCCAACTCGCACAACATCGCGACCACGGTGCGCCGGGATCGCGGGGACTGGGTCCTCGGCGGGCGTAAGACCTACATCTCCGCGGTGGACGAGGCGCACGCCGTGCTCGTCGTCGCGCGCTCCGAGGACGCACGGACCGGGACGCTGCGACCCGCGCTGGTCGTCGTCCCGACCGACGCACCCGGGTTCCACCGCACGCTCATCCCGGTGGAGATCACCGGGCCGGAGAAGCAGTTCGCGCTGTTCCTCGACGACGTCCGGCTGCCGGCCGATGCGGTGGTCGGCGAGACGCCGGAGGCCGCCATCGCCGCGCTGTTCGCCGGGCTGAACCCGGAACGGATCACCGGGGCCGCGTTCGCCACCGGCATCGGCCGCTACGCGCTGGCCAAGGCGTCGGCGTACGCGAAGCAGCGGGAGGTGTGGGGGGTGCCGATCGGTGCCCACCAGGGCCTGGCAAGTACGCGGCCGCCGAGGCGTCCCTGCTCGCCCTCGACCAGGCCATCCAGGTGCACGGCGGCAACGGGCTCGCCACCGAGTACGGCCTGGCCACCCTCTGGGGCGCGGCCCGGCTGGCCCGGACCGCGCCGATCAGCCGGGAGATGATCCTGAACTTCGTGGCCTCGCACACCCTCGGCCTCCCCCGCTCGTACTGAGCTAGTGCGGTGACCACTTACGTTGACCGGCGTGCGAGTGAGGAGTTGCTTCGCCGACTGCGCAGTTCGGGGAACGGCTGAGCAGCTACAGCTGCTCACCGGACGGGCGATCTGCGCACTCGCGGTCGCGGTGCCGACCGGCGAACCTTAGTGGTCACCGCACTAGCGGGGTCGCAGCCCGCGTTCAGACCGCAGACAGCAGGGCGATGCCATAGTCGCCGAGCCGGCGGTCGGCCGTGACCAGGGTCAGCCCCTCGATCCGCGCCTGAGCCACCAACATCCGGTCGAACGGGTCGTCGTGGTGTCGCGGGAGCGCACCCGCCAGGTCCGCATGCTGAAACGTGATAGGCAGCGGTCGGAACGAGGTCTGCTCGACGTAGTCAAGGTAGTCGGCCGGCACGTCCAGCCTCCCGAGCGCCCGCTTGATCGCGATCTCCCAGACGCTGGCGGCGCTCACCCTCACCTCCTCCGCGGCGAGGATCGCGTCCCGGGCCGGGAGGGACAGCCTCTTGTCGTCCTCGAGCCACCACAGCAGGACGTGGGTGTCCAGGAGCACGCTCACGCGCGTTCGCCCGTGAAGGCCTCGTTCATCTCGGCGGGCAGCGGGTCGTCGAAGTCGTCCGCGACGTGGATGCGCCCGCGCAGGAGGCCTGGCTCCCGATGCGGCTGCACGGCGCGGATCGGGACGAGTTTCGCGACCGGCTTTGCAGCGCGGCTGATGACGATCTCCTCGCCCGCCTCAACCCGCTCCACGAGCCGAGACAGGTGGGTCTTCGCCTCGTGCATGTTCACCTGCACCGGCTCAGCCGTCACTCAGACCTCCTAATGAACTAAGTCTAGTCTAGCTCAATTTGTCATGCCGTCGTGGAACGTCCTCCGCGATCGGCGGCCGGCCGATTCTGTCGGTGGCTCGGTCCATTATGGGGCTGTTCCGACCGATTGGAGGAGACATGTGCTGGACCTGCGATCACCCCGGCGCCGACCGGGTGGACTACCTCGACCACGTGCGCAAGCTGATCACCGCGCACCGCTGGGCCGTGCAGGGCGTCGAGCGCGACCGGTGGCGCCCGTCCTGGGCATACACAGTCGGCCTGACGCCGCTCGGCCACCCGGAGATCGTGGTCACAGGGATGCCGCTGCAGCCGGCGGCCGACCTGCTCAACGACGCTGCCGCACACGCGGTGCGCGAAGGCCTGCCGGAAGCAGGCGAGCAGATCCCGCTGCGAGGCGGGCCGCTGGCGGAGATCGTCGAGCTGGCCCATCCCGAGGTCCACCTCGAGGTCGCTGTCGCGCTGTACGGCTCGGACGTCCGCGCTCTGCAGTTGGTGCGAGCAGACGAGCGCGGCCGCTTCCCCTGGGAGCCGGGCCACCGCGCCGGCCGCGGAGGCCAGCCGGTGCTCGGCCCACGCGCCCCCGCCCGGTAGTGCTCCGGCCAGCCCCGGCGGGGTCTCGGTGATCAAAGCGAAGCATGCGTGACCCGACGACACCGCCGCGGAGCCTGGACCGGCGCTCGCTCGGTGAGCTCCGCCGGGCGGCCTCGCTGGATCGCTCCCGTACCCTGGACCGTCGTGATCGATCTGAGCCTGCTGCGGACGGACCCCGAGCGGGTCCGGGCGTCGCAGCGTGCCCGCGGCGAAGACGCTGCTCGGGTGGACGAGCTGCTGTCCGCCGACGAGCGGCGCCGGTCCGCGGTCGCCGCCGCCGACCGGCTGCGCGCCGAGCAGAGGTCGATCTCCAAGCAGGTCCCCCGCTCCACGGGCGAGGAGCGGGAGGAGTTGCTGCGCCGGGCCAAGGCGCTCGCCGACGACGTGCGGGCCGCGGAGGCCGAGCGGTCGGCGGCCGACCTGGCGATCCGGGCCGCCCACCTGGCCATCTCGAACGTGGTCTGCGAGGGCGTCCCGTCCGGCGGCGAGGACGACTCGGTCGTGCTGGAGCGCGTCGGCGAAGTCCGCGCCTACCCGGAACCGGTCCGCGACCACCTCGAGCTCGGCGAGCTGCACCGCGCGATCGACGTGCGGCGCGGGGCCAAGGTCTCCGGCGCCCGGTTCTACTTCCTCACCGGCGTCGGCGCCCAGCTCGAGTTCGCTCTGGTCAACCTGGCGATGGCGCAGGCCGTCGGCCACGGGCTGACGCCGATGGTGGCGCCGGCGCTGGTCAAGCCCGAGGCCATGGAGGGCACCGGCTTCCTGGGCGAGCACGCCGCCGAGGTCTACCGGATCGAGTCCGACGACCTCTACCTGGTGGGCACGTCGGAGGTCCCGCTGGCGGCGTACCACTCCGAGGAGATCCTCGACCTGTCCACCGGCCCGATCCGGTACGCCGGCTTCTCGCCGTGCTACCGGCGCGAGGCCGGGTCGTACGGCAAGGACGCCCGTGGCGTCTTCCGGGTGCACTGGTTCGACAAGGTGGAGATGTTCAGCTTCTGCCGGCCGGAGGACTCGGTCGCCGAGCACCTGCGCCTGCTCGACTGGGAGCGGGAGTTCCTGACCGCGCTGGAACTGCCGTTCCAGGTGGTCGACATCGCCGCCGGGGACCTCGGCTCGAGTGCCATGCGCAAGTACGACTGCGAGGCGTGGTTCCCGTCGCAGCGGCGCTACCGGGAGTTGACGTCGACCTCGAACTGCGGGACCTACCAGGCCCGGCGGCTCAACATCCGCTATCGGGAGGCCGCCGGCAAGCCGCGGGTCGCGGCGACGCTGAACGGCACGCTGTGCGCGGTCACCCGGACGATCGCCTGCCTGCTCGAGGTGCACCAGCAGCCGGACGGGTCGGTGTACGTGCCGCCCGCGCTGCGGCCGCACCTGGGCGGCCGGGAGGTCCTGGAGCCGGTGGCGCCGGGCGGCCGATGACCGCGCGGCCCATGCGTGCCCGCGCGACGCCCTCCCGTGTGCCCGGCGGCCCGATGCCCGCTCCCGGCGGCCCGATGCCCGCAGGGACCGTGCCGGGCGCGATGCTTACAGCGACCGTGCCCGGCCCTGTGCCAGCCAGGCTGCTGGCCACGGACCTCGACGGCACGCTCGTGCGGTCCGACGGCACGATCTCCCGGCGCAGCTGCCTCGCGCTGAGCGCGGCCGAGGCTGCCGGGATGGTGGTCGCGCTGGTCACCGGGCGTCCGCCGCGCTGGATGGCGCCGGTCGCGGAGGCCACCGGGCACACCGGCATCGCCGTCTGCGCGAACGGCGCCTTGCTCTACGACATGCACACCGAGCAGATCGTGGCGGAAACGCTGCTCGACGTGGCGACGCTCCAGCGGGTGGCGGCCGGTCTCCGGGACGCGGTGCCCGGGCTCCTCTTCGCGGTGGAGTACGGGGTCGACTTCGGCCACGAGCCGGGGTACGTGCACGGCTGGGCGATCGGCGACGTCGACGTGCGGGTCGGGCCGGCCGAGGCGATCCTGGACCGGCCGGCCGCGAAGCTGCTCGCCCGGCACCCGACCATGGCCTGCGACGAGTTGCTCGCGGTGGCGGTGCAGGTTGTCGGCGGCGAGGCGGCGGTCACCTCGTCCTCGCACGAGGCGCTGCTGGAGATCGCAGCGCCCGGGGTCACCAAGGCCTCGGCGCTGGCCGACCTCGCCTCGGCGGCCGGGGTGGCGGCGGCCGAGGTGGTCGCCTTCGGCGATATGCCGAACGACCTCCCCATGCTGGCCTGGGCCGGGCGGGCGGTCGCGGTGGCCAACGCGCACCCGGAGGTGCTGGCGGCGGCCGACGAGATCACCGCGAGCAACGACGACGACGGCGTCGCCGTCGTCGTCGAGCGCCTCCTCGGCGCCGACGCGACCCCCTCGTCCGGCGCTGCGACTCGCGGCGGCTTCGGCGATGGCGCGCGTCCGGGCCGTGCCGCCGACGAGTCGGCCGGCTGAGGCGAGTTGGCAGGCGCCGGGGCCCGGCGGCTACAGGTACTGCCCGGTGCCGCTGCCGGGCGGGTGGGGCTGCGCCAGCCCGGGCATCTGCGGCACGGGCGCGCCGGGCAGTGCCCTGCGCCGCATCTCCTCCAACTGCATCCGCGCGGCCATCTGCTGCGCGAACAGCGCGGTCTGGATGCCGTGGAAGAGGCCTTCGAGCCAGCCGACGAGCTGCGCCTGGGCGATCCGCAGCTCGGCGTCAGAGGGTGTCGAGGAGTCGTCGAACGGCAGCGTGAGCCGGTCCAGCTCCTCCCGCAGCTCAGGCGAGAGGCCCTGCTCCAGCTCCTTGATCGAGGTCTGATGGATCTCCCGGAGCCGCGCCCGGCTGGCCTCGTCCAGGGGCGCGGCCCGCACCTCCTCCAGCAGCTGCTTGATCATCGTCCCGATCCGCATGACCTTGGCCGGCTGCTCGATCTGGCCGGTCGGGTCCGTGCCCTGGTCCTCGACGGCCGCGCCGCCACCTGTCGCGGCACCCGGGGGCACGTCCATCTCACCCATCGGCTGGCCGTCCGGACCGACCACGACGACGTGCTGCTGCGGCTGACTCATGGCCCCATCTTTCCCCACCGGCGTGGGCCACTCCCGTCGGCCCCGACCGGGGGGTGTGGGCACGAACCGGCGGGTTTGCCTCGTACTGTTGTCGCATGCCCTTCGACGTCGCCAGGGTCCGCGGCCTGTTCCCGACGCTGGGCGACGGTTACATCCACCTCGACGGCCCGGCCGGCACGCTGATCCCGGAGAGCGTGGCGCGGGCGGTCTCCGCGACGCTGCGGGTGCCGCTGTCCAACCGGCACGGCCCGTTCCCGTCCTCGGCGCGGGCGGACGCGCTGGTGGATGCGGCGCGGCGGGCGTTCGCGGATCTGGTCGGCGGCGAGCCGGGCGGGGTGATCCTCGGGCCGAACATGACCACGATCACGTACCAGCTGGCACGGGCCCTCGCCAAGACGTGGAAGGTCGGCGACGAGGTGGTGGTCAGCCGGCTGGACCACGACGCGAACGTGCGGCCCTGGCTGGTGGCGGCGAAGTCGGCCGGCGCCGTGGTGCGCTGGGCCGAGGTCGACATCGAGACCTGCGAGCTGCCGGTCTGGCAGTACGACGAGCTGATCACCCGGCGGACTCGGCTGGTGGCGGTCACCGCCGCCAGCAACGCGGTCGGCACCCGCCCCGACGTGCGCGCGATCGCGGACCGCGCGCACCAGGTCGGCGGGCTGGTGCACGTCGACGGGGTGCACGCAACCCCGCACGGGCCGGTCGACATGGCCGAGCTGGGCGCCGACTTCTATGCGACCAGCGCGTACAAGTGGGGTGGCCCGCACATGTCCGCCACGGTGGCGGCGCCGGCGCTGCTGCAGACGCTGCAGCCGGACAAGCTGGTCCCGTCGCCGAACGAGGTGCCGGACCGCTTCGAGACCGGGACACCCGCCTTCGAGCTGATGGCCGGCGCGGTGGCGGCGGTCGACCACCTGGCCGGGCTCGACGACACCACGACCGGCAGCCGGCGGGCCCGGCTGCTCGCCTCGATGGCGGCCGTGCGGCGCTACGAGGCGTCGGTGTTCTCCCGGCTGGAGTCCGGGCTGCGCAGCATGCTGCACGTCTACACGCTCGGCTGGCCGCCGTCTCGCACACCGACGGTGTCGTTCTCGGTGGAGGGCTGGAAGCCGCGCGCGGTCACCGAGGAGTTGGCCCGGCGCGGCATCTGTGCCTGGGACGGCGACTACTACGCGTACGAGCTGATACCTGCGCTAGGCCGCGCTAGATGGCAAGGAGCACCTTGCCGACGTGCTCGCCGGCCTCGACCACGCGATGGGCCTCGGCCGCATCCGGCAACGGCAGCACCCGGTCGATCACCGGCCGCACCGAGCCCTCCTCCAGCCATGGCCAGACCCGCTCCCGGACCCCCGCGACGATCGCCGCCTTCTCCCCGGGTGGCCGATACCGCAGCATGGTCGCCGCGACCGACGCCCGCTTGGCGAGCAGGGCGGACAGGTCCAACTCTGCCCTGGCTCCGCCCTGCAGGCCGATGACCACCAGCCGGCCGTTGGGCGCGAGGACGTCGAGGTTGCGGCTGAGGTATGCGGCCCCGATGATGTCGAGCACCACGTCCGCACCGCATCCGCCGGTCTCCTGCTTGACCCGGGCCACGAAATCCTCGTCCCGGTAGTCGATCGCGATGTCCGCGCCGAGCTCCAAGCAGCGCTTCCGCTTGGCCGCGGAGCCCGCGGTGCACAGGACCCTGGCACCCATCCGCCTCGCCACCTGGATGGCGTGGGTTCCGATGCCGGACGCGCCGCCGTGCACCAGAAAGGTCTCACCCTCGCGCAGCTGTGCCTGACCGGCCAAGGTGGACCAGACCGTGGCCGCCGCCTCGGGGAGTGCGGCGGCTTCCACAAGCGACAGTCCACGCGGGACGGGCAGCAGCTGCCCGACCGGGACGGCGACCCGCTCGGCGTAGCCACCGCCGCCGAGCAGCGCGGCCACCTCGTCGCCGACCTGCCAGCCGGCGACGCCGTCGCCGAGGGCGCAGATCCGGCCGCTCGCCTCCAGACCGGGGTACGGAGGCGCCCCGGGCGGCGGCGGGTAGCGACCCTCGCGCTGCATCAGGTCTGCACGGTTGACCGCGGTCGCGGCGACATCGAGAAGCACCTCACCGGGCGCGGGTTCCGGGTCGGGCACTTCTGCCCACTCCAGCACCTCGGGACCACCGGGTTCACGGATCGTGATCGCGTGCACCCGCCAACCCTAGGACGGGCCCGACCGATCGCCGGGCGCAGGCGCCCCGCGGGGGCCGGCACAGCGAGCGGCGTACGGAAGGATGGCGTGCGTGGTCGATCTGTCCCGCCGGCGCTTCGAGGAGCTGGTCGGCGACGCGCTCGACCAGGTCCCGGACGAGCTGATCCGGCTGATGGACAACGTCGTCGTGCTGGTCGAGGACCGCGACCCGGCCGACCCGGGACTGCTGGGGGTGTACGAGGGGGTCGCGCTGACCGAGCGTGGCCACGACTACGGCGGCGTGCTGCCGGACCGGATCACCCTCTACCGGGAGGCGATCCTGGGGATCTGCGACGCCGAGGAGGACGTGGTCGAGGAGGTCGCGATCACCGTCGTGCACGAGATCGCGCACCACTTCGGCATCGACGACGCCCGGCTGCACGAGCTCGGCTGGGACTGACTACCGTCGGCCCGTGGTGGACGACCAGCGGCTGCCGATCCGGATGCTGCACGACCGGGTGCTCGTGCGGATGCCGGGCGAGGAGGGCGAGCGGCGCTCCAGCGGCGGCATCCTCATCCCGTCGACCGCCCAGGTCGCCACCACCCGGCTGGCCTGGGCCGAGGTGCTCGCGGTCGGCAACCACGTGCGGGTGGTCGAGATCGGCGACCGGGTGCTGTTCAGCCCGGAGGACCGGCACGAGGTCGAGGTGCACGGCGAGACGTACCTGATCCTCCGGGAGCGTGACGTGCACGCCGTGGCCGCCCACCGGATCGAGCCCTCGACCGGCCTCTACCTCTAGGAGGTCACGCGATCGGCGGACGCCGCCGGGTACTCCCCCGGCGGCGCGCCGACCAGTGCGGTGAACCTCTTGACGAAGTGCGACTGGTCGGCGAAGCCGAGCCGGACCGCGAGGTCCGCCCAGTCCACCTCGGCGCCGGCCCCGCGCCGGCGGCCACGGCCTGCTCGTACCGCCCGTCGACGTCCTGGCCGAAGACCGTGATCGCGGTTGCACCGGGCGGTCCGGGTCCGGTGCCTCCAGCTGGTACTCGGGGATCGCCGCGCCCAGCGTCACCAGGCCGCCGTCGAGGGTCATCTCGGCGTGGGCGACGGTCCCGTCCGGCAGGGTGAGCCGCAGCCGCTCCTGCGCGCCGAAGGCCTTGGCGTAGAAGTCCAGGGCGGCGGCCACGTCGGTGATGGCCAGGTGCGGGGTGATGGTCGGGTAGTGGGACATGCCTCCACCTTGCGTCGGGACTTCCGGCTTCGTCTTGCAGGATTGCGTCAGCCGTGACCGCCGTCGCGCAGCCTCGCGAGCCACGCCGCGGCGTCGGCGAAGGCCGCGTCGTCGCGGCCCGGCGGTAGTCGGGGCGGCTCGCCGGGCCCGCCCCGCGGGTACGAGCCGAGGTAGCGCACGTCGGCGCAGATCCGGCGCAGCGCCGCCAGCGAGTCGCCCACGCGCGCGTCCGCGACGTGCCCCTCGCAGTCGATGGAGAAGCAGTACCGACCGAGGCGCTCCCCGGTCGGTCGGGACTCGATGCGGGTCAGGTTCACACCGCGGATCGCGAACTCGGTCAGCACCTCGTGCAGCGCGCCGGTGTGGTCGTGCCGGATGAACGCGACCAGCGAGGTCTTGTCCGCGCCGGTCGGCTCGGGTGGCCGGCCGGGGCGGATCAGCAGCACGAACCGGGTGACGGCCCCCGGGGTGTCGGCGATGTCCTCCGCCAGCGCGACCAGGCGGTTGCGGACGCCCGCGATGGGCGCGGCGACCGCCGCGTCGTACTCACCATGCGCCACCGCGACGGCCGCCGCCGCGGTCGATCCGGTGAAGTGCGCCTCCACCGCCGGCAGGTGCTCCCGCAGCCAGCGGCGGGTCTGCGCCTCGGCGTGCGGGTGGGTCGCGAGGGTCTTGACCCCGTCCGCGGTCGTGCCCGGTCGGGCCAGCAGTGCGAAGGTGACCGGGAGCAGCACCTCCCGGGTGATGACCAGAGGATCACCGGTGGCGAGCTCGTCGAGCGTGGTGGCCACCGAGCCCTCGACCGAGTTCTCCAGCGGGACGACCGCCGCATCCGCCTCGCCGGTACGGACCGCGTCGATCGCCGCGTGCACGCTCGGCTGCGGGAGCGGCGTGCCGCCGGCCGCCGCGGGCAGCGTGCGCAGCGCGGCCTCCGCGAACGTGCCCTCCGGGCCGAGGTACGCGAACCGCGCGGGCGGGACTCCGGGCACGCTGCGAGCTTAGGGACCCTTGGGTCACCCGGCGACGGCCACCCCCGGTAGCTTCACGCTAGCGAACTCGGCCGGGATGCGAATGACCATCGCTGAGCTGGGCTCCTCGGACAGCACGGACCACTCGCCGAGACCGAGCGTGTCGAGCGCTGCACGCAGCGACCCGCCGCGCTTCAGTCCCCTCAGCCGGGTTCGCCACGACTCCAGGTCGCTACGCCAGGTCCGCACGTAGGCCGCAAGCTGGAAGCCGGTGATTTCTGCGCTGCGCCTGCCGGCCGCGTCGAGCGCGGCGGCAATCGGCTTTGCGGCTGCGGCATCGAGGCGGTCGGCGGCCGACATGAGGTCGGCGATGAGCTGCCTGCGCTGCGTGAGCACGACCTCCCATTGCCGCTGCGTCGCGGCCGTGACGGCGACCCCGTCGTGCATGAAGGCGACCATGCCCTCGGCAAGAACGTCACCGAACTCTTCCGCCGCCGCCCGCAACGGTGATTGGAACGGGTCGTACCGGAGCTGGGTCGACGCGCCCACCGCCGAGACTAGGTCGCGCCGCAGCGCATCCGCCAGGAAGAGCCAGTCCTCGTTGTAGACGCGCGGAAAGTAGGAATGGATGTGCTCGCAGTCGATCACGAGCGCCGAGCCGCTGACGAAAACGTCCTGCGAGTCGCCGACCTCGCGGCGTGCGTGGCAGACCACCGAGTTGTCCGGGTAGTCGACCGCCGGCAGCCCGACGGCACCGCTGGGCACCAGCGCCGCGCAGGCGCGAAGGATGTCATTCTTCTCGATGCCCTCGATGTCGTCGTCGAGGAAGAGCAACGACTTCCACCCGGTGAGGTGGCCGAGCAGTAGGCCGACGTTGCGCTTGAGGCTGAGGTCGCCGAGCCGAAGGGCGCGCGCGGGGCGTACGTAGGACGTGCGGAAGTCGACCAGCCAGTTGTCGTAGTCGGCTGGCACCGGCACGACCGCGAATCGTAGGCCCGGCACCTCTCGCACAAGCTGCAGGACCTCTCGTCGCTTGGCTTTACCGCTACACAGTGGCACGAAGACGGCATCCAGCGCCGCGGCGAGCTCCATCGCGAAGTGCAGGAACTCCGCGGGGCGAGACGCTGGGACCACGACGGCGTCCGGCGCGCGGCCGAGACTCAAGGCTTCCGGCGCTTTGCACAACAGGCTCCGGTGCGAGCCGCGGAGCCGCACGTCGAGATTGCTTGAAACGGCCGTCACACACGATCCTCTCGCCCCCTAGGAGGGTCAGACGGCCCATTCGTAGAGGCGGATGTCGGGATTGGTCAGGTCGGGCGTCGCGACGTTCCCGCGAAGCACCGGCACCCGCATGACCACACCGAACTGGGATGCGTCGGCGAACCGGGAGGCCAGGTAGGCCTCGTTCTGGTCCCTGAGCTGCTGGTCGGTCAGGCTCCGCACAGCGCCGAGGACCCCTCGGGAGAAGACCCCGTTGCAGATCGTCAGCGTGGTGGCGGAGTTGTTCGGGTTGCGCATGCGGACGAGCAGACCGACGTCCTCGACCACGCCGAGCGTCGGGTCGTCGGAGATGTCAGGCAGGAAGTGCTGCCCGTCCACGGCGAAGACCTCGCCGTCGTCCACCTCGGGGACCTGCGTCTGCTGGACCGGCAGCTTGATCTTCGCCCCGATCCACCGGGACGCCGGGTTGAGGAAGACCCCGCCGATGAGGACGAGGTGGGCGACGAGATCATCGGGGCGCAGTGTTTCGGACAACCGGTAACGCACGTCGGACGACGGGTTCTCCATCCGCACGTGACCGAACAGCTCGACCAGCGCATCGGCGTCCGCGTACTGGAGCAGCTCTGTGTAGTTGGGGCGCAAGGGGTCGGTGTAGTCGCTCGGTGGCAGGTCGAGCTTGCCGCAGACCAAACGGACCGGGTTGGCGTCAGGGAAGTACCAGCTGCCGTGGCGGCCCCGCGCGGCCCCGATCGCTGAGCCGCCGACCGCGGCCGAGCGGAGCTCGAGAAGCTCCTCGTGCAGGACGTCGCGGGCGGCACGCTCCTCGTCCGTCAGCTCCTCGTCGGGCAGGACGCGGACCTGACCGTCCCGCACCGAGCGGCGGGTGGCGAAGATCGTTGCGTAGGCCAGCAGGCGCGAGACCGGTGGCACGGACGAGTTTGCCGTGCTCTCCCAGCCGGACACGAGAGGCGTGCTCCCGCCGAGCGCCTCGGCGAGCATGCCTTGGGTGATGCGGACGCCGGGCCAGCGCTTCTCCCGGAGCTCGCGCAGTCGCCGGGCCAGCACTGCCGGCCCCAGCGGCGTTTCCTGCCGCGGGTGCATCACACCCCCTCCGCCGCTGGGCCGTCCGTGGAACTTCAGTGTAGTCCGTGAACTTCGGCAGGACACTAAAGATTCACCAGCTCAAGCGCAACCTACACGCCGAACTTCGTTGTGTTCAGTGCACAATCTGCACTACAGTCTGCCCTATCGAACATTCGCACAACTTCAAGCCAACCAGGCTGAAGTTCAGCGAAGGGAGGTGCGGAGATGTCGGAGCCGCCTTGGTCGTGACGCACGACCCGCTCCCCGGCGCTGAGCCTGGGGAGGCCGCC
>WNGJ01009470.1_pt1 | contig 32558 bp, 27 predicted proteins | sample 5400611 | NCBI WGS metagenome assembly WNGJ01 (sample SAMN13153375, study PRJNA577476) | soil metagenome | isolation source: 40 cm soil or saprolite under Garry oak tree replicate 1 | place: USA:California | collected 2016-06-15
CCGCGCTGGAGAACTGGATCAAGACCTGGAACAGCAACGCCCGGCCCTTCAAGTGGACCAAGACCGCCGACCAGATCATCGACCGCATCTGCCGCTACTGCTCGCGCATCTCCGGACCGGGACACTAGGGCGTGATGAATAAGGCCGATTTCTCGCTATTCGGCTTGACGAAGCCGCAGGTCAGCGGTCTGCTTCTTGATCGGGAGCAGGTCCTTTCGCAAGCTCCTAGGCTCAAGTTACGTCGGCGTGTCGGCTGCAAATGGCTGGTGACCTGCGAAGACTTCGCAGCATGGGCCAAAGGACGTAGCCAGAAAGGCCAGAGGCAGGGCCGACCGTGATAGCCCTTTGATCACCAGCGATCTCCTCCGGACGGCCCGTTCGCCGCTCCGGCCGAGGTCATGTAGCCAGAACGTTGTCTTGCCTCGGACGATTTTCGACAGGTCATGGCACGGATTTGCATACCCAAGATCAAGCAACTCCGGATTAATGATCCCCGGAGAGCCCTCAAAAATTTCTCATAATATGAAAAGATCAATATCGTATGCTGGGACACACATCGACCAGATCTTTGGTAGCCAGTCGACTCATTGCCGCTATCTATCAATCGCCCCTCCCCATCCACCCCGGTGACCGCCTTACCCGGTGACCGCAGGCCACCCGCCCCCAGAGGCACCCGCCGCAGGCCAGCCCCGCCACCACCGGCACGGCCACGGTCACCGCGAGATCACACCGCCCCATGCCCGCCAGACCCCGCGCGCGGCCTGGGGCGATAGCACCCCCTGCGACAACCACGGCGGCACCGGCACGTGCGCAAGGATCAAACCTCCGTGCTGATCATCTGCACTAGCTGCCCAGGGCCGGGGCGGCCTGCCGCCGCCCCGATCAGCCCTGGCGGCGCCCCTCGCTTAGGGTCTGGCGTTGGGCCTGAATCGGGCGGCGGCACGGCGGTACTGCGACCGGGGCTAGGATCGGCCCAGTGACCCCCGCGCTCCGCAGACACTACGCGGTCATCGCGGCAGGAGCGCTCAGCGCGGCGCTCGCGGCTGCTCTGTCCGCCTGCACCTCTGCCGACGGCGGTGATCCGGTCAACACCGCCGCGCCCCCGACACAGACAGCGACGGCATCGCCCGGCGCGTCGCCGTCCATGAGCGCTTTCCACCTGCTACCTGCCCGCGGACGCGGTCATCTGGCGCCGGGCTCGGACCCGCGTGCGCTGCCAGCCGACGTGCTCATCGCCGACGAGGACAATCACCGGATGTTGCTGGTGGATCCCCAGGGACGGATCCGCTGGCGGTTCCCTGGGCCAGGCGATCTGCCACATGGGCAGGTGTTCGGGCCACCGGATGACGCCTTCGTCTCGCCGGACGGCCGCGAGGTCATCGCCACCCAGGAAATGGCCGATACGATCTCGGTGATCAACATCGCCACGGCGCGTGTCACCCGGCGCTACGGTCACCCAGGCGTACCTGGATCCGGCCCTGACTACTTCAGCCACCCCGACGACGCGATGCTGCTTCCCGGCGGTGATCTCCTGGCGCCGGACATCATCAACTGCCGGATCCTGGTGCTCGCCCCCGGCCGATGGCACGTGGTGCGCCGGTTCGGCGGTACTGGGTGCGCGCACGATCCGCCGACCGCATTCGGCAGCCCGAACGGCGCCTTCCCGATGAAAGACGGCCACTTCCTCGTCACCGAGATCAACGGCGACTGGGTGGACGAGATGAGCCTGAGCGGCCATGTCTACTGGTCCACCCATCCGCCTGGTGTCGCTTATCCGTCCGACACGAACGAGGTAAGCCCAGGGCAGTACGTGACCGCCGACTACTCCTACCCAGGCCAGATCGTCATCTTCGACCGCGCGGGCCACACCCTGTGGCGTTTTCGGCCCAGCCGGGCACGGACGCTGAACCATCCTTCGCTGGCGCTGCCGCTGCCCAATGGGAACATCCTGGTCAACGATGACTACAACAACCGGGTGATCGTCATCAACCCGAAGAAGAACCGGATTGTCTGGCAGTACGGCCATTACGGCGTGCCGGGCAGTGCTCCCGGGTTCCTCAACAACCCGGATGGTGTGGACCTGGCACCGCCCTACTCACTGCTCATCACCCACGCGGCCACCATGGGCCACCCCTGACGCACCGCCGCCGCCCGCAGGCCACTTGGCGTCCGCGTAGCAGGTGACGACCGAGATATTCAGCGGGAACCGCACCGGTCCTTGGCCGAAGACCAGCCGCCCCGCCTCCTCCGCCGCCGCGCGCGCCGCGCGGACGACGTCAGCGGCTGCGTCAGCCGGGCTGTGCACGATGACCTCGTCATGCTGGAAGAACACCAGATGGGGACGGCCTGCCTGCTCGGCGCGCCCGTCTTTGGGCCCGCTGGCCGCTGGCGCCAAGCTGCGCCGCAGCGAGGCGAGCAGCACGGCCGCCCAGTCCGCCGCGCTCGCCTGCACGACGAAGTTGCGCGTGAACCGGCCCCGGCTTCGCAGCACGCGGCTCGCGCGCGGATCGTCGCCGTCGCCGGTAAGCTCGCGCCACCGCGCCGACGGTGGCGGGCACGTGCGGCCCAGACGTGATCTGACCAGGCGCCCTTCCTCCCCGGCGGTTGCGGCGTCGTCCACGTACTGCGCCGCCGTGGGGAACCGGCGGCGCAGTACGGCAAGCAACTGGCCCGCTTCTCCCCCGGCGCCGCCGTACATCGCCGACAGCAGGGCTACCTTCGCCTTGTCCCGCTCACCGCCGAGCGCCCCCGCAAGTGCCGCATACACGTCGCCTTCGGCGGCGGCCTGGGCGAACGCCCGGTCGCCGGCGAGGGCCGCAAGGACCCGGGGCTCGAGTTGCGCGGCGTCGGCCACCACAAGCACCCAGCCCGGGTCGGCGACGACCGCGCGGCGCAGGACCTTCGGGATCTGCAGGGCGCCACCCCCGCGTGACGCCCAGCGTCCCGATACGACCCCGCCCACGACATACTCGGGCCGAAACCGGCCACCGGACACCCAGGTGTCCAGCCACCCCCAGCCATCCGCGGTATGCAGCCTGGCCAGCTCCTTGTATTCGAGCAGCAGCGGCACCGCGGGATGATCGACCTCGCGCAGCACATGCGCCCGGGTTGACGTCAGGCTTATCCCTTCCGCGGCGAACGCCCGGACGACCTGCACGGGTGAATCCGGGTTGAGCGCCCGCCCGTGCAGCGCCGCCCGGATCGCGTCGGCGAGCTCGGCCAGCTTGCGCGGTCGCTGGCCGGGCGCCGGGCGCCGCCCGAGCAGTTCGGTGAGCAGTTGATCGTGAATGTCGCGGCGCCAGGGCAGGCCATCGGCGTTCATCTCGGCCGCGGCCAGGCCGCCTGCCGACTCCGCGGCGGCAAGGAGGGACAGCCGCCGCGGGTGCCGCGCGGCGGCGATGCGGCGCAACTGATCCGCATGGACCGCGACGACCGCGTCGAGTTCGTCTCGCATGTCGCCAGGACCATGCCCCGCGACGGCGAACAGTTCGGATTGCGCAGCGCTGACTGGCCGTGCGGCGCGGGCTGGCGCGGCGACCCCACGCAGCCGCGCCCAGGCGGCCTCGGGTGACGCCTGTTCGCCGAACCGTCCCTCGTAGCCGAGCAGCAGTGCCTCCACGAGCTCAACGTCGTGGCAGGATGCGACCCGTACACCAGCGCCCACCATCGCGGGGTAGATCCGGCTGGCCGCCGCCCAGACCCAGCGCGGGCTCTCCGCGCGTTCGAGCGTGGCGACCGCCGCGGCCAGGCTGGCCACCCGTTCTGGTGGCCCGGCCGGCCTGCCGTCGGCACCGAGCCTGCAGATGAGGCCGGGGCCACGGCCGTCACAGGCCACCGCGATCCGCATGAGTCCGATTCTCGCCTGTGCACAGTGCCGCCGGTTTATCCCCAGGATGGGATTCACCGATACCGCTCCCCTTGACAGCCTGCCAGAATCAGCAGTAGGGCAACGCCCCCAAGGGCGGGTGGGTCCTGTAAAGACGGTTGGGCCTGCAGCGGCGGGCGGGGCTGCAGCGACCGGCGGGGCTGCAGGGAATGCCTCGGCGGTGGGCGGATGGGGTGGGCTGTTCGGGTGCGGCGGAGTATCAACGCCCGTGCAGGAAGGCGATGAACCCGCCCGCAAGGGCTACCGCGATCCGCTGGCGGAATGCGGCGCTTGTCAGCCTTGCGGCGTCGCCGGTGTTGCGCATGTTCGCGCATTCAATGAACACCTTCGGCACCTTGGACAGGTTCAGGCCACCGAGATCGGTGCGCACATCAAGGCCTGCCGAGCCGATGTAATCGGAGTACGGCTCGCCGGTGATGGCGTTGTAAGCGTTTCTGATGTCGCGGCCGAGCCGGCGGGACGGGCCGACGATCTTGTCGGTGTAGCCAGGCACGAGGCCGGGCTCGATGACCTCGAAACCCGATCCGCTCGCGGGCCCGCCGTCTGCGTGAATCGAGATCGCGGCGTTGGCATGGGCGCGGTTCCCGATCGCCGCACGCTGGGTCACGCACGGGCCCACGCCGGTGTCGGTGTGCCGCGTCAGCACGACCTTTGCGCCGTCCTTGCGCAGCAGTCTGGCGAGCCTGATAGCGACGTCGAAGCTGAAGGCGTGCTCCGGATAACCCGCATCGGTCTGCGTGCCCGTGGTGTCGCAGGCCTTCTGCTCGGTGATGACGTTCACGAGCCGGTTGATGATGTCTGGATGCGTCGCGTTGCCGCCGTTGTGCCCGGGGTCGAGCAAGATGACGGCACCGGTGAGCGGCAGGGCGTGCGCCCGCAGGGATGGGCTCGGCGAGGTCGTGGCCGGTGTGGCCGACGTGGCGGACGTCGCTGGCGTGTGTGTGGCGGGCACCGTCACCTGGGTGGGCCGCTGTGCCGCCTGACCGGTGGCCCCAGCCTGGCCGCTGGCGCAGGCGGCGGCTCCGAGCAGCACACCGGCCAGCGCCGCCGCGGTGAGCCCATGCCGGACGGCCCGGCTGCCGGTAAGGGTGGCCCCGACCATGGTCATGTCCGGCCGGCCAGGACGCAGCGCGACGACACCGAGCCGATTCGGCTGGATGGGCCAGCCTTGGTGGCCGGGCTGACGGCGCTCCGCACGCCGCGCCCGCAGCGGCTTGGCGGCGCCGCCGCCACGTGCGCCGGATCTGGTCTGGCCGGTTTCATCAGCATCGGCTCGCATGCTACCGGTGGCCGCGCCGCGGCTGCGGGGAAACAGCCTGAGGGCCGGGTGCGCGGGCCAGTGGACAGTCACTGCGCCAACGCCGTGACCAGGCTGGCGCGGTGGGCGCGGCGCGCGTGGACCCGCCCACCGCGGCGTTCGTCACACCGGCCAGGGCAGCGAGTGTGCGCGGCCGTCGCGCTCGATGTCAGCCGGGTCGGGCGGATCGCTGATGTGCCCGCGCGACGCTCGCTCGGCGGCAGTCCAGGCGGCAAGGCCCGCAGAGGCTTGCCCGGGCAGCTCGCTTGCCGCCCATCCGGCGAGTTCCGCGGCGATCGATGCGGCGGGTGCGCTGTGGGCCGCGGTTCCGCCGGGCACAGCGGCATCAGTTCCACCGGGTACGGCGGGATTGCCCGCGCAGGCGGCGGTGGCGTCTGCCGCACGACTCGCAGGTGACACCTCCGACCGTACATTGGCCAGGTGATCGGCTGGGTTGCCGGGCACAGGCGGCGCATGGCCGCTGGAGCCCGCCGCGGCGCCGCCCAAGCCCGCCACAGGGCTGCCTGACCACCGCGCCGCGCTGCCCGAGCCCGCCACAGCCCTGTCCGGGGACAGCGCGGCACCGCCCGAGCCCGCCTCAGCGCTGTCCGGGCGCGCACTGCCCGCGGACAGCGCAGCGCTGCGTGAGGCCGCCGCGGAGTTCCCGGGCACCGCGGCGGGACCGCTCGGGACCCCAGCTTCTGGGATAGCCGCATGCCCAACCTCGGCGAATCGGTTGCCGTTGCCTGCCGCCGCGCTGCCAGCGCCAACCGCTGCACCACCAGGAAGCGCCGCTGCACCACCCGGAAGCGCCGCAGGGCCGATCACGAGCGGCCCCTGGCCGCCCGGGACCGCCGTGGGATCCGCAGAACTGTCAGCGGCGCCGTCTGTGCCATCCCCCGCGGCGCCCCCCGCGGCGTCCGCTGCGCGATCCCATACGGCTCGCGCTGCGGCGTCATGTACTGGCCCTGGGTGCCCAGCGGCCCCAGCGGCCCCAGCGGCCCCAGCGGCGGGCAACGAAGCAGGCGCAGAAACGAGCCCGGTGACTGGATCAGCCGGTTCGGGACGGGCGATGACCCCGGCAGTACCTGATCCCCGCCCGGCCGTGTCGGCATCTGCCCGGCGGCCCGCTTGGTTGGCCGCAAGGTCGCCCGCCGGGTTGGCCGCAAGGTCGCCCGCATGGCCGCCCGTGTGGTTGGCCACCTGCCAGCCCGACTGGTCGCCCGCTTGACGGCCGGCCTGGTTGCCCGGCTGGTCGCCTCGCCAATCGGCCTGGCCAGGAAAGCACGGCTGGGCATGCGCGTCGGCGAACCGCCGGTAACCGTCCGGCGCGGGCAGGCCAGGCCCGTCAGCGGTGACAGGACCTCGCGCGTCGACGTCCAGCAGCGCTGCCAATTGCTCCGCTTCGACCGCGTCCACGCCGAACACCACCCGTGGCCGGCCACGCGGCTCCTCCGGCGAGTAACCCACGTAGCTCGCCACTGGCTGCGCGAACGGGCCTCCGAGCCCATGTCGTGTGCGCCAGCGTTCCCATGCCCACTCCAGCCGCGCAGCGGCACGCTGCGCGCGCGAGACAAGCTCCGGGTCGCGCATGCTGATCCTCCCCCCGAACGCTGTGACGCGCCTCGCCACAGCGGGAAGCCCGCGAGCCCGCACGACAGCCGTCGGGCGGGCCAGCTCACCCCGTCGCGCCATGTGGCCCGGCCGTCGCGCCGTGTGCGCTGTCGCGCAGATTCCAGGTACCCGTCGCCTCAGCGGCCGGTGCCAACGCGGCCTCGCCACCACCTACGACGCGTGCGCGGACCAGTATGGCGGACGACGTGATCGTACACGCGCGATTACGCAAAGTCGCCAATCGCACGGACCGCTCGTCCCGATCTGCAGCCAGCACCGGCTGCGGCGCCACGCTCGGGCCGTGACCAACGGCGGGCCCGGCCGGCCCGGTGGGAAAGATCGTCGATGGCATACGTCCGGTCGTGCTCGGCCGCATCCTCGAAGCCATCGAGATCACGGTGCCAGATCCCGTTCTCCGTATCACGCTGCGGTGCCGGCCCGCGCAGAAACGCTGGCCTGGACTGGCTGGCAAACCGTGACCTGCCGCGCGCCGCGATCGCGGGCACGCTCACCGCGCAGCTTGTTGCGCTCCCGTTATCGCGCTCCCGCAGGCCGCGGTGACACGCGATGGCGAACCAGCCAGCGTGCCCGAACGCCTGCCCGCCGTGCGCGCGGACGGCGAATCACCCGCGGAAACCGGCTGGACGTGCCAGCCGGATCGACCCCGGCAGTGTCCGCCAGGAACCCTTCCCACCCCGGTTCCACGGACGGTACCCCCCAATGCGGCACACAGGCCGCCGGGGCCGACCCCCCTTTTGTCTGTTCTTATCACCCGCGCCGGCGCGTGAGCGCGCTCGGCCCAGGTCGACCCCCGACGTCGGGATGTCGGAATCAGAGCGTCACTCCGACCGCTGCTGCGGGATACCCGCGAGCAGGGCACGAACCTCGGTCTCACGATACCGGCGGTGACCCCCGAGTGTGCGGATGGAGGTCAGCTTGCCCGCCTTCGCCCACCGTGTGACGGTCTTGGGGTCGACTCGGAACATCGTCGCGACCTCCGCTGGTGTGAGCAGCGGCTCGGCCTCGGGTGTGCGTGCAGACATGTGTGCGGCCTCTCCTCCTGGACCGGTAATTCGATCCGGCGTCTGTTACCTTCTTGCGCCCCGTCTGGGGCTTGTCGTGGATGCCCTGATATGGCCCACGGAGACCATATTGCCATCACCAGACGTAACGAGTCGACCACCTAGAGCAAAGTTTCTGAGTAAGTTGCCCCGTTGCTCCAACGATCGCTGTCACCGTGCGTAATTCTAGCGACACGTTCAGTCGCAACAAGGCGGATTCGGAAAAATGCCAGCCCGCGAGTCGGGCACCAAACGCCCGGCTGCATGCGCTGCTTCCGGGCTACCGGAGCACCCTTCCGGGCTACCGCAGCCCCGCGGCAGGGCCTGGCGGGCCGGTCAGCTCGCCGTCTCGGCGGCCTGCAGGGTGCGCCAGCGTCCGCTCAGCCGCTGGTACATGGCCACCGCGAGTTCGAGCTCGCCGGTTTCGAGGCCGGTGATCGCCGCAGCCACCTCCGCTACCGACTGGTCGGCCCGCAGCGCCCCGTCGTCGAGCAGGTGCACCAAGCCGCCGTAATCGAGTTCCACCAGCGCGCGCGGATGGAATTCCTCCAGCCAGCGTCCGACCTCTTCGATTTCCGTCACTGCCGCCGGTGTCGTGCCGCCCGTGGCACCGGCCGCTATGCTCTCGGCGGCATGGCCGGACCTGCCGCCCTGACGCGGGAAATCTCCCTGGCGCCGGCCGTGACGGCCGGATTCGCCCCCGGGCCGGCCAGCGCCACGGCGGGGCATCGCACCGGGGGGCGCGGCGCCGGGCGCCGCGTTGTCACCGGCCGGCGGACGTTGGTCACCGTAGGGATGTGAGCTCGCGGGCAGGCCGTACAGGCCACGGCGCACGGCACCGATCGCGCGCGCCACCCGACGCCGCGCCTGCGCCATCGTCGTGAGGTAGATGAGCGTGCGGGTGGCCGTCGCCGGGCTCCGGTCGGTGCCCGCGCCGCCGCCGAGGACGAGCCACCGCTCTGGCGGCCCGAAGGGCACGAACCAGGAAATCGGCACATGCCACGTAGCGGTCAGGATATGAGTGCGCAGGGACGCGTCGTGCGCGTGCCAGCGCGCGAAATCCGCGGCCGCCCCGTCCGCGATCCGCCGGGGCACGAAGGTGTCCGCCAGTGCCGGGGGCAGGGAGTTGCGCAACCGCCCAAGCGCCAGCCAGGACCGCAGCCTGGTCTGCCAGGGACAGATGAAGACCACCCCGTCCGCCCGCCGCACGTACGCATAAGCCGCCCAGCGCGATCGCTCGGGTTCGCTGAACGCGCTCAGCGGCTCATAGGCGCGAAGGTACGCGGCGTATGGCAGCACGACCGAATCGTGACACGTCTTGGTCTCCGGATGCCCGCACGCTGGATAACGAGATCGTCACCAAGCACCGCCTGATGCGAGGCCGCAGCGCCCGCACAGCACCGCGAGCGCCCCGCGCAGCACCGCGCAGCGCCGCGCAGCGCCGAGCAGCGCCGAGCAGCGCCGAGCAGCGCCGAGCAGATTGCGCTGACGCACGCGCCAGCCCAAGCCTGGCGGGAAGCGCATGGCCGGTGGGCGGCCGGCCGGCGCGGAAACCAACCAGGAGTCACCACCGTGACAAACGTGTTCGCAACTCCTCACCAGGACACCGGCGTCGCATCAGGCGCGGGACACGAACAGGTCTGCTTCTGCCAGGACATGCAGAGCGGGCTGCACGCGATCATCGCCATCTATTCGACAGCGCTGGGCCCGGCACTCGGCGGCACCAGGTTCTACCCCTACCGTGCCGAGGAGGACGCGCTCGCCGACGTGCTCAACCTCGCGCGGGCGATGGCATACAAGAACGCCCTGGCCGGCCTCGATCTTGGGGGCGGCAAGGCAGTCATTATCGGCGATCCGAACGCCGACAAGTCGGAAGCGCTGCTGCGCGCCTACGGCCGCTACGTCACTTCTTTGAGCGGGCGTTACATCACCGCGTGCGACGTCGGCACATACAGCGAGGACATGGACGTCATCGCCCGCGAGTGCCCGTACGTCACCGGCCGCACCGCGCCGCACGGCGGCGCGGGAGATTCCTCACTGCTCACCGCATTTGGCGTGTTCCAGGGCATGCGCGCCGCTGCCGAGCATGCCTGGGGTACAACCGCCCTGCGCGGGCGGCGCGTCGGCGTCGAGGGAGTGGGCAAGGTCGGCCACCGCCTCGTCGAGCTACTGGTCGAGGCCGAAGCCGACGTTGTGATCTGCGACGTCAGCGAGCAGGCCATCGACCGGGTCCGCGCGCGGCACCCGGGTGTAGCCGTGGCGGCAGACCGGTTTGAGCTGGTCCGCGAGCAGATCGATGTCTACGCCCCCTGCGCCCTTGGTGGTGCTCTCGACGACGAGACGACCACGGCGCTGCGCGCCAAGATCGTATGCGGGGGTGCGAACAATCAGCTGGCCCACCCTGGTATCGAGAAGCGCCTCGCCGACCGTGGCATCATGTACGCACCGGACTATGTGGTAAACGCCGGCGGCGTGATCCAGGTCGCCGACGAGCTCGAAGGCTTCAACCTCGACCGGGCAAGGGCCAAGGCCAGCCAGATCTTCGGCACCACGAAAAAGCTCTTCGCGATGGCCGAGGACGAGGGTGTACCACCGGCTGTGGCGGCGGACCGCCTCGCCGAGCGGCGGATGTCAGAGGTGGGCCGATTGCGTGGCATTTGGCTGCGGCCCTGACCAGACAGAGCTATCGCTGGACCGAGACGGCCTGCTGCGTAGGCGCGCACGCCGCAAAGCAGGTACGGTTGTAACAGTACGGAAGCCGACACGCGCCACCTTCCGGCGAGGGAGGCTGGCGGGTCGGCTCGCCGCGCGGTTCGCCCGCAAGCATCTACCGGCAACAATGCATTGAGGCAGGGGCCTGACTGAGGCCCGGACGTTCGAGGGGGTCGAGCCAATGGGGCGCGGCCGAGCCAAGGCCAAGCAGGTCAAGGTCGCCCGGCAGCTGAAGTACAACAGCGGCGGGACTGATCTGGATCGGCTGCGGGCAGAAATCGTCGGCACCGACCGGCACGATGATGAGCCTGACCGGTCGTACGACGACCTCGCCGACCGTTACGCGGACGACGGCGATGACTCCGAAGACGACTTCGAGCCAGAGCGCAGGGACGGCACCGGCTGAGCCGGCCGGGAAGGCTATCAGCCCCGGCCAGGCCCCGGACGGCGATCAGGACCCGGCGGCGGTCCCGACCGGCCGGGCGCCGGGTCAGGAACAGTACGACCCGGTCAGTCGCGCCTGACCCGTCCCGGGCACGATCTCCCCGGCTACCCACGCCGGCACACCGTGCTGGGCGAGCAGGTCCACAGCGGAGTCTGTTTCTTCCTGCGGCATGATCGCGGCCATCCCGATGCCGAGGTTGAATACCTGCTCCATCGCGTTGCCCGCCATACCTCCGGGCATGCCGCCACGGTCCGCGAGCAGCCGGAAGATCGGCGGCGGGCACCACGTCGCCCTGTCGATGACCGCGTCCGCGCCCGGCGGGAGCACCCGTGCCATGTTCGCGGCGAGCCCGCCGCCCGTGATGTGCGCGAAGGCGTGGACGCCGCAGGCGCGCGCCAGCGCCAGGCAGGCGGGTGTGTAGATGCGGGAGGGGGTGGCCAGCTCCGCGCCGAGCGGGCCGTCCAGTTCCGGTGGCGCGTCGGCGAGGTCGGCGCCGGTCCTGGCAAGGATGTCACGCACGAGCGAGAACCCGTTCGCGTGCAGGCCCGACGATGCCATGGCGACCACGGCGTCGCCGGCCCGCACCCGGTCCGCGCCGAGCAGCTCGTCAGCCTCCACGACACCCGTCGCGGCGCCCGCGATGTCGAAATCCGCTGGCCCGAGATGCCCGGGGTGTTCCGCGGTCTCACCGCCGACGAGGGCGCAGCCCGCCTGCAGGCATCCCGCGGCGATCCCGGACACGATCGCGGCCACCCGCTCCGGCACAACCTTGCCGAAGACGAGGTAGTCCGTCATGAACAACGGTTCCGCGCCACACACGACCAGGTCGTCGGCCACCATCGCCACGAGGTCGATGCCGATCGTGTCGTACCTGCCGAGCCGCTGCGCGATCATGACCTTCGTGCCGACGCCGTCGGTGGAGGTGGCGAGCAGCGGCCGCCGGTAGGCGGCCAGGTTGCTGGCGTCGAACAAGCCGGCGAAACCGCCGATGCCGCCGACAACCTCCGGCCGGGTCGTGCGCGCGACGGCCGCCCGCATCAGCTCGATCGCACGGTCGGCGGCGCCGATGTCCACTCCCGCCGCGGCGTAACTGGGGCCGCCGCTGCTCACGTGACCTCCTCGAGCACGTGCTTGCCGCGTTCGGCTTCGGCCACTGAGAGCGGGTACCTCCCGTCGAAACAGGCGTGGCAGAGCCGGCGCGACGGCAGCGTCGTGGCCTCGATCAGGCCGTCGAGTGACACATAGCCGAGCGAGTCCGCACCGATCGACGCGCGGATCGCCGCGGTGTCCAGGGTCCCCGCGATCAGCTCCGCGCGGCTGGCGAAGTCGATTCCGTAGAAGCAGGGCCACGACACCGGCGGACTGGAGATGCGCACATGCACCCCGGTCGCGCCCGCCTCGCGGAGCATGGCGACGATGGCGCGCTGGGTGGTCCCCCGCACGATCGAGTCATCCACGACGACGAGCCGCTTGCCGACGATCGCGTCCCGCAGCGGGTTCAGCTTCAGCCTGATCCCCCGTTCACGGATCGTCTGGCTCGGCTGGATGAAGGTCCGGCCGACGTAGCTGTTCTTGACCAGGCCCTGGCCGTAGGGTATCCCGCTCGCCTCCGCGTAGCCGATCGCGGCGGGCGTGCCCGACTCCGGCACCGGGATGACCAAATCAGCGTCGACCGGATGCTCGGCAGCCAGCCGCCGCCCGATGGCCAGCCGGGCCGCGTGCACACCCCGCCCGGCGATGGCGGTGTCCGGCCGGGCCAGGTACACGTACTCGAACAGGCATCCCTTCGGGTCGGCGGGAGCGAACCGCCGTGACCGCACGCCGGTCTCGTCGATCGCGATCAGCTCGCCCGGCTCGATCTCGCGCACGACGGCCGCGCCCACGATGTCCAGCGCTGCCGTCTCGCTCGCGACGACCCAGCCGCGGGCGAGCCGGCCGAGCACGAGCGGCCGGAAGCCCTGCGGGTCACGGGCCGCGTACAGGGCCTGCTCGTCCATGAAGACGAGCGAGTACGCGCCTCGCACCAGCGGCAGCACCGAGGCGGCGGCGTCGGCCATGCTGCCGGGGTGGCTGGCGAACAGGGCGGTCAGGACGTCGGTGTCCGACGTGCCGGCAAGACCGTCGACCTCGGCGGCTGAACCCGGCAGCATCGAAGCAAGCTCGAGGGTGTTGATCAGGTTGCCGTTGTGCCCGAGGGCCAGCCCAGAGGTCCCGGTGAACCGGAAGGCCGGCTGGGCGTTCGCCCACACCGACGAGCCGCTCGTGGAGTACCTGCAGTGCCCGACCGCCACATGACCGCGCAGCGTGTTCAGCACGGACTCGTCGAACACCTGGGCGACCAGGCCCATGTCCTTGTAAACGACGATGCGGTTGCCGTCGCTGACCGCGATTCCAGCCGACTCCTGGCCACGGTGCTGCAGGGCGTAGAGCCCGTAGTAGGTGAGCTTGCTGACCTCTTCGCCCGGTGACCAGACACCGAACACTCCGCAGGCGTCCCTCGGCGGGTTGTCACCGGGAACACCGCTGGCAGAGTTGACGAAGTCGCTGGTCAGAGGGCCACGGGGTTCGGCCACGCGGCTAGTTTACTGGTGGCTCACCGGCTTACCGGCAGGTGCGGCGACAAGTCGGCCCGCGGCCCGCTCGCCCGGATCACCCCCAGCTCGATCCCCTCTCGCCAGGTGAGGTCACCGGTCGCCAGCCGGAGCCAGCTCACCGGATCGGTCTCGACCACGTTCGGCGGCGTGCCCCTGGTATGCGTTGGACCCGGCACGCACTGCACCGCGCCGTATGGCGGGACGCGCACCTCGACAGCGCGGCCGGGGACGGCTGCCGCCAGGAGATCGAGCAGGTACCTGACCGCGATCCTGGCCGCGTCCGGCTGCGGCCGCAGTCCTGCGCCGGCCGCCGCGAGAACAGCGCCGACGCACGCCGACTGCAGGTCGCGCACAGCGCGGGCGCCGCCAGCGCGGGCGCCGTCGGCCAGACCCGCGGGCACCGGGCGCTGCAGTTCCGCGAGCTGGCTGGACAGGGCGGCGAGCACACGCTCGGCCGGCGGGCGTCGTGACGGCACCATCGGAAGCTACCAGCCAGCCGCGCACGGCCGCCTCGCCGCAGCGAGGCCGCTGCCGCCGGCCCGGCACCCGCCCGCCCGCTGGAACCTGAATTATCCCTAACGGCCGCGCAGGATGGCGCCGCTACGGCGCACCGGGGGGTCCGGGGGTCCGGGGGTCCGGGCTGCCCTGGTCATGGAGCTTCGGTTGCCCGACTTACCTGACTACGGTAGTCATGTGCGTCCACGTTTTCCCCGGTGAACAGGGGTGTCAGCTCATCCGGAGGGAACTACGGCCCAACCGACTGCGTGGCGCGGCGCGGCTGCCTAGCCGAACAGGGCGGGGAGGGTGTGCTCGTGCACGGCGGCGAGCTCGGTCAGCGGGATCGTGAAACATCCTTCGACATCCAGGCTCTCGCCGCCAACCGTGCCGAGGACCGCCGTGGGGACACCGTGGTCCGCGCACAGTTGCCGAAACGGCGCCTCGGCGCCCGGCTTGACCGCGACCACCGCGCGGGCGGCCGACTCGCTGAAGAGCCACACGAAGGCATCGCCGGGCAGGCGCACCCGGCAGCCGAGGCCGCCCCGCAGGCATGCCTCCGCGAGCGCGATCGCCAGGCCTCCGTCGGAGAGGTCGTGCGCTGCGTCGAGCAACCCGCCCGCGGCCGCGGCCATCAGCGTGAGGGCGAGCTGGCGCTCCGCGGTGAGGTTGACCCGCGGCGGGCGTCCGCCCAGGTGCCCATGTGTCACCTGTGCCCAGGCCGAACCCCCGAACTCGGGACGGGTGTCCCCGAGCAGCACGACGCCCGACCCCGCCGCCGCAAATCCGATCGTGACCCGGTCACGGACGTCATCGTGGACGCCGAGCACGCCCACCACCGGCGTCGGGTGGATGGCGTCGTGGCCGGTCTGGTTGTAGAAGCTCACGTTTCCGCCGGTCACCGGTACGCCGAGGGTCGCGCACGCATCGCCGAGACCGCGTACGGCCTCGGCGAACTGCCACATCACCGCCGGGTCGGTCGGCGCGCCGAAGTTGAGGCAGTTGGTGACCGCGAGCGGCCGCGCGCCGGTGGCGGCGACGTTCCTGCACGCCTCGGCGAGCGCGAGCTGCGCACCGGCGTACGGATCCAGCCTCGAATAGCGCCCGTTGCCGTCGACCGCAAGCGCCACACCGAGCCCGCTGTCCTCGTCGATCCGCAGCACCCCCGCGTCGTCGGGCATCGCGAGCACCGTGTTGCCGCCCACGTAGCGGTCGTACTGCTGCGTCACCCACGTTTTGGCGGCGAGATCCGGGCTGGCGAGCAGCCTCAGCAGGGTGTCACGCAGCCCGCCGCCATCAGCGGGCCGCGGCAGCGCCGCGGGGTCGTCGGCGCGAAGCACGTCCTGGCTGGCGGGACGCTGGGCCGGGCGATCATAAACGGGCCCGTCATCGGCCGCGGTGCCGGGCGGGATGTCCACCACCACGGCCCCGTGCCAGGTCATCACCAGCCGGCCCGTGTCGGTCACCGTTCCGATCACGGTCGCGGGCACGTCCCACTTGGCGCAGATCCGCATGAACTCCCCGACCGAGCCGGGATCGGTGACGGCCATCATCCGTTCCTGCGACTCGCTCATCAAGATCTCGGCCGGGCCCAGCGACGGGTCGCGCAAGGGCACCGCGTCGAGTTCCACCCGCATGCCGCCCGTGCCGGCCGCGGCCAGCTCGGTCGTCGCGCACGACACCCCCGCGGCACCGAGGTCCTGGATGCCGTTGACGATCCCGGCGCCGAACAGCTCGAGGCAGCACTCGACCAGGAGCTTCTCCATGAACGGGTCCCCGACCTGCACGCTCGGCCGTTTCGCCGCCGTCCCCTCGGCAGCCCCCGCGGCGCCGAACGTGGCGCTCGCGAGCACCGAGGCGCCGCCGATGCCGTCCGGTCCCGTCCGCGCCCCGAACAAGATCACTTTGTTGCCCGGCACGGCCGCGGCCGCGGCCTTCAGGTCTTCGTGCCGCATCACCCCGACGCACAGCGCGTTCACCAGCGGGTTGCCGGCGTAGCTCGGGTCGAAGGCAAGCTCGCCGCCGATGTTGGGCAAGCCGAGGCAATTGCCATAGAAGGAGATGCCGCTGACCACTCCCGGCAGCACCCGCCGGGTGTCCGGCGCGCCGGCGGGCCCGAACCGCAGCGAGTCCATCACCGCTACCGGCCGCGCGCCCATCGCCAGGATGTCCCGCACGATCCCGCCGATGCCGGTCGCCGCTCCCTGATGTGGTTCCACGTACGAGGGATGGTTGTGTGATTCGATCTTGAATGTGACGGCGTACCCGTGACCCACGTCGACGACGCCGGCGTTCTGGCCCATGCCGGCCAGCAGCGCATCGCTGCGCGGCATCTTCGCCGCAAGCCGCCGCAGGTGCACCTTGGACGACTTGTAGGAGCAATGCTCGCTCCACATCACCGAGTAGATGGCAAGTTCCGCGTCGGTGGGGCGGCGCTGGAGGATGGCGCGGATCCGCTCGTGCTCGCCGGCGTCCAGGCCAAGCTCCACCCATGGCTGCGGCCTGCCCGGCGTGGCTGCCGCATCCTCGACGGTGTCCTGGCCGATGCCCGCGCCACCGTCGGCCGGCGCGGCGGCGCTCGCGCCGCGCTTCACCGGGGTACCGGTCACGCGCTCACCAGCCCGGCGGTGGCGGCCGAGATCACCGAGGCGAAGAACCCGAGTCCGTCGGTGCCCGGGCCGGTGAGCGGGTCGACGGCATGCTCGGGGTGCGGCATGAGGCCCACCACGTTGCGTGCGGCGCTTGCCACGCCCGCGATCCCGGCCGCGGAGCCGTTCGGGTCGCTGCCGACGTAGCTGGCGACGATGCGCCCGCTCGCCGTCAGGTCCCGCAGCGTGGCTTCGCCGACCACATAGCGGCCCTCGCCGCTCTTCAGCGGGACCAGTATCTCCTGCCCCTGCGTGTACTGGAGGGTCCAGGGGGCCGCGCTGCTTTCGATCCGCAGCCGCTGGTCACGGCAGATGAAGTGCAGGCCCGCGTTGCGCGTCAGCGCACCGGGCAGCAGGTGCGCCTCACACAGAAGCTGGAAACCGTTGCAGATGCCGAGCACCGGCAGGCCCGCGCCCGCGGCGGGCACCAACTCGGACATCACCGGCGCGAAGCGCGCGATCGCGCCGCAGCGCAGATAGTCACCGTAGGAGAACCCGCCGGGCAGTATCACGGCGTCCACCCCGTGCAGCGCGCGTTCGGCGTGCCACAACCTGACCGGCGCGCCGCCCGCCCGGGCTACCGCCGCCGCGGCGTCGGCGTCGTCCAGCGAACCAGGGAACGTGACGATGCCGACACGGACGCGCGACCCTGCTCTTTCCGTCATCCGCACAGCCGAAGGTTAGCCCGCGTTCCGCAGGCCCTGGCCGGAAAGCCCGGCCAGGGGCGCGTCGCTGCGCCAGGAGACCCGCTTTCGCATCGACACGACCGTGCCGCGGCCGGGGCCGCTCAGCATCGTGACGTCGTCCACCAGGGCGCGCATGATCTGCAGTCCCCGGCCCGACTCGGGCAGCCGGGCGATCGTCTGGTCGTCCAGCCGGGGCAGCCGGGCGCTGGGGTGGGCAGTGGGCGCCGCGAGTGCGCCGCGGCGCTGCCCGGGTTGCTGGCCGGGTTGCTGGCCGCGAACCGGCGCCTTGGCGCGCACGGACTCGCCCGGCGCGCCTTCTTGGGTGGGGCGCGCGCGGCGGGGCCTCGCCCCGGCCACCGGGGGCCGGCCGCTGCCGCGCGCACCTGCCGCTGCCGCGCGCGGCCCAAAGCCCTGGCCCGGGTCCACGACTTCGACGAGGCAGCCACTCGGGCCGACGCTCGCCACGACGTCATAACGCCGCGCGGCACCGCCGTGCCTGAGCACGTTGGTGCACGCCTCGGTGACGGCGACGAGTATGTCGCCGACGCATTCGTCCGCTATTCCGAGGTTGCGCAGCGTGTCCCCCAGAACGCGCCGCATTACCGGCACGCTGACTGCCTCGCGTGGAAAAGCGAGGCAGAACTTGACGTTCACAGTCGGCACCTCAGCTCGTGTCACCGGGAAGACGCCCCGCCGTAGCATCCTCCGCTATCACCAGTCAACCTCGTCACATTGTGAAAGGCTTCCCAAGACACGCCGCAGATAATCGCGAACTTTTAGTGCTCTTCGGACAGTAAGGTGTGTCACGCCCCGTGCAGGTGATCATTCTGGACGAAGCGAGAACTCCTCGATCACGGGGTTGGCGAGCAGCTCACCAGCGAGCTCGCCGATCGCGGCGAGCGCCGCCTCGTCGGCGGGACCGCTGATCTCGACTTCGAATCGCTTGCCCTGCCGGACGGCGCTGACCTGGCCAAACCCCAGCCGCCTGGATGCGCTTGCGATGGCCTCACCCTGCGGATCGTGGATCTCCGGCTTGAGCATCACGTCGACGATCACGCGTGCCACCTGTTCTCCTCATCTGCTCGTCTGCTCATCTGTCGTGCCGGCCCGCGCCGGTCCGGCCGCCCGGCCGGCGCAACGCCGAAGTCAAACCAGTTGTCACCCAGAGTTACTATGGCCCCGCCGCCGCACGCAGCGTACTGCGATCAGGCCGCGGCAGCGCGCCCGGGCCCCGGGACACCCTGAGTGGTTGTGCCGGATACGGGGATATCTGTCACGATGACGTCAGTGGCCCTGTTGGGCCAGCACTGCGTCACCCGAGTCCGCGAACCGTCACAACGGAGTGCGGAACCGCCGAACGGCCAGGTCGCGGCGATCCCGCGATCGGCCCCGACAACGCTGAGGAGTGGCACGTGACCGTCGATGTGGACGGTGCGGCCGCGGCCGCACCCAACCCCGCCAGCGTCGATGGGCTGGCAGGCCCCCCACAGGAGCTCATCCAGCTTCTGACGCCAGAAGGCGAACGGGTCGAGCACCCGAGATACCCACTTGAGCTGTCCGCCGAGGATATTCGCGGCCTCTACCGCGACCTTGTCCTCGTGCGCAGGATCGACACAGAAGCGGTAGCGCTGCAGCGCCAGGGCGAGCTCGGCATCTGGGCCTCGCTGCTCGGCCAGGAAGCCGCGCAGATCGGCTCCGGCCGCGCGCTGAGCCCCAGGGACATGGCCTTCCCGACCTACCGCGAGCACGGTGTGGCCTGGTGCCGCGGCGTGGACCCGATGAAACTGTTCGAGCTCTTCCGTGGCGTCAGCCACGGCGGGTGGGACCCGGACGAGCACAACTTCCAGCTGTACTCCATCGTGATCGGCAGCCAGACCCTGCATGCGACCGGCTACGCCATGGGCATTCAGCGCGACGGCGAGACCGGCGAGGACGGCGCCGCCACGATCGTCTACTTCGGCGACGGCGCCACCAGCCAGGGCGATGTGAACGAGGCGTTCATCTGGGCGTCGGTGTTCAACGCCCCTGTCGTCTTCTTCTGCCAGAACAACCAGTGGGCCATCTCCGAGCCGCTGGAGAAGCAGAGCCGCATCCCGCTGTACCAGCGGGCCCGCGGCTTCGGCTTCCCCGGAGTCCGGGTTGACGGCAACGACGTGCTCGCCTGCCTGGCGGTCACCCGCGCCGCACTGCAGGCGGCCAGGGAAGACCAGGGACCGACACTGATCGAGGCCTACACGTACCGGATGGGAGCGCACACGACCTCCGATGATCCCACCCGATACCGGCTGGCCGCCGAACTCGAAGCGTGGAAGCTGAAGGACCCGATCGAGCGGGTCAAGGCATACCTCGTGCGCAATGACCTGGCGAGCGCCTCGTTCTTCGAGGGCATCGAGAAACAGTCCGCCGAGCTCGGCGCACAGGTGCGGCAGGCGTGTGTGTCGATGCCGGACCCGCGTCCCGCGCAGCTGTTCGAGAACGTCTACGCAGAGCCGCACTCGCTTGTCGGCGCCGAACGCGAGCAGTTCATGGCATATCTGAGCTCGTTCGCCGACGAACAGGACGCGCGATGACGACACTGACGATAGCCAAGGCACTGAACGAGGGCCTGCGCAAGGCACTCGAACGCGATCAGAAGGTCCTCATCATGGGTGAGGACGTCGGCAAGCTCGGTGGCGTCTTCCGCGTCACCGACGGGCTGCAGAAGGACTTCGGCGAAAGCAGGGTCATCGACACCCCGCTCGCCGAGTCAGGCATCGTCGGCACCGCGATCGGCCTGGCGCTGCGCGGCTACCGCCCGGTGTGCGAGATCCAGTTCGACGGGTTCGTCTTCCCCGCGTTCGACCAGATCGTGAGCCAGCTGGCGAAGATGCGCCTCCGCTCGCTCGGCCACGTCAGCCTGCCCGTCGTCATCCGGATCCCGTTCGGCGGCGGCATCGGCGCCGTGGAGCACCACAGCGAGTCACCCGAGGCCTACTTCGCCCACACCGCGGGACTGCGGGTGGTCGCGTGCGCCGAACCGCTCGACGCCTACATGATGATCCAGCAGGCCGTGACCTGCGAGGACCCGGTGATCTTCTTTGAGCCCAAGCAGCGCTACTGGGACCGCGGCGAAGTCGACACGTCGCAGGACGTGGCGCAGGCGCGGCCCCTCGGCCAGGCGAAGATCATCGCGCCCGGCACCGGCGTGACCGTGCTGGCCTACGGCCCGACCGTCAAGACAAGTGTCAGGGCTGCGGCGGCGGCGGCCGACGACGGCCGCAGCGTCGAAGTGATCGACCTGCGGTCACTGTCACCTCTCGACACCGACACGGTGTGCGACTCGGTCAAGCGGACCGGCAGATGCGTCGTCGTGCACGAGGCGCCCGTCTTCGGCGGGCTCGGCGCGGAGATCGCGGCGCGGGTCACCGAGCAGTGCTTCTACCACCTGGAAGCGCCCGTGCTGCGCGTCGGCGGCTTCTCGACGCCGTACCCGCCGTCGCGGCTCGAGGATCACTTTCTGCCCGACCTCGACCGGATCCTCGACGCCGTCGACCGAACGTTCGGCTACTGAGAGGGCTGTGCCCAAATGACTGAGCTGAAGCAGTTCAAGCTGCCCGACGTCGGTGAGGGGCTGACCGAAGCGGACATCGTGAAGTGGCACGTCCGGCCGGGCGACGAGGTTGCCGTGAACCAGACCATCGTCGAGATCGAGACCGCGAAGGCCATCGTGGAACTGCCCAGCCCGTACGCGGGCGTAGTGGCGGATCTGCTGGTCAGCGAAGGCGAGACCGTGGACGTGGGAACGCCGATCATCTCGGTCGACGTCTCCGGCGGCGCCCCGGGGCAGGCCGGCGGCGCAAAACCCGATCCCGAACGGCTGCGCCGCGCCGCGCCAGCCGGGCGCGGTGCGGAAGCTCCCGTGGAACCCGCGTCCGCTGCCGCGCCGGGCGGCCAGGTGACACCGGACAGCGCGGCGCCGGCGCAGGTCGGCGCGGCACGCGAGGACGGCGGCCCGCCACTCGTATCGGTCAACGAGCTCGTGCCCGCCCCGCCGGCCGAGGGTGCGGTCGAACCAGGCGTGCACGGCAGCCCCGCGCCCAGGCAGGCGCGCCAGCCGGTGCTCGTCGGGTACGGGGTCAAGCTGGGCACCACCACGCGCAGGCCGCGCAAGGCCGCGGCGGCACCGGGCACGGCGGGCGCCGCGCCGCCCGCCAGGAACGAGCCCGCGGGCACCGCGGCGGCAGCGGGCACGCCAGGCGTGCGCGCCGTGACCCCCGCGCAGGCCCCGGCCGGGAGCACCGAAGCTGGCGTGACCGGGCGGGTGGCGGTTCTCGCGAAACCCCCGGTTCGGAAGCTGGCCAGGCAACTCGGAGTCGACCTGGCTGCTGTCGCGCCAACCGGCCCGGCCGGTTCCATCACCCGGGCGGACGTGCAACAAGCCGCGGACGCGGCCGCCGCGCGGGGCGCTGGCGAGCGCGAACCCGCCCTGCCCGGCGCTGCCGGCACTGTCATCGCCGGCGCCACGGCGGCCGGGCCACGCGAGGAGCGGATCGCGGTCCGTGGCGTGCGCAAGCACACGGCAGCCGCGGTCGTGGCGAGCGCGTTCAGCGCCCCGCACGTCACCGAATTTCTGCAAGTCGATGTGACCGCGGCCATGGCAGCGGTGCGGCAGATCCGCGACCTGCCGGAATTCGCGGATGTCCGGGTGTCGCCGATGCTGGCAGTGGCGAAGGCACTGCTGCTCGCCGTCGCACGAAACCCGATGATCAATTCTTCCTGGGACGATGCGGCGCAGGAGATCGTGGTCAAGCGCTACGTGAACCTTGGCATCGCGGCCGCCACCAGCCGGGGCCTGATCGTCCCGAACATCAAGGATGCGCACCTGCTGCCGATGCCCGCCCTGGCGCGCGGCATCAACGCGCTCGCCGAGACCGCCAGGGCCGGCAAGACCACCCCGGCCGACCTGCAGGGTGGCACGATAACCATCACCAACGTCGGGGTGTTCGGCGTGGACGCCGGCACCCCGATCCTCACCCCCGGCGAGGCGGCGATTCTGGCACTCGGGCAGGTCAGGGACATGCCGTGGGTCCACGAAGGCGCGCTCGCCGTGCGTAAGGTCACCACGCTCGCACTGTCCTTCGATCACCGGATCGTCGACGGCGATCTCGGCTCGGCCGTCCTGCGCGACGTCGGCGCGATGCTCGAAGACCCGGTCCGGATGCTCGCCTGGTCCTGAATCCCGCGCGCGCCGGGACCGTGAATGTGCCATCGCGGGTCCCGCGGGACCCGCGATGGCACATTCACGGTCATCCCCCGGCGCCAGGGACACGGTAAGCATGTTTGACGCTGCATGACGGGGTGTTACCGGGCCGGCATGCAGCCGCACAGCCTGCGCGTACGGACATGATTTGGCGGGCTCGCGGGTGGGCACGGACACGGTGGGACCAACGGCCCGGCGCAACAGGGGCAAAGGTCCTTAACCGGGGAGGGGGGCTGAGATGCCGCGTCCAGGGCAGGATCCCGCTGCGGGCCGCGGCTGGGTGGAGGACCGGGGACCGCCAGCGCACCCGGCGTGCGGCAGTGCTTCCGCCGGCATGATTTTGGATCTTGAGTGGCTGCTCGTGGAGGACCGCGCGCGGATCGGCCGCGACCTGCACGACCTCGTGATCCGCCGGCTGTACGCAGTGAGCCTGAAGCTCGGTGGCGCGCTCGCGATGATCGAGCGGAAGGAAGCCGGCGACCGCGTGGGCGAAGCGATCACCGACCTGGACCAGACCGTCAGGCTGATCCGGTCGGTGGTGTTCGCGCTCGAACGCGGATCGCTGCCCACCCTGCCGACGGCCGCGCGGGCGGCCGGCCCGCACACGCCGGTGGCGCGGTCGCCGGTGGCGAACAGCGGCACCGCCACGGGTATCGTGCGGAGCACAGGACTGATGCCGCCGTAGCAGGGAGCTGACCGTGGCCAATCAGCTAGGTGCCGGTGCGCCCGCCGGATCCGCTCCTCCTGACCGCAACGAGGTGATGCTGGCCGAGGCGCGGAAGGCGTTCTTCGTCATGGTCGCCTTCGTCGCGGTCATCTGGGTTCTGCAGATAGCGAACTGGGCCGACCACTACGGGTTCGACAGGAGCTACGGCATCATCCCGCGCGACGTGCTCAGGCTGCCGGACATCTTCATCGCGCCGTTCCTGCACTTTTCCTGGGGCCACGTCGAGGCCAACTCGGGGCCGCTGTTCATCTTCGGTTTCCTTGCCGCCTACCGCGGTGTGTGGAAGTTCGCCGGCCTGACCGTGCTCGTCATCATCACCAGCGGCCTCGCCGCCTGGTTCTTCCAGGGCGGTAACACGCTCGGCGTCGGCGCGAGCGGCCTTGTCTTCGGCTACCTCGGCTATGTTCTCGCCCGCGGCCTTATCGACAGAAACCTGATCGATGCGCTGATCGCCGTCATTATGGGCCTGTCCTTCGCATACCTGTTCACGGTGGCGATTCCCGGCACGCCGAACGTCGGCTGGCTCGCCCACCTCGGTGGGCTCATCGGGGGGATCGCCGGAGGCTGGATATTCCGCGACCGCAGGGACAGGGCCAGGCAGAAGCCGAAGCGCGAAACAGGCACCGTCGTGGCGAAGGGCACGGGCGGTGGCGGCGGCACGAGGCCGCTGCCCGTAGCCCCGGACAATCCGCGGGCGGACCTGCACCGCGAGCTCGGCGAACTGGGCCTGTAGCGGGCGCGCAGAGATCTGCAGAGGAAGGGAAGACCCCGTCCATGTTCCGTCATGTGGTGCTGTTCACCTGGACGCCCGAGGCCACCCGAGAGCAGCAGCAGACGGTCGCGGCCGAGCTGCGCAAGCTACCGGGCCTGATCCCCGAAATCCGCGCGTACGAGACAGGCCCGGACGCCGGGCTCAGCGAGGGAACCTACGACTTTGCCGTTGTGGCCGGCTTCGACGACCCGGCGGGGTACGCCGTCTACCGTGACCATCCCGCCCACCGCGCCGTCATCGACGAGTACCTGGCGCCCATCGTCAGCTCTCGCGCCCGGGTCCAGTTCGAGGTACCTGCCGCCGGGGACACCGAGCCAGCCGGCACACCTGCTGACCAGTGACAAGGTATCGCCGCAGGATGTTGACCGCGCGGGCGACCACGAGCACCACCAGGGCGAGCGAGACCGCGGACTGCACGAGCATGGTCATCTTGGCCCAGCGGGCCAGGGGCATGACGTCCGTCGGGCTGAACGCGGTGGCGTTCGTGAATGCCATGTAGAGGTAGTCCACGAACCGTGGCTCCCAGTCGGGCGGCGCGAGTTCGGGCGCGGTCATCTGCGGGAACATCAGGTCGGGATAGCGCGACAGGCCCTCGGCACGGTTCACCGGGCCGCCACGGTCGAACTCCCAGTACCACAGCGCGAACGCGATGACGTTGGTCACCCAGATCGCCGAGCCCGAGGCGAGCAGCGGCACCGCGGTCTTGGTGATCCCTTTCAGAATCTCCCTGACGAGCAGGACGCCCGAGGCCGCGTTCGCGATCGTGATCAGCATGGTCAGCACGATGCTGGCGGCCGCGATGACCCGCGGCCTGCGCTCGATCCGCACCGGGTTCGCCACGATCTGGCCGGCCAGCAGCGCGCCCTCAAGGGCAGGCAGCAGCCACCGCGGGATGGGCTGCAGCACGAGCCGGCCCGGGAGCAGTATCTGCAGCGCGATGGCCGCCACGACCGTCAGCGTCACCGGCCATCGCTTCTCCCCCGGGGTCCGGCGGAGCCAGGCCGGTACCCGAACGCTCTCCGCGCGGTGCACGGCCGCCTGCTCGGCTTTGTGCAGTACTTCCGCCCACGCCCGCGCCGCCCTGGGCACCGGTTCAGCCATGCCGGGGTCAGCTCCGGGCATCTCCTGGCCAGGCTCGGCACCGGGCGGGCCACCCGCGCCCGGCACGTGCCAGTCCCCCGGCCCCTCGCCGGAGCCGGGGGAATCGGGCAGCCCGGCCGCGTGATCGCGCCCCGGCCGGTCGGCCTCGCCTGGAGGGCCAGCGTCCGTCATCCCCCCATTTTCACCGCCGGCCCGGCCCCGCTGCGCGCGACGGCCCTGATACGCGCCGGATCGCGCACCGCTGGCCGGTGGCCGGGTCCCGGCCGGCGGGTGAGGCTGCCGGCCGGTGCCACTGCGCACGGCGGAACCGGCCTAGAGTGTTCGCCAACGGTTGGGCATTCGGGGTGATCGAGGTGGGGTCATGGGGCTCGGGCTGACAGAGGACCACCAGGCGCTCGCCGGGGCCGTGCGCGGCTGGGCCGAACGGCACAGCCCGCCGGAAGCGGTCAGGGCCGCCGCGGAGGCCGCGGACAGCGGGAGCGGGCATTACCGCGCCACGCTCGGCCCCAGCCTGGCGGGCCTGGGCCTGCTCGGGCTGCACGTGCCGGAAGAACACGGCGGGCACGGCTTCGGCCTGCCCGAGCTCGCGGTCGCCCTGGCGGAGCTTGGCCGCGCGCTGGTTCCCGGCGGCTTCGTGCCGACGGTCCTCGTAAGCGCCATCCTGATGGCGGCGGACGCGCCGGGCAAGTTGCTGACCGGCCTGGCAGACGGGTCACGGGCGGGCGCGGTCGGCCTCGCGGGCGGGCTGACGGCCAGCAAGGACCAGCGTGGCGGCCTGATCATCGAGGGCTCCGCCTGGCCGGTGCTCGGCGGATCAACGGCCGATGTGCTGATCCTTCCCGTGCAGACCGGCGAGGGAGAGCTCTGGGCCGCGGCCGATCCGGCCACCTTCGACATCAGCGAGCTCGACAGCCTGGATCTCACCCGGCCGGTGGCCAGCGTCACCGCGGCCGGCGTGAGCCTGCCGCCCGACCGGGTCCTCACCGGTATCGATCGCGCCGCCGTGACTGGTCTCGCGGCGACGCTGTTCGGCGCCGAGGCGTGCGGCATCGCCGACTGGTGCGTGCACACCGCCGCGCAGTACGCCAAGGTCCGGACGCAGTTCGGCCGGCCGGTCGGCCAGTTCCAGGGGGTCAAGCACCGGTGCGCGAGGATGCTGACAGCCGCGGAGCAGGCCGCGGCAGCCGTCTGGGATGCGGCTCGTGCCCATGGCGATGCGGGTGCCACCGCTCCGGAGCGCGAGCTTGCCGCGGCCGTGGCCGCGGTTGTCAGCCTCGGCGCCGCGGTTTCGTGCGCACACGACGCGATCCAGGTGCTCGGCGGGATCGGCTACACCTGGGACCACGACGCGCACCTGTACTACCGGCGTGCGCTTTCGCTGCGGGCGCTGCTCGGGCCTTCCGGCGCGTGGGCCACCCGTGCGGCGGAGCTCGCGCTCGGCGGGACCAGGCGGACCCTGGAGGTGGACCTGGCCGATGAGGCGGCGGCGGAGCGGGGCAGGATCCGGGCGCAGCTGCGTGCCATCGCGACGCTCGACCGCGGCAAGCACGCGCGGGAACTGGCGTCCGGCGGCTGGGTCATGCCGCACCTGCCCCGTCCCTGGGGCCGCGCGGCCGGCCCGGCCGAGCAGGTGATCGTCGCGCAGGAGATGAAGGCCGCGGGGCTGCAGCCGCCACAGCTCGCCATCGGCGCCTGGGTGGTGCCCGCGCTCGTCCAGTACGGCACGCCGCAGCAGCAGGAGCGTTTCCTGCCCCGCACCCTGCGCGGCGAGCTTGTCTGGTGCCAGTTGTTCAGCGAACCCGGGGCGGGCTCGGACCTGGCGGCCCTGGCCACCCGGGCCGAACGTGCCGAGGGTGGCTGGCGGATCACCGGCCAGAAGATCTGGACGTCGCTGGCCAGGCAGGCGCAGTGGGCGATCTGCATCGCGCGCACCGATCCGGGCGCGCCCAGGCACGACGGCATCACCTACCTCCTGGTCGACATGGCCTCGCCCGGCCTGGACGTGCGCCCACTGCGTGAGATGACGGGCGATGCGATCTTCAACCAGGTCTTCCTCAAAGACGTGCTCGTGCCGGACGCGTGCGTGGTCGGGAAGGTGAACGAGGGCTGGCGGGTCGCCAGGACCACGCTGGCCAATGAGCGCGTGGCGCTCTCCTCCAGCTGGGGATACGGATCGGGGGTCAAGGAGCTGCTCCGCCTCGCGACCGCGCGGGGCGCGGGAGGCACGCGCAGCGCGGGAGGCCCGTGGGGCGCGGGGGGCGCGCGCAGCGCCGCGGCGGGCGAAAGGCCCGCGCGGGACGGGGCCACGGCGGCTGCCGCGGGCGCGGCGGCTGATGGCGGAGTGGCGCCCGGCTGGCCCGCGGCTGACCTGCGGCAGCTTGGTGAGCTGGTCTGCGAGGGCCACGCCCTGGATCTGCTCGGCCTGCGGGTGACCCTCAAGCAACTGTCCGGCACCGAGCCGGGCGCCACGTCAAGTGTGCGCAAGCTGCTCGGCATGCAGCACGCGCAGCGGATCGCCGACTTCTGCCTGGCGTCGCTCGGGCCGGAGGGGGCGCTCGACGCCAGGGACGCCACCGCGGTGTGGCGGCCAGACGGCTCGCGCGACATCAGCGGGCCCGCCGCCGGGGCTTACTGGTCCCGCCAGGTCCTTTTCACCCGGGCGCTGACGATCGGCGGCGGCACCACCGACATTCAGCTCAACATCATCGCCGAGCGGCTGCTCGGCCTGCCGCGCGACCCCGAACCCGGCGCGTAGCCGGGTCGCCGGGTGCCGCGCCGCTGCGCCCGGGCCGGCCCGGGCGCAGCCGGCCTGATCTCGCTGATCACAGATTCTGCCCGGCAAGGCAGCGGTTCCGCAGCGGCGCGAGATGTGAACGGGCCGTGCCTCACGGCCGAACGCCTACCCGGCCGGTAACCTCTTGGCCTGTGAGGGGGTGTTGATGGCAGACGGTGACCGCGGGGAGCGGTCCTGGAGCGCGCGAACCCCGGACTACGGCGGACGGGACCTGCCCGGCCCCCGGCCAGGACATTATCCGCCGCCCGTCGTGCCGCCACGCCCGCCGAGCCGTCCCGCCGTGCCCTCACCGGCCCAGCAGCGGCTGGTGGCCCGGATCGAGTCGGGCAGGAAGGCTCGCAGGCAGCGGGCGGCCCTCAGCGCCGGCGGCCTGATCTCCGCGCTCGTGCTCGCCCTGTCCGGCGGCGCGTGGGCACTGACCGGCTACGTCAACGGCAACGTCGGCAGGGTTAACGCCGGCACCGCGGGCACGCCGCCGGGCGGGCCGCTCAACATCCTGCTCGCCGGGGTGGACCGCCGCACCGGGCTGACCGCGGCGCAGGAGGCGCAACTGCACGTCGGGCACGTCGCCAGCGCCAACTCGGACACCATGATGCTGATCCACCTGTCCGCCGACCACACGAAGGTGACCGTGGTGAGCTTTCCGCGGGACTCGTGGGTCGACATTCCGGGCCACGGAATGAACAAGATCAACGCCGCGTACGGCCTCGGTGGCCCGAAGCTCATGGTCCGGACGGTCGAGCGGGCGTCGGGCCTGGCGATCAACGACTACATCGAGGTCAACTTCCTCGGCTTCGTACGGGTGATCGACGCCCTCGGCGGGGTCGATGTCTGCCTGCCCCAGGCGCTCACCGACTCCTACAGCGGCCTGCACCTGTCCGCCGGCAAGCATCACGTGCGAGGCATCACCGCACTCAAGTACGCGCGGGACAGGCACTCGTTCGCAACCGAGGACCTGGCCAGAATCGACAACCAGCAGCGGCTCCTCGCCTCGCTGCTCAACGAGGCGATAGGCGGCGGCACACTGGCCAACCCGCTGCGCCTGTCCAGGTTCCTGAACGCGGTGCTCGCCGCGGTCAGGGTGGACAACGGTCTCAACGTGGCCGCTCTCGCGGACCAGATGCGCGGCATCTCCACCGGCAAGGTGGCGTTCACAACGGTTCCCGTCGCGGACGCGAGCTACATGGCGCCAGACGGCCAGTCCGCCGTCGAGTGGGACCCGGCCGCGGCCGGCCGGCTCTTCGGCGCGATCAGCAGCGACAAACCCCTCATCGCGCCCCCCCGTAGCCGGGCCAAACCCGCGCCGGTGCACGTGGACGTCTACAACGGCACCCTGATCGGCGGCCTGTCCGCGGCCACCGGCGCACAGCTCGCCCAGCTCGGCTTCCGGGTGCGCGACGGGCTGACCTGGCCCCGGCAGGACGTCGGCCAGACCGTCATCTACTACCGGCACGGTCAGCTCGCGGCGGCGCGTCAGGTCCGTGCGGAGCTTCCCGGCGCGGCACTCAGACAGCGCCGGGGACCGGCAGCGATCAGGGTGGTGCTCGGCGTGAACGGCTACCAGATCGCCACGCCTTCGCCGGCGGGCACCTCGGGCGCCGGCCAGATCAAGGCGAAGACGGCAGCCCAGAACGCGTGCCGTTAGGCCGGATGACGACATGACGAATGACGCAGCCGACCCGGGCCGCAGCCGCGGCGGGCAGATCCTCCCGGGGGAGGATCTGCCCCGCGAAGAAGGCCGGGACGAGGCTGGCCCGGCGGCAGCGCTCCGTGACGAGGCGGAAAAGCATCTGCGCGAGCTCGCGGGCGCGGATGCGCGGCTTCGCGGCGACCAGTGGACCGCGATCCGTGCTCTTGTCGCCGAGCGCCGCCGCGCGCTCGTGGTGCAGCGCACCGGGTGGGGCAAGTCCGCCGTCTATTTCGTCTCGACCGCATTGCTCAGGGCGCGCGGCGCCGGCCCTACCGTGATCGTCTCCCCGCTCCTCGCCTTGATGCGCAACCAGATCGCCGCCGCGCAGCGGGCCGGAATCCAGGCCCGGACGATCAATTCGGCCAACACGGAGGAATGGGAGCAGATCTACGCCGAAATTGCGGCTGGCGCGGCGGACGTCCTGCTCGTGAGCCCGGAGCGGCTCAACAACCCGGACTTCCGCGACCTGGTGCTGCCGAAGCTGACGGCCTCCGCCGGCCTGATCGTGATCGACGAGGCGCACTGCATCTCCGACTGGGGCCACGACTTCAGGCCCGACTACCGGCGCCTGCGCACCGTGGTGGCCGGCCTGCCACCGGGCGTGCCCGTGCTCGCCACGACCGCGACGGCGAACGCCCGCGTCACGCGGGACGTCGCGGAGCAGCTCAGCTCGGGCTGGCGCGGCCCCGGTGAGGCCGTGGGGGGCACACCCACGCTGGTGCTGCGCGGTGCGCTCGACCGCGAAAGCCTGCACCTGTCGGTGGTGCGCGTCCCCGCCGCCGCGCAGCGGCTGGCCTGGCTCGCTGACCACCTCGGCGACCTGCCGGGATCGGGCATCGTCTACACCCTCACCGTGGCCGCGGCCGGCGACGTCGCCGGTTTCCTTCGCGCGCAGGGGCATGCGGTCGCCCCTTACACGGGTCAGAGCGAGGCGGCCGAACGGCTGCGCGTGGAAGACGATCTCCTTGGCGGCAGGCTCAAGGCGGTCGTGGCGACAAGCGCGCTCGGCATGGGGTTCGACAAGCCCGACCTCGGTTTCATCGTCCACCTCGGCGCTCCGCAGTCACCTGTCGCCTACTACCAGCAGATCGGCCGGGCCGGGCGCGCCGTGGCACGCGCCGACGTGATCCTGCTGCCCGGCAGCGAGGACCGCGACATCTGGGCCTACTTCGCCAGCCTCGCGTTCCCGCCCGAACATGTGGTGCGGACGACGCTGCGCGCGCTGGCCGCCGCGGACGGCCCGCGGTCGCTCGCGGCGCTCGAGACAAGCGTGGATCTCACGCGCAGCCGTTTGGAAATGATGTTGAAGGTGCTCGACGTGGACGGCGCGGTCCGGCGGGTGCGGGGCGGCTGGGAGGCGACCGGGCAGCCGTGGGTCTACGACACCGACCGGTACGCCCGGGTTGCCGCCGAACGCCTGCGCGAGCAGGAAGCGATGCTCGGATACGCGGCCACCGGCGGCTGCCGCATGGAGTACCTGCGCCGCGAGCTCGACGATCCGCACGCCGCGCGCTGCGGCCGGTGTGACAACTGCACTGGGCAGCCCCGGCCGGCCGCGGTCAGCGCCGAGGTGGCGGCGGCGGCGCGCACCAGGCTGCTGCGCCCCGGCGTCGATGTAGCGCCCCGCCGCATGTGGCCGGCCGGTATGAAGGCGCTGGGCATCGAGGTCTCGGGACGGATACCCGCGGAGCTGTCCGCCGGGCAGGGCCGCGCAGTCGGCCGGCTGACCGACGTCGGCTGGGGCGGCCTGCTGCGGCGGATGCTCGCCGAGGGCGCACCCGACGAACTCGTGCCAGACGAGGTGTTCGGCGCGGTCGTGCGGGTGCTCGCCGCATGGGACTGGCCGCAGCGCCCCGCCGGCGTGGTCACGCTGCCTTCGCGCACCCGCCCGGTGCTCGTCGCGGGGCTCGGCGAGCGGATCGCGAAGACCGGGCGGCTGGCCTACCTCGGCGGGCTGGGTTATTCGGCCGAGGTCGCGCAGGGGCGTCAGCACAACAGCGCGCAGCGGCTGCGGGGGCTGTGGCACGACCTGGTCCTGCCGGAGCCGCTGCGCGCATCGCTCGCCACGCTCGATGGCCCCGTGCTCGTGGTGGACGACCGGATAGAGACCGGCTGGACGATGACGGTGGCCGCGAAGCTGTTGCGTACGGCAGGCGCGCCAGCCGTGCTCCCGTTCGCGCTCGCCGTCACGGCATGATCGGCCGTCCGGCCCGGGGCTGGCCGTTCGGGCCCGGGCCGGCTGGGTCCGGCCTTTCCGGCTCGGCCGGCCCAGCCGGTGACGGCTTCAGCTTGCCGGAATCCGGCCGCGCTGAGCCAGTTAATGCCTGGAAACGTTGCGGCCGGGCACGCTGTGCCACTGGTGCCGGTAATGGTGATGGTGCCGGGCGGTCAGCCGCCGAGCACAGGGGGAACGGGCACGCACGCCGGCCGTGCCGTGCACGAGCACGACCGGGTCGGGATGCGCGGAAGCCGGCTTGCACGAGAAGTCGTTGGCGCCCGGCGGCGCCGATCCCGGGCTGACCAGTTCGGCGTTGACGCCCGCGGCGAAACTGTAGATCACCGGGAGGCTGCCGGCCTGGGCGAGCGCGGCGGCGGCTTGCCTGGACGTGCCGGCCGCGGCGGCTGCCCTTGCGGCACTCACCAGCTTGACGGCACTCACCGGCGTGACGGCGCTCGCGGGCCTGGCCGCCGCGGCGGCGGTCACGGCCGCCGCGAGCGTGAGGGCGGCGGCCAGGCTCAGCCCGGCCGCCGGGCGGGCAGGGAGTTTGCGGTTCTTCGCACTGGACCCGGGACCGTG